>Ga0307320_10000152_pt1 | contig 24155 bp, 22 predicted proteins | sample ER_DNA_369_FD_194495 | JGI IMG/M metagenome (GOLD analysis project Ga0307320, IMG submission 194495) | Bulk soil microbial communities from the East River watershed near Crested Butte, Colorado, United States - ER_DNA_369 | ecosystem: Environmental > Terrestrial > Soil > Floodplain | place...
AAGTACCCATTGCGCCCGGGGCAGAACGAGACGTCGGTCGCCTTCACGCCGGAGGGCGGACTCGTCACCTCCGCGCAGCAGGGGGAGACGCTTCTGTGGGATGCCGCGACCGGACGGATCAAGCGGCGCTTCGACATCGGCGGCCCGTTCGCGGTCTCGCCGGACGGAAGGCACCTGGCCGTCGCCAGGAACAACGCGAATCCGTCCGAGCCAAGCGGGTTGCTGGAGGTGCTCGACCTGCGCAGCGGGAGACACCGCGCCCTGCAGGCGCTCCCGGTCCCCGGATGGATCGTGGGCGTGGGGTTCACGCGCGACGGGGCAAGCGTCCTCGGCCGCTCGTTCGACGGCGCAGTTCGCGAGTGGAACGTGGCCTCGGGCTCGATCGCCGAGACCTTCTCAGGGCAGACCTCCGGTTTGAACGTCGCCGTCGCCGACGGCCGGACGGCCGTATCCGCCGCCCAGGACGGAACGCTCGCGGCCTGGGATCTCGCCGGCGCCCGGCGCCTCGGCCGCACGTTTCGCTGGAAAGGCCCAGACGTGGGCTGTGCAATCAACCCATGCTTCGTCGTCGACGGCCGGGGCTCACTCATCGCGGAGTCGTTCACGGCCGGGAAGGTGGGGCTCGCCGATCTCGGCGCGCAACGCCTGGTCGGGACGCTTCCGGCGCGGAACGGAGCGACCGTCGATGCGCTCGCGTTCTTGCCGGGAGACGGGAGGCTCGCCACGGGGGGCCCGAACGGCACGGTCACCCTCTGGGACGTCCGGAGGCGCGCCGTCACGAGCACCCTCCGGCTCGGTGATCATGTCTGGTGGGTCGCGGCCGGCCCCGACGGGAAGCTCCTGGCGAGCCAGACCCAGGCCGAGGGCAGCTCGAGCTCGCGCGTCGAGGTGCGGGATCCAAGCACGGGCGCCGTGCTCTACCACCGCGCGGTGCCACACGGCAAGGGCGGCGTGGAGTTCAGCCCGGACGGACGCAAGCTCGCGGCCGTCGGCTGTTGCGACCACGGTTCGACGATCCGGGTCTGGGTGGCGCGCTCCGGTGCCGAGTTGTTCCGCCCCCGCGTCGCCGGCCACGCCGTCGCGATCGCGTTCTCGCCCGACGGACGCCTGCTCGCGGCCGGGACGGAGGACGGCAAGGTCGTGCTGTTCGACGCCCGCGACGGCTTGCGGGTCGGAGCGCCGATCGAGGTCGCCGCCGGAGTCGTCGAGATTGTGTCGTTCTCGCCCGACGGACGCCTGTTCGCCGTCAGCTCGAGCGACCAGACCACGACGCTATGGGACTCGCGCACCCACAGGCGCCTGGCGAACGCCTTCCCGGTCGAGGAGGGCTCGATTCCCGCCAGCCGGTTCACCCCCGGCGGCGACCTGGTGATCAACAATGTGAGAGCAACGTCACGATGGCCGATCGAGCCGCGCGCCTGGGTGCGTTTCGCGTGCCGCGTGGCCGGCCGCGACCTCACGCGCGACGAATGGAGCGATCTCCTCCCCGGCCGCCCGTACCGGCGCGTCTGCGGGTAGCGCGAACGGGAAGAACGCGGGTTTCGTAGCTAGACTCGTCCGGGCCGATGGGTCTCAGGGGCTACTTCAACGGGTTCGGCGGTCGCGACATGGCCGTCGACCTCGGAACCGCCAACACGCTCGTCTATGTGCGCGGCCGCGGGATCGTGCTCTCGGAGCCGTCCGTCGTCGCGATCGACCAGCGGAGCGGGGAAGTCCACGCCGTCGGCGTCGAGGCCAAGCGGATGCTCGGCCGGACGCCGGGCAGCATTTCCGCGATCCGCCCGTTGAAGGACGGCGTGATCGCGGACTTCGACGTCACCGAGCAGATGCTGCGGCACTTCATCCAGAAGGTGCACCAGCACCGCTTCGCGCACCCGCGCGTCGTCGTCTGCGTCCCGTCGGGCGTCACTGGCGTCGAGAAGCGCGCCGTCGAGGAGGCGACGCTCAGCGCGGGCGCGAGACAGGCTTACCTGATCGAGGAGCCGATGGCCGCCGCGATCGGGGCCGGGCTTCCAGTCGCAGAGCCGACCGGCAACATGATCGTCGACATCGGCGGCGGCACGACCGAGGTCGCGGTGATCTCCCTCGGCGGCATCGTCGTCAGCCAGAGCCTCCGCGTCGGCGGGGACGAGATGGACGAGGCGATCATCAGCCACATCAAGACCGAGTACAAGCTGCTCGTCGGCCAGCAGACCGCCGAGGAGATCAAGCTCGAGGTCGGCTCCGCATTCGACCTCAGAGAAGAGGTTCAGGCCGAGGTGCGAGGGCGCGACATGCTCACGGGGCTCCCGAAGACGGTGATCCTCTCGTCCGAGGAGGTCCGCCGCGCGCTCGAAGGCCCGGTCGGCCAGATCATCGACGCGATCAAGTCGACCCTCGACAAGACGCCGCCCGAGCTCGCCGCGGACATCATGGACCGCGGCATCGTCCTCGCCGGCGGCGGTGCCCTCCTGAACGGCCTCGACGAGCGCCTCCGTCACGAGACGCAGATGCCGGTGCACCTCGCGGAGAGCCCGCTGACCTGCGTCGCTGTCGGCTCGGGCCGCAGCCTCGAGGAGTTCGAGGCGATCCACCGCAGCCAGGCGGCCAAGCGCCGCAACAACCACCGCCCGTACTCCTAACCGGAACAGAGTCGCGGCCCGCCGCTGTCTCGCCTAGACTGGAACGCTCTCGTGCAGCAGAGGAACCGCAGCGCACGGATTGCGGTCTTGGGGTCCCCCGCTCCCCGCTCCAGGCCCGCAGGGATGTCCTCCCGCAGTGCCACCGCCGTCAAGCGGCGCGTCGTGGCGGGAGTGCTCATCCTGCTCTCGCTCGTCCTGATCACGGTCTATTTCCGTGAGCCGGCCGGCGGCGGCCTGCATGGGGCCCAGAGCGCCGGCGCCACGGTCCTGCGGCCGTTCGAGGTCGCCTCGGAGCGCGTCGCCCGCCCATTTCGAGACGCGTACGGCTGGTTCGCGGGCCTCATCCACGCGAAGTCCGAGAACGCGAGGCTCCGCGAGCAGGTCGACCGGCTGACCCTTCTGGCGACCCAGAACGCGACGGCCGCCCAGCAGCTCGCCGATCTCAAGCGCCAGCTCCACTACGTCGACTCGAATGAGTTCCCGCAGGACTACGAGCCCGTCACGACGTACGTGGTCTCCCGGCCTCCGAGCGAGTTCCAGCAGCAGGTCGGGATCGCGGCCGGCTCGAGCAGGGGCATCCGCCTCGACGACGCCGTCGTGACCGCCGACGGGCTCGTCGGCAAGGTCAGCCAGGTCGCACACAGCACCGCTCAGGTGACCCTGCTCACGGATCCGAACCTGAAGGTCTCCGCCCTCGACGTGAACACGCAGGCGATCGGGCTCGTCGGTCACGGCGAGGGCCTGGGCACGCTCACCCTCGACCGCGTGCAGAAGTCCCAGGTGCTGAAGCCCGGCGACCCGATCGTGACGCAGGGCTGGAAGTACGGGCCCATCAGCTCGATCTACCCGCCCAACATCCAGATCGGGTACGTCAACGGCGCGTCGCAGAGCGAGGTCGACCTCTACTGGCAGGCGCAGGTCACCCCGCGCGTGCACTTCGACTCCCTGCGCACGGTGATCGTGCTGGTCAAGAAGGACCGGAACCTCCCGTGAGGCTGAGCCTCGTCGAGCCGGCGAAGGCCGCGGCCCTCGTCTTCGTCGCCGCGATCCTGCAGGTGACGATCTTCTCCCAGATCGACATCCTCGGCGGCTATCCCGACGTCGTGCTGCTGACCCTGATGGGGATCGCGTTCCTGCGCGGCTCGATCTACGGCGCGGCCGCGGGCTTCTTCGCCGGCCTGATCGTCGACACCGCGAACCTCGCCACCCTCGGGGTGAGCTCGCTGCTCCTGACCGTCGCCGGGTACTGGATCGGCCGCTACGGCGAGACGACCGGACGCGACCGCGCGCACGCCCCCTTCGTCTCGGTGGCCGTTGCGACGATCCTCGTCCAGCTCGGCGCGCTGATCCTGCACTACATGCTCGGCGACACCGTCTCGGCCCAGCGCGTGCTCGTCGACGCGCTCCCCCCGAAGGTCGCGCTGAACCTGCTGCTGACGCTGCCGGTCTACGCGCTCACGCGGCGGCTGCTCGCGCTCGCAGCGGCGCCCGAGCGGGCGACAGAGGTGCGGCTCCTTGGCTAGCACGGGCTCGCGCGCGGGGCGCTCGGGCTCCGGCCGCTTCCTCCCGCCCGACCCACGGGTCGAAGGGCCCTACCGCTTCACGCCACAGCTCGCGCTGCGAATCGCGATCTTCGGCGTCGTCGCGCTGGCTGCGTTCGCGGTGCTGTTCTTCCGCCTGTGGGCGCTACAGGTGCTTTCCGGGCCGCAGTACCTGCGCGCGGCGCTCGACAACCAGGTGCGCTCGGTCCGGATCGAGGCGCCGCGCGGCCAGATCCTCGACCGGAACGGCAAGCCGCTCGTCACGAACCTCCCCGGCACGGCGGTGCAGATGTACCCGGCGGACCTGCCGGATACCTGGGCGGCGCGGCTACGCGAGCTCCGGCGTCTCTCCAAGCTCGTCCATGTCTCGGTGCCGGAGCTGCTGCGGGGGATCAAACAGCGCGGCAACGACCCGATCACGCCCGTGGTCGTGCGCGAGGACGTCAAGCGCACGGCGCCCATCAACTACCTCTACGAGCACCAGGACGAGTTCCCGGGAATCCGCATCACCAACACCTTCCTGCGCAGCTATCCGCACGGCTCGACCGGCGCCCAGCTGCTGGGCTACGTGAACGAGATCTCGGCGGACCAGCTCAAGCGGCTGGAGCGCAAGGGCTATGCCGCGGGAGACAAGATCGGCGAGGCCGGCGTGGAGGCGAGCTACGACTCGTACCTGCGCGGGCGGGCCGGGCTGGCGCAGCTCCGGGTCGACTCGCTCGGGCGGCCGCGGAGTCAGCTCGAGACCAAGCGCATAGCGCAGCCCGGCGAGTCGATCAAGCTGACGATCGACGTCAACCTGCAGAAGGCGGCCGAGCAGGCGCTCGTCTACGGGATCGACAGGGCCAGGAAAAACCACCAGTGGGCCGCGAACGGCGGCGCGATCGTCGCGCTCGACCCGCACGACGGCTCGATCCTGGCGATGGCCTCGAACCCGACCTACGAGCCGAAGCTCTACGCCGGCCACGTGAGCGCGCGGCGGCTCCGGAATGCCGGGCTCCTCGGCCCCAGGGCCGAGCTGATGAACTACCCGTCGCTGAACCGGTCGATCAGCGGCGTGTATCCCGCCGGCTCGACGTTCAAGCCCGTGACCGCGCTCGCGGCGCTCCAGACCCGGCTGATCTCGTCCGCGAGCGAGCTCCAGTGCACCGGCAGCTACACGACCTACAACGAGTTCACGGGGCAACCCGATCAGGTCTTCAAGAACTGGGACCCGTACGTCGACACGCCGATGACGCTGCCGACCGCGATTGCGCAGTCGTGCGACACGTTCTTCTACCAGCTCGGCTTCAAGTTCTACAAGCTGCCGCCGAGCCAGGGGCACCCGCTCCAGGCCTGGGCCGCGAAGTTCGGCATCGGCCGGCGGACCGGTGTGGACATCGGCCCGGAGTCGGCGGGGCTGCTGCCCACGCCCGAATGGCGCAAGCGCACCTTCACCGCGAAGACCGACCCCGGCAATTGGCAGTCCGATCGGCTCTGGAAGACGGGAGACTCGATCCAGTTGACGATCGGCCAGAAGGATCTGCTGGTGACCCCGCTGCAGATGGCGCGTTTCTACGCGCTCGTCGCGAACAACGGCAAGCTGGTGCGCCCGCACCTCGTACAGGACGTCGAGGAGGGCGGCGGCAGCGCGCACTCACCGCCGCGGATCGTCCACCGCTTCGCGGCGCCGGCGCCGCAGCCGGTCGGGCTCGACCCGACGGGGCTCGCGGTCGTCCAGGACGGGCTCTTCCAGGCGACGCATTCCTCGCTGGGCACCTCCTACGGCGTGTTCGGCCACTTCCCGATCACGATCGCCGGCAAGACCGGCACGGCGGAGAAGATCATCCAGCTGCCGCAGTTCCACTACCTCGGCCCGCAGGACCAGTCCTGGTGGTGCGGGTACGGGCCGGCCGGCGCCGGCGAGAATCCGGAGCTCGTCGTCTGCGCGTTGATCGAGAACGGCGGCCATGGCGGCGACGCGGCCGCTCCGGCCGCACTGAAGGTCTTCGAGTCGTACTTTCACCGCAGCGGGTCGCTGGGGACGGTGCACTCCGACTGATGATCGAGGCGGTCGGCACCCGCGCACGGAGCCTACGGTCGCCCAGGGCCGAGGCGTTCGAGGTCGCTTCGGCGGTCCGCCGGCTCGACTGGCTCCTGCTCGGCGCCGTCGCCGGTCTGCTCGGGTTCGGCCTCTGGTCGATCGGCGGGATCACCGCTCACGACATCCCCGGCGACGCCAACTACTACGTCGTGCGCCAGGGGATCTACGCCGCGGTCGGGTGCGCCGGCTTCCTCGCGCTCCTCTTCGTCGAGCCGCAGGTCTACCGCCGCCACAAGCGCATCATCTACGTCGGCACGGCGGGGCTGATGCTCCTCGTGCTCCTCGGCGGCACCGTCTCGCGCCACTCCAAGCGCTGGCTCGACATCGGCTTCTTCCGCTTCCAGCCTTCCGAGTTCGGGAAGCTGCTCTTCGTCCTCTTCCTCGCGGGGTTCCTCGCAGACCGCGCGAGGCGGCTGGGGGAGAGCCGTACCGTGCTCGAGGCGATCGGCTTCGGCTGCCTCCCGATCCTGCTCGTCTTCGTGCAGCCCGACGTCGGCACGGCGATGGTGTACGCGGCCGCGCTCGCGGCGGTGCTGTTCGTGGCCGGCGTGCGCTGGCCGCACCTCGCGGCGCTCGGCGTGGGGACGCTCGTGGTCGTGCTGGGCGTGCTCTGGCTGCTGCCGGCCGCCGGCGTCCACGTGCTCAAGCCCTACCAGGAGAAGCGCCTGACCGGCTTCACGCACCCCGACTCCGACCCGTCCGGCGCGACCTACAACGTCGCGCAGTCGATCAACGCCGTCGGCGCGGGCGGGGTCAAGGGCCGCGGCGAGGCGGGCGCGACGCAGACGAACCTGAACTTCCTCCCCGAGCACGCGACCGACTTCGCCTTCGCCTCGCTCGCCGAGCAGCGCGGCTTCGTCGGCGTCTCGGTGCTGCTGCTCCTCTACCTGCTCGTCGTCTGGAGAGGGATGAAGGTGATCGCGATCGCGCGGGACGCGTTCTCGGCGATCGCGGCGGGAGGGATCGTGTTCGCCTTCCTGTTCCAGGTCTTCGTCAACGTCGGCATGAACATCGGCGTCGCGCCGGTGACGGGCATCCCGCTTCCGTTCGTGAGCGTCGGCGGCTCGGCGCTGATCGCGAACCTGTTCGCGATGGGCGTCCTGCAGGCGATCTACATCCGCGGCGCCGCGCGGCCCAAGGCGTATCGCTAGCTGACGTCGCCGGCGGGTGAACCAGGGGTTCCCGCGCGTTACGTCCGGAGGCGGACCTACCATTCCGCCATGGCCCCCCGAAGAGAAGCCGAGGAGCTGCTGCTGATCGAGGAGGCCGACGCCTGGTTCGAGTACCTCGAGGCGACGCGGGGTCAGACCGAGCCGCGCTACCGAGAGGTCGAGCCGTGGGCGTGGGCCCGACTGAGCCAGCGGCTGCGCGCCGTCCGCGCGAAGCGCGCGAAGCTCCGCCCGGCTGCCGAAGCCGCCTGACCGGCGGCGGACGCGTCCGAGGTCGGCGTAGCGGCGACAGCGAGCCGCGCTGCTAGCCTGTGCTGACGGCTATGCCGACGACTTTCACCACCACAACGCAGCGCGCGCTCCCCCGCTTTGACGGCGAGGCCAGCACGGCCTTTCACATCGGCATCGCAGGCGATGCCTCGGGCGACCGCAGCGCGCGCGCCCACAAAGGAGATTCCACTTGCTTCGATGGTTCAGACGGCAGAAGCCGTCTACTGACGAGCGCGACCGCACCGAGGCCGCGCCACCCGCTCCACCTACCGAGACCGTAACCGCGCCGCCCGCCGAGGCGGCCACAACAGATCCAGCACGAAAGAAGCGCCGCCGAGGCAGCCGCGGAGGCCGTGGCCGAAAGCGCCCCGCCTCCGGCTCCGGAACGACCCAGGCGAAGACCGAGGCCGCGGAGCCCAAGCCGAAGGCCAAGCCCAAGACCGAGGCCAAGCAGGACGAGTCGCGCCCCGAGCGCAGGCCGGCGCAGCGCAAGCAGCGCGCACCGCGTCGTCGCACGGCTCCGCGCCGCCCGCCGCTCCCGCCCGCGAAGCGCGAGCTGCTGATCTCCGTCGACGTCAGCGAGCAGCGCGTCGCCGTGCTCGAGGACGACAAGGTCGCCGAGGCCTACCTCGAGCGGCCGGAACGCCGCTCGATCGCCGGCAACATCTACAAGGGCGTCGTCGACAACGTGCTCCCGGGGATGGAGGCCGCCTTCATCGAGATCGGCCTCGAGAAGAACGGCTTCCTCTTCGTCGACGAGGTGATCGCGCCCGAGCTCGAGGGCAAGTCGCGCGGCCGGAAGATCCAGGACCTGCTGAGCCGCGGCCAGGAGGTCATGGTTCAGGCGGTCAAGGACCCGATGAAGTCGAAGGGCGCCCGGCTCACCACCGAGATCTCGCTTCCCGGCCGCTTCGTCGTGTTCGTCCCGCACGGCGAGGGCCTGGGCGTCTCGCGCCGGCTCGAGGACGACGAGCGCGCACGCCTGCGCGACATCGTCAAGAAGCTCGACGTGACGAAGGGCGGCGTGATCGTCCGCACCGCCGCCGAGGGCGCCTCCGCCGACGACATCGAGCGCGACCTCGTCTTCCTGCAGCGCCTCTGGCGGACGATCGAGGCCCGGGCGAAGAGCGCGAAGCCGCCCGCCCTCGTGTACCAGGAAGCCGAGCTCCCGCTGCGCGTCATCCGGGACCTCTTCACCGAGGACTTCGAGCGCGCGGTCGTCGACCACGAGCGCACCTACAAGCGCGTCGTCGGTTACCTGAAGAAGACCTCGCCGCACATGGCCGACAGGGTCGTGCGCCACCGCGAGAAGACGCCGTTGATGGAGGCCTCGGGCGTCGACGCCGAGATCCGCTCGACGCTCTCGCGCCGCGTCGACCTGCCCTCTGGCGGCTACCTGATCTTCGACTACGCCGAGGCGTTCACGGTCATCGACGTCAACACCGGCCGCTTCGTCGGAGGCCGCGGCCGGTCGTCGGGCGGCCGGCTCGAGGACACGATCACGAAGAACAACCTCGAGGCGGTCAAGGAAGTCGTGCGCCAGTTGCGGCTCCGCGACATCGGCGGGATCATCGTCATCGACTTCATCGACATGGCGAACCCCAAGAACCGGGCGACCGTCGAGGAGGCGCTGAAGTCGGAGCTCGAGCGCGACCGGACGAAGACGTACGTCGTCGAGATCTCGCCGCTCGGGCTCGTGGAGATGACGCGACAGAACGTGACCGACGGCCCGCGCGAGATCCTGACGCGCAAGTGCACCGTCTGCGGCGGCGACGGCGTCGTCCTCTCGGAGGCCTCGGCGGCGGTCGACACGGAGCGGCGCCTGCGCGCGCTGGCTACCAGTGCACCCCGAACGAAGGCCTTCAAGGTCGAGCTGAACGCGAGGGTGGCGAGCACGCTGATCGGCCCCGGCGCGTCGAAGCTGATGGCGATCGAGGAGGAGACCAAGCGGCGCTTCCTGCTGGTATCGCGCGACGACGTCCCGGTCGACCGCTTCGATGTGCTCGGCAAGGGCACCCTCGAGAGCCTCGTGGAGGCCGGATCGGAGGCCGGTACGAAGACAGAGGGCAAGCAGGTCGAGCTGAAGCTCGGCGAGGTCGGGCGCCACGATGTCAAGGCAGGCGTCGGCAAGCTCGACGGGATGACGGTCTGCGTCGGCGGCGCCTCGGGTCTCGTGGGCAAGAAGGCGAAGGTGCGAATCGAGCGCGTGCTCGACGGCGTCGCCTACGCGACGCTTGTCCGGAAGGCCACGGAGAGCGACGAGCCGATCACCGCGGAGAGCGCGGCCGAGAAACCGACCCGCAAGCCGCCGGCCAAGAAGCACGCCGAGCAGGGGCCGGAGCCCGAGGCGGAAGGAGAGGCCGACGAGGTCGAGCCGGAGCCGGAGCCCGTTGCCGAAGTCGAAGCCGAGCCCGAGCCGGAGGCCGAAACGGATGCGGTCGCCGAGGGCGAGGCGCCGAAGAAGAAGAAGACGAGGCGCGGCTCGCGAGGCGGTAAGCGCCGGCGCAAGAAGCCGGCGAGCGCTACCACGGACGGCGGGGCACCCGAGCAGCCGAGCGCCGAGGCCAACGGCGAGGGCCCGAAGATCCACCTTCCGGACCCCGGCCTCGGACGCGAGGAGGAGGAAGAGGAGGTGGCGGCCGATGCGCCCTCGACCGACGGCGCCGAGGCTCAGGATCAGGACGGCGCCCAGGCTCAGCCGAAGAAGAAGAAGACGCGCCGAGGCTCCCGCGGCGGGCGCAGGCGCCGAAAGCCTGCCGCGAAGAGCAGCTCCGGCTCCTCCGAGTAGCGCGTCTCTCCGCTAAACTGGCGCCTTCGCGGGCCCCCAAGCCCGCGTTTTGACGCCATGGCCTACGCGATCATCTCACTGGGAGGCAAGCAGTACCGCGTCCGCGAGGGCGAGCGCCTGCTCGTGGACCGCCTGCCGACCGAGGAGGGCAAGACCTTCCATCCGCAGGTGCTGATGCTCGGCGGCGACGGCACGTTCGAGCTCGCGCCGAAGACGCAGGTGACGGCGCGGGTCGTCGGGTCGCAGCTCGGCGAGAAGGTGCGGATCGGCAAGTACCGCCCGAAGACCGGCTATCGCCGTCACACCGGCTTCCGGGCAAAGCTCTCGCAGATCGAGATCGAGTCGATCGGCGGCGCGGCGAAGCGAAGCGCGCCCGCGACGAAGAAGGAGGAGGCGCCGAAGGAGCCGGCGAAGCTGCCGACCGGGTACGCCGACATGACGGTCGCGCAGATCAACGAGCAGGTCGAGGGCTGGTCGGCCGAGCAGGTCGAGGCTGCGCTGGAGTACGAGCGCGCGCACGCGAAGCGAAAGGGCGCCCTCGCGGCGCTCGAAGCGAAGAAGGACAGCTAGATGGCTCACAAGAAAGGACTCGGCTCGTCGCGGAACGGTCGCGACTCGAACCCGAAGATGCTCGGCGTCAAGGTCTTCGACGGCCAGGGAGTCAGCGCCGGGACGATCATCGTGCGCCAGCGCGGCACCCGCTTCCGCCCGGGGCCGGGCGCCGGCATCGGCCGCGACGACACGATCTTCGCCAAGCGCGATGGCACGGTCGTGTTCAGGACGAGCGGCGAGCGCCGGTTTGTCTCCATTGTCGAGGAGACCTAGGAGCGGGCTGAACGGTCGTCCGGCAGATCGGGACGACCTCCTTGACGGCATCGCAAGCGATGCCTCGGGCGAGCGCCGCTTCGTCTCCGTGACCGACTAGAGCCGACGGCTCCGATGTTCTCGGACCGGGCCCGCATCCACGTGCAGGCCGGGCGGGGCGGCGACGGGGCGCTCAGCTTCCGGCGCGAGAAGCACGTGCCGAAGGGTGGGCCGGACGGCGGGGACGGCGGACCCGGCGGCGACGTCGTGATCGTGGCCGACCCCGACCTGCGCGACCTCTCGGCCTTTCGCGCGCGGCAGTGGTTCAAGGCCGGCAAGGGAGGCGCGGGCGGCGGCAGCGGCAAGCACGGTGCCTCGGGCGCCGACGTCGAGCTGCGCGTGCCTCTGGGAACGCAGGTGCTCGACGGCGACGAGCAGCTCGTGGCCGACCTGGCCGGGCCCGGCGCGCGCGTCGCCCTCGCGCGCGGCGGCGAGGGGGGTCGCGGGAACCGGCGGTTCGCGACGCCCACGCGACAGGCGCCGCGCTTCGCCGAGACCGGCCTTCCCGGCGAGGAGGCGGACTTCGAGCTGCGGCTGAAGCTTCTCGCCGACGCGGCGCTGGTCGGCCTGCCGAACGCGGGCAAGTCCTCGCTGCTCGCACGCATTTCGAACGCGAGGCCGAAGGTCGCCGACTACCCGTTCACGACACTGCAGCCGGTGCTCGGGACGGTCGACTCCGACGAGCGCCAGCTCGTGGTCGCCGACGTGCCCGGCCTGGTCGAGGGCGCGAGCGAGGGTGTCGGCCTCGGGCACGAGTTCCTCGCGCATCTCGAGCGGGCGCGGCTGCTTCTGCACGTGATCGACGCCGCCGCCGGCGATCCCGAGGAGGCGTTCGCGGCGATCGATCACGAGCTCGAGGAGTACGGCGCGGGCCTCGCCGATCTCCCTCAGGTGGTGGTTCTGAACAAGATCGACCTCCTGCCCGAGCCGCCCCGGTTCGAGACGGACGACGAGCGCGTCAGGCGCGTCTTCGCGCTCTCGGCGGCGACGGGCGAGGGCGTCGAGCGCTTTCGCCGGGCGCTCTTCGAGCTCTGCCCTCCGGCCGAGGCGCCGCGGGTGGACGAGGAAGGACTGCCGCGGTTCCTCGTCTACCGGCCGAGGCCCGACCCCAGGCGGCGCTTCCGCATCCTGCGCACCGACCGGGGCTTCCGGATCGCGGGGCGGCCGCCCTCCGAAGACGAGCTCGAGCAGGCACTGCGCGACGCCGGCGCGAAGTCGGGCGACGAGGTCGAGCTAGAAGGCGAGGTGCTCGAATTCCAGTAACGGCCATCCTCGGCGGTACGTTCGACCCGCCGCAGAACGGCCACGTGGCGCTGGCGCGGGCGGCGTTGGAGCAGCTGCCCGTCGACCGGCTGCTCGTGCTGGTGGCCGAGCATCCAGGCCATCGCGAGGTCGTGGCCGACGCGCATTCCCGTCTGCGGCTGGCCGAGGCCGCCTTCGCCGAGCTACCGGCCGAGGTGGTGCTCGATCCGAACGCGTTCACCGTCAACGCCGTCCGCGGCGGCCGCTTCGGCGAGGCGATCTTCGTGGTCGGCGCCGACGAGGGCGCGGCCTTCCCGACCTGGATGGAGCCCGAGGAGGTGCTGCGCTGGGTGCGGCTGGCCGTCGGCACGCGTTCCGGCTACCCGCCACCCGACCTCGCGCGCTACGGCGACCGGGTTCTGGCCTTCGAGCTCGATTCGCCGCAGGTATCGTCGAGCGAGGTCAGGGGCAGGATCGCGCGTGGAGAGCCGATCGGCGATCTCGTCCCGGCGCCCGTCGCCGTCGCGATCGACGAGCTCGACCTGTACCACCTACACTGAGGCCGAACCCAGAGAGGACTTGACGAGACCCTGACGCCACTCGAACACGCCCGCCGAATCGCCGGCCTCGCCCAGGAGAAGCTGGCGCAGGACATCCTCATCCTCGACATGCGGCCCGTGTGCAGCTACACGGACTTCTTCGTGCTCGCCACGGGCCAGAACCCGCGGCAGACGAAGGCGATCTGGGACGAGGTGCACGAGCGCCTCAAGCACGACGAGGGATCGCTCCCACAGTCGGTCGCCGGCGGGCCCGAGGGCCGCTGGATCGTCGCCGACTACCTGGACGTCGTCTTCCACGTCTTCACGCCCGAGTCGCGTGACTACTACCGGCTCGAGGAGCTCTGGGGCGACGTGCCCAGCGTCGATCTCGCCTCGGCGACGGCCTAGCTACAATCCGGCCGCAAGGGGCCGTAGCTCAGCTGGGAGAGCGTTTGGCTGGCAGCCAAAAGGTCACGGGTTCGAGCCCCGTCGGCTCCATCCTCGACGTTTAGGACCGGCCGTCCGCGCGGCAGAAAGAGGCCGGTGCGCTTTCGCAAGAACGTCCGGCTCGACCCGTCGCAGGTCGAGGACCGTCGCGGGAGCGGCGGCCGGGCGCTTCCCGGCGGGGGACTAGCCGTCGGCGGCGGCGGAATCGGCGTCGTCGCGCTCGCGATCTGGCTGCTCGTCTCGCTCCTTTCCGGCGGCGGCGGGCTCTCGCCGCCGCTCCAGAATCTCGACGACCGCTCCATCTCGACACAGCCGCCGTCGAGCGCCCTCCGCGAGACGTGCAGGGGCGGCGCGGCTGCGAACGCGCGCGAGGATTGCCGCATCGTCGGGTACGTGAACAGCATCCAGGCCTACTGGACCGGACAATTCCGGACGAGCGGCCGCACCTACACGATCGCTCGGACCGTCTTCTTCGACGGCTCGACCGACACAGGCTGCGGGACGGCCACCTCGGACGTCGGCCCGTTCTACTGCCCGCTGGACAAGCACGTCTACATCGACCTCGGCTTCTTCGACGACCTGCGCACGCGCTTCGGGGCAACGGGCGGGCCCTTCGCGCAGGCGTACGTGCTCGCGCACGAGTACGGGCACCACGTCCAGGACCTGCTCGGCCGCCTCGGCAACGGCTCGGGCCAGGCTGGCTCGCGGGGCGCGTCGGTCCGCACCGAGCTACAAGCCGACTGCTACGCGGGTGTCTGGGCGAACCACGCCGCCCAGACGGGCTATCTCACAGACCTGACGCAGGCCGACATCGCGGACGGCCTCGACGCGGCTGCCGCCGTCGGCGACGACAGGATCCAGCAGGCGACGCAGGGGCGCGTGAACCCTGAGACGTGGACGCACGGCTCGTCGAGCCAGCGTCAAAAGTGGTTCTCGGTCGGCTATCGAAGCGGGAAGCCGGGCTCCTGCGACACGTCGAGCGGCCCGCTCTAGCGCGAGCCGGGTCCATCGGTGGCTACGCCGGCGGCACGCTCGCCCGGGCTCCATGGCGCCGGCGTCCGGAGCCGGGCGCGCTCGAAGCCGGGGAACCGCAGCGTGAACACGGCGCCGTCCGCCGAGTTGGCGGCCGTGCAGCTCCCACCGTGGGCGCGGGCGATCGCGTCGACGATCGCGAGGCCGAGGCCGGCGCCTCCCTGATCGCGCGAGCGGGCCGAGTCGGCGCGCGCGAAGCGGTCGAAGATGTGGTCCAGCGCCTCGGGCGGGATCCCGCCGCCCTCGTCCGCGACCTCGATCGCGAGCAACCCGCCCACGGCTCTGCAGCCGATCGTGATCGAGTCCGAGGGCTCCGTCGACTTGACCGCGTTCTCGATCAGCGCGTCCAGGGCGATCCGCAGCGCCTCGGGATCGGCCCGCAGCGTCCCGCGGGTGAGCTCCCCGAGCCTCCAACCGCGTGGCACCACCTCTGACCAGCGCAGGAAGACGTCCTCCAGGAAGTGCTCGACGTCGATCTCCGCCGCCACCACGAAGTCCGGCTGCTTCGACTTGGCGAGGAGCAACAGGCGCTCGAGAATGTGCTCGATTCGGCCGAGCTCGTCCAGCGCCACGTCGATCTCCTGCGTCGGGCGCCCGTTCAGGCGCTGGAGCACCTCGAGGTGGCCGCGCGCGATCGTCACGGGCGTGCGAAGTTCGTGGGAGACGTCGTTCAGGAAGTGGCGTTGCTGCTCGAGCAGCGCGGCGCGCTCTCTCACCTCGCGCTGGAGCCTCCGGACCGCGTCCTGGCGGCGGCGCGCGTGCCAGACCATCGCCAGGAACATCGCCGACATCAGCGGCACCTCGAACAACTCGCCCCAGAGCTGCTCGCCGCTGAAGGTGTCGCGCAGGATCAGGCTCCCCGTCGCCAGGATCACGAGGCCGAGCACCACCCCAGTCGGCTCCGGGTTCCAGACGCGGAAGCCGTAGACGAGGGTCAGGCTGATCCAGATGAAGTGGAACGGGATCGTCTCCCAGCTCGGGAAGAGACTCATCGCGACGAGGTTCGCCGCCGCGAAGGCGAACCACGCGATCTCGATCCCTCTATGCCGGAATAAGTCGGTACCCGCCATGTCGCACGGTCTCGATCGGCGCCTCCTCGCCGAGCTTCTTCCGCAGCCGCCGGACGCACACGTCGACGACGTTCGAGCGCGGGTCGAAGTGGTAGCCCCAGACGTCCGACAAGAGCCGCTCGCGACTGACCACCTCGCCCTGGTGGCGGACGAGGTGGTGGAGCAGGCGGAACTCCCGGTCCGACAGCTCGGCAACTACCCCGCCGAGCGTCGCCTGCCGACGCGCCACGTCGAGCGTCAGCCCGCCGGCCGCGACGACCGAGCCGTCGGCGCCCCGGCCCACCAGCCGCAGCTGGGCCCGGATCCGCGCGAGTAGCTCGTCGAACGAGAAGGGCTTCGAGACGTAGTCGCAGGCGCCGAGGCCGAACCCGCGCAGCTTCGTCTCGAGGTCGGTACGGGCGGAGACGATCACCACCGGCAGCTCAGGGCGCAGCTGCTGCAGCTCCCGCAAAAGGCTGAGCCCGTCCAGCCGCGGAAGCAGCAGGTCGAGGACGACCAGGTCGTAGCGGCCGCGCCCGGCCCGGCGCAGGCCTTCAGCCCCGTCGGCCGCTCCGTCGACGGTGAACCCTTCTGCCTCGAGGCCGCGGGCGAGGAACGCCAGGATCCGCGGCTCGTCCTCGATGATCAGGATGCGCATCGGACTCCGACGTGGACCCTAAGCGAAGATGACCGCAAGATGACACCCAAATGACGATTGCGTCATCTTTCGCGACGCGAGCGCCGCGGCTTCTTATGGTCGGCGCCGATGGGGGAGCGGAACCTCGAGGGTGAGGGCCCGCAGGGCGAGTCGGCCCTGACCGCTGACGCTCCTGCGCCGCTCACGGAGCGCGCCCGGGGGGCTTCGCTCTTCCCCGACGGCGCGGCGAAGCACTGGATTCTCTCGTCGATTATCTGGCTGACCGTCGTCGACCTGTTCGGGCTCGTGCTCGCGACGGAGTTCGTCACCCCAGAGGCGTTCGGCGGGATCTCCTGGCTCTCGTTCAGCCGGGTCCGCCCGTCCCACGTGAACGGCGTGATCCTCGCGTGGCTGACGATGATGTACTTCGGCGCGCTCTTCTACATGCTGCCGCGGCTCGTCGGCACGCGCGGGATGTGGAGCGAGCGCCTCGGCATCTGGTGCGCCTGGGCCTGGAACGTGATGTACCTGCTCGGGATCATCGGGCTGCTCACCGGTCATAGCCAGGGCCGCGAGTACGGCGAGTTCATCTGGCCGATCGACATCGCGTTGCTCGTGATCTGGGGCGCGAACACCGTGAACATCCTCGCGACGGTCGCGATCCGGACGATCCGGCCGATCTACGTCTCGGTCTGGTTCTTCATCGCGAGCCCGCTCTGGCTCGCGGTCGATTACGCCATAGGCAACGTCATCTGGCGCCCCGGCCACATCTGGGGGGCGCCGTCGGGCGCGCTCTCGGCGAGCCTCTCCGACGCGATGCTCAACTGGTGGTACGCGCACAACCTCTTCGGGCTCTGGCTGACGCCGATGCTGCTCGCGCTGACCTACTACATCGTCCCGCGCGTCACCAACACGCCGCTCTACAGCTACACGCTCTCGCTCATCAGCTTCTGGGGGATGGCCTTCTTCTACACGGGCGTCGGCGACCACCACATCCTGCAGTCGCCCACGCCTGCCTGGCTGAAGACGATCGCCGAGGTCTCGTCCTGGATGCTGCTCGTCCCGGTCTTCGCGTTCACGATCAACATCCTCGGGACGATGAAGGGCAACTGGGACCGGTTCTTCACGAACTTACCGCTGCGCTTCACGATGACCGCGTTCTTCTTCTACTTCCTGGTCAACATCCAGGGCGCGTTCGAGGCGATCCAGCCGTTCAACAAGCTGACCCACTTCACGAACTTCGTCGTCGCGCACGCGCATCTGGCGCTGCTGGGCGCCTTCACCATCCTCGGGATGGGGGTGATCGACTACATCGTCGCGCAGATCTACGCGAAACCCCTGTTCAGCCGCAGCCTGTCCGAGTGGCAGTACTGGCTCGTGACGGTCGGGTTCACCGGCTTCTTCAGCGTGCTGACGCTGGCCGGCTTCCAGCAGGGCTTCAGCTGGCAGGACGGCATCCCGGAGGTGAACGTGCTGCCGCAGCTGCACGCGTACTACATCGCGCGCGGGATCTTCGGGGCGATGATCGTGCTCTCCGGGATCGTGCAGATCGTCAACATCGGCATGACGATCTTCACGAACACCGCCGAGCGCAGGCGCCTCGAGACGCTGCGGGTCGCCGAGGCGATCGCGCCCCCGCCGGTGGTCGGCTGATGGAAGGCGACCGGCGGGAACGGGACGCGCACCCGGAGGTGCCCCGGGGCTGGGTGCGGCATCCGCGGGAGCGGATGCTGATCACGCCGCTCATCGCGGGCATCGGAGGCCTGCTGGCCTTCTTCACCGTCGTCGCCGTCGTCGTCTGGCTGCCGATCCACACCTTCGACCCGCCTCCGTCGGCCGACTGGGCGCCGCTCTCGAATCAGGCGGTGAAGGGCCGGAACCTCTTCGCGTCGAACGGCTGCTACGTCTGCCACTCGGGCTACTCGCGCCCGCAGGACGTCCGCGAGTCGCTCTACTTCCTGTACCCGAAGGTATCCCAGCCCGGCGACTTCTGGGGCTCGGATCAGTCCCCGAACCTGCTCGGCACCGAGCGCACCGGCCCGGACCTCTCGCAGGAATCCGGCTGGCACCCGGACGACTGGCAGTTCGCCCACTTCTACGACCCGCGCTACATGGACCCGCTGTCGCTGATGCCGTCGATGAAGTCGCTCTTCTCCGACAAGCAGGTCAACCAGCTGGTGGCCTTCGTTGAGGAGCGCAGCGGGAAGTCGGGCCTCCTCCGCTACGCGGGTCAGCTCTACGCGAAACACGTGGTCCTCACCAACCAGGGCTACCCCCCGCCGTACCGCGGTTTCCAGGGTGCGCATAAGCCGATCGTCGAGGCGAACGAGAAGGGCCTCAAGCCGCCGAGCAAGCAGCTCGAGGAGGCGCCGAACCTGTCCCAGATCGACCGCAGCTACTGGCTTTCGGGCGACCCGCTGCCCGTGACCGAGCAGAACCTCCTCCGAGGCAAGGAGGTGTTCCTGAACCGCTGCGTCGGCTGTCACGGGCTCAAGGGCGACGGCCAGGGCCCCGGCGCGCGCTTCCTCTCGCCCCCGCCGGCCGACTTCACGGACAAGGACGATGCCTGCTGCGGCGGCGACACCGGACCGGGCGACTTCTACTACCGGATCCTGCGCGGCTGGCCTGGAACCGCGATGGAGAACTTCGGCGACCGCCTCTCGGTCGACGACATCTGGCGCGTCGTGCTCTTCGTCAAGACGATCCCGAACGGCACGCTCGCGCCCAACCGCGTCCCAGAGCCGCAGGACTACATCGTCTGGCAGCCGTCGACGGAGCTCAAGGCCTGGGTCGCGACGCACCAGCGGCTCGCCAACAACGCCGACTTCGACAAGAAGTTGGCCACCGACCCGTACGTGCAGGAAGCGATGCGCATCTTGCCGGGCCTCGCCCCGGGCGACACCATGTTGCTGAACGACGGGAAGACGGAGCTCTCGCTCGAGACCGCCGCGGCGGGGATCAAGTCGATCTACGACGACATGCTCAACCGGGCCTGGAAGAACGCGCAGGCGCGCGGCGAGAAGCTGCCCGTTGAGGCCCAGAAGGCGATCCCGCCGGAGGTGCCCGGCCAGCAATGAGACGCCTCGTCGCAGCTGCAGCCGCGATCGCCCTGGTCGCACTCGCGTGGCCGGCGCTCGCGTTCGCGCATGACCAGCCGGAGACGAATCAGTCGCGCTGGGTGATGGCGGACTGGATGATGGACACCTTCTTCATCTTCTCGGGCCTCGCCGTGCTCGCGTTCGTCGCGGCCTGGAAGGCAGGCCATTTCCAAGAGCTGGACCAGCTCGGCAGCCTGCCGCTGCTCGTGGAGGAAGAGGACTACTACACGCCCGAATGGGCCCTCGACGAGGAGGAGTGGATCGATGAGGATGCCTAGCGGCGAATCGCCGGAACATGCGAGGCAGTACTACCTCTACCTCCAGGGCCACCAGGAGACGATGCAACGCGCGGCGACCTGGCATGTCCACTGGCTCGACCTGGCCTGGCTCTGGGGCTTCCTGATCGCCCTGGCCCTGGCCACGCTCCTGTGGGTCTGGCAGTACCGCTCCACCCGGCAGAAGAAGGCGTTGTACCCGGTCGACAGCTTCGGCGGCTACACGACCGAGCTCGCAGGCCCCGCGACGTTCTTCTTCGTCGCCCTGACGGTCGTTCTCACGGGCTGGGCGACCGCCATCATCGTCGGCCACCTCGTCTGGGGACAGAAGTTCTGATGGAGGCCACCCTGCCGACCTCGTCCGCGCTCCCGTACGTTGCCTGGTCGTCGGCGAGCATGGCCGTCGTGCCCGCGGCGGACTGGCCGCTCGTCTTCGGCTCGATGCAGGCGCTCAAGGGGCATGTGCAGGAGTACCCGGGCTGCCAGAAGCTCGAGGCCTTCGTGGAGCCGGCGGGCGCCGACTACCGGCTGCACTGCTACACGACCTGGGACACGCCCGAACAGCTCGAGGCGTTCCTCGCGCGTGGTTACACCTTCGAGCGAATGCTCGACGACGTCGCGAGCCTCAAGGCGGAGCCGCCCACGATGATGGAGAAGATCTTCTGATGGCCGACGAGCCAACCCAGCGCCCCGCACGGCCGCTCGTCGGTTACCGCGACGTCGGCGAAGACGTCCGCCACTCGCGCGGCTCGGTGATTCGCGCGTGGATGATCCTCGCGGCAATCGCCCTCTTGTACCTCGGCTGGACGCTGACGGTCTACTTCCTCGAACCCGGCCTCCGCTAGGAGGCAACTGGCCGGCCGTGTACATCAAGCACCTCACATCGCTGCAGTTCCTGACCTACGTCTCGTTCTTCGCGGTGGTGCTCGCCGCGATGTTCAGGTTCGTCCCCGGGCGCTCACCGCCCGTGCGGGAGGAGCCATACCCGGAGGACGAGCTCCACGCGCACGACCGGAAGGTCGCCAAGTACTTCCTCGCGGGGGGGCTCTTCCTCGTCCTGGGCAGCGTCCACATGGTGCTGAAGAACCTCCCGGGGGTCGCCGACTACCTCGCCCGGACCGGGTACGCGGGGCATCTCGTCCGCGACCTCTCGAACACGCACGTGATGATCGTGGGCGGCGGGACGCTGCTCGCGACGGGCCTCTGCTGGTTCGCGCTGCCGCGCGTGGTCGGGCGGCCACTGGTGAGCGACGGCCTGGCGCAGTGCGCGTTCTGGTTCACGGTGATCGGGCTGGCGGTCTTCTACGTCTCCCTGATCGGCAACGGGATAGCGATGGGCCACCTGATCGAGCACGGGTCGAGCTACCCCGACGCAAAGGCGCATCTCGGCAACTGGTACAAGGTGCCGACCGGGATGGGGGCCGGCGTGATGGGCCTCGGCTACTGGTGCTTCGCAACCAACGTCGCGGTCACGATCTTCCAGTCGCGCCTCGTCCGCGTGCCGAAGCCACAGTGGCACCTCTGGAAGTTCTTCGCCACGGGCGCGACCGCGCTGACCGTCGGCACGGTGCAGGGCGTGATCCAGGTGCAGCCGAAGAACGCGGACTGGCTCTACAAGGCGGGGCACGCGGGCGACTGGATCGACCCGATCAGCCACGCGCACATCAACCTCGTCACCGGCCTGACGATGCTCGTGGCGGGCGGGTTCTTCGCGCTCGTGCGCTCGGCCGGCGGCAGGGAGCCCTCGCGCCGGCTCGTGGACACGTGCTTCTTCGCGCTGCTCGGAGGCTCGCTGGCGTTCTACTTCTCGACGCTGTACCTCGGCTTCCACGAGGGCCGCCTCGTGGTCGACCACGGCCTCACGGCCGAGCAGGCGGAGGAGGCGACGGCGCTCCATCCGTTCCTGATCATCGGCTCGGGGATCGCGATGTTCGCGGCCTTCTGGCTCCTGCTCGCCACGATCGTGCGCTCCGTGCGCGGTACGAGCGGACGGCTGCGCCCGTTCGTGCTGGCCGGCTGCGCCGCGCTCGCGGTCGGCACGCTGCAGGGCCCCGTCCAGGCCGTGCCGCTCGTGAACGAGGCGCTCGACCGCGGCGGCGAAGCGGGCGACGTGATCGTCAACCTCCACGCGCAGCTGAACATGCTCGGCGGCCTGATGCTGCTGCTGATGGGGCTCTCCCTCGCAGCGCTTCACGGCCTCGGAGCCGACTGGCAGGAGCGCAGGGCCCGCCTGGCCGGCAGCCTCGTGCCTGTGGGGGTCGGGATCTACTACGCAGCCGGCGTCGCCTTCTCGGCGGTCGAGGCGCACCGGGTCGCGGGCGGCCATTCCTTCGGCTCGGCAGTCTCTGCGCTCGAGCCGTGGCAGGCGCTCGTGCTGGTGCCCGCGGCCGCCGTCGTGCTCGCAGGCTACGCCGGATTCGCGGCCGCCGCGTGGAGGATGACCGAGCGGCAGCGGGCCGAGGGCCGCGCCTCGTTCGCCGCCGCGCCGAAGGTCTACTCCGGCACGATCCCGAGGCGCGTTCGGCGCCGCAGCCCGGCCGCGCTCGCCGCGTACGAGCTGCCGCTCGGGTTGATGGGCTTCCCCGGTGTGGGCTGGCTGTTCGCCGGCTTCCCGCTGACGGCCTCGATCCTGCTGATGGCGGGGCCTGCGCTCACGTGGGCCCTGATTCCGGTCGCGTTCAGCCCCTACGGGGACGGTCCGCTCCGGGAGATCGGCTGGCGGGTCGAGCTCGTCTGGCTGCCGACGATGGCGCTCGTCTCGTCGGCGTTCCTGTACCGGACGCACGCCAAGCGCCGCGCGAAGCTCTCGGGGCGGCCGCCGCGAGGCCGTACCCGCCGCGTCGACGGCGGCGGCTATCGCGCCCGTGTGAGCGCTGCGCTCGGCGTGATCGCTCTCCTGCTCGTCGCGATCCCATTCGTGCCCGCGCTCGCCGGAGTGGGCGGGAGCACCGTCCGCTACTCCTACGAGCCGAGGCTGACGCAGGAGGTGACCGGCCAGTTCGTCACCACCAAGCGCGGGCCGGTGAAGCTCTTCGCCTGGAACGGCCCGCAGGGGTACCCGCACGACGCGCTCCGCCTGCACGCGGCCGACGTTCACTCACTGCTCGTCAGGGCCGCCGCGGTGGACGCCGCCAAGGCCTACCAGCTCTTCGACCTCGACCGCGGCGGCTCCGTGCCGCTCCTCGTCAGGAGCGCCTCGCCGCGACAGCTCACCCTCACCCCGAGACGGCCGTTGCGGCCGGGACGCTACGCCTTCGTCGCTACGCACGAGGGGATGTTCGGGGGGCGCGACTTCGCCTACCTGCGCATCGTCTCCCCCTTCTCGCCAGTGACGGCGATCAGCTCCCGGCCGCACGCGGCCGCGCCTGCGGTGCTCGATGCGCTCCTGCCGCTCTGCGCGGCGCTCGTCGCTCTGGCATTCGCGGCGCTTCTGCTGCGCTCGCTCCTGCGCCGCCGTTCGGGGGAGAAGGTGCTGTGGGCGGGAGGGTTCACGCTCTTCGCGGTCGCGGCGGGCTGCGAGGCGCTCGCGCAAAGGATCGACTGGACCCCCGGGCTCTTCCGGACCTACTACCTGGCCGGAGGCGTGCTGACCGTGGCGTACCTCGGAGCCGGCTCCGCCTGGCTGCTCCTGCCGAAGCGGGGGCGCGACCTCCTCCTCGGCGGGCTCGCCGTGGCAACCGTGGCGGCGTCCGTGGCGGTCGCGCTCGCGGGGGTCGACACGGCCACCCTCGCGGCGACCGCGCACGGACGCCCGCCCGCGAACTCCGCGCTCGGCGGCCACGCCTTCCTGTGGGCGGTGGGGCTCAACTCGTTCGGGAGCCTGTTCCTGATCGGAGGCTCGCTCTACTCGATCGCCCGGCGGCAGCGCGTGCGCGCGAACCTCTGGATCGGCGGCGGGGCACTCGTGGTGGCCCTTGCGACCGGGCTTTCGCGCGCCGGCTCCTACTCGATCGTCTACGTGGGCGAGCTGCTCGGGATCGCGCTCATGTTCGCCGGCTTCGCCTTCGTCGGGAAGAAGCCCCGGCGCGTGCCTCAGCCCTCGACCCAGTCGCGGGTCAGGTACAGCCAGAAGGCCAGGCCGGCGTAGTCGCGGTAGCGCCGGAAGCGCCGCTCGATCGTCTTGTCCGCCGCCTTGCGGCCGTTCAGGCGCGAGTACTTCGGACGTGTCCACGAGTCGAGGATCAGGCGGGAGTAGCGGCCGAGCAGCATCATCATGTGAGCGGTCGCGTACGGCCCGCAGCCGGGGAGCGCGAGGAGGCGCTCCGCGACCTCGTCATCCGGCAGCTCGGGGTCGTTCAGCGCCTCGAGGTCGAGCGAGCCGGCCGCCACGTCTGCGGCGAGTGCGTGAAGGTAGGCGCCTCGATAGCCGGCCCGCACGGTGTCGCGGTAGAAGTCCTCACCCGCCTCGGCCATCGCGGCCGGGGTGGGGAATGCGTGCCGTCCGTCCAGAGCCTCCAGCCCCAGGTGCTCGACCAGCGCGGTTGTCATCCGCACGGTCGCCGA
>Ga0307320_10000153_pt1 | contig 24104 bp, 22 predicted proteins | sample ER_DNA_369_FD_194495 | JGI IMG/M metagenome (GOLD analysis project Ga0307320, IMG submission 194495) | Bulk soil microbial communities from the East River watershed near Crested Butte, Colorado, United States - ER_DNA_369 | ecosystem: Environmental > Terrestrial > Soil > Floodplain | place...
GCACATCCTCTCGGCCGTCTTCGAGAAGGAGGGCGATGAGATGCCGACCCACGGCACGCTGACGCTCTACATCGACGACGAAGCGGTCGGCTCGGCCGAGATCAAGACTCAGCCCGGCAATTTCTCTTTGGTCGGCGAGGGGCTGAACGTCGGCAGGGAAGGAGGCGAGCCCGTCACGGACGACTACCCCGGCGCGCGTCCGTGGACGTTCACCGGCGGCACGATCAGGCATGTGCTCGTCGACGTCTCCGGTGAGCACTATGTCGACCTGGAGAAGGATGCCGTCGCCTTGATGGCGAGGGAGTAAGCGCTGGCGGCAGCGGTGCCCCGGGCCAGGGCAGAGACTTCCTCAGAGCGGAGCTGCCCCTGGTTGTCTTGTCGGGATGCGCTGGGCCAGGAACAGGGCGACGATCGAGAGCAGGGCGAGGATCGCGAGCGCTGACCTGAGCCCGTCAATTCGCGCGTCGCGGTAGGCGTCGAGCGCGTCGTCGGTTGCCCTCGATCTCGCGTGTGCCTGGTCGAGGGCGGCCTCGAGCTCGGCGTCCGAGATGAAGGGGGCTCCGCCCGCGAGCTTGACGTTGGCCTGGGACTTGACCCGCGACGGGATCGCCGAGCTCTGCTCGATGTTGGTGAGAAAGGTAGAAGTGAGCGTGGCGATCAGGATCGCGCCGGCGAGGGCGGTGCCCAGCGAGGCGCCGAGGTTCGTCGCCGTGTTCTGGAGGCCGCCCACCTCGGGGCTCTCCTCATCGGGTACCGCCGAGACGGTGACGGCGCCGAGCTGGGAGGCCAGCGCGCCGATCCCGAGCCCGATCAGGAGCATCGGGACGAAGACGATCTCCGCGCCGGCGTCCTTGTCGAGCGCGCCGAGCAGGACGACCGTGCCTGCCAGCAGTGCGAGCAGGCCGCTGCGGACGACGAGGCGGGGCGAGACGTTCGGGAGGAGGCGGGGGATGCCGATCGCGGCGGCAAGCAACGTGATCGAGAGCGGCAGCAGCCGGGCCCCGGTGGCGAGCGCCGAGAGGCCAAGGCAGACCGAAAGGAACAGGGGGACGACGAAGAAGAAGCCCGCCTGAACGAGATACTGGAAGAAGAACATGACCATGCCGCCGGTCAGCTGCCTGTTCCGCAGCATCGCCGGGCGCACGAGCGGCTCTTGGCCTCTCGCATCGAGGCGGGCCTCCCAGCGGAAGAAGATCCAGATCACGAACAGGCCTGCGAGGATCAGCCACATCGTCGGCGATAGGTGCGCCCATGAAGGCCCGCCCGCCTTGGGCCGAATCCTGCCCCACTCGCCCGAGCGGAGCACACCGAAGACGACGAGCCCCAGCCCGAGCGCAGAGAGCACTGCGCCGACCACGTCCAGGCGCGGACGCGTCTCGACCGGCGCGTCGGCAATCCGCCGCGCAAGGACCAGGATGAGGAGGACGAGCACGACTTCGCCGGCGAACACCCACCGCCAGGAAAAGTACGTCGTACAGAAGCCCCCGATCAACGGCCCCACCGCGACCGCGATCGCTCCGGCGGCGGCCACCATTCCGTACGCGGCGGGCCGCCGCGCGGTCGCGAAGTTCCCGGCGACGAGGGCCACGATCGCCGGCAGGATGAGCGCTGCACCCACTCCTTCCAGGAACGACCAGCCGAACAGAAGCACCGGCAGGTTGGGCGCGATCGCGGTGGTGAACGACCCACACCCGTAGATGACGCATCCGACCGCGAACGCGCGCTTGCGCCCGATCATCGCGCCTACCTTGGCGCCGGTAATCATCAGCGCCGCCATCACGAGCGTATACGCCGTGATGGCGCCCTGGATCCCGGTAACGGTCGTGTCGACATCCTTCGCGACCGTCGCGATCGAGACGTTCATCACCGAGCTATCCAGCGTCATCAGGAACTGACCGGCCGCCAGGGTGAGCAAGACGACCGTCGCGCCGCCGGCGGGCTTAGAGGGGGCGATCTCCGCCGTCACGGGTTTCGATCCTCCCAGATCGCCCGGCGGGCCTGCGATTGCACCCCTACCGGACTCTGTCGCATCATGCGGCCGTGAGCCGAACTCAGGCGCTGACGCAGCTCGTCTTCGGATCCCGCCGGACGATCGCGGGAACGGTCTACGGCACGATCGTCGTTCTAGCCTCTCTGGCGGCCGGAGGGAAGGCCTTCGAGCACGACCTCTGGCACCTCGCGGCCATCGTCGTCACCACCGTGCTCGTCCTCTGGATCGCACACGTCTATGCGCACGGCCTCGGGGAGAGCCTCCAGGTAAGTCGACGCCTAGACGCCGCAGAGCTCGGCGCGGTCGCGGGGCGAGAGCTCGCGATCCCGTTGGCCGCGGTCGCCCCGACGGCGATGCTCGCGCTCGGCGCTCTCGGACTCTTTCGCGGCAGCACGGCCGTCTGGCTGGCGGCTGGTATCTGCGTCGCCACCCTTGCGGTTCAGGGCTTGCGGTACGCCTTGCTCGAGCGCCTCGGCCTCCTCGGCACGCTCGCTGCCGTCGCGCTCAACCTGACTCTCGGGCTTGCCATCGTCGCCTTGAAGGTGGTCGTAGCGCACTGACGCGCATGTCGGAACGACGACCGCCGAGTGTTAAGCGGCCCGCTCGAAGACTCGTTCTCGGATGTCCTCTCCGCGTGCAGCGATTGCGCCGAGCTCGTAGAGGAACTCGAACCAGCGTATGTCGAGGCCCGGCACTTCCGGGCTGATACGAAAGCCCGCTCCCGAGCGAAGCGACATCGCGAGCCCGAGCAGCCGACGCACCAGGTCGTCCGCGGCCTCCTGCAGCGTCGCACCCTCGCCGTGGACGTGGCCGCCGAGGCACAGGCGGCAACGGCCGGCGACGTCCCGCACCGAAAGTGCTGGTGTCCAGCTCTCGGTCATCTATCCGGCTTCGCAGTTTGGCAGTCCGCGCAAAGTGCGCCTCTGTTTGAGGCCCGGTTCACCCAGATGGGGCGATGACCAGAACACCGCCATGTCTGGACGATGCGCCGTGAACCGCCGGTTCCCTGCTCCGGAAGGAAGCGAGATGCCCGAGAACACAAACGGCCGCCAGCGCGCCGTCCTCCCAATTCCCGACCGGGAACACGTCGGCGTCACGACCTATGACGCCAAGAGCCCTGACACGAGCTTCCCGCCGATCGAGTCGCTCCGGCCGCCTGAAGGTGCGCCGAACGTGCTGGTCGTGCTGATCGACGACGCCGGCTTCGGCTCCTCGAGCGCCTTCGGCGGGCCGTGCCAGACGCCGAACTTCGAACGCCTCGCCGAGAACGGGCTCAAGTACAACCGCTTCCACACTACGGCGCTCTGCTCGCCGACGAGGCAGGCGCTCCTGACGGGCCGCAATCACCACGCCGTCGGCATGGGCGGGATCACCGAGATCGCCACCTCCGCGCCAGGCTATAACTCGATCCGGCCGAAAGCGGCGGCGCCCCTCGCCGAGACCCTGAAGCTGAACGGGTACTCGACCGCGCAGTTCGGCAAGTGCCACGAGGTGCCGGTCTGGGAGACGAGCCCGATGGGTCCGTTCGACGCCTGGCCGAGTGGCGGCGGCGGGTTCGAGCACTTCTACGGCTTCATCGGCGGGGAGACGAATCAGTACGCCCCGGCGCTCTATTCCGACACGGTGCCGGTCGAGCCGGACCGTACGCCCGAAGAGGGCTACCACTTCACCGAGGACATGACCGACCACGCGATCGACTGGATCCGCCAGCAGAAGGCGTTGATGCCTGACAAGCCGTTCTTCGTCTACTACGCGCCGGGCGCGACGCACGCGCCGCATCACGTCACGCCGGAGTGGTCGGCGAAATACAAGGGCAAGTTCGACCAGGGCTGGGACAAGATCCGCGAGGAGACCTTCGCGCGCCAGAAGGAGCTCGGAGTCATCCCGCAGGACGCGGAGCTGACGGCGCGGCCGGAAGAGATCCCGGCGTGGGACGAGACGCCGGACGAGATGAAGCCGATCTTCGCTCGGCAGATGGAGGTGTACGCCGGGTTCATGGAGCACACCGACCACCACGTCGGCCGGGTTATCGACACACTCGAGGAGCTCGAGCTCCTCGACGACACGCTCATCTACGTGATCATCGGCGATAACGGCGCCTCGGCCGAGGGAACGCCGAACGGCTGCTTCAACGAGCTGATCGTCCTCAACGGCGCCGGCGGGCTCGAGACGGTCGATTTCATGGCTGCGCGAATTGACGACTTCGGCACGCCGAAGGCGTACAACCACTACGCGGTCGGCTGGGCGCACGCGATGGACACGCCCTATCAGTGGACGAAGCAGGTCGCTTCGCACTGGGGCGGGACGCGAAACGGCGCGATCGTCCACTGGCCGAGCCAGTTCAAGGCGAAGGGTGAGGTCCGTACTCAGTTCCACCACGTGATCGACATCGCCGCCACCGTGCTCGACGTGGCCGGACTGCCGGAGCCCACGTTCGTCCACGGCATTCAGCAAATGCCCCTGCACGGCGCTTCGATGGCCCCCTCGTTCGGCGATGCGGCCGCGCCGGAACTGCGCGAAACGCAGTACTTCGAGATGTTCTGTAACCGCGGCATTTACCACAAGGGCTGGACCGCGGTCACGCGGCACAGCACGCCGTGGGTCATGGCAGAGAACCCGCCGCTGAACGCCGACGTCTGGGAGCTCTACGCGCCGGACGACTGGACGCAGGCCCACGACCTGGCGCAGGAGCAGCCGGACAAGTTGAGCGAGCTTCAGACGCTGTTCCTGATCGAAGCTGCGAAATACAACGTCCTGCCGCTGGACGACCGCCGCGCGGAGCGCTTCAATTCCGACCTCGCCGGCCGCCCCCAGCTCGTGCGGGGCAACCGGCAGCTGCTCTTCGGTGGCATGAGCCGCTTGTCCGAGAACTCGATCGTCGTGATCAAGAACAAGTCACATGCGGTCACGGCGGAGATCGTCGTTCCCGCCGACGGGGCTGAGGGTGTGATCGTCGCGCAGGGTGGCGCCTTCGGCGGCTGGAGCCTCTATGTGAAGGAGAGCAAGCCGGCGTACTGCTACAACCTCTTCGGCCTGCAGCGGTTCAAGGTCTACGGCGACGAGCCGCTGTCCGAGGGTGAGCACCAGGTCCGGGTCGAGTTCGCCTACGACGGCGGCGGGCTCGGCAAGGGCGGGACCGCGTCCCTCTACCTCGACGGGGCCAAGGTCGGAGAGGGGCGGGTTGAGGCGACGGTGCCGATGGCCTTCTCAGCGGATGAGACGCTCGACATCGGCTCCGACAGCGGCACTCCTGTCACCGACGACCTGACAGTGGACGAGCTCGAGTTCAACGGGCGGGTGCGCTGGGTCGAGCTCGACCTCGGCGACGACGCGGAGGACGCAGATCACCTGATCACCCCGGACGAGCGCCTCAAGATCGCGATGGCGCGGCAGTAGCCGCGCCGAGACAAAGGAGACGAAGATGGCTATAGGACCGGTTCAGCTCATCGTTCTGGGCTTCAACCACCCCGAGTTCCACGGCGAGATCATCGACGAGCTCGAGCGCTTGAAGGCAAGCGACACCGTGCGGGTGATCGACTCGCTGGCGGTGTACAAGGACTCCGAGGGAGAGCTGGAGGTCGAGCACCTCAGCAACCTGACCGAAGACGAGGCAATCGAGGTCGGAACCAAGATCGGAGCCCTGATCGGACTGGGCATCGAAGGCGAAGAAGGCGCGCTAGCCGGCGCCGAAGCCGGGGCCGAAGCGGCAGCCGGCGGGATCGACGCGTTCTCCGGCGAGGAGTGGGACGTGCTCGAAGAGATCCCGAACGACTCCGCCGCCGCACTGATCCTGCTCGAGCACCACTGGGCCGTTCCCCTTCGTGACGCTATCGCCCGTGCCGGTGGTTTCCGGATCGGCGACGGTTTCATCAGCCCGCTCGACCTCGTCGAGATCGGCCTGCTCTCGGCCGACGAGGTGAAGGAGCATCACCTGCCGGAGACTGCTGTGCCAGCGCGGCACTAGTGCTGTGGAGCGGATCATCGTCACGATCGACGGGCCGAACTTCCAGGACTTCGAGGAGACGGAAGTCGTGCGCCTGCCCGAAGAAGGCGAGCTGATCGCCACGAAGTACGGGAACTGTGTCGTGACCGCCGTGGAGCCGCTGCCTACCAGCGACTTCCTCGGAAAAGTCGTCTGTCGGATGCCCTAGCCCAGATCGGAGGTGTGAGATGTTCAGAGCCCGCCGAGTCGTGCGACGCACGTCCCGTCGCACAGCGCGTCGCGTCTCTCGTCGTCGCTAGAGCGGCAAGTGATCGCGTTTCTCTTCTTCGTTTATCTCGCTCGGATCTGTCGCTAGGTCGTCGGGTCACCTCGTAGCTCCGCGGGCCCGGTGCCCGGTACCGACGCTCTGACCAGGGCTAGTCGGCGCTCCACGGCGGCTCGCCGTTGCGGCGGCGCCAGAGCGGCCAAATCCTCGAGTAGGCGCTCGAGACGCCCCTGCACCTGGATCGAACCTGAGTCCATGCTGATGATCTCGTCCACTGCGAGCCCGACATACTCCTCCCAGGTCGGCAAGTTCACGATGACTCGCAGATTTCCGGTCGCGTCGGTCACGGGACCGATCGCGAGCGCGCGACTTGCGAGCCGTCGAAGCAGGCTGTCGAGACCCAGTACCGCCTACCTCGGAAGGCCCCGCTCCTGCCGCGTTTTCTCTTCTGCGAAGACTCGGTCTGCTGCGGCTGATGGCGCCGATCGAAAGATCTTGGAAAGACGGCCATACGCGCCACCTGTCCCCGGCGGCATCCAAACGGCCGAACTAAGAGGGCTTGACGAAACGACGGCTGTGCCGCCGGAACGCGCTGCACGCCCCGATGCCGCGTCCTTACCTTCCAGGTACGAACGCTCCCCTCCGTCCTTGCCTCGGAACGAGCATCGCGCCCCGGCGACGAGCGACGTTCCGCCAATCCCTCCTAGGTTGCTCTAGCGGATCTCCCGACTGCCGGGGTCGGATCCTCCGGGAACTCCCGCAGCGTTTGCCGGCGTAGCGCCTCGATGGCGACGGCGGTCGTGGCGGCAAGAAGCACGATCCCGAGCAGCTGCCGATCGCCGGCCGTCGGCCCCACTGCGAGCAGGAGCAGGAACACGGCGAGACCGGTCGCCCAGACGACGACTGGGTGATCTCTGAAGGAGGGCGCGAGCCAGCGCCTGACGGCGACCGCCGGTCGATTCGGGCCTGCGAGGACGGTAGCGAGGAGTACCAACGCGCCGTAGACGACGAGGATGATCGCGATGTCTCGCATCACGCTCGTCTCGAGCGACCAGATCACGCGCACCGGCTGCTTGTTCGCCTCCGTCTTGACGAGCGAGTCGACGATCACCCCGCCCAGGTAGCGCCTGAGGGAGGCGATCACCAGGCCGACGAACACGAGGCTCGCCCCAGTCGCTCCCAGCAGCAGCCTGCGCCGCCCCCGCGCGAGGTAGATCGCGAGTGCGTAGAGGGCGACGACGGCGATCAGGAGCAGCGAGCTCAGCGCTTTGAGTGTCTTCACCGCCGTCTGGGCGGCGCTGAGCTGGCTCGACTTCATGATCACGAGCTGGCCGGCGTTCGGATCGGCGTTGGCCTTTAGCTTGTCCTCCAACCCGAGCCGTGTCGCCAGCCGCGTGATCGCCGGTCTCAGGTCGAGCGTGACCTCGCCGTTCGCGGTCGAGATGTTTCCCTCCTTGCCCAGCTCCTTGCCCTCCAGCACCCTCATGACAGCCGCGTGCGCGCGCTTGTTGGCGTTCTCCCAAAGCGTCTGCACTCTCGGTCGCTGCAGCAGCCTGTCGGCGGCCGCGGGCACGACGGTGTTCTGGAGCGCCGCCGCCAGCGCGGCGGCGGTTCCCTTCCTCTGCGCCGGCAGCCGCTCGCGCAGCTGGGCTTCCACGTCGATTCGCTGGAAGAGTGCGTCGCTGAGCTTCTGCGCGATCGCGCCCCGAACCTCGTCGTTTGCCAGCAGCTGCGCCGACGAGTCTGCCCACGCCTGGTCGTCGAGGAGCTGACGCTTCGACCAGACCGTGAGCGACGATACGAACATCAGGATCGTCGCCAGCACGAGCAGGCTCCAGACCAGGACTCCGCGCTTCTTGCTCATCTTCGCCTCGGTGCGACTGCGAGACCGCTCACAGGCGCGGCCGGGTCAGCGTCACCTGGCTCGCACCGCCCCACGGTCTCGGTCGTCGGCGTGAACGGGTGCAGCTCGTCCTGGCCCGGCTGGATCACCCCGTAGGAAGCTTCCGGGACCTCGTTCCAGGCTCCCGGAAGGTCGCCGAGTGGCTCCGAGACGACGAGCCGGGACTCGTCACCGAGGTCCCGTAGCAGCTCGTTGTCCGGATAGAGCGCACGGAGCGTGCGGACATCGGTGCTGAAGAATAGGGAGCGCGACTTTCCTTCGCTCGAGTACCGGAACGCCCAGATGCGCTCGCCGTCGCTTGTCGCGATCGTTCCCTGGAACGGGAACTCGACGCCGTGGTCGTGGCCGACCGATTCGACGAGGCCGATGGTGCGCTCGACCGCTCGCGGCGGATCGTCCTCGAGGCCGAAGGTCAGCGCGAGGTGGAACAGAAGCTCCGAGTCGGTCGTGCCCTCGATCTCCGGGTACAGCTCCGGGTCGACTGCGACCGTGAGGTCGCGTTTCATGCTGTGGAACCCATCGACGAACCCGTTGTGCATCCACAGCCAGTGGCCGTGGCGAAACGGGTGGCAGTTCGTCTGCTGGACCGGGGAGCCCGTGGAGGCTCGGATGTGCGCGAACACGAGCGGCGAGGTGATGTGGCCGGCCAGCTCGCGCAGGTTGCGGTCGTTCCAGGCCGGCTCGATGCTGTGGAAGACCGCCGGGCTCTCCTGCTTGCCGTACCAGCCGATCCCGAAGCCGTCGCCGTTGGTCTCCTCGGCTCCGAGCCGTGAGTGGAGGCTCTGGACGATCAGCGAGTTCTGCCGGCCGTACAGGAGCTCTTCGAGCAGGACGGGAGAGCCTGAATATGCGAGCCAGCGGCACATCTCGGCACGATCGTGCCCCGTTCCGTCTGGGGCCGCATCATCCCGTTGGGACGATGCCGAGCCCCTCTGGGCGCGAAACGGTTGAAGCGTCAATGAACCCGACCAGGGAGACGTGCTGTGCTCGCAGTGCTTGCAAGTGACTACCCGTTCCTCGACATCTTCTGGACGATGATGATCTTCTTCTTGTGGGTCATCTGGATCTGGCTGCTGATCATGGTCCTGAGCGACAACTTCCGCCGCCGCGACCACTCCGGGTGGGCGAAGGCAGGGTGGACGCTGTTCGTCATCTTCCTCCCGCTGCTCGGCGTGCTCGTCTACATGATCTCGCGGCCGCCTGAAGACCAGTCGGTGATGACGCGCACCACCGCGTGATCCGCTGACGCCTGACCGGCGCCGCACGAATCTGAGGACGGCGCCGGCGGGCGGGGGTTGACGCGAAAAAGACGATGACGGTGTCCCAGACAGCTCACGAGCAGCCGGAGGGCGTGCGGTCCAGCGCGCCGCCGGCGTTTCATCTGCTCGCGAAGCCGACCGGTGCGGTCTGCAACCTCGACTGCAGCTACTGCTTCTTCCTCTCGAAGGAGATGCTCTATCCGGGTAGCCGCTTCCGGATGGCCGAAGAGCTGCTCGAGGAATACCTGCGCCAGCTGATCGAGGCGCACTCGCGCGTTCCCGAGGTGACGGTGGCGTGGCAGGGAGGGGAGCCGACCCTGATGGGGGTCGAATTCTTCCGGCGCTCGGTAGAGATCGCGAACCGGTACCTGCTTCCCGGCCAGCGCGCGTCGTACACGATCCAGACGAACGCGACGCTGCTCGACGAGGAGTGGGCTGCGTTCTTCAAGGAGAACGACTTCCTGGTCGGGGTCTCGATCGACGGCCCGCGTGAGCTGCACGACGCCTACCGCGTCAACAAGGGGGGCAAGGGCTCGTTCGACCAGGTCGTCCACGGTCTCTCGTACCTGCAAGCGGCGGATGCGGAATGGAACGCGCTCACCACGATCCACGCGGTGAACGCCGACCACGGCCGCGAGGTGTATTGCTTCTTGCGCGACGAGCTCGGCGCGCGGTTCGTCCAGTTCATCCCGATCATCGAGCGGGTCGCCGAGTCCGATGGGAACGGAGCGGTTCCCTGGACGTCGTGGCGCGACCGGCCGCTCTACGTGCAAGACGGCAACGCAGTCACAAACCGGTCGGTGACCGCCGAGCAGTATGGCCGCTTCCTGATCGACGTCTTCGAGGAGTGGGTGCGGCGGGACGTCGGCAACGTCTACGTGCAGATGTTCGACGTCGCCCTCGCCAACTGGGTCGGCGAGCCGCCGAGCCTCTGCGTCCACTCCGAGACGTGCGGACTCGCCCTCGCCCTCGAGCACACGGGCGATCTCTACTCGTGCGACCACTTCGTCGAGCCAAAGCACAAGCTCGGCAACGTCCGGATGACGAGCATGCTCGAGCTCGTCGATTCGCCGCAGCAGCGGCAGTTCGGGCTCGACAAGCGCGAGACGCTGCCGCAGTACTGTCTCGATTGCGACGTACGTTTCGCCTGCCACGGTGGGTGCCCGAAGGACCGGTTTATCGAGACGCCGGACGGGGAGCCGGGCCTGAACTACCTCTGCGCGGGCTTCAAGGCGTTCTTCCACCACGTCGACGGTCCGATGCGGACGATGGGCGCGCTGCTCGCGCAAGGGCGGGCGCCGGCGGAGATCGTGAAGATGTACGCGGCAGCGGACGCCCACCGCGGCCGCAACGACCCCTGCACGTGTGGCAGCGGGAAGAAGTGGAAGCGCTGCCACGGCTCCGGCAGCGAGCGGCCCCTGCAGTGAGTGAGGCCGCGGCCGTAGACGCGCCACGAGCTCCCGGGCGCTGGCAGCGCTGGCACCTCAGGCGCTTGCTCATCATCGCGCTGCTGATCATCGTCATGGGGGCCGCCGCCTACTTGCTCGGCTGGGACATCCGCGACTGGTTCGCGGATCTCTGGGACACGATCACGGAGATCTCGGCCGCCTACCTGGTCGGGGCGATCGCGCTGAAGACCATCCAGACGACCGCGACTGCCTTCGCCTGGTTCGCGATCCTCCGCTACGCGTATCCGACCACGAGCTTCAAGGTCGTGCTCGCTTGCTACGCGACCTCGGTGGCCCTGAACGGGTTCCTGCCGGCGAACATCGGCACCTTCGTGATGCTCCTGATGTTCACGTCGATCATCGCCCACGCGACCTTCTCGGGCGTGATCGGCGGCTATGTCGTCCAGAAGATCTTCTTCACGCTCAGCGGCGCCTTTACCTACCTGTACCTGTTCCTGTCCGTGGGCGGCTCCTTCGACGTCAAGTTCGCCTTCGTCCACGAGCACCCCTGGGCGACCGCGATCCTGGTGCTCGGGATCATTGCTTTGGTCTACCTGCTCGTCCGTGCGATGTGGCCGAAGGTCGTCAAGTGGTGGGACGACGCGAAGGAGGGCGGCGGCATCCTCACCGAGCCGCGGAAGTACCTCGTGCGCGTGTTCTGCCCGGAGTTGATCGCCTGGCTCGCGAGCCTAGGCGTGATGGCTGTCTTCCTCGCCGCCTACGACATCCCGGTGAGCTTCCACACGCTGATGCGGATCGCCGGCGGCAACTCGATCGCGAATGTGACCTCGGTGACGCCCGGCGGCGCGGGGGTAAACCAGGCGTTCAACGTCGCCTCGCTGAACGGGGTCACCGACGCGACGACCGCAACCGCCTACTCGGTCGCACAGCAGCTCGTGACGACCGCCTGGAACATTCTCTTCGCGATCGTGCTGGTCACCTGGGTCTTCGGCTGGACCGGCGGCAAGGAGCTCGTCCGGACTTCCTACTCCGACGCGAAGGACAAGGCGGCCGAGCAGAAAACCGCCCGTGCGGACAGGAAAGAGGCGAAGCGGGCGGCGAAGCATGCGTGACCTAGCGACGGTCTAGGCCGCGCGTGGAGTGGATCAGTGCCGAGCTGGCGTTGACCGCGCTGGCGGCGATGCTCTCCCCGACGACGCTCACGTTCTCGGTGCTCGTCCTCGTCCTCGGTGAGCGGCCGTTGCGCACCGGGCTCTGGTTCTACCTCGGCGCGCTCGGCGCGACGCTCGGGATCGGCATCGTCGCGGCGTTCGTCCTCGGCAACGCGGCCGCGTCGAAGACCCCGAGCACGCCGAAGACCTGGGTCGCGGTCGTGGACGTAATCGCCGCCGTCGTGCTGCTCGTCCTCGTCGCGCGCGTGCTCCGCCGGCCTCCCAACCCGGCGCGGTCCGCGGGGATGATCGAGAAGATGGGGAACGTCGCCACGTCGCCCGTCGTCGCAATCGTCGGCGCCGGAGCTGCGCTCGCCAATCCAGGCGCGTTCATCCCGATCGCGCTGAAGGACATCTCGGAGCTGGACCCGAGCGCCGCCCAGTACGTCGTCGACTGGGTCTTCTTCTCACTCGTGTCGCTGCTTCCGCTCGCCACGGCGCTCGTGCTGCTGCTCGTTGCACGCGACTGGACCCGGCGGAAGCTCGGCTCCGTCCGGGCCTGGTTGGAACGCGACGCGCGAATAGTCGCAGCCGCGATCGTCGTCCTGCTGGCCGCCTCACTGCTGCGAAACGGCATTGCTGGACTGACGGCGTAGGACGGGAGCCGCTGCGCCGGCGCGACCCGAACATCGTCCCGACGGGGTGATGCTTCGTGCCGCTCCGCCGGGCACGCTGGAGCCGTGCCGAGGATCACGCTCGTGACGCTTGTTCTGAGTTCCCTGATCGTGGCCGCGGGGTGCGGTGGGAGCTCCAGCAACTCGTCGTCGGCCGAAGACTGGGCCGGCGGTCTGTGCTCCGCGCTCACGACGTGGACGAACTCCGTCAAGTCGTCGGCCAACTCACTCAAGGGCAACCCGTCGGAGGACGGCCTGAAGAGCGCCACGGGCGACATCGAGAGCGCCAGCGACACCCTCGTCAGCGATCTGAAGGATCTCGGCAGGCCCGACACGAAGGCCGGTCAGGACGCGAAGAACGCCGTCGACCAGCTCTCGAGCGAGGTCGAGGACGACGTGCAGGAGATGCAAGGCGCCGTCGACAACGTCTCGGGTGTGCAAGGTGTGCTCGCCGCCGCCTCGAGCGTCAGCGCCACGCTCTCCAAGATGGGCAACCAGATCAACTCGGCCGCGTCGAAGCTCGATTCGGCGGATCCGGGCGGCGAGCTCAAGCAGGCGTTCCAGAACGCGCCTGCCTGCAAGGACCTGACGAGCTCCAATTCCTAGGCGGAGCCTCGGCGGCGCATCCGGGAGACGAGCACCGCGATCACCGTCACGAGGTACAGCTGGCCGATGAGTGCCTCGACGATTGCCAGCGTGCGGCCGAGCTCGCCGGCCGCGGTGTAGTCCCCGTAGCCCAGGGTTGCGAGGGTGACGAAGCTGAAGTAGAGGCGCAAGGAGCGCGTTCCGTCGGTGCCCTGGGCGAAGAAGTCGCCGGAGCCAAGCGTCGCCAGTACGCCGTAGAGGAAGACGAACAGGATGCCGATCAGCACGTAGACGCACACGGCGCCCGTAACCGCCTGAACGTTCGCCTCGCCCTGGTCGACCACGCCGAGTGCCACCGTGGCGATCGTGGCGACGGTCAAGAGGCCTGAGAGGATTCCCACGAGAGCGGCGAACCCGTTGCCGCCGAAGAGCAGCAGTGCAACCGCGGAGGCCGCAGACAGTGCGACGAGCGCGATGCTGATCGTCGAGTTCGCGCGCGCCACTCCGGAGGTGTAGAGCGCGGTGACGAGGGTCGCTCCCTGCAGCAGGACGAGGGTGCTGTCGGCCCAGTCGCTGTTCGACGCGACCGACGTGAAGACGAACACGACGACGATCAGCGCGAGTACCACCCCGTAGCTGTGGCTCGCCCGGACGCGGGCGACACGCGCGCCTGGACGCCAGGCCTGCGTCAGCGCGGGCATCGGCTATCAGCCCGACGTCGTCGCGAGCGGGCGCTCCTCGCGCAGCTCGGCGCCGGCGCCGCCGTTCAGATCGCGGCGCCACCGTGACAGGATCCCGTGGACGGCAGCGGCGCCCACGATTGGCGCGTCCGGAAGCGTGAGGTGTGCGGGGGCGAGCAGGAATGGACGGGTCTGGGCGCCCCCGATGCCGCCATGGAAGGAAATCAGCTCCTCGAAGGCGCACCCCTCGTCGAGGGCGGGGTCGTAGAAGCTGCCGACCATGATGTCGGCGACGTGCTCGAAGCCGTCCGTGCGCAGCAGGTGCCGTGGCGCATTCGGCGAGAAGTTCGCCAGCGGGTCTTCACCGTCGACCCGGCCCTCCGCTAGGTAGAACGTACCGTGCGCGCCGAGGACTACCGGCCCGTCGCGCTCGGAGTGGACGAGCAGCCAGCCGACGTGCGGGTGCTCTCGCAAAGTCGGGAGGAGGCGCGGATGCCTCTCGTCGATCTCCTCGCGGTTGAGACGGCGGCGTTCGTTCATCAGGTAGACGAGGCCGAGGTTGCCCGAGCCGAGGACGACCACTTCCTTGTCTGAGACGTCGTTCTTCGGGCGTTTCTTCTTCGACGTGCTGCCCGTGGCCTCGCCGACCGCGTTGCCAATGTTGCTGTGGTTCTCGTCCCCACCGCCGACCGCTGCGACTGCGCCGCCATCGAGCGAGCGCTCGACGAGCGCGTCGAGTCCGTAGCCGTTCCGCTGCTTGAAGGTCGCGCCCTGCGTCTGCCCGTGGTCTGAGAGCACCACGAGCTCGTAGGGACGGGCCGCGTACGCCCTTGCTCGCTCGATGCGCCCGAACTGCTGGTCGAGCTTGCGCAGGGCTTCGAGGGTGTCCGCTCGCTCGAGGCCCGAGTGGTGCGCGACCTCGTCGTAGCTGGAAAAGGTCGCGTAGATGGCGGGCCGCCCTTTCATCATGTCGGAGAGCACGCCGTACACGATCAGGTCGCGGACGACGACGCACAGCGCGGCTCGCATGAACGGGTAGAGCCCTCCCCGGTGACCGCGCGGGAGAACGTCCCGGCGCTTGGCCTTCCCGGCAGCCGACCACTCGAGCACGACTTCCCAGAAGAACAGCACGAGCACGGTCACGACGTTGAACCCGTTCGCGAAGAACGCTCGGTAGCCGGGGTTCGCGCGCTTCTCGGCGTCCATTCGGCTGACGGTCAGGATCACGTGCTCGGCTTCGCCCGAGAGCAGGTTGCCACGGCTCGCGCCGCCGTCGGCAAGCAACCCCACGCCCGAGGCGTGCCGCCGCTCGATCTCCGCGCAGTCGGGCGGTCCCGAGCACGCCACCAGCTTCGCCGTCTCCTTCTCGACCCAGCGAAACGCGGGGATGTCGTCGTTCGAGCCGAGCAGGATCCCTGCCTGGCTGGCGCCGGTCTGCGACGAGAGGTCGGTCTCCCATTCGGCGAACCGGTGATTCCCCTGCGCGACCCAGCGGGCCATGGTCGGTGCGCTGCCGTCCCGCATCGCGCGCTGCAGCACCGGCAGGGCAAGCCCGTCGATCTCGAGGAACACGATTCCCGGCGCGTCGGTGACCGTGCGCTCTCCGGATCGGCGGGCGATCCGCTGGACCACCCGAAGCGTGTACGCGTCATCGTCGTTCGTCCCCAGAACGATGTCGAGGACGACCGTGACCGCCGAGGCGACGAAGGCCACGGCGAGCGCCGACCAGAACGAGCCGATCTCCAGGTCATGGCCGGTGATGCTGTCGGCTGCGAGCAGCATCAGCGCGTCCGCGACGAGGATGAGCACGAGGCCGGTGAGAAGCATGAGCGGCAGCCGAAGCGCGGCGAGGATCGGCGGCACGATCGCGTTCAGGACGGCGATCACCGCTGCTGCGGCCAGCGCTCCGCCGAAATCGTTCACCGCCGCACCGGGCACGATCCAGGCCGCGACGAGCAGTGCGGCGGCGGACACGAGCCAGGCGACGACGAGATGGAGCGGCCTGATCTTTGGCCGACTCGGGCTCCAGCCTGGCGCTTTGTAGGCCTGTTCGGTGGTAGTCATAAGCCGAGTGCTCGACGGCGATTCTCGCGCGGGACCCTGCGCCGGGCCTCATCCGAAGGGGGTGATGAACGTGGCCGCGCCTCGGTGTTCGATCCCGGTGGACGTGCTTTGAACGGGCTCACCTGGCTGGGGCACAGCACCGTCGTGATCGACGTCGACGGCACGCGGCTCGTCACCGACCCCGTGCTCCGCCGCCGGGTGTGGCATCTCCGCCGCGAGGCCGCGGTCGACCCCCGATTGCTGGGGACGGTCGAGGGGATCCTCGTCTCGCACGCCCATTTCGACCACCTCGACCACGCCTCGCTCCGCCGTTTGGACCGGTTCCTGCCGGTCGTGGTCCCAAAGGGATTGGGGAAGCTCCTGCGACGATGGGGGTTCGAGCGCGTGCGCGAGGTGGACGCGGGCGACGAGCTCGAGGTCGGCGGGCTCGCCCTCCGCGTGACGCACGCCGAGCACGAGTCGAGCCGGTGGCCGCTGACCCCACGCTCGGAGTCGCTCGGCTACGTCTCGGAAGGCTCGACGAACGTCTACTTCGCCGGCGACACGGATCTTTTCGGCGGCATGGCCGAGCTCGGCCCAGTGGACGTCGCCGTCCTGCCCGTCTCCGGCTGGGGCTCGCGGCTGCCGGCCGGCCACCTCGACGCACACCGTGCCGCAGAGGCGCTGCGGCTCCTGCGGCCGAAGATCGCGGTGCCCGTCCACTGGGGGACGTTCAGGACGCCGTTCGGAGCGCAACTCGGTGACCGGCCGGCGAAAGAGTTTGCTCGCGCGGCCGCTGAGGTCGCACCCGACGTCGACGTACGCGTCCTGCGGATAGGCGAGACGCTGGCACTCGAGGCGGTCCGCTGAGCGCCGATATCGTGCAGCCCGCGGGGCAAGGCCGGAAGCGTTGGTTGAAGCGCGGCCTCGCCGGGGGCGTCGCCGTGGCGGTCATCGTCGGGACGTACGTCTTCGTGCTGCCGCAATTCGCGAACTACGGCGAGGTCTGGGCCCAGGTGCGAATGCTCTCCTGGGCGTGGATCGGCGTCTTGCTCGCGACGGTGGCGCTGAACGTCGTCACGTTCGCGCCGCCCTGGATGGCGGCGCTGCCGGGTCTCCGCTTTCTCCCCGCCCTGACGGTGACGCAGGCCTCGACCGCGGGGACGTACCTCGCGCCCGGAGGCCCAGCCGTGGGCGTCGGGCTTTCCGCCGCGATGCTGCTCGCCTGGGGCTTCCACGCCGACCAGGTCGCGCTCGCCGTGACGCTAACGGGAATCTGGAACCAGCTCGCGATCCTCGGCTTCCCCGCCCTCGCCTTCGCGCTGCTCACGCTGACGGGCGGTGATGGCGCCGCGCTGCAGACGATTGCCACGATCGGCCTCGGTGCGTTCGTCGTCGTCGCGGCCGCGTTCGCGACGGCGCTTGCGAGCTCGCAGATGGCGCGTCGGGTTGGCGATCTCGCTGCGCGCATGGTGAACCGGGTGCTCCGCGTAGTCCGCCACGGCCCCGTCGGGTGGAGCGGGGAGAGCTTCGTCCGCTTTCGTAGCCAGGCGATCGGGCTGCTGCGCAGGCGCTGGCACATCCTCACGCTCGCGACGCTGGCCGGGCAGCTGTCGGTGTTCCTGGTGCTCCTGGCGAGCCTGCGCGCGCTCGGCGTCGACGCCGGTGAGGTGAGCCTGATCGAAGCGTTTGCCGGCTGGTCGTTGGCGCGAGTGCTGGGCTCGATCCCGATCACCCCCGGCGGGCTCGGAATCGTCGAGCTCGGCCTGACGACGGTGCTCGTGGGCTTCGGCGGCAACGACCCCGGGGTCGTTGCCGCCGTGCTCGTCTACCGCTTCCTCACGATCGTTCCGACCCTTGCGCTCGGAGCGGCGGCCGGTGCGACCTGGCGCCGAAACCGCCGCGTCGGCGTGACCGGCCCGGGCTGAGCGCTGCTTCATCCTCTCCGGACGATGGCCGCGTCCGGGCCGCCGGAGAGACTCGGCGGAAAATGACCTGGAGCACTCGTTTCCGGATACGCCAGTACCTGAAGGGCAGCATTTGGCTGGTCCCGTTTATCGGAGGCGTGCTCGGCGCGGTGCTGGGGCTGATCGAGCCCCGCCTCGACGAGGCGGTCTCGTTGCCGGAGGCCTGGCAGTACTCCCCTTCGACTGCGAGCACCGTGCTCGCAGCGATCATCGGCGCGATGGCGGCGCTGACGGGCTTCGTGGTGACCGTCACGGTCCTCGTCGTCCAGATGGCGATCGGCACGTTCTCGCCCCGCTACATGCGGCTGTGGTACCGGGATCGGGCTCTGAAGGCCGTGCTGGCGGTGCTGATAGGCACGCTGACGTTCTCGTTCGCCCTCCTGCGTCGCGTGGAGCCGGACTTCGTGCCGACGATCGGAGTGACCGTGGCAGGCGCCTGCGTACTCGCAGGCCTGCTCTTCTTCATGTTCTTCCTCGATCGGATCCTGCACCGGCTGCGGCCGGTGGCCGTCGTGGCGCTGGTTGCCCGGGCGGGACGACAGGCATTCGAGGACGGCGCCACCGCGCTCGAGGCCTTTGCCGATGAGCCGGAGCGCGTTGGCCTGGAGCCCTGTGAGACGGTTCGCAGTGAGCGCGCCGGCGCCATCCAGGCGGTCGACGAGCGTGGCCTCCTGCGTTGGGCTCGCGATCACGACCGCGTCCTTTTCGTACCGCACGCGGTCGGCGACTTCGTGCCTGCGGGCTCGCCGCTCGTCGAGGTCCTGGGCGTCAGCGGCGAGCCCACGGGCGAGGAGCGCCAGGTGGCGGGGATGTTCGCGCTCGGCGACGAGCGGACGATCGAGCAGGATCCCGCGTTCGCCCTGCGGATCATGGTCGACATCGCGATCAAGGCGTTGTCCGCTGCGATAAACGATCCGACGACCGCCGTCCAGGTCCTCAACCACATGACGGAGCTCCTGCGGCTGATCGGGACGACCCCGCTGGACGGACAGACGAGAGTGATGCGCGACGACGATGGCACGATTCGGATCGTCGCCAGCGGGCGGCAATGGGAGGACTACTTGGCGCTGGCGACCACCGAGATCAGGGAGTACGGAGCAGAAGCGATCCAGGTGCTCCGGCGGCTGCGGGCGATGCTTCTCGAGCTGCACGACACCGCCCTGCCGGAGCACCGCGAGGCGATCGAGGCAGAGCTCGAGCGCCTGGCCGTGACGGTGAAGCACAATTTCGGCGATTCGGTCGACTTCGACCGCGCAACCACGCCTGACCGACAGGGCATCGGCGGACCCACGGCCTCGGACCGGCTCGAGCAGGAGCTCTTCTCGCCGGTTAGCCGCCCCGCGCAGGCTTTCGGCGTTGCGCCCCCGAGCACGAGACCGGAGAGAGCGGGCGCCCGAAGACGTCGATGAAGAGCGCGCAGGGCCCGGCGCTGGGCGGAAGGCTCCCCTCGAGTATCTCGACGCTGTAGGAGAGCTTGTCGTCTTCGAGGCGGGGCTCTCGCAGGACGACCACGACGTCGTCGGGCGCGCCGCCGTCTTCGTCCAGGAACGACAGCACGGCGTTCGGCGGATCGACCGCGAAACTGTTCGCACCAGGCTCCCAGAGCTCGACGAAGCGGTGGGACGGGATGTGGCCGATCTCTCGGCGCGGCCGGTCGGCGAAGTAGACGGTCGAATCGGCCAGGCCCTGGAGCGTGATCGTTCCGGGGCTACTGGAAAAGGCCGTCGCGCTCTGGACGAACAGCGCGTCGATCCGCTCCACTTGGGCCTCGGACCTGCTCACTTCCAGAAGAAGTGTCGCGCGGAACGACCCGTCGTCCGTCATGCCGACCGGATGAAATGCCTTTCCGCCAGCCTCGGCGCGCGGAGGACATCACCCTGTCCGGATGATGCTCGAGCTCGGGCTCACGCGGACGATCAACGCTCATGGGCAAGGGATCGGCGACATCCTGCCGCTGGCGATCGGGGTCGCGATCAGCGGGTTGAGCGCTTAGCCGTGGACGTCTTGAAGAACCTACGCAGGAAGAACGCCGCTGCCAGGGCCGAGCCCGCTCCGTTCGAGCTTGCGGCCGCCGAGGCCGGAGAGCTCGCCTCGGCGTTCGCCGCCCCACGTTGGCTGCGAGATCTTGGTCGAACCTCCTGGCTCCTCGTCGGCTTCTTCGCCCTCATGGCGGGCGTCATCTGGCTGCTCGGGACGACGTACACCATCGTCGGACCGGTGGTAGCCGGGACGATCGTCGCGACCGTCGCGATGCCGGTCGTCAGCGTGCTCGGCCGGCACATGCCCCGGGCGGCCGCTGCGGCGCTCGTGCTCCTCGGTCTCGCCGCGCTTGGCGCGCTGGTGCTCGTGATCGTGATCGGCGGGATCACCTCGCAACGCTCCTCGATTTCTGAGAACGCGACTGCGGCCGCCGACAAGGCCGAGGGGTGGCTGAACGACCTCGGAGTCGACGAGTCCGGCTCGTCGAGCGCCAAGTCAAGCCTCGAGCAAGACGTCCCGAAGATCATCTCAACCCTCGCGAAGGGCGTGATCAACGGCATCCAAGGGCTGACATCGCTCGCCTTCGCCCTGTCGTTCACGCTGCTCAGTCTCTTCTTCCTGCTCAAGGACGGCCCCTCGATGCGGCGGTGGGTCGACCGCCATCTGGGGGTGCCGCCTGCAGTCGCGCAGCTGATCACCGGCGGGATCATTCGGTCGCTCCGGGGCTACTTCCGCGGCGTCACCCTCGTGGCGGCGTTCAACGGGGTGCTGGTCGGCCTAGCCGCGCTCGCGCTCGGCGTCCCACTGGCGGGCACGATCGGGGTCGTCACCTTCGTGACGGCCTACGTGCCGTTCGTCGGGGCGTTTGTCGCGGGCGCCTTCGCCGTCGTGATCGCGCTCGGCGCAAAGGGAACGACGATCGCTCTGATCATGCTCCTGATCGTGATTCTGGCGAACGGGCTGCTCCAGAACGTCGTCCAACCGTTCGCGATGGGCTCCGCGCTCGACCTGCACCCGCTCGTGGTGCTGGTGATCACGATCGGGGCGGGCTGCATCTTCGGGATGCTCGGGCTGGTTCTCGCCGCGCCTCTTGCCTCGGCCGCCGTCCACATCAGTCGTGACCTGGCCCGGGCGCGCGTGGCGGCGGCGCTGCAGGACGACGCGGAGGTGGGAGTCGCCAACGCGCCGACGGCGCCGGCCTGAGCCGCTTCGTCCCGTTCGGACGATGCCGCACGGCCGGGCGGCCGAGACGATCCTGGTGATCTACGAAAGGAGCACGACGTGGACGAGGGACTCGGAGCAGGGTTCTGGTTCAAGCTGATAGGCATCGTGCTCGCCTGCGGTGTCGGCGCCATCCTGCTCTTCCTGCTGGTGGACGCCGCCTGGTACAGGTGGGGCGCACTCGGCGCACTGGTGTTCTTCTCCAGCATCATGCTCGTGTACGCCTACGTGTACGACAGGAGGCACGCGAAGGCGTACGCCGACCTGGAGACGTAGGTCAGGAGGCGGCGGACTTCGCGTCGCTGACGATCGGGGGAGCGGCTACGCCGGTTGCGCCCTCTACCAGCCCCAGCTCGCCTGCCTTCGTGATCGCAGCGCTGCGGCTCGAGACTCCGAGCTTGCGGTAGACGGAAATCGCCTGTGTCTTGATCGTGTTGCGTGAGACGAACAGTCGCTCCCCGATCTCCCGGAACGAGAGGTGCGTCGAGAGCAGGGGGAGGAGCCGCAACTCCGCCCGGGTCAGGCCAGAGCCGCCCCCGGCCGGTGTTTGCGGCATTGCCTCGATCTCGGCTTCGAGCCCGGCAATCTGCTGGCCGAGCACTCCGAGCGATGGTCGCAGGCGCAGGATCTCCTGAGCCTCGGCGAGCAGTCCTCGCGCCGCGTTGCGGTCCCGCAGCGTCACGTAGGCGTGGCCGAGCTCGAGACGCACCTGAACTGACAGCCAGGGGATCGCGCGGGTCAGGCTGGGCGTCAGCCGCTGAGTAGATGTCAGCTGCCTGCGGGCCTGGTCCCACCGGCCGTGGCGGAGGAGCGCGCGGGCCGTGGCTGCGAGGTCGAGCGCACTCGTCGCGTACGCGTCTAGCTGGCCGTCCTCGATGAGCCGGTGCGCCTCTCGGGCCAGGATCTCCGCCTCCTCGTCGTCGCGCCCGGCCGCGAGCAGCGAGCGCTCGCTTAGGGCGAGCGCTCGGGTCTCGGCCCGGCCGACGCGATCGGACGCTTCGGCAGCCGTTGCTAGTAAGCGGTCGGCGCGGTCCTCCTGACCGAGGAGGAGGTAGGCGGCGCCGTTCACGACCAGCGCCCACGGGTGCCACGGGTGCTCAAATGGAAGCTCCGCGAGCGCCGACTCCGTGTTCGCCAGCATCCGCTCCGGGCCGTCGGCGCACATCGCGGCGCGGAGGACGTCGATGCACGCCCTGGTGGCGCTGCCTCCGCCGTTTGTCGGCACGCCGTGCTCGGCGGCCGCTAGCCACACCTCGGCCTGGTCCGGCCGTCCGCGGAAGGCGTGGATCCGGGATCCCTCGATGGCGACGGCGGGATAGCGGTGCAGCTGCGCCTCCTCGTCGAAGTGGTCGAGCCAGGACTCGACCGCTGCAACCCGGCCGGCCGAGGAAACGGTCATGGCGATCGAGCTGAGGATTCGTGCGGCGCTGTCCTCGTTGCCGGCCGCGTGCGTGTATTGGAGCGTCGACTCGGGGTCGCCCTGCGCTTCGAACCAGTCGGCGGCGCGCTGGCTGAGCACCGGCACCAGCTCCGGCTCGCGCTCCTCGAGCTCCCGCCGGAGCAGCTCGCGGAAGAGGTGGTGGTAGCGATATGAGCCCCGGTGGCGGTCGAGCGGCACGACGAAGAGGTTCGCCGCCTCGAGCGCTGCCAGCTCCAGGGCCGATTCTTTCTGTCCCAGGACGGCATCACAGAGCGGGCCGGACATCGTCTCGAGCACCGAGGTGCGACGAAGGAACGTCAGTCGTTCTGGCGCGAGCCGTGACAGGTACTCGGAGCGGAAGTAGTCGGCGAAATAGCGATCGGCCCCCGTAATGGAGAGGATGTCCTGCGGCTTGCCGGTGTCCACGCCGCTCTCGGCGCGGGAGGCGAGGGCGGCAAGGTAGAGGCCTGCCGCCCAACCTTCCGTGCGCGCCAAGAGCTCGTTGATCTCCGCGTCCGCCAGCTCGACCCGGGCGGCGCGCAGCAGGAGCTCCGCCTCTCGCCGGCTCAGCGTGAGCTCGTACGGCCCGATCTCGAGCAGCGGACCTCCGGCGCGTAACGCAGCAACCGGGAGTTTCGGGAGGACGCGGCCCGAGAGAAGGATCATCGACCCGGCCGGGACGTGCTCGACGAGCGCGCCGACGGCAGAGATCGAGTCCAGCGTGAGTAGGTCGGCGCCGTCCAGGACGAGAACGAAGGGTGACTTGCGCGTCGCGATCGCCTCGGCTAGGCGCGGGAGCGCCCTCGTCCACGACTCCCCGTCGAGGCGGAGCGCCTCGAGCGCGGATGCCGGAATCGGCTCGACCCGGTCGAGCGCCGCCGCAACGTGTCGTAGAAACGCGACCGGACCACTGTCGCGCTCGTCGATCGAGACCCAGGCGAACGGACGTACGTCGCGATTCGCCCACTGCGACAGCAGCGTCGTCTTGCCATAACCGGCGGGCGCCACCACGAGCACGAGCGGGAACGCGCCGGCAGTGCGAAGACGGTTGACCAGCGCCGTCCGGGAGACCGTTCCGGCCAGGCGCGGCGGAACGTGGATCTTGGACTCGACGACCTCGAAAGGCAGCGCAGGCGGGACGGAGGGTCCCACAAGGACGGCTTTCGCACCCGCCCTGCGCAGGCCGAGGCTGCGGGGATCCGCCGGGACGGGCGCGGGGCTCAGGTTGACCACAGGCGTCTCCTCCGGGCAGGGTCAGGGCGCGGTGCGTCGGCGGCAGTCGGGGGAGAACCTCCCTTTGGGAGGGCGGCAGCCGTCTCATCGCGAGTATGGGTCCGGTCGCCGTCTCGGGCATTCGGGGATCCACTGATTTGTCGTGGCTGCAAACACGGTGCAATCACCACGATTCGTAGGTCGGCCTGCACTCCGACCAGTTCTTGCCCTGCGCGTGCTGCTGCTGCCATACTTCCGGCGAGAAAAGTGCATATGCCGCCCCCCGTCGAGAAGCGGAGCGGCGCAACGTTTTCGGTTCCGACCGCCGCTCTCGATCGACGCTGTACGGCTGCGCGATTCTCAGGGGAACTGCGGCATGTTCCCCCCAGGAGGGAGTTGCTA
>Ga0307320_10000155_pt1 | contig 23989 bp, 28 predicted proteins | sample ER_DNA_369_FD_194495 | JGI IMG/M metagenome (GOLD analysis project Ga0307320, IMG submission 194495) | Bulk soil microbial communities from the East River watershed near Crested Butte, Colorado, United States - ER_DNA_369 | ecosystem: Environmental > Terrestrial > Soil > Floodplain | place...
TGTCCTGGCAGCGGCGGAGCTCCTCAGCTCCGCGTCCTAGCCGGCCACGACCTCCCGGAGTTTGGCTGCGAAGGCGTCGGGCTCGCCCGCGTAGCCCGATTCTTCCCCCAGGAAGCCACCGTGGTGGCTCGGGAAGATCAAGGGCTCCATCCCGAGCCGCTGGGCGACGCCCAGCGCGCCGCGGTGGGCCATCTCTCCCTCGGATTCGGCTCCAGCGCCGATCACGATCCGGGTTGGCGCGGCCCGCAGCGCCTCGAAGTCGTGCTCGTAGTGCGTCGTCCCGACGATCGTCCGGAAGAGTGGGTCGTCGCGCGAGCCGTCGTCTTCGGCCGGGAGCCCGAAGGCGGCGGGATCCGGAGCAGGCTGCTCGATGAAATCGCCCGGGATGGGTCCATTTAGCATCGTGAGGGAGATGAACTGCGCCATGGCGGGCCCGAAGCCGGCGCGCTCATACGTCTTGCGGATGCCGGCCGTTGCGGCCAGCGCCTCCTCTCGGTCCGGGAGCACCTGGGCCGAGGGCGGCTCGTGCGCGACGAGCGTCCGCACCTGCTCCGGATAGCGCGCGACCAGCGCGAGCGATGTCACCGCTCCGCCGCTCGAGCCGAAGATGTCGACTGGTCCGTCCCCGAGCCCAGAGACCAACCGGTGCAGGTCGTCGGCGTGCTGGTTTACCGTCAGCTCCCCCGCATCGTCGGTGCCCTTGCTGCGGGCGGCCCCTCGCGGGTCATAGGTCACCACCGTCCGGTCCGGGAAGTGTCCAGCCAGGGTGGCGAACCCGCTCGCATCCATTGGCAGCCCGATCAGCAAGAGCGGCGGCTCGGCGGTCTCCTCTTCGGCGTCCCGGATGTCGTAGGCGAGGGCGGCACCGGGTGTCTCCAGGGTCAGTGTCCTCGGCTCGGTCACGGTTTCTCCTTTCGCGATCGTCCTCCTACAGACTGGCGAGGGAGAGAAAACCCATCGCTGAGACGCGCGTTGCTAGCGTCGCCGAATGAGCAGGGAGGTGGAGCTCCGACGCCACACCGACAACGACGGCGACGCCCTCACGGCCGAGGGCGTGGCGGCTGCGCTCGAGCTCGGGGCGGGCCTGCGCGGCGGCTACGACGTGGCCGTGTCCACCGGCGCCCAGCGGGCAACCCAGACGATCGCCTGCTTCCTCGCGGTGCTGGGACAGCGAGTGCCGGGCGGCGTCGTGGTGGAGACAGGACTCCGCTCCGAGGTCGAGGAGCGCTGGCGCGCCGCGTACCGGAAGGCCGGAAGAGGCGAGCTCGGTGCGCTGCGTGAGGCCGACCCGGAGCTCGTCGCCGAGGACTCGAAGCAGCTCGGTGCCGCGCTCGGCCGGATCCTCGAGCGCCTCGCGGACGGCGGCCGCGCGCTGGCGGTCGGACACAGTCCGACGAACGAGGCCGCGATCCTCGGCCTCACCGGGGAGATCGTCCCGCCGCTTGCGAAGGGGGACGGCGTAGCCGTCGTCGCAACAGACGACGGCTACGAGGTTCGAACGCTCTGATCAGCCCTCGGCGCGGACGTAGGTCGCGAGGATCGCCCCGGTCGTCGTGACCTGACTGTCGACCAGCCGGTACGGGCGGAGCCTGCCGTCCTCGGGGAAGAGGCGCTTCCCGCCGCCGAGGGAAACCGGGTCGACCATGAGGCGGAACTCGTCGACGAGATCGCGCTCGAGCAGCGTTTTCAAAAGGTCGAGGCTGCCGATCACATGGATGTCGCCGCCGTCCTCCTGCTTCAGTGCCGGCACTGCGTCCGCGACGTCGCCGTCGAGCACGGCCGAGTTCTGCCACTCGAGCGGGTTCTCGAGCGTCCGCGAGGCGACGTGCTTCGGCTTCGCGTTCAGCGGCTCCGCGATCACTTGCTCCTCCTCCGGCGCATTTGGCCAGTAGGAGGCGAAGAGCTCGTAGGTGCGCCGCCCGAGCAGGAACGCGCCGGCCTCGTTGATCGAACCGAGCACGGTGGTCATGGCCGGCTCGTCCATGTACTGCATGCTCCAGCCGCCGTGTGCAAAGCCGCCGCTCGTGTCCTCCTCTTCCCCACCGGGCGCCTGGGCGACCCCGTCCAGGCTCACGAATTCGTTGACGATCACCTTGCGCATCTCGTTCCCCTTCCGTTCGGATTCTGTGACGGTAGACGGCGCAGGGCCGCGAAAGTGATCGTCGGTCGCGCTACCGATAGCCTCGACGCAGAGAACAGTGGCTGTGGTCGACGTCACCGAAGTCGTCCGGGAGAAGGCGCTGTCGGTCGGCGCGGACGGATGGCTCGACGACTTGCCCCGGCTCGTCGCGAGCATCGAGCGCGACTGGCGGATCGCCGTCGGGAGGCCGTACCCGGACGCAAGCGAGGCCTTCGTCGCAGAGGCGGTCGTCGAAGACGGCACCCCGGCCGTCCTGAAGCTGATCGTTCCCCGCGAGGGCGGCGCTGCCGCGCGCGAGATCGTCGCCCTCCGCCTCGCGGACGGCCAGGGCTGCGTCCGGCTCCTGCGTGAAGACCTCGCGCGCGGCGCGCTGCTGCTCGAACGTCTCGGCCGTCCGATGCATCAGCTCGGGCTCCCGAGTCGCCAGCGACACACGATCCTCGCTGACCTGGCGAGACGGGTCTGGCGGCCGGCTCCGGATTCGGGCCTGCGGACGGGAGTGGAGAAAGCCCGATGGCTCCAGGAGATGATCGCGCGAACCTGGGAGGAGCTCGGCCGTCCGTGCAGTGAGCGAGCAGTCGACTACGCGCACGCGTGCGCCTCGCGCCGCGCCGAAGCGCATCGCGACGAGCAGGCGGTACTCGTCCACGGCGACGTCCATCAGTGGAATGCGCTCGAAGGCGGAGACGGCTTCAAGCTCGTCGACCCGGACGGGCTCCTCGCCGAGCCGGAGTACGACCTCGGTGTAATCATGCGCGAGGACCCGGCGGACGGCGACCTCCGCGAGCGAAGCCGATGGCTCGCCTCGGAGACCGGGCTCGACGACTCGGCGATCTGGGAATGGGGCGTGGTCGAGCGCGTCTCCACCGGCCTCCTATGCCTGCGTGTCGGCCTCGACCTCGTCGGTCGCCAGATGCTCGAAGCCGCCGAGCGGGTGGCCGCGCAAACGTGATCAGCGCGGCTCTCGTCGACGTCCCGCCGAACCTCGGCTACCCGCTGCTGTTCGCCCTCGTCGGCGCCGAGTCGGCGGGAGCGCTCGTCCCCGGCGAGACCGCCTTGATCGTCGCCGGAGCGCTCGCGGCGCAGGGCCGACTCTCGCTCCCGATCGTGATCGCGGTCGCAGCGACGGCCGCGATCGTCGGCGACAACATCGGCTACGGGATCGGCCGCCGGGGTCTGCGCCCCGTGCTCGACCGCCCCGGGCGCTGGTCGGAGCGGCGGGCGCGGCTGCTGGCACGCGGCGAGGGGTTCTTCCGGCGCTACGGCGCGCCGACCGTCTTCTTCGGACGCTGGCTCCCCGGCCTGCGCGTGTTCGCCGCGTGGCTGGCGGGCGCCGATCACATGCCGTGGCGGCGTTTCGTCGCCTGGAACGCGCTCGGCGGGATCGCCTGGGCGGCGACGATCGGCACCGCCGGTTACCTGATCGGCCGGAGCGTCTCGGGCTCGCTGGGAGCGATCGGCCTCGCGGCGCTGGCCCTGGCGACGATCGCCTACCTCGTCATCAGCATCCGCGAGCGCCGGCGGGACCGGGCAGCTTCTCGTGCGCCATCAAGTCGCCGCAGCTCTCCAGCCGCCCCGACGGGGCGTCGAGCGAGTATCCAGAGTCCAAGGTCCGGACGAAGACGCACCTAGGTACGCGAAGCTCCCCAAAGGTCGCGCGCGTATGTCGGAGTCCATACAAGGCACTCGCGGTTTCAACGGTGCAATCGGACTCCACGACCGCCATCCTGATCAGACGGGTAAGCGGGATTCGAAGGGAAGTGAGGCTGTGTCAGCTGTTGGCGCAGACGCCGCCCCGCAAGGGACGGACGCAACGGAAGTCCACCGTGTGCTTCGCGAGGATCTCGATCTGATCGCCTGCGCCGATCGGACGCTCGAGGTGCTGCACGGCAAGTGGAAGGTGCATCTCCTGTTCGTGATGGCCCGCGGCATCCATCGCCACAGCAGGCTGCTCGACTGCCTGCCGGGCGTGTCGAAGAAGGTGATGACGGAGTCGCTGCGGGCGCTCGAGCGCGACGGGTTAGTCGCCCGGACGATCTATGCGGAGGTCCCCGTCCGGGTCGAGTACTCGCTCACGCCTCTGGGCTGGTCCCTGACCGAGCCGCTGATCGCGCTGGCCGAATGGGGGTCGACGCACGCCGAGGCCGTGGCGGACGCACGGGCGCATTACAGCCTCAAGGATGCGGAGAACGGCCAGGCAGGGCTCGCGGCCTAGCGCATGGCGTTCGGGCCGGCGCGGCAATGACCGTCGTTCCCGCCACCGAGCACGGCGACTTCCACTACGACGTCGTCGTCCACCACCGGACGGGCCAGGAGCACATCCGCCGCTTCGTCTCCGACGACCCGCTCGAGGTCGGCAGCGTCGTCCGGCTGGAAGGTCGCTACTGGCTGATCGAGAGCGTCGACCCCGACGGAGACGACCTCACCGCGCGGGCGACGGCGAAGCCGGCCCGGTACCGCCTGAAGCTCCGTCATCCCGATGGGCGCGAAGAGCTCGGCGCCTTCCGCCGCTTCCGACCGGACGCACCGCGCGTCGGCCACTCCTTCTCGACGCTCGAGGACGGGCGGCCGGCGAGCTGGGAGGTCGTCGACGAACAGCCGGCGAGGGACGAGCAGGACGACGTCTATCTCGAGCTGACCGCGGAGCGCGACTTCGAGGAGGTCGAGGACGTCCCGGACCACGAGCTCGAGCACGCCCTGGCGAGGCGGCAGGAGGAGGAGCTGACGGAGGGCGCCGCTGCGACGCTGCGGCGCGCGGAGCAGACGGGGCTCTCGGTCGAGCTGATCGCGCTCGAACCAGGCGAGGCGCCCGATTGGGACGAGGCGGAGCGCTACGTCGAACTCGTCGTCCCTACGCGCTAGCCGGCGTACGTCGTGGCGGAGGCGGTGCGGGTCTCCGCGAGGGCCTCGGCGAGCTCCTCCGCCTCGCGTGGCAGGAGGGCGGTCGTCGTCACTCGGATTCCCGGCGGCGTCGCGAACCGATAACGCTCGCCGGGGCTCACCGCCCACCCGCGCTCGAGCAGCAGCTGCGCCGTCGCAGTCTCCTCGGCGACCGGAACCCACACGCCGAGGCCCGACGCGCCTTGGGCGGGAATCGAGCGGCGAGCGAGTGCGTCGAGGAGCGCCGCCCGCCGTTCGGCATAGAGGCGCTCGACGCGCGCCAGGTGCTTCCTCGTCGCTGCGCTCCCCAGTAGGTTCGCGGTCACCTGCTGAAGCAGGTGGCTGACCCACCCGGGCCCGAGAAGCTGCCGCCCCTCGACGCGGCTGATCGTCAGCGGGTCACCGGCGACGAGTGCGATGCGGAGATCAGGCTCGAGCACCTTCGACAGCGAGCGAACGACGGCCCAGCGGCGGCTTTCCGAGTGGAGCGCGTGGTACGGCGCGCCCGCGACCTGCGCGACGTAGTCGTCCTCCACGACGAGGACGTCCGGGTGTCGGCCGAAGACGTTGCGTAGGGCCTCAGCTCGGTCTGCGTCGACGGCCGCCCCGGTCGGGTTCTGGCCGCGCGGCGTGACGACGACGGCCTTCGCGCCGCGCCGTAGCGCCTGCTCGAGCGCCTCCGGGACGAGGCCCTGCTCGTCCACAGGGACAGGCTCGAGGCGAAGGGACAGCGCAGAGACGAGGTCGGCGATCCGCGGCCAGCTGGGGTCCTCGACGACCACGGCGTCGCCGAGCCGGAGATGTGTCTGGAGGATCCGCTCGATCCCGTCCAGCGCACCGCCGACGATCGCGATGTCGCCAGCGACACCGTCCGCCGTGAACTCGGCCTCCCCGAGCTCGACCAGGCGCTCGAGCTTGATCGGGCCGCCGTAGAGCTTGTGTGCCGGGTCGACCCGCTCGAGCGCCGGCCCAAGCGGCGGGAGCAGCGCCGGGTCAGGGTTCCCGCTCGCGAGGTCGCGCGCGTTCGGCGGGAGCACTTGCGCCCGTCCCACGCGCAGCGGCGGCTGCGCCGCCACCACCGTGCCGCGCCGGCCCTCGCCCTTGACGAGGCCTCGGTCACGGAGCGTCCGGTAAGCGGCCGCCACGGTGGCCGGGCTGACGTCGAGCTCGTCCGCGAGACGACGCACAGTCGGTAGCCGCGTCGCGGGCTGGAGCCGGCCCTCCGAGATCGCCGCTTCCACGTCGCCGGCGATCTCGGCCGCACTCGCGCGAGGCGAGATATTCTGTATCAGCTCAACTATAGTTATGTACTATAACAAACTCGGACGACGGCTTGGATTCGGCCTCTCGCGGGAGCTCTGGCTCGTGCAGGTCGGGATCTTCTTGAACACGCTGGGCTGGGGCGCCGTCCTCCCCTTCGAGGTCATCTACCTCCACGACGGACGGGGGTTCAGCCTGAGCGTCGCCGGCCTCGTCGTCGGCACACTCACCGGCGTTGCGGTCGTGTCCGCGCCTCTCTCGGGGCCGCTGATCGACCGCTTCGGTGCTCGCACGACCGCGGCGGGCGCCGGCCTCGCGCTCGCCGCCGGCTACGCCGGCCTCGCCTTCGCGCAGACGCCCGCGGCCGCGTTCGCCGCCGCGACGCTGGCCGGGGCCGGGAACGGCGCCCTGGGACCGGCCCAGTCGACGCTGCTTGCCGCGCTCGCGCCGCCGGAGCTCCGTCACCGCGCCACCGCCGTCTCTCGAGTCTCGACGAACGTCGGCTTCGGTCTGGGCGGAGCGGTCGGCGGCCTCCTCGCTGCCACGGGCCTCCACGGCCTGATCGCGCTGTTCCTCGTGAACGCCGTCAGCTACATCGTCTACGTCACCGTCCTCGTCGCCCTCGTCCGCGAGGCTCCGCCGACGGAGCGGATCCGCGGCGGCTACCGGCTCGTCCTGCGCGACCGAGCCTTTCTCCACCTGGCCGTGACGAACGTCGCGATCATCACGGTCGGCTGGGGCGTCCTCCCCTGGCTCGTCCCGCCGTACGCGAAGAGCGAGGCTGGAATCGACGCCGAGCTGATCGGCCTGCTGATGCTCGCGAACGCGGCAACGGTCGTCGTCACCCAGGTTCCGATCGCGAAGGCGGCCGAGGGGCGTCGGCGGGTCGTGATGATCGCGCTGGGCTCGGCGATCTTCGCCGCAGCCTGCCTGCTGGTCGTCGTCGCGGGCATTGCCCCCTCGCACGCCTACCCGGTTCTCCTCGCTGCGGTGGTCGCGATCGGCGTCGGGGAGTGCTTCCACTCGGCGGCGCTGATGCCGCTCGTGGCCGAGCTCGCGCCGCCGAGCCTGCGCGGGCGCTACATGGCGACGATCGGCCTCTCGTGGTGGATCGGCCTCGCAGTGGCGCCGACCGCCGGCGCGCAGGTCCTCAGCGTCTCACCGCCGCTCGCCTTCCTCACCGCCGGCGGCGTCGCCGTCGCCGCAGCTGTGTCGGCGCTGGCGCTCGAACGCGAGCTCCCCCTGCAAGTGCGCGTGACCCCCCAGCCGAGCTAGCGTCCGCGAATGGGCGAGCTCGTCCTCGTCCGGCACGGCGAGACGGAGTGGACCAGGGACGGACGGCATACCGGCCGGACCGACGTGCCGGTGACCGACGGCGGACGCCGCCAGGCCAAGGCGCTCGGCCGAGCCCTCCGCGGACACGAGTACGCCCTCGTCCTGACGAGCCCGCTCTCGCGAGCCGACGAGACTGCGCGGCTGGCCGGCTTCGGCGACCGCGCCCGGCCACGCGACGAGCTCCTGGAGTGGGACTACGGCGAGTACGAGGGACGGAAGACGGCCGAGATCCGTGAGGAGCGGCCCGGCTGGACGCTCTGGCGCGACGGCGTTCCCGGCGGCGAGACCGCCGACGAGGTCCGCGAGCGCGTCGACCGGTTACTCCAGGAGCTGCGCGACGTGGACGGGGACGTGCTGCTCTTCGCCCACGGGCACCTGCTCCGGGTGCTGGCGGCGCGCTGGATCGGCCTCGAGCCGGCGGCGGGCGCGCACTTCGCGCTCGATCCGGCGACCGTCAGCGTCCTCGGCTACGAGCGGGAGAAGCCTGTGATCCGCCTCTGGAACGAAGCGCCCGCGCCGTCGGAGTCAGACTGACGCCGTGTCGACGATGGCTGACCTCGACGAGCTCGCTCTCGCGATGCCGCAGGCGACGAAGGAGCTCTCGGACGACGGGCGGCCGGCGTACCTCGTGCACGGCAAGGTGTTCTGCTTCCACCGCGGGCCGAGACGCGACGCGCTTGACCCCGACACCGGCGACCGCATGGAGGACGTGCTCATGTTCCGGGTCGATGACCTCGACGTGAAAGAGCTGCTGCTGGCCGACGACCGTGGTGTCTTCTTCACCACGCCACACTTCGACGGCTACTCGGCGATCCTCATCCGCATCCCCAGCCTGGCGAAGCTCGACCGCGAGGAGCTCCACGATCTCGTCGCGGAGGCGTGGCTCACGAGGGCGCAGAAGCGCGTGGCGAAGGCCTGGCTCGAGGAACAAGAGCTCGAGCGCGAGCCATAATCGACCCATGGCATCGGATCCTGACGAGGCGAACAGCCGTCTGACCAAGACGGCGGGGCGGGCCGCGATGTTCCCGGCGCGCACGGCCGCGCGGGTCTGGCGCGACCAGCTGGAGACGGCCGTCGACGAAGTCCTCTCCGCGCCGGAGATCGCCCGCGTGATCGACCGGGCGCTCGAAGGACCGTTGCCCGAGGAGATCGCGCGCTCGATCGTCCGTCACCGCGTGCTCGAGCGCGTCGTCGCAGAGCTGGCCGCGACCGGCGAGCTGGAGCGGCTCCTCGCCGATGCGCTCGCGAGCTCGCGGACTCGGGGGCTCATGGACCAGGTGCTCGCCAGTGACGAGCTGCAGCACGCAATGCGGGAGGTGGCCGCAAGCCCGGAGGTTCGGGCTGCGATCACGCGGCAGACGACGGGATTCGTGGAGGAGGTTGCCGAGCGGGTCTGCGAGTCCGCCGTCCGCCTCGACGACCGGCTCGACCTGCGGAAACGCCCGGCCCACCCGCCGTTCGCGGGCATCGTTACCCGCGCCGCTGCCCTCGCAGTCGACGCGCTCCTCGCGATCGCCCTCTACCTGCTCGTCGTCGGGGCGGCGGCACTGGTGACCTCGCTCGTGGGCGGGTTGCACCCGCACTGGTTCGCCGGCGCCCTGCTCACCGTCGGCTGGGTCGTGGTGTCCGGGGCCTACTTCGTGCTCTTCTGGAGCTCGGCGGGCCAGACGCCCGGCATGCGCCTCCTGCGCCTCCGGGTCCGCACCGCTGGCGGCACGTTTCCGTCGGTCGGCCGCTCGCTTGTCCGCCTGCTCGGGCTCGAGCTCTCGATCGCGCTGTTCTTCCTCGGGTTCCTGCCCGTCCTCTTCGACGAGCGGCGCAGAGGGTTGGCGGACTTCCTCGCCGGGACCGTCGTCGTCTACGACGACCCGTCGCGCACCTGATCGAAGTCGCGGTCCCTTTTCGGCCCCGCCGTTCGTCTTAGACACGAACATTCCCCGAGCAGGAGGCAGACGATGAAGTACGTGCTCTTGATCCAGCAGGGCGACACGCCCACCCCCGACAACCCCGAGGCCTGGGCGCAGCTGTCCCCCGAGGAGCAGCAGGCCGTCTACGCCGACTACCAGGCGATCAACCAGACGCCGGGCGTCACGCCGAGCGACATGTGGCTCGACTCGCCCGAGACCGCGACCACCGTCCGGGTGGAGGACGGCAAGACGCTGACCACCGACGGCCCCTTCGTGACCGTGAAGGAGGCGCTCGGCGGGTGGCTCGCCTACGAGGCGGACGACATCGACTCGGCGATCGAGCTCGCGGCTCGGATCCCCGCCGCCCGGATGGGAGGCTCGGTGGAGATCCGGCCGGTCAAGGAGGGCTAGCGATCCTCGACCAGGTCTTCCGCGACGAATGGGGCCGTGTCCTCGCGGGCCTGATCGGCTTCCTCGGCGACTTCGACCTCGCCGAGGAAGCCGCGCAGGACGCGTTCGCGCTGGCGGCTGCGCGATGGCCGCGCGAAGGCACGCCCTCGAACCCGCGCGCCTGGCTGATGACCACGGCGCGAAACCGAGCCGTCGACCGGATCCGCCGAGACCGCACGCTCGCGGCGAAGCTCCGGCTGCTCGACGTGCCCGCGAGCGCGGAGCTCGAAGTGGATGAGGACGTCGCGATCCCGGACGAGCGCCTCGAGCTGCTCTTTTCCTGCTGCCACCCGTCGCTCTCGCTCGAGGCGCAGGTGGCGCTGACGTTGCGCACCCTCGGCGGCCTCGGCACCGCCGAGATCGCCCGCGCCTTCCTCGTCTCCGAGACGACGATGACGAAGCGGCTCGTGCGCGCGAAGCGGAAGATCAAGGCTGCGGGGATCCCGTTCCGCGTCCCGCCGCCCCATCTGCTTCCGGATCGCCTCACGGCGGTGCTCGCGGTCGTGTACCTGATCTTCAACGAGGGCTACGGCGGCCGCGGCGAGCTGGCGGCGGAGGCGATCCGCCTCGGGCGCGCACTCGGCGAGCTGATGCCGGACGAGCCGGAGGTTCACGGGCTCCTGGCGTTGATGCTCCTGAACGACGCACGCCGCGACGCGAGGTTCGCCGACGACACCGTCGTCCTGCTCCGCGATCAGGACCGGTCGCTGTGGGATGCCGACCGGCTCGCGGAAGCGCGGGTCGTGCTCGAGCGCGCACTGACTCTCGGCGGCCGCGGCCCATACGCCCTGCAGGCGACGATCGCGGCGCTCCACGTCGAGGAGCCGCAGGACTGGCCGCAGATCGCGGCCCTCTACGGCGAACTGGCCCGCATGACGGGCTCGGACGTCGTAGAGCTCAACCGCGCCGCCGCGATGGCGGAGGCCGGCGACGTCGAGGACGCGCTGGCGCTGGTGGAGCGACTCGACCTCGACTCGTACCACTACCTCCACGCCACCCGGGCCGAGCTCCTGCGGCGGCTCGGTCGAACCGAAGAGGCCCGCGACGCCTACGAGCGCGCGCTCGGGCTCGTCCATGCCGAGCCCGAGCGGCTGTTTCTGGAAAGGCGGCTGGCGGAGCTCAGCGAAGCGAGACCGCAGTCTCCTCCAGCAGGTCCAGCGCGTCCTGCATCCCGGCCTCCATCCCCGACTCGATGATCGCGTCGCGGACCTCGCGGCTCGGGGCCTGGCCGAGGATCGTCATCGTCGTTCGGCCGTCCGCTTCCTCGAAGGTCGCCGTATTGAGGGTGCCCTGCTCCTCCTCGCCCTCTGGCTGCGGCGCGCCCTCGTAGACCTCTGTCGATACGACACGCTCGTCCGGGACGATCTCACGGTATTCGCCGTGGAAGGCGACCTCGAAGCCGTCCGGCGTCACTGACACGTACCGCCAGGTGCCGCCGACGCGGAGGTCGATCTCAGCGACCTTCATCTCGCCGCGGTTGGCGTGCCACCAGCGGCGCACGAGCTCCGGCGTCGTCCAAGCCTTGTAGACCAGGTCGCGCGGCGCGTCGAACTCGCGGGTGATCAGGATCTGATCGTCCGCGGGGAGCGTGACCTTCGCCGTTCCACTACTCGTCACTGCCATCTCCTTCCTCCTTCTTGAGCTCTTCGAGTACGACATCGAGCCGGTCGAACCGTTCCGACCAGGACTGCTCGTAGGCCTTGACCCAATCGTGGATCGGCTTCAGGGCCCGGCCGTTCAGCCGGTAGAGCCGCCGGCGCCCGTCTTCGCGGACCGCGACCGCCCCGACCTCGCGCAGCACCCGCAGGTGCTTCGACACCTGCGGCTGGGCGAGCCCGAGCACGCCGACGAGCTCGTTCACCGGCCGCTCGCCGCCGGCGAGGGCGTCGAGGATCTGCCGCCGGCGCGGCTCCGCCACCGCGTTGAACGCATCTGCCGTGGTCGCTGCTCGGGCCATGGGTCCGATTATATACCTATATGGGAATGTGTTGTCCAGTCCTGTTCTGCACCGAATCTGCACACGAACCGCACCGAATCGCCAAGCCGCCCTCCTAAGCTGAGAGGCGATGCAGCGGCGGATCGCGGTGATCGAGGACGAGGCCACCATTGCGGCCTCCGTGGCGGCGCGGCTGCGGGCCGAGGGGTTCGAGGTCGAGACGGCGGCCGATGGGCTCGAGGGCGTCGAGCTCTGCAGGCGCTTCCGACCGGACCTCGTCGTGCTCGACCTGATGCTGCCCCGGCTCGACGGACTGGAGGTCTGCAGGCGGATCCAGCAGGAGCGCGCGGTCCCGGTCCTGATGCTGACCGCCCGGGACTCGGAGACGGATCTCGAGGTGGGGCTCGCCGTCGGCGGCGACGACTACCTGACGAAGCCGTTCAGCCCGCGGGAGCTGGTCGCCCGAGTGCGCGCCCTTCTCCGACGCGCCGACCGTGCGCCCGAGGCCACCGACGAACCGGTGAGGCTCGGCGTCGTCGTGGTCGACCCGGCCACCCGGCGGGTGACCCGGGACGGTCGTGAGATCGCGCTGACGGCAACGGAGTTCGACCTCTTCTTCCGACTCGCCCGCTCGCCGCGGGTCGTCTTCGGCCGGCGCCGCCTGCTGCGGGAGGTCTGGGGCTACGAGGTCGGCGGCGGTGAGCGCACGGTCGACTCGCACGTGCGGGCCCTGCGGCGCAAGCTCGGCCCGGACCTGATCCGCACGGTGCGCGGCGTCGGCTACGCGGCCGAGCCCGAGCCGGAGGAGGCGGCATGAGACCGCTCGACCGACTGCACTCGATCAAGCTCAAGCTCGGCGTCGTGATCCTCGCGGCGGTGCTCGTGACCGTCGTGGTCGTCACCGTCGGACAGGAGCTCGGGATCTCGCCGGTACTCACCGGGCTCGGCGCCGCGGTGCTTGCCCTCGCGATGGTGCAGTTCCTCGCGCACGGCATGACCTACCCGCTCCGCGAGATGGTGGCCGCAACGCGGGCGATGTCCAAGGGGAACTACGACATCGCGGTCACGGCGACATCACGCGACGAGGTCGGCGAGCTCGCTCGGGCGTTCAATGCCATGTCCCGCGAGCTGGCCGAGGTCGACCGCTTTCGCCGGGACCTCGTCGCGAACGCTTCCCACGAGCTCCGGACGCCCCTCGGCGCCCTGCGCGCACGCCTCGAGAACCTCGTCGACGGCATCGAGCCGGCGGACTCGGCCGCGCTCGCCGACACGCTCGCCCAGGTGGAGCGGCTCGGCGACCTCGTCGAGCAGCTGCTCGACCTCTCTCGACTCGAGTCCGCCGCCGTCTCGCTGGACCTCCGCCAGATCAAGGCGCTGGACCTGCTCCAGGAAGTGGTCGGCGAGTGGCGCGGGACCGCCGAGGCGCATCGGGTCTCGCTCGAGTTCGGCGCGTTCCCTTCGGACCTCCAGGTGACGGTCGACCCGAACCGAATGCGACAGGTGCTCGGCAACGTCGTCGCGAACGCGATCCGTCACTCGCCGGAGCACGGGCGGGTCGTGCTCAAGGCGCGGGGCGGGAACGGCACCCCGCTGCTCGAGGTCGTGGACGAGGGGCCCGGAATCCCGAGCCACGAGCTCGATCGCGTCTTCGAGCGCTTCTATCGCTCCGACCGCGCTCGGTCGGCCGACGCGGGCGGCGCGGGACTCGGGCTCGCGATCGCACGCTGGATCGTCGAGCTCCACGGCGGGACGATCGCGGCGACGGACGCGCAGCCCGCCGGCTGTCGGATCGTCGTCGAGCTGCCTGCGTGAGGCTCCTCGCACTGCTCGCGGCGCTCGTCGCCGCGACCGTCGTCCCGAACGCGCCGCCGGGGATCGGCGTCACGGCGGTGGCGGCGCTGATCGGAGCCGCCGCCTGGACACAGGCGCGGCGCACGACCGACCTCTACGTCTTCGGCGGCCTCGCCGTCGCACTCGCGCTCGCCCCGGCGGTGCTGGACGCGCAGTGGGTCGTGTGGACGGATCTTCTTGCGGCCTGGGTCTGTGCGTCGGTTGCCGTGGGCGGGCCGAGGCTTCGGGCGATCTCTGCGCCGGCCTGGTCGGTGCCGCGGCTTCCGGCCCTACTTCCCCACTCCTCGTCCCGTGCCGTGCCGGTCCTGCGCGCGGTGGCGATCGCGACGGTGATCGCGATCCCGTTCGCGGCGCTCTTCCTGACCGCCGACGCCGCGTTCGCGGCGATGGCCGACAGCGCGCCGAGGCCGGAGCTCGGGTCGCTTCCGCACCGAGCCGCCGTGTTCGGCCTCGTGCTCGTTGCCGCGTCGGCACTCGCGCTCGCAGCGGCCGCGCCGCCGCGCGCCGTCGGGCAACCGCCGAAGTCCCGCCTCGCGCTCCTCGAGTGGGCCGTCCCGCTCGCGCTCCTCGACCTACTCTTTCTCGCCTTCGTCGCCGTCCAGCTACGCGTGCTCTTCGGCGGCGACGACTACGTCGTCAGGACGACCGGGCTGACGTACTCGGAGTACGCACGCCAGGGGTTCTGGCAACTGCTCGCCGCCGGCGCGCTCACGCTGCTGGTCGTCAAGGGCGCAGCGAGGTTCGCGCGTCCACTGACGACCCGCGAGCGGCTCCTTCGCGACGTGCTCGCGGGAGCGCTGTGCGCGCTGACCGTGGTGGTGGTCGCCTCAGCGCTGCACCGGCTGCGTCTCTACGAGGACGCATACGGCCTGACGCGGCCCCGGCTCGCCGCCGAGGCGTTCAGCCTCTGGCTTGCCGGGACCTTCATGCTCGTCGTCGCCCTCGGCGCCTTCCGACGGGCCGCGGCGTTCACCCGGCTCGCCCTCGTCTGGTCGGCCGCCGCAGTGGTGGCGTTCTCGGCCGCCAATCCGGACGCGCGGATCGCCGAGCGCAACCTCGCGCGCTGGCAGGACACCGGCAGGATCGACACGGACTACCTCTCGACGCTCAGCGCCGACGCGGTGCCCGCGCTCGAGCGGCTCCCGGCTTCGCTGCGGGCGGAGGCCCTCGACCCGATCGACCACCGGATGAGCTCCGGCGAGCCGTGGACGTCGCTGAACTGGTCCCGGGCGCGCGCCCGAAGCCTGCTGGCGGACGACTAGCGACGGCGCGGCACGACGCCGGACCGTCCGAGGTCGAGCGCGATCGCGAGGATCAGCGTCGCCGTCCAGACGTTCACGGGGTCGAACCGCAGCGGTTCCTTATCGCCGATGAGGTCGGCAATGAGCCAGACGACGAACCAGATGAGGGTCATGGCCATAGCGTCCCAGAGCGCCGGCGTTGGCGAGTCCGGGACGACTGCGGCGCAATTTGCGGGTTGTCCGCGATGGCGAATCAGCGTGCCCTCGGATGGCGGCGGCGCCCGGGCCCGTGACGCTGGGTGGAACCAGAAGGAGGCATCCATGAAGCGACTACTCATCGCAACCGACGGCAGCGACTGCGCCGGCGAGGCTCTCGAGCACGGCCTCGCGATCGCCGAGGAGCTCGGTGCCGCGGCCACCGTGCTCTACGTCCGGCAGCCGCCGTCGCCGTCTCTCGGCGAGCCCTACTACCAGGACGTCCTGACCGAGGAGGCGCGCCGTGAGCGGTCGGTCCTCGCCGACGCCAGGCGCCACGCGGGCTTCTACGACATCCGCGTCGAGTACGAGGTGCTCGAGGGCGACGCGGTCGAGAAGATCGTCAACCTCGCCCGGTCGCGAGACGCAGACCTGATCGTCCTCGGCTCGCGCGGCCTCGGCAGCATCTCGAGCCTGACGCTCGGGAGCGTCTCCACCGCGGTCGTGCATCAGGCCGACCGACCGGTGCTCGTGACGAAGACCCCGGTCTCCGCGGCCGCGGCGGTCTAGCCGTGCGTCCGCTCACCGTCCTGATCGCGGGCGCCGGCGTCGCAGCACTCGAGGCGACGCTGGCGCTCCGGCACCTGGCAGACGAGCTCGTCGAGATCGAGCTCGTCGCACCCGAGAACGAGTTCGCCTACCGGCCGATGTCGGTCGCCGAGCCCTTCAAGCAGGGCGAGGTGCGGCGGTTTCCGCTCGACCGCCTGGTCGACGCCGCCGGCGCGCGGCTACGGCACGGGGCGCTCGCCGGAGTCGACCTCGCCGAGAAGACCGCCACGCTGGAAGACGGCACCGAGCTGGCCTGGGACGTGCTCCTCCTCGCCCTCGGCACGCAACCGACGGAGGCGGTTCCCGGGGCGCTGACGTTCCGGGGCGCGCAGGACCGGGCGGCTCTCGTCGAGCTCCTTGCCGACGCGGCGGCCGGCCGCATCCGCTCGATCATCTTCGCGCTCCCGACGATGGCCGCCTGGCCCCTCCCGCTCTACGAGCTGGCCCTGATGACGAAGCTCCACCTCGAAAACGTCGGGGCGACGCGCACCAGCGTGGAGATCGTGACGCCGGAGGCGCGCCCGCTGGGCGTGTTCGGCCAAGCCGCGTCGGACGCCGTCGAGCAGCTCCTGGAGCTCCGAGGCATCCCTGTGCGCACGCACACGACCCCGGCCGTCTTTCGCGACGGTGCGCTCGTCGTCGTTCCCGGTCTCTCGATCCGTGCCGACCGCACCGTGACGCTTCCGGTCCCGCAGGGGCTTCCGGTCGCCGGACTGCCGCAGGACGCCCGCGGCTTCGTCCGGACGGACGAGCACGGGCTCCTCGAGGGGCAGGCCGACGTCTACGCCGCCGGGGACATGACCGCGTTCCCGCTCAAGCAGGGCGGAATCGCCGCGCAGCAGGCCGACGCGGCAGCGGAGTCGATCGCCGCCACGGCGGGCGCGCAGGTATCGCCGCAGCCCTTCCGTCCGGTGCTCCGCGGACTCCTCCTGACCGGGCTCAGTCCGCAGTTCCTGCGGGCCAACCCCCTCGAGGCGGCGTCCATGGCCGACGCCGAGGCGCTCTGGTGGCCGCCGGCAAAGATCGTGGGCAAGCACCTTAGCCCGTTCCTCGCCTCACAGCTCGGGATCAGTGTGGAGGCTCCGCCGGCGGGAATGGGAGCGCTCGACGTCGAGGTCGAGCTCGAGCGCTCACACGGAGACTGGTCCCCGGCCGCTCGGTAGTAACCCGCGTCCCGCAGCCGCGAACGCCCCGATGGCGGCCGCCGCCGCGGCGGCGACGCTGCGTCTGACGAGAGAAAGGAGTATCGATGAAGGCGCTCGTCTTCCACGGCCCCGGGCGGCGTGAGTGGGAAACCGTCCCGGACCCCAGGCTCGAGGAGCCGACCGACGCGATCGTCCGGATCGACACCTCGACCATTTGCGGCACAGATCTCCACATCCTCAAGGGCGATGTCCCCGAGGTCGAGCCCGGACGAGTGCTCGGGCACGAGGCCGTCGGCACCGTGATCGAAGTCGGCGACGCCGTGACGACCCTCGAGCCCGGCGACCGTGTGCTCGTCTCCTGCATCACCTCGTGTGGGCGCTGCCGCTTCTGCAAGGAGGGCCGCTACGGCCTCTGCACAGGTGGCGGCGGCTGGATCTTCGGCCACCTCATCGATGGGCTCCAGGCGGAGTTCGCACGGGTGCCGTTCGCCGATACGTCCGTCTACAAGGTTCCGGCGGAGCTGAGCGACGACCAGGTCGTGTTCCTCGCGGACATCCTCCCGACGGCCTACGAGGTCGGCATCCTCGCCGGCCGCGTCGAGCCCGGCGACACGGTCGCCGTGGTCGGCGCAGGCCCGATCGGGCTCGCCGCGGTGATGACGGCCCGGCTGTTCACGCCCGGACGCATCGTCGCTCTGGACGTCGCGGACGCGCGCCTCGCGAAGGCGCGTGAGCTCGATGCGGACGTGACGATCAACAACGGCCGGGCCGACGCGGTGGCCGAGGTCATGGAGCTGACCGAGGGACTCGGCGCCGACGTGGCGATCGAGGCGGTCGGCGTGCCGGAGACCTTCGAGCTCTGCACGGAGCTGATCCGGCCCGGCGGCCGGGTCGCGAACGTCGGCGTCCACGGACATCCGGCGACACTCCACCTCGAGCGGCTCTGGATCCGCGACGTGACGATCACGACGGGCCTCGTCGACACGTTCACGACGCCGAAGCTGCTGCGGCTGATCGCCGAGGGTAGGCTCGATCCGACCCCGTTCGCGACGCACCGCTTCGACCTGGACGAGATGACCGAGGCCTACGACACCTTCGCCGACGCGGGGCGCACGAACGCGCTCAAGGTCGTTCTGAGCGCCATCCCGGTCCATCTCCCCGCCGACGAGGACGCAGTTGCCGTCACGGCCTGAGGTTCCTCTCCGGAAGCAGTCGAGCGCGTCCCTGGGCGCGCTCGACGTGCTCCTCAGGGACGGGACGACGCTGCGGCTGCGGGCTCCGGTCGCAGCCGACATCGACGCGTTGGTCGAGTTCCTCGGCGGCCTCTCGAGGGAGAGCCTCTACCTGCGCTTTCACGGGTTCCCCACGGTGAGTCGCCGGCTCGTCGAGCCCTTCGTCGATCCCGACTGGCAGGAGCGAGGCCACCTCGTCGGCGAGCTCGACGGCCGCGTGATCGCGCTCGCGAGCTACGTCCGGCTGCGCGATCCGGCCGCCGCCGAGGTCGCCTTCGCCGTCGCCGACGACTACCAGCGGCGAGGCATCGGCACGCGGATGCTCGAGCAGCTCGCGGCACGCGCGGCCGCCGTCGGGATCGAGCGCTTCTTGGCCGACGTGCTGCCGGACAACCGGCAGATGCTCCGCGTCTTCGAGGCCGTCGGGTTCGAGGCAACCCGGACCAACGAGAGCGGCACCGTCGAGGTCGCGTTCGAGATCGCGCCGACCACGTACTACCTCGAGCGGGTGGACGAGCGCGATCACCTCGCGTCGGTGGCGTCACTGCGACCGTTCTTCGCGCCGACGAGCGTCGCCGTGCTGGGCGCTTCGCGCCGCCGCGAGTCGATCGGCGGCCAGCTCTTCCGGAACGTCATCTCGGCGGAGTTCCAGGGCGTGGTCTACCCGGTCAACCCGGCAGGCGACGCAGTCGCCGGGGTGAAGGGCTACAGATCGGCCGCGGAGCTTCCCGAGGTGCCAGACCTCGTGGTCGTGTGCCTCCCGGCGCAGCACGTCCTCGGCGGCGTGACGGACGCCCTCGACCGCGGCACCCGGGCGATCTGCGTGATCTCGGCGGGCTTTGCCGAGGTCGGCGAGGAAGGTCGGGCGCGACAGGAGGTGCTCCTGGCCCAGGTTCGCTCGCGGGGCGGCCGCCTCGTCGGGCCGAACTGCCTCGGCATCGCGGTCGCGGCGCCACAGCTGAACGCGACCTTCGGGCCGCGGGCGCTGCCGCCCGGCCCGGTCGCGTTCTCCTCGCAGAGCGGCGCGCTCGGCCTCGCGCTGCTCGAGAAGGCCGAGGAACGAGGGATCGGTCTCTCGGCCTTCGTCTCGATCGGGAACAAAGCCGACGTCTCGTCGAACGACCTGCTCGAGTACTGGGAGGACGACCCGGAAACGGCCGTGATCGCGCTCTACCTGGAGTCGTTCGGGAACCCGCGCAAGTTCGGGCGAATCGCACGGCGGGTAGCGCGGCGCAAGCCCATCCTTGCGATGAAGAGCGGCACCACGTCCACCGGCGCCCGGGCCGCCAGCTCGCACACGGCCGCGCTGGCCGGCTCCGAGGCCGCGGTCGAGGCGCTTTTCCACCACGCAGGCGTGATCCGAGCCCGGACGCTGGAGGAGCTGATCGACGCGGCCACGCTCTTCTCGCGCCAGCCGCTCCCCGCCGGGAACCGTGTCGCCGTGCTCACGAACGCCGGCGGCCTCGGGATCCTCTGCGCCGACGCGTGCGAGTCGGCCGGCCTCGAGCTCCCCGCGCTCGCCGAGGAGACGGTCGCTGCGCTCCGGGCGGCGCTCCCCGCCGAGGCCAGCGTCGCCAATCCGGTCGACATGCTCGGCTCGGCGACGGCTCCCGTCTACGAAGCGACGCTTCCGATCGTGCTCGCCGACCCGAACGTGGACGCCGTCATCGCCCTCTTCGTTCCCCCCGTCGTCGCCGGAGCTCAAGACGTCGCGGACGCGATCGGCCGCGGAGCCGCCGGCACGGACAAGCCGGTGCTGGCGTCCGTGATCGCTCAAGGGCGGGTTGAAACCACTACAGGCCTGGCGCTGTTCCCGTACCCCGAGTCGGCGGCGCGGGCCCTCGGACTTGCAGCCGGCCGCTCCGAGTGGCTGCGCCGGCCGGCGGGCTCTGTTCCGCAGCTGGTGCGAATCGACGCGCCGCGCGCCCGGCGCGTCGTCGAAGAGCGGCTCGCCGAGGGGGACGGCTGGTTGACCCCGGCTCAGGCCCGCGAGGTGCTCGAGTCCTACGGGATCCCGGTCGTACCCGAGCGCGTCTGCTCCGACGCCGCGGACGTTACGGCGGCCGCACGAGAGCTCGGCTACCCCGCCGTCGTGAAGACCGCGGTCGCCGGGGCGCACAAGACCGAGACCGGCGGCGTCGCCCTCGGACTGCAGACCAAGGCGGAGGTCGAAGACGCGGCACGCCGCATCGGGCTACCCGTGATCGTGCAGCCGCAGCTGAGCGGCAGCGCCGAGCTGCTCGCGGGCGTCGTCCAGGATCCGGTCTTCGGGCCCCTCGTCGCCTTCGGCCCGGGCGGCGTCTTCGCCGAGCTGATCGGCCAGGCCGAGTTCCGAATCGCGCCGCTGACGGACGCCGAGGCGGAGGAACTGGTCACCGGCGGAAAGGCCGGCATGCTCGTCCGCGGCTTTCGCGGAAACCCGCCCGCCGACGAGGCCGCACTCATGGATCTCCTCCACCGGCTCGGGCGGCTGGGCGAGGACCTCCCGGAGCTCGCAGAGCTTGACCTGAACCCCGTGATCGCGGGGCCCGACGGCTGTGTCGCCGTCGACGCCCGCATCCGGGTCGCGCCCGCCTCCGGCGGCCACCGCACGAAGACCTGGTAGCGGGTTTTCCGCAGGCGCTTCCGCGCTTCTCCTGATTCGCTCCGCACGATCGCAGTCGAGCATCGAGGCCAGGAGGTGCTCGATGACTCAGCAGGCTGAACGAACAACCCTCAGGATCTTCGACCGCATCGTCTGCGGCATCGACGAGAGCGAGTCGGCGTTGGAGGCGGCGCGGCAGGCGGAGCGGCTTCGCGACCCGCTCGGGAGGCTCCACCTCGCCGCGATCGTGGAGACCGCAACGGCGGCCCACGCCGGCTGGGCGATGGGTCATGTCCTGGTCGAGCTCGACCACACCGCGCGGGCGTCGCTCGCCGCGGCCGTCGAGGCCGTTCACCCGGCGAGCTCGCTGTTCGTGGCCGGGGAGCCCGTCGGAATCCTCCTGGATGCGGTCAAGGAGCAAGGCGCGACGCTTGTGGCGCTCGGCTCCGGTGGGCACCACCGCGCAGTCGGGATCATGCTCGGCACCGTCGGCACGCGGCTCCTCCACGAGGCGCCGTGCTCCGTGCTGATCGCACGGAGACTTGAAGCGCCCGAGGCGTTCCCCTCGAGCATCCTGGTCGGCGTGGACGGCTCGGAGCAGTCGCTTGCCGCCGCCCGCGTTGCGCGAGGCATCGCCGATCGGTTCGATGCAGAGCTCCTCGGAATCACCGCGACCGGGGGAAAGGAGGTCGATCTCGCCGCCGCAGGCGACGCGACGCCGCTCCGCCTCGCGGATCCGCGGACGCCGGTCGACGCACTCGCGGATCTCGCCGCCGAGGCGGATCTCCTTGTCGTCGGAAGTCGCGGCCTCCACGGCTTTCGGGCACTGGGGAGCGTGAGCGAGCGGGTCGCGCACCGCGCGCCCTGCTCGGTCCTGGTCGTCCGCTAAAGCATAGGCTCGCGCGATGGATCCGATCCACGTCCGCGAGGTCGAACGGCGGCTTGCGGCAGGCAACGGCGGCTACGAGGTCGTCCACACATCGGCGGGAATGGAGGTCGGGGTCTACGTGCTCGTGGCCCCCGAGCCCGACCGGCAGCAGCCGCACGACCGCGACGAGCTCTACGTCGTCCTGGATGGCCGCGGCACGCTCGAGGTCGAAGGCGACCAGGTCGACCTGAAGACCGGAGAGGCGGCCTTCGTGCCAGCAGGCGCCGACCACCGGTTCGTGGGCTACGAGGGCCTCAGCGTCCTCGTGATCTTCGCCGGCTAGACCTGCGGGAAAGCCGAAGCGAGGTTCCGGGTCGCCTCGGACGTCGCCGGCTTCGTCTCGGTCGACCCTGTGTGGCAAGTCAACGAAGAGGAGCTGCCCATGTCTGTTCACACCCCGACCATTCCGTCACCCCGGCGGAACAGCAACGCCGGCGCCCTGGCAGGCGCCGTGGTCGTGCTGCTGGGCCTGCTGGTAGGAGTGCTCGGGTTCGTCGCCGTCCTGATGTGGGCGGACGCGCGCCAGTCGCGCGACGAGCAGCCCGCCGCCGCGGCCACGCCCGCGGCGACGCACAACCACGCAACGGATCACAACACGGCACTGCCGATCGGCAGCTTCGCCGGCGTCGTCCCACAAGACGCCCAGGCACTCGCCGAGGCGCACAAGCCCTATGACGCGGCCCTGCCGCCGGTTCCCGCCGGGAACCTCGTCAAGGTGCACATGACGCTGAAGGACATGACCGTCCAGATCGCGCCGGGTGTCAAGTACAACACCTGGTCGTTCGGCGGCCACGGCGCTCCGGGTCCGGTCATCCACGTCAGGCAGGGCCAGACCGTTCAGATGACCCTGACGAACGGCGGCTCGATCCCACACTCGATCGACTTCCACGCCGCGCGGATCGCACCGAACAAGGCATTCCGGGACGCCATGCCGGGTGAATCCTTCACCTTCCGGTTCAAGGCAAACGACCCGGGCGTCTTCATGTACCACTGCGGCACGAAGCCGGTGCTCGCCCACATCGCGAACGGGATGTACGGCGCGATCGTGGTCACCCCCACCGCGAAGCCGCTGCCGAAGGTCGACAAGGAGTACGTCCTGGTGGCGAGCGAGTGGTACCTGAACGGCGACGGCACCAAGACGGCGGCTTCGCTCGACATGAACAAGGCTCGCACGATGGAGCCTGACTGGACGACGTTCAACGGCTACGCGAACCAGTACGTGACCCATCCGCTGACGTCCGACCCCGGCGAGACCGTCCGCTTCTACGTCGTCGCGGCCGGTCCGACCCTGGACACCGACTTCCACGTCGTCGGGACGATCTTCGATCGGGCCTGGCCGAACGCGGCGGTCCAGGATCCGCCGCAGCACGGCGTGCAGACCGTGCTCGTCCCCGCAGGCGGCGGGGGTGTCTTCGACGTCAAGATCGACGAGCCCGGGCTCTACCCGTTCGTGTCGCACGCATTCGCGCACGTCGATCTCGGACAGGTCGGCCTCCTGAAGGTCGGCAACCCGCCCGGGACGATGTCGCACTGACGCCTCCGTAGTCCCCGCAGCCTCGATCAGGCGGCCCGCCGAGCGCGGGCCGCCGCTTTCTTATGGCTTCGGGACGATCACGACCGGGCAGGGCGCGTGGTGTGCGACCTGCTGGCTGACCGAGCCGAGCAGCAGGCCGGTGAACCCGCCATGCCCGCGTGTTCCGACCACGACGAGGTCGGCGCCCGTCGCAGCGTCGAGCACCAGGTCGACGGGCGGGCGCGGCTCGATCCTGCGCTGCACGTCGATCCCGGAGGTGTCGACGCTCCCGAGCTGCCGCTCGACGACGTCCTTTGCGTTCCGCTCCACCGCCTCGAGGGTCTCCTGCTCCAGCACGACGGGCGCGTCGTACGGGCCCGCGCCGGTGACGATCGGCGGCACCTGCCAGCCGTAGACGACGACCAGCGTGGCGTCGCGGAGTCGAGCCTCCTCGACTGCCCACTCGAGTGCGCGGTGCGCCCCGTCCGAGCCGTCCACACCGGCGACGATCTGTGCGCTCACACGGCCGCCGGCTCCGACGCCCCGGCGAGGATCTCCGCAAGGTCGAGCGTCGAGATCACGCCGACCGGCTTCGTCGTGTGACGGTCGACGACCACGAGGTGGCTCACCTCGTGCTCCGTCATCAGCTGGGCCGCCCGAGCCAGCGTCTCGTCGCGCGCGACGAGCAGCGCCGGTGTCGCGGCGCTCATGCCGGCCGTCCGGTCGCTCGGGCCCTCCACGGCTGCGATCTTTATCAGGTCGAGGTCGGACACGACGCCCCAG
>Ga0307320_10000157_pt1 | contig 23735 bp, 25 predicted proteins | sample ER_DNA_369_FD_194495 | JGI IMG/M metagenome (GOLD analysis project Ga0307320, IMG submission 194495) | Bulk soil microbial communities from the East River watershed near Crested Butte, Colorado, United States - ER_DNA_369 | ecosystem: Environmental > Terrestrial > Soil > Floodplain | place...
CGGGGCTCCGATACCAGTCGATGGAGTCCGCGAACTCGATCTGGGCTGCGTCTCCTCCGAGCGCCTCTCGAAGAACGGTTTGACCGGCCTCTCTCAACACGACCAGCAGTCGGTCGCCGCGCGTCAGGCCCTGCTGTACGAACGGCAGCGTCCCCGCAGCGAGCTCGTCCGCGGACGAGTAGATGAGCGCCTCGTGCCGGCAGCCGCGACCGTGGCTGCCGTCGGCGAGGAAGTCGCGTATGGCTCCGGCGGACAGCTCGTTCTTGGAGATGAATCCGAGCACGGGGGTTACTGCCACGAGCTCGGCGAGGTCGGGCTCGCTGCGCGTCGACGTAAGGATGGTGCTCGCCGGAGTCCCGTCGGAGGTTGCGGCTAGCCGCCACGCTACGTCGAACCCGCTCTCACCTTCAGGCCGACGTCGACGAGCGTCACGTCAGGCTCGAGCGGCGACGGACCCGAACACCGCGATAATCATCGCGCTGGTGGCGATCGTCATCCTCGGCGGCGTTCTCGCTCCTGCTGGCGAACGCGTCCGTGTCCGTCGGCTGCAGGAAAGCTGTCGAGGGGCTCGGCGGGATCTGGAGGTGGGTCGGCGGCGCGGCCGTGGCGTCCGTCCTTCCATCACGGCTCCTGAGCTCCAAATGGCAGGGACCGGGAGATCCTCCTTCGGTCACTTGACTCGAAGGTAGCCGGTCGAGATCCTGGCCCATGGCCGATAGTCGGCCTGAGGGGGAAGCGTGCCCACCGAGAGACCTGCGCTTGCTCGCGCGGGAGCGAGCCTGACCATTTCAGCGGCGCAGCCACTTCATCGCGCCGCGTCGGGCCTTCGCTCGAGGGTACCGCGCCTCGAGTGGGGCGATTCGGAGCGAACCTCGCTGAAGAGCGCTGCGCGCGCGGCGATCGTGATGCCTGCCGTTTTCGCCTTCGCGGACAAGGTGATCGGCGATCCGCAAGCCGCCCTCTTTGCCGGGTTCGGGTCGATCGCGATGCTCGTCTTCGCCGACTTCACCGGCCCGTTGCGAAGCCGGTTCGTCGCCTACGTCGCGCTGGGCTTCGTCGGTGTTCTGAACATCGCGGTCGGGACGTTGTGCTCGAGGAACGCGTGGGTAGCGGCGGCAGCAATGGCGGTCGTCGGTTTCGTGATCCTCTTCTCCGGCGTGATCAACGGGTACTTCGCCGCCGCCGCGACGCCGGCGATACTCACGTTCGTTCTGCCGGCGACGATCGCGGCGCCGAACTCGGTCATTCCGGCACGCCTGGAGGGGTGGGGGCTGGCTGCCGGCGCCGCAACCCTGGCTCACATGGTGCTCTGGCCCGGGCGGCCGCGCGCCGCACTTTTGGGTGACGCCGCTCGAGCCTGTAGAGCCCTCGCCGATCTCGCCGACCCCAAGCTCGTCGGTGATCGGTCGACCGCTGCCGCGCGCGATGGCGTTGCGGGCCTGCGCAGGCGCTTCTTGGCGGCGCCGCACCGGCCGGCAGGGCCCACGGGACCGATGGCCGCGATCGCCTCGCTCGTCGACGAGCTCGACTGGCTCCAGTCGTTCCTCGAGCCCCGAGCCGGCTCGCACGAGCTCTGTCGCGACGAGAACGCCGAGGCCATGGCCGCTACGGCCTCCGTTCTCCGTGCCAGTGCCGCGAGATTGGACGGCCGTGAGGAGCGGCCGGATCTTCAGCGGCTTGACGAGGCGCGTGAAGCGGTCGCCCAGGCGCTTGTCCGGCAGCTCCGAGAGCTGCCGAGAATGCCGGACGAGGAGACACTCCTTGACGCACTGGACCCGGCGTTCCGAGTCCGCGCGAGCTCCTATTCCGCGCGGCAGGTCGCCGGCTATGCGCTCCTCGCCAGCGGTGCGGCCACGCCCGGCTTCGACGACCTCGACATTGCGGGGTCCGACCAGGTCCCGCCGCCGGCCCGTGCGGCGATCCAGGCGACCGAGCAGCTCGCCGTCGAGCACGCAGGCGTCCGGTCGGTCTGGTTTCGGAACAGCGTCCGGGGCGCCGTGGGCCTGGCGGTCGCGGTCTGGATCGCGCAGCGGGCCGGCCTTCAGCATGCGTTCTGGGTCGTACTCGGAACGCTCTCCGTTCTGCGCTCCAATGCGCTGACCACCGGTTGGTCGATCCTCAGCGCCCTCGCCGGTACGGCGGCGGGAATCATCGTCGGCGCGATCCTCGTCATCGCAGTCGGCACGCATGAGCTCGTGCTCTGGATCGTGTTGCCCGTGGCCGTCCTGCTCGCGTCGTACGCGCCGAGGGCGATCTCGTTTGCGGCGGGCCAGGCAGGTTTCACCGTCGTCCTCTTCGTGCTCTTCAACCTCATTCAGCCAAGCGGCTGGCAGGTCGGCCTCGTGCGCATCGAGGATGTAGCGATCGGCTTCGGGATCAGCCTTGGCGTCGGCTTGCTCTTCTGGCCGCGCGGGGCCGCGGACCTCCTTCGAGAGAACCTCGCGTCTGCGTACGCACGCAGTGCCGACTACATCGTCGCCACGGCTCACCAGCTGGTCGTCGGGCGGGACGCCGCGACTCCAGACTCCGAGGCGGAGGTTGCAGCCGCGGCCGTCCACCGGCTCGACGACTCGTTCCGCCAGTACCTCGCCGAGCGCTCTCCGCAGAAGATGAACATCGCGAGTGTCGGGACCCTGGTCGCCGGCGCCGCGCGCGTGCGGCGCACTGCGCAGTCCCTCTCAGCCCTCGGCTACATGACGAACGGCGACGCGCCCCTGACCGGCTGCGGCGAGAACCTCGACGCCGAGGCACACGCGGTGCGTTCCTGGTACGTCACGCTCGGTGACGCCCTTGTCCACCACGGAGCGGTTCCTCCGTCGCACGTCCGCGATGAGGACGCTCGCAGGCGTCTGTTCGAGTGTGTCCGCGAGGCGGTGGCCGGTGGGGACAAGCAAACCATCCGTCCGGCCCTCGTCCTCCTGTGGGCGAGCCAGCACCTCGACAACCTCTGGCGCCTCGAATCGCACCTCGGGCTGCACGCTGTCAGGGCGTCGGGCCCTCCAGCCGACGCACGCGCGCGTTCAAGCTAGTAGGTACCGGCGATTTCGGGCCACCGGGGGCAGCAGATGGCCGGTGGCCTCGAAGACTCAGATACGCCCGTGCGCGATTCTCACCTCGTTCGTGACTCCGACCGCTCGACGATTTTGGAGGTCCGATGCTGGCTCACGTGTTCGCGTTTCCTCGGCAGTACAGACGCCTGCTCCCACCCCTGCTCGCCGCGATCGTTGCGGGCGCCGTCGTGGCGGGGGTCTCGCTCGCGACGGACTTCACACCGTCGACGAAGAGCGCCTCGAGCACGGCCGGTGGCCAAGCGACCTCCGCAGGCGCGCTCGCGCTGCAGGACGGGATCGTGAAGGTCGTCCACTCGGTGTCGCCCTCGGTCGTGCAGATCGAGGACCAGACCGGGCTCGGGTCGGGAATCGTCTTCGACGCGGCCGGCCACATCGTCACGAACAACCACGTCGTCACCGGAGCCACGTCATTGACGGTGACCACCTCGAGCGGCAACCAGTATCCGGCCAAGCTCGTCGACTCGTTCCCGCCCGACGATCTCGCGGTGATCGAGGTCTCGGGTGCCCACCTGCAGCCGGCGACGTTCGCCGACTCCTCGAAGCTCCAGGTCGGCGACCTCGCGATCGCGATCGGGAACCCGCTCGGCCTGCGGTCGAGTGTCACCGAGGGGATCGTCAGCGCGTTCCGCCAGGCGGTGCCCGAGGAGAACAACAACGTCATCTTGCCCTCGGTGATCCAGACGAGCGCCGCGATCAACCCTGGCAACTCGGGCGGCGCGCTGGTCGACATCGAGGGTCGCGTGATCGGGATTCCGACGCTCGCTGCGACTGATCCCCAGCTGGGTGGCGGCAGCGCGCCGGGGATCGGCTTCGCGATCCCGAGCAACCTCGTCAAGGACATCGCCGACCAGATCGTCACCCACGGCCGCGTCGTCGACTCGAACCGCGCCTACCTCGGCATTCGCGTGGGCGATACGAACGGGAACGGGGTCATCGTCGGGTCGGTCAGCGCGGGCGGAGCCGCTGCGAATGCGGGCATGCGGGTCGGAGACGTGATCGTGTCCGTCGGCGGCACGTCGACGCCGACCACCGGCGCGCTGTCGACGGTGCTCGCAGAGCTGAAGCCTGGCCAGAAGGTTCCGGTCGTGGTCAGGCACCAGAACGGCACGAAGACGACCCTCCAGGTGACCCTCGCAGCCTACCCCGGAAGCTGACGGATCGATGATCGCCGCGCCGGCCTCAGCGCAGTCGTTCTTGCTGCAACGCGTGCAGCCTGCGATGACCGGTCTGATCGACGGGTCGCTCTCGACCCTCGCGCCGGTCTTCGCCGTCGCCCTCGCGACCCACCGGCCTCACTATGCGTTCTTCGCCGGACTCGCGACGGCGATCGGGGCCGGCGTCAGCATGGCCTTTTCCGAGGGCCTCTCCGACACCGGCGAGGTGACCGGCCGTGGGAGCCCGATGCTGCGCGGCTCGATCACGGGCGCCGGCACGTTCCTCGGCGGCATCGTCCACACGCTGCCGTTCTTGATCTCGCAATACGGCACCGCCCTGGTGGTCGCCGTCCTGGTGATCGCCGTCGAGCTGGTCACGCTGGCCTGGATCCGCGCGCGCTTCTTCGACACCGGTTTCCTGCGCTCGTTCGCCTCGGTCGCGCTCGCGGGAGCGATCATCGCCGCAGTCAGCGCGGGGCTCGGAGGATTGGCAGGTTGACGGTGCGCCAACGAAAAATCGACCCGGGAGGCACCTCGTGCAGAAGACACAGCTCACGACCACGCAACTAGGCGACACCGGCCTCGAGATCACCCGCTCCGGCTTCGGCGCGTGGGCGATCGGCGGGGCCGAGTACGACTGGGGCTGGGGCGCGCAGGACGACGAGGACTCGCTCGCCGCGATCCACCACGCGCTCGAGCTCGGCGTCAACTGGATCGACACGGCCGCGCAGTACGGCTTCGGGCACTCCGAGGAGGTGGTGGGGCGCGCTCTCGCCACGCTCGGCGAGAGCGAGCGTCCGTACGTGTTCACGAAGGGCGGCCAGCCCGAGGGTCCGGGGCGGACGACCGAGCAGAGCCTGCGGCGCGACTCCCTTCGACGCGAGGTCGAGGCAAGCCTTGCGCGGCTCGGGGTGGACGCAATCGACCTCTACCAGATCCACTGGCCGATCCCGGACACCGAGATCGAAGAGGGCTGGTCGACCTTCGCAGAGCTCAAGCAGGAAGGACTGGTGCGCCACATCGGCGTCTCGAACTTCGACGTCGGGCAGCTGCGGCGGGCGCAGGCGATCGCGCCGGTCGAGACCCTGCAGCCTCCGTACTCGCTGGTCGACCGGGAGGTCGAAGCCGAGATCCTGCCGTTCGCCGAGCGGGAGGGAATCGGCGTGATCGCGTACTCGCCGATGGCCTCCGGGCTGCTCAGCGGGAAGATGACCCGCGAGCGCATCGAGAGCCTGCCCGAGGACGACTGGCGCAGGCACAGCGCGCGCTTCCGCGAGCCGGAGCTCTCGCGGAACCTGGAGCTCGTGGAGCGGCTCGAGCGTGTCGCGCAGCGGCACGGCGTGACCGCCGGCACGGTCGCCGTCGCGTGGACGCTGCGCAACCCGGCCGTCGACGGCGCGATCGTCGGCTTCCGCCGCCCTGACCAGGTCGACCCGCTCGTCCCGGCAGCGGGGCTCGAGCTCTCGGAGGAGGACGTCGCGACCATCGCAGGGAGAACGTGAACCGGCCGCGACCTGACAACGACACCGGCAGCGGCGTCGTAGCCTTCGCCGCGGCGCCCAACGCCTGTGCATGCCGAAACCGCCATCGCGCTCTTGCTGGCGCTCGCGTCGACCACGCTGACGAATGTCGCGTATCTGCGAGAGCACGATGCCGCTGCCGCGCTGCCCACTCTCTCGCTTCGACGACCGCTCCACTCGGCGCAGGCGCTCCTGACCGATCGGAGCTGGCTGGTCGGCTTCGCGCTCGAGAGCGGCGGCTTTGCGCTCTACGTCGCCGCGCTTGCGCTCGCGCCGCTGACCCTCGTCCAGAGCGTCTCGGCGGGCGGGATCGGCATCCTCGCCTTCGTCTCCGCCCGGATGAGGCGGCGGCGCCTCGGTCGCCACGAGCTTGCCGGCGTGCTCGTCTCGATGCTCGGGCTGCTCGCACTTGGGGTGTCGCTGGCGGGAGGGAGCGGCGAGGGCACCGGCGGCTCGACCTTCGAGATTCTGCTCTGGCTCGCAGCCACGGCGGGAGCGGCGGTCGTCGCGCTTGCCCTCGGGCAGAGGTTCGGCGCGCTCGCCGTCGCCGAAGGCATAGCCGGAGGACTGTTCTTCGCGATCGGTGACATCTCGGTGAAGGTCGCCACCCAGGGAGGCGCTCGCGCCGCGTTCGCCATCGGAGTGATCGCCGGGTACTCGCTCGGTACCGCGTTCCTGCAGCTGGGCTACCAGAAGGGTGGGGCGCTCACGGTCGCCGGGCTGGCGACGCTGCTGACGAATGCGCTGCCGATCGCCGCGGGCACGGTGGTGCTCGGAGAGCCTGTTCCGTCAGGTGCGTACGGAGGTGTTCGCATCGCCGCCTTCGCGGCCGTCACGCTCGGGGCGATCCTCCTCGCCCGCCCCGACCGCGGGTCCGCGGCAACCGAGGCGACGACCGCGAGCCGCCCCGAGCCGAGATGACGCACTTCGTCACCCAGAACGGACTGCCGCTCCTGTTCGCCGTCGTGATGATCGAGTCGTTCGGGATCCCCCTGCCCGGCGAGACGGCGTTGATCGCGTTCGGCGTGCTCGCCGCTCAGGGGCACTACTCGCTTGTGTCGGTGATCGCGATCGCCGCGACCGGCGCAATCGTCGGTGACAACCTCGGCTACTGGCTCATCGGCCGGGCGGGCGGTCGGGCGCTCTTCCGCCGCTGGGGCTGGTTGAACCAGTACAGCGACCGCGTCCTTCCACGCACCGAGGCCCTGATGGCGCGCCACGGCGGGAAGACGGTCTTCTTCGGGCGCTTCGTCTCGATTCTGCGCTACACGGTCGCCTGAGTCGCCGGGCTGTCGAGGATGCGCTGGTGGCGGTTCTGTTCTGGAACGCCGCAGGGGGCATCGTGTGGGCGACGGCGGTCGGGCTGACGGCCTACTACGCGGGCCAGACCGCGGGCAACGCAATCCAGCGGTACGGCCTATACGCAGGAGCGGCCCTCACCGTCGGCGTGATCGTGGGCTGGCTCGGCGTGCGCTGGGTACGCCAACGGGTCGAGACACGACTCTGAGCGCGCTCGCGCGCGTCGCGTCCGGTCAAGCCGCAACGGCAGCGCGGGCGCGGGCGGCGCGCACCGCCTTCGTGAGCGTGTCGATGTCGTAGGCGCCGTAGTGGCGGCGGCCGTTGATGAAGAAGGTGGGTGTGCCGGAGACGCCGCTCAGGTCGGCGCTATCGACGTCTTCGGCGATGCGGGCGGCGCCCGCATGATCCTGCAGGTGGGAGGTGAAGCGTTCGACGTCGAGCCCGAGCTGCTCGGCGTAGCGCACGAGATCCCCTGGGCCGAGGCGGTCTTGGTGGTCGAGCAGGAGGTCGTGCATCTCCCAGAAGGCTCCCTGCTCGGCCGCGGCCTCCGCCGCTTCCGCGGCGAGCTGGGCGCGGGCGTGGACGTCGCTCAACGGCAGATGCCGCCAGACGTAGCTGACGTCGCCGAAATCCCGGAGGAGCTCGCGGACGACCGGTTCGGCCTGACCGCAGTACGGGCATTCGAAGTCGCCGTACTCGACGAGCGTCACCGGCGCGTCGAGCGGCCCGCGAACGTGGTCCCGCTCCGGGTCGACGTCGATGTAAAGGTCGACGAGCGGCTCCGCAGTGCCGAGCAGCGCGCGGATCCTCAGCCGGCGAGGCAACAGCGCGGTGGCCCGGAACACCAGCCAGGTGATCAGCGCGGCTCCGAGGGCGGCGCTGAGGATGCCGACCTTCGCCTCCTCGAGTTGGCGCCCGTCGAAGGCGAGTGTCGCGACGAGCAGCGAGACGGTGAAGCCGATCCCGGCGATCGTGCCTCCGCCGGCGACCGCCACCCAGCCCACCGGCGGCTGCAGCCGTCTGCCGCTCAGCCGCGTCGCGAGCCATGAGCAGCCGAAGATGCCCACCGGCTTGCCGACGATGTAGCCGACCATGATCCCGAGCGTGATCGGCGAGCCGAACGCTCGCGCCAGGAAGGCGCCGTCAATCGCGATACCCGCGTTCGCGAGCGCGAACAGGGGCACGATCAGGTAGCTCGTCCAGGGATGGAAGAGCTGCTGCAACCGTTCGTTCGGGGACGTCGCCGACCTGATCTCCAATCCGGCCACACGAGCAAGGTCGGCGGTGGGTTGCTCGCGGAACTCGCGGAACCGCTCCGTGGCGCGCTCGAGGCTGGCTCGCGGAGCAAGGTGCGCATACACGAGGAAACCCATCACGAGGCCGACGACGACCGGCTCCACTCCCGACTTCAAGAGGCCGACCCAAGCGCCGGCACCGAGGACGACGTAGACGAGCCCGGCGCGCACCGGGATGCTGCGCACGACGAGGACGGCTCCGAAGAACGCGGCCGCGGCAACGAGCGGCACGACCCGAAGCGTGTCCGTGTAGACGGTCGCGATCACGATGAGCGCGACGACGTCGTCCACCACCGCGACCGTGAGCAGGAACGCCCGCAAGCGGTCGGGAAAGCGCGGCCCGACGAGCGCGAGCAGGCCGAGCACGAAGGCCGTGTCGGTCGACATCGCGATCCCCCAGCCGTGCGCGGACGAGCGGCCGGCGTTGAAGGCGAGGTAGATCGCGACCGCCGCCGCCATGCCGCCGATCGACGCCAGGAGCGGTAAAGCGAAGCGCCGCCGCTCGCGCAGCTCGCCCAGGTCGAACTCCCGCCGCGCTTCCAGGCCGACGACGAAGAAGAAGAACGTCATCAGCCCGCTGTTCACCCACTGGCGAAGATCCAGCGCGACCCGTGCGCCGCCAAGGTCGATCGACAGCTTCGTCCCCCAGACGGAGCCGTACGACGACGCGTCGAGGTTCACCCAGATGAGTGCGGCCACGGCCGCCGCCAGCAGAAACGCCGCGCCGCCGGTCTCGGTGCGCAGGAACTCCCGCAGCGGTGTCTCCAGGCTCCGCGCCCAGGCCGTCTTTCCGGAGAGGGACGGCTGACCGTCTCGATCGCCGCTACTGCTCATGGCGCACCATCAACTCCGCCGTCAAGCCTAGGCCGTGCCCGGATCCGGGGAGGAGCTCCGCTCCGGGTCTACTGCGATGACGCCGCGAACGCCACCTCGTCGAGGTAGCACCAGCTCCAGTCCTCGCCGGGCTCGGCGGAGCGAATGATCGGGTGGCCGCTCTCGCGTTCGTGCGCTGTCGCGTGCCTGTTCGGCGACGAGTCGCAGCAGCCGATCTTCCCGCACGTCATGCACATGCGCAGATGCACCCAGCCGCTTCCGATCTTCAAGCACTCCTCGCAGCCCTCGATCGTCTCCGGGAGCGCCGTCACCTCGATCTGGTCGAGGTGGCTGCAGATGGAACCGCCTGCAGACATGCCTTCTCCTCTCGCTTTCGCGTGACCTTAGCCTCCGCCGGACGCCTCACCGAGCACGAGAGCAACGGCGAAGTCGCCGGCGGCGTCCTTCCACCAGGACTCGACACGGAGCCGGGCCTGCGCGGCCTCGCGCTCGAACCGCCGCCGACGGAACTTCGAGCTGATCTCGACTCGCAGCGGCTCGCGCTCCCGGAAGGCCACCTCGAGCCCGAGACGCGGGATCGAGACGGTGTGGGCCCGCCGCGCGCGCAGGCCGATGTCCATCCATTCGCGCTCCGGGTCCCAGCGCCCCTCGTAGACGAAGCGCCGCTGCTCGAACGTCGCCTCCAGCTCAGCGTTGACGGCGGTAAGGGCGTTGCGGACGAATGCCTCGGTCACACCCCGGCCGTCGTTGTATGCCGCCTCCAGGCGGGCAACGTCCTTGACGAGGTCGACGCCGAGGAGGCACGCGTCGTCCGGCGCGAGCGTGGAAGCGAGCGTCCCGAGGAACCTGCCCCGCTGCTCGGGGTACAGGTTTCCGATCGTGCTTCCCAGGAAGGCGACCAGCCTCCGCCCGCCTCGCGGGAGCGCGCCGAGATGCCGCTCGAAGTCACCGACGATCGCCTGCACGAAGACCCTGGGGTACGCCGCCGCGATTGCCTGCGCGCTCGCTCGCAGGGTCTCCTCGCTCACGTCGAGCGGGACGAAGCGCTCGAGTGTGCCGGCGGCATCGAGCGCATCCAGGAGGAGACGGGTGTTCGTCGCCGTCCCCGCGCCGAGCTCGATCACCGTTCGCGCCTGGGTGCGCCGTGCGATCACGGCCGCCCTGGTGCGCAGGATCTCGCCTTCGCGGCGCGGAAGGTAGTACTCGGGGAGCCGCGTGATCTCCTCGTACAGCCGTGAGCCCCGCTCGTCGTAGAGCCAGATCGCGGGCAGCTCCTTCGGCTCGGCCCGCAGGCATCGGCGCGTCGCCTCGTACAGGGCCGCGCGCCCGTCGTCGTCGCGGAGGACCTCGACGCGGACGCCCGGCTCCGCCGCCGCCCTAGGCATCGCGCGCGCACCGGAGGCCGGAAAAGATCTGCCGCCGCTGCGGAAGATCCCAGTTCCGGAACGTTTGCCGGGCGACCAGGGGATCGGTGACCCAGGAGCCGCCGCGCAACACCCTGTGCTCCTCGCCGAAGAAGGGCTCCGAGTACTCCGCGTAGGGAAAGGCGCGGAAGCCGGGATACCGCTCGAAGCACGACGACGTCCACTGCCAGACCGCTCCTCGCACGTGCTCGAGCTCCCCGGCGGCCGTCTTCGCCGCCTTCTCCCACTCGGCCTCGGTCGGCAGGCGCTTGCCGGCCCACCGCGCGTACGCCTCGGCCTCGTGAAAGGAGACGTGCTGGACCGGCTCGCCCGGCGGTAGCGCCTCGACGACCTCGAAGCGCCGGCGCAGTCGGCGGCCGCCGTCGAGCTCCCAGTGGAGCGGCGCCTGCGCTCCCTCCGCGTCCCGCCACGCCCAGCCCTCGTCGCTCCACACGGCTCGGTCGCGGTAGCCGCCGGCGTCCACGAATGCCGAGTACTCCGCATTCGTCACCAGGGCGCGGTCGATCCGGAACGGGGCGACCTCGACTGCGTGCGCCGGCCGCTCGTTGTCGTAAGCCCAGGGGTCGTCGGCGCCGAGCGTGAACGATCCCCCGGCGACGATGACCTCACCGCTCGCCTCGACTTCCGGCGGTCCCTGCGGCGGCGGGCCGGGCAACCCGGCAAGGGCCAGCGTCTGCGCCATCGTCTCGCCGTGCTGGAGCTCGTGCTGGGCGACCATCCCCACCACGAACCCCCGCTCGAGCAGCGGATCGCCGTTGTCGAGCGACAGTTCCGGGAGGAGCGCGAGCACGGCTTCGCGAACCTCCCGCACGTACGCGCGGGCGGCCTCCGGCGGCAGGATCGGCAGCCGGCCGCGCTCGCCGCGTGCGTGAGCGAACGAGTCGTAGAGGTCGTCGTGCTCCGGCGACACAGCGTCCCGCCCGCCGGCGCGCCGCAGGAGCCAGAGCTCCTCGAAGTGGCCGATGTGCGCGAGATCCCAGACGAGCGGCGACTGGAGTGGCGAGACCCGGCGGGTGAGCTGCTCGTCCGAGAGCGGCTCGAGCAGGCCTTCGGTCTGCCGGCGCGCACGCTCGAGAGCTACGACGAGCTCAGACGGTGACACCGAGCTCGGCGAGGCGGGTGAAGACGAGCGCCGCGACCATCGAGCCTTCTCCGACCGCGGCGGCCACGCGCTTCGTCGAGCCGTGGCGGACGTCGCCTGCGGCGAAGAGCCCCACGCGGCTCGTCTCGAGCGGGAGCGGATCGCGATCGAGCGGCCAGCAGTTGGGCGGGGTGCCCGTTGCGAGGAGATCCTGTCCGGTCAGGATGTAGCCGGCGGGATCGGTGAGCACGTGCTCGCGCGAGCACCAGTCGGTGTGTGGACGACCGCCGATGCAGAGGAAGACGCCGTCCACCGGGCGTGTCTCGGCCTTGCCGGCCGCATCGGCGAAGGTCACGGCCGCGACCCCGTCGCCGTTCGAGTGCAGCTCGGTCAGCTGCGTCTCCAGACGGACGTCGATCAGCGGGTGATGCTCGATTCGCTCGATCAGGTAGGCAGACATCGTCTTCCCGAGCCGGTCGGCACGCACGAGCATGGTCACGCGGGCCGACGCGTTCGCGAAGTTGAGCACGGCCTGGCCGGCCGAGTTGCCCGCGCCCACGACGACGACGCTCTGTCCTGCGCATTGCGCTGCCTCGCTGCGGCCCGCGCCGTAGTAGACGCCGTGGCCGAGGAGCTCGTCGATCCCGTCCAGGTCGAGCCGCCTCCAGTCCATGCCCGTCGCCGCGAGCACGACGGACGCCGTCAACTCGGAGCCGTCGTCGAGGATCAGCTCGACGGGCTCGTCGTGACGGCTGTTGAGCCGGCTGCCCTTGACGCCGCGCAGGAGCATCAGCTCGGCGCCGAAGCGTTCCGCCTGCCGACCGGCCAGCCGCGCGAGCTCCGCGCCGCCGATCCCTTCGGGGAAGCCGAAGAAGTTCTCGATCATGGCCGTGTACGAGGCCTGGCCCCCGGGCACATCCCGGTCAGACACCATCGTCGAGAGCCCGTCGGAGGCCGCGTAGACGGCGGCGGCGAGGCCCGCGGGCCCCGCGCCGATGACGACGAAGTCGTAGTGCGCCCGCTTCGGCGGCTGCAGGCCACCCCACGCCGTAGCGATCGACTCGACGGTCGCGCCCGTGAACGTTCGGTCGCCGTCGACGAGGACCGGCAGGGTCGCCTCCACCAGCCCGAGGCTCTCGAGCAGGCCGTGGGCCTCGGGCGAGCCCGCCTCGTGCCACTCGTACGGCTGCGCGGTGCGCGTGAGGAAGTCCCGAAGCCGGTAGTGCTCTGCGTCCATCCGCCGACCCACGACCTGCACCGTTGCGCGTACCGGGCTCACGCCGTCGATAGTAGTGCGGCGCCGCCGGCCCACGGCTGGCGCCTATGCCGCCGTGGGGAGGGCAGTCGCGCTAGCTCGGCCCGGGAGCGGCGAGGAGTGTCACCGTCGGTTCGCCGCCGGCGCCCGGGAAGCGTTCGGGTTCGAGCTCGTTCTCGGCGATGCGCTCGAGCGGGCGCCGAGTGCATCGAGGAAAGCATCCGGAGGGTCGAGGAAGTTGACGGCGGCTGTGCGGTAGTGCATCGGGACGACGAGACGCGGCCGCAGCGCGCGCACGATCGCGGCGGCCGGCTCGCCGCCGACCGTTGGACCGCCGCCGACCGGAAGGAACAGCACGTCGACCGAGCCGATCGCCCGTTTCTGTTCAGGGCGCAGCTTGGACTGGCCGAAATCGCCGAAGTGACAGAGGCGCAGGCCGTCGAGCGCGAAGCGGAAGATCGTGTTCGGGCCGCGCTTGGTGCCGGCCTCTTCGTCGTGCTCCGAGGCGACGGCGATCACCTCGCCGAGGGGGGAGTCGAACGTGCCGGCGGTCGAGCGCACGATCTGCGGCGCGCCGCCGACGACCTCGATCGCATTGTGGTCGCCGTGCTCGTGCGTCACGAGCAGCAGGTCCGCCTCCACATCCTGGATCGGCGGGTAGTCGAACCGCAGCCCCTGCGCTGTAAGCCTTTCCACCGAGCCGAACGGGTCGACGAAGACCGTCCGCTCACCGCTGATCAGAAACGCGGACTGGCCGTACCAGCGGATTCGCATCAGACGCCGCCGGGCACGTGCCTGAGCTTGCGGACGGGTGCACTAGCGCGCATCGAGACCGACTGACGCGGACAGGTTGTCCTGCAAGTGGTCGGCCGCCGGAAGCGTCAGCGTCGCCAGCACGAGGCCGGCGGCGAGCGAGGCTCCGACAAGACCCAGGCGGAGCGCCGTGCCCGCGAGCCGCCGTCGAAGGGTGGGCACCAGCTTGAGGCCGCGCGTCAGCACATGCAACGACATCGCGCCGAGCCAGACGAAGAAGCTCGCCTTGTGCAGCCCCACGATCGTTCCGTGGGTCTGGTCGAGCGCGAGCAACGCGACGCCGGTCGCCAGGAGCACGACCGTCGAGACCACGACCGTCGGCGCGACGAGCATCCGCACGGCCGCATGTGGTGGACCGCGGCGCACGTACTCCTCGCCGCGCAGGTAGTAGCGCACCATCCGCCAGCCCGTGCTGGCGAGCTTCAGCGCAACGACGGGAATGAGGAGCATCCCGACGAACGCGTGCACGGTCAGGAGCGACTGCAGGTTGAGCAGCGTCGCGCCCTCGATCGCGAGCAGGACGAGGAGCAGGGTGGCAACGATCGCCGTGAGCTGTTCGTTGCCATCGCTACCGCCGCTGAGCCATCGAAGTTTGGGCGCCATTCAGATCTCCCGGAAGTGTCTCAGTGGTCGCGGTAGCCGGGGGCGACGAGCTGCTCGTACTCGGGGTGCCGCTCGATGTAGTGCGCGATGAACGGGCAGAGCGGGACGACGTCGAGGCCCTCGCGGCGAGCGTCCTCCAACGCGGCCGCCGCCAGGCGACTGCCGCAGCCCCGGCCCTCGCAGGATTCAGCCGAGGAGAAGGGGCACCATTCCGCCTGGTAGAGCGTCGGCAACGCCTCGCCCGTGGAAGCCGTTCCTTGCGCCATGCCCGTGACGTTAGCGAGGCGGCGGAGGCTGGGAGCCTCGCACCGCGATCCACTCGCGCAGCGTCCGTCTGCGGCGCCGGCGGGCCGAATTCTCGCAGTCGGATTCGTGCCCCGTCGCCGCATCACAGACCGTCGTCGTCACGCCGTGAGGGCCGCCGGAGCCTTCGGAGACAGCGCCTGAGCTTACCGTTCGACTCGGAGGGCCAGGCTGTGCCGAGCAGCACCGCCGGGAGCCACACCGTTTCCCACCCGTGTCCGTTCGCGGCAGAGAGCCCGAAGAGCGCGGCGCCGCCGGCGAGGGCGACGAGAGCCCACCGCCGGCGGCGCCGGTCGAACTGCTTTCGCATCCTCCCTCCTCTCACCTAGGACTCGGCGCCCGCCACGGCGGCCGGTGCGTGGTGGGCCCGTGGCAGCCACTCGAGCCACCGGGGCAGGTACCAGTTCCAGCGGCCGAGCAGGGCCATCGACGCCGGTAGCAGGACGGCGCGGGCGATCGTGGCGTCGATCAGGATCGCCGCCGCGAGGCCCACGCCCAGCTGCTTGAAGTGGATCTGGGAGAGCGTCGCGAAGATCGAGAAGACGCCGACCATCACCAGTGCCGCATTCGTGACGACACCCGACGTCGCCCGGATCACCTGCGCCACGGCTTCGTCCGTCCTGAGCCCTCGGTCGACCGCCTCGCGCACCCGCGTGAGGATGAAGACGTGGTAGTCCATCGAGAGCCCGAAGAGGACGACGAACAGGAAGAGCGGCAGCCAGGACGTGATGCCGCCGGTCGACTTGAAGCCGAGCACCGATTCGCCCCAGCCCCACTGGAAGACCGCGACGAGCAGGCCGTACGCCGCGCCGACCGAGAGGAGGTTGAGCACCACCGCCTTCGCGGCGACGACGATCGACCTGAACGTCGCCAGCAGCAGCAGGAACGCCAGCCCGAGGACGAAGGCGAACACGAGCGGGGCCCTGCGCTTCAGCAGGTCGTTGAAGTCCTTGGACTCCGCGGTGAGGCCGCCGACTTGTGCCTCCACCCCGCGCACCCGCCCGATCGTTGCCGGGACGAGTTGCCGTCGCAGCGTGGTCAGTGCGTGCTCCGAGCGGGCATCCGTCCCCGAGCCCGCCAGGGGAATTGCGAGCGCGGCCACCGTTCCGTCACGGTTGATCCGGATCGAGATCGGGTCGTGCGTCTCCCCGGAGGCAAGCGCCCGGCGGCGCAGCTCCGCGAACGCGCGCCGCAGGTCGCTCGTCCGGACGTCGGCCGCCCTGACGATCACGTACGCCGGCTGTGGGTCGCCGGGGAAGGCCTGCTGCAGGCGCTCGTACGTCTTCGTAACCTCGAGGCCCTGCGGCAGCGCGGTCAGCTCGGCGTTGTTCGTGTGCAGCGAGAAGGCGGGCACCGCGAGGGCGACGAGCAGCCCCCCGGCGACCGCGAGCCAGGCGACGGGGCGGCGCATGACCCGATCGACGACCGCGCCGAAGACGCGTGACTCGCGCGCCTGTCGGCGGAAGCCGAGGAAGGGAAGCCGCCCCCGGTCGATCCCGTCACCGAGCTTCGAGAGCACCGCTGGCAGGACCGTCAGCGAGCCGGCCATCGCGGTGGCGACGACGAGCATCGTGCCGACGCCGACGGAGACCAGCTCCTTCTCGCCGGTCACGAAGAGGCCGGCCATCGCGATCAGGACGGTCAGCCCGGACACGATCACGGCACGCCCAGAGGTCGCGGCGGCCGCTTCCAGCGCGGCCTCCGGCCCCTTCCCGAGCGCCCGCTCCTCACGCTCGCGCCGGATGTAGAAGAGCGAGTAGTCGACGCCGACGGCGAGGCCGATCAGCAGGATCACGGAGTTGGCAGCGTCGTCCGCGGGCCAGATGTGGCTCGGCCACGCGAGCAACCCGAGCGCAGCGATCACCGCGGTCAGCGCCAGCAGCAACGGAACGCCCGCCGCGACGAGCGCGCCGAAGCCGAAGAGCAGAATCGCGAGCGTCAGCGGGATGGAGAGGAACTCGGCCCGGTGGAAGTCCCGGCCGGCCGTGTCGTCGACGGCCTTGGTCGCGCTGGCGTCGCCGTACTCGCCGATCGTCAGCTCCGGATGCCCGTCGGCAACGCGTTTCACCGCCGCGAGCACCGTCCCGATGCTCGCCGCGGGACCGTCCCTCACACCGATCCGGAACTGGATCAGCGCGGAGCGGCCGTCCTTCGAGATCTGTCTCGGATGCCGGTAGGGAGAGCGCAGGTCGGCGATGCCCGGCAGCCGACCGAGCGCGTGCTCGAGCTCGCGCACCGCCGTCGAGAACGCCGGGTCCGACGCCGTCAGCTTCGTGCCCTGGACGAGCACGCTCTCCGGGTCGCCCCGGTCGAATCCGGCCTCGGCGTAGATTCGCGCGGCCCGGCCGGCCTCGCCGGGTTGCGCGTCCGCGTCGGAGAGCTCCCTCGTCCCGACGACGCCGCCGAGGACGAAGGCGACGAGGACAAAGGCGAGCCACCCGAAGATCGCCACCTTCCGGTGCCGGGCGCTCCAGCGGCCCATTCGTGCCGCCACGTTGTCTGGACCGTGCGCGGTCGCGCGGCGTCCGTCAGCCATGACTCCTCCTTCGTTTTCGCTTCTCGGCGCCCGCGCCCGGCGGCTTATCGGCCGAAGGCGGGCGCGCGATCTGCCGTCACGGTAGTCGCGGCAGCCGGCAAAGTGAAATACCGATCGCGGGCGGGATCTATCGCCTGCGGCTCTGAATCGAGACCGCCGGCGACGCTTCGGATTCGAGCACCTTTCTCGTCACCCGGACGAAGTTCGCGACCGCCGGGTTCTCCGATGCTCGATGCCATACGAGCGCGGTGCCCGCCGGCTCCACGCCGAGCAGCGGCCGGAAGACCACGTCTGGCCGGCCGTAGAAGCGCTCGACCGACTCCGGCACGCAGTAGATGGCGAGGCCACGGATGACGTAGTTCATGCACTCGTCGAGACTCTCCGCGTAGAAGTCGAACTCCTTGCGAGCCTCCCGGAAGGGGCCGAGCCAGAACGTCAGCGTCTCGTCCGAGTACCGATCCCACGGCGCGACGATCGGCTCGTCGACGAGGTCCTCCGAAGCCAGCGCCGGCTTCGTGGCGAGGCGGTGCTCGGGGTGCATCGCCACGAGCTTTCGCTCGAACGCGATCGGCTCGCTGGCGAGCTCGTCGTGGAGGACCGGGAGCCACACGAACCCTGCGTCCGTGTCCCGCTCGACGACCTGACGCTGCGTCCCTTCGAGCGTGCGCGACTCCACCAGCTCGACCTCGATCGCAGGGAAGTCCGCACCGAAGCGACGCAGGATCTCGGTGCTCGTCTCGCCTGCCGCGTGGGCGACGAAGCCGACGCGGAGCAGCCCGCGTTGCCCCCGCGCCAGGGCGCCGAGCTTGGCGGCCGCCTGGTCTGCGCGCCCGATGATCTCGCGCGCGTCCTCCAGCAGCGCCTCGCCCGCCGTAGTCAGCTCGACCCTGCGCGTGGTGCGGTGGAAGAGCTCACAGCCCACCTGCGTCTCGAGCGCCCGAATCTGCGTCGAGAGCGCCGGTTGCGCGATGTGCAGGCGCTCGGCCGCTCGGCTGAAGTTCAGCTCCTCGGCGACGGCGAGGAAGTAGCGGAGGTGCCGGAGCTCGAGGTGCATCGCGCCTGTCCGCGCAAGCGTAACCCCTCAGGGGACCTTCACGGTAACGTCGTCGAAGGCCACGTCGTAGCTGCGCCCGGCGATGTTCTCGCCCAGCTGGATGCGGCCGATCGGGGTGGTGCCGAGCGACTCGGTCTTGCTCAGGTCGGAGACCGGCTGGTCGTCGAGCCAGGTCTCGGTCTGGCCGGCGGCGCCGTTGATCACGGTGTGCAGCTCGAGCTTGTGCCAGACCCCGGGCGAGATCGCCGTCCGGCTGTAGGTGCTGATCGTGGTGACGTTGTTCTGGTAGCCGAGCACCCCCGTCGGAGAGGCAAACATCGTCAGCAGGGCGGTGCCGGTTCCGGTGCGCAGCTTGAGCAGGTCGACCACGTTTGCGCCCTGGGCGAGGAGCTTGAACCAGAGCGTGTAGTCGAGGTTGCTCTGCTCGGGGCTCAGCTGCGCGTAGGCCCAGGCGGCGCCGCCGCTCGCGCCGCTGCTCGCACGGGCGCCGTAGGAGCCGTTGTGCGCCTGGCCGCCGTCGGCCACTAAGCCGAGGTTGCTCGTCCAGCGGGAGAGGTTGCCGCTCTCGAAGCCGTCGGCAAACAGGGGCGGTGGCGGGCAGGGGCTGGTCGAGGCGGTCAGGGGCGCCCGGGCGGAGAGGTTGCCGGCCGCGTCGAAGGCCTCGACCGCGAGGTCGTAGCCGCTGCCGCAGCTGAGGCCGGTGGCGGTGTAGCTCGTGCCGCTGCTCGAGCCGATCCGGCTGCCGCCCAGGTAGACGTTGTAGCCGCTCACGCCGACGTTGTCGGTCGAGGGCGACCAGGAGAGCGCCAGGCTCGTCTGGCCGGGGGTCGCGCTCAGACCGGTCGGGGGCGACGGCGGGGTCGTGTCGCTCCCGACGCACGAGGCCGTGCCGGCGTCGGTGAACGATCCGCCGGCTTCCGGCACGAACTGCCAGTCGTAGCCTCCCGGATGGAGCACGAGCTTGAGCACCCCGTACGTCGAGGTGTCGCGAACCTCGCTGTTCGCCGCGACCGTCGCGAGCGAAGTGTGGTTCGCCCCGCCCGTCCCCGCGATGAACTCGCGGAGCCCGCGTGCGTCGTCACGCTGGCCGGATGGATTCTGGGCCGCGAACCGCTCGTAGATGTGGTCGTGACCGTTCAGGATCACATCCGCGCGGGCCGCGTAAAGGGCCTGCCAGAAGGACAGCGAGTTCTGGGCGGCGCGTCCGCCCGAGCTGAAGAGCGGGATGTGCCAGTACGCGAGCGTGCAGACGTTCGAGTGAGTCGCGAGATCGTTCGCCAGCCACCGCCCCTGGGGGCTCGAGGGGTTGCAGCCACCGGCATCGCTGCAGTTCGAGTTCAGCGCGATCAGGTGCCAGCTGCCGATGTCGTAGCTGTAGTAGCCCTGACCCGGAGTCCCCGCGCTGGCCCCGAAGTAGTTGAAGTAGCCGGCGGCGCCGGCGTTCGAGGGATCGCAGCCCGTCCCGCCGCTGGTGAGGTACTCGTGGTTGCCGACGACCGGCCGCGTGACCCCCCGCACGCGGCCCCAGCTCGGGTCATAGGACTGCTGGAAGGCGGGGAGGCCGCCGCAGTAGTACTGGTTGTCTCCGAGCGGAAGCACGGCGGACAGGCCCGCCCCGACGAGCAGGTCGGACACGTACCGCTGGCGGCAGGCATTCGACGTGCCCGCGCCGCCCCGGAAGCTGGCGTTGGTGGGATCGCAGGCAATGTCGCCCGCAGCCGCGATCACGGGATCGCCCGCGGCCGAGGCTCGCGGCGGCCCGTGCGCGGTCAGGAAGCCCGCAGCGACAGCGAGCACGGCGAAGGCGAGGCCGCCTGTGAGCAGCCTCGATCTCCCGCGTAGCCCGCTCGTGTGCAGCGGCCGCATCCGCACTCCCTCTTCCTCTCGCCGCGATCGGACCCGGTGGGACCGCTCCCGAACATAACGGCCGAACGAGCACATTCAAGAGGCCGAAGAGCAGCCTGTTCGTCTCCTGGACCAAAGGAGGGGGATCGACCAGGCGCGAGAGCGGCTCGAACGCCACAATCCCGGAGATGACGACGATGACCGACCTGGACGAGCTCGCGCTCTCCCTGCCGCACACGACCAAGGAGCTCTCCGACGACGGCCGTCCGGCCTACCGCGCGCACGGCAAGCTGTTCTGCTGCCGGCGCAGGCGCCGGGCGGACGCGATCGACCCGCAGACCGGTGAGCGGCTCGACGACGTCCTGATGTTCCGCGTCGCCGACCTCGACGTGAAGGAGCTGCTGCTCGCCGACGACCGCGGCCTGTTCTTCACCACGCCGCACTTCGACCGCTACCCGGCCGTCCTGCTGCGGATTCCGGCGCTGGCGCGCGTCGACCGCGAGGAGCTGCACGACCTCGTTGTCGAGGCGTGGCTGACGAGGGCGCAGAAGCGCGTCGCAAAGGCCTGGCTCCGGGAGCACGGGGCCCCGGAGGCCTGACGCCGCGGCAATTCGCGGGGGCTAGGCCGGCCCGCGCTCGTGCCCGACCGCCGACACGGCGAGCACGCCGTCGAGCCAGCCTTCGATCCCGCGTGCGATCTCCTCCCAGCCCTCGGCGACCATCATCAGGTGCGGGCGGCCCGAGAACTCGATGTAGTCGGTCTGCGCGTCGGACTTCCCGTACTTCTCGTACTGCTTGTGCGAGAAAGAAGCCGGAACCGTGTGATCCTTCTCGGCCCCGACGATCAGCAGGGGCGCGGGCGCGCGAGCGCCGCTCTTGGCGAAGCCGGCCTCGTAGAAGATCTGGCCGGTGACGAGAGCCAGGCTCCGTGAATCAGCATCAGCGGCGGGCGCTGGGTGTCGGCGGCTTCCACGACGACCTCCCTACTCGAGAACTGCGACGGGCTACATCGACCTACGGATCGCGACGTCGTACTTCGTCACCGAGGTTCGCTGGCCGGGCGTGTCGCCTGCCGGCATCGCGTTGAGGGCCGCGTCTCCGCGCGCGTAGTCGTCCTCGCTCTCGAAGAAGAGGACTACCAGCGACTTCTGCGCCTCGGGGTCGTGGAGCACCACGATCTCGCTTGCCGGGATGTCGTCCGGCCGCTGGTCTTGCTCGATCTCCTGCTTCAGCTCGTCGATCCGGTTCTTGTCGACCCCGTCGAACGTGACAGCACGTGCGAGCGCCATTCGAGCCTCCTTGTCGATTGCCGCGAAACCCTACGCCGTTATGCGGGCTGCCGCTCCGCTGCCCGCTCGAGCTCGGCGATCTCGATCTTCCCCATGCTCAGCATCGCCTCCATGACGCGCTGGGCGCGCTCCCGGTCGGGGTCGGAGAGCAGCTCCTCCAGGCGTGCCGGGACGATCTGCCACGACAGGCCGAACTTGTCCTTGAGCCAGCCGCACGGGCCTTCTTCCCCGCCCTCGGAGAGCGTGCTCCAGTAGGAGTCGACCTCCTCCTGGGTCTCGCAGTCGACCTTGAACGACACGGCCTCGTTGAACGTGAAGTCGGGCCCGCCGTTGAGCGCGACGAACTTCTGTCCGTCCAACTCGAAGCTCACCGTCATGACCGTGCCCTCGGGGCGGGGGCCGGCCGAGCCGAAACGGGAGATGTGACCGATCTTCGAGTTCGGGAACACCGAGGTGTAGAACTCCGCCGCCTCTTCGCCTTCCGTGTCGAACCACAGCCAGGGAGTGATCTTCTCGCTCACGTCGCGTCCTTTCTGCTCGGTTGGCCTCTCGTCCTGGTTGTAGACGGCCGCGAGGCCCGAAACTCATCTATTGCCGGGCGGCCGTCTGTGGCACGTTGCCATACCGCACGAGCGTCGCCAGCCGGTTTCGCACCCGCTCGATCTCCTCGCTGAACATCGCAAGCTCCGACGGATCGGCGCCGTGTCGCTCGCGGTACTTGCGGACGAGCACGAGTCCCTTCAGGTGCAGCACCAGGTCGTCGAGCTGGTGGAACGTCTGATCCATCGTGTTCTCCTCTCTGGCTAGGCGGCTTCGTCGAGAGCGAACGCATCTCCGTCCAGGCGCTCGGCCGCTGCGTCCGGAGTCGGAGCGGATCGCACGAGCACCGCAGCAACCAGGGCGCCGGCCACCAGCAGGGCCGTCAGCGTGTAGAGCGCGGTCTGGTAGCCGTGGTCGAGCGCGAGCCCGCTCGTGGCGGAAACGCCGGGGTGGCCGTGTACGTAGGCGCTCGTCGAGCTCGCGGCGATCGCGGTGACCGCGGCGAGCCCGATCGCGCCGCCGATCTGGCGGCTGGTGTTGATCAGGCCGGAAGCGACGCCGGCGTCGGAGCGCTCGACGCCCGTGAGACTCGCGATCGTGACCGGGACGAAGGAGAATCCCATGCCCGCGCCGCCGAGCACGAACGCTGGGAAGAGATCCCAGAAGTAGTGTCCGTCCACCGGCAGGCGCGTGAGCCACGCCACGGACGCGGCCGAGGCGAGCAGCCCGGCCGTGAGCGTCGCGCGGACTCCCAGGCGACCGACGACGACCTGGGCGACGTTGGAGAGCACGACGACGGTCAGCGCGAAGCCGATGAACGCGACCCCGCTCTCGACCGCCGAGTAGTGGAGGACGTCCTGCAGGTAGAGCGTCAGTAGGAAGAACTCGGAGAACACGACCCCGCCGACAACGGCCATCGTCGCGTTCGCGGCCGAGAGCGTGCGCGACCGGAAGAGCCGCATCGGCAAAAGCGGCGCTGGCGACCGCAGCTCGATGACGACGAACGCGAGCACGAGCGCGAGCGACCCGGCGAGCAGGCCGAGCGTCGTGCCCGTGGTCCAGCCGTCGCTCGTGGCCCGCGTCATCGCGTAGACCAGCAGCATCAGCCCGGAGGTGACGGTGGCGGCACCCAGGAAGTCGAAGTGGCGATGCCCGAGCCCGGCGCGGCTTTCCTGGAGCAGCAGCGGGGTGAGCGCGATCGCCGCGACCCCGACCGGGACGTTGATGAAGAAGATCCACGACCAGCTCAGGTACGAGGTGAGGAGCCCGCCGAGCAGCACGCCGGCTGCGGCGCCGCTACCGGACGCCGCACCGTAGATCCCGAGCGCGAGGTTGCGCTCACGGCCCTCGGCGAACGTCGTCATCAGCAGCGAGAGCGCGGCGGGGGCGAGCAGCGCTCCACCGAGGCCCTGGACGGCGCGAAAGCCGATCAGCGAGCCCTCGGACCAGGCGATGCCGCAGAGCAGCGAGCTCGCGGCGAACAACGCCAGCCCGGCGACGAAGAGACGCCGGCGCCCTAGGAGGTCGGCGAGCCGGCCGCCGAGCAGCAGCACGCCGCCGAACAGGATCGCGTACGCGGAGATGACCCACTGGAGGTTCGCCTGCGAGAACCCGAGATCGGATTTGATCGACGGCAACGCGACGTTCACGATCGCGACGTCGAGGATGACCATGAACTGCGCGGTGACGATGAGGGCGAGAGCGCTCCAGCGCCTGTCCGCGCCTTTGGTAGCGAAAGTCACGTATTGTCCTCCCTAATCATTGTTGACTGCAACGATACACTACGGGAACGGTTCGGCGCGCTACCCTATTTCCATGA
>Ga0307320_10000161_pt1 | contig 23554 bp, 23 predicted proteins | sample ER_DNA_369_FD_194495 | JGI IMG/M metagenome (GOLD analysis project Ga0307320, IMG submission 194495) | Bulk soil microbial communities from the East River watershed near Crested Butte, Colorado, United States - ER_DNA_369 | ecosystem: Environmental > Terrestrial > Soil > Floodplain | place...
CTCTTCCTGATGAACCCGGACGGGACCGGTGTCCACGATCTCGGCACCCCGTACGGGAGCGAGGGCGCCGTCTGGTCACCGGACGCGAGCCACATCCAGTACGGCGCGCACAACGGCGACGGCAACTGGGCAATCTGGACGATGCGCTCCGACGGCAGCGAGCAGCGCCAGCTGACACATCCCCGGCTCGTGCTCCCCGCGGGGTCCGGCGGAACCATCCCCGGCGCGTGGTCGCCGGACGGCACGCGGATTGCGTACAGCTCGGGCCAGATGCACCGGCGCGCAGTCTGGATCATGAACGCCGACGGAACCGGCAAGCATCGCGTCACGCACTGGCTGGGATCCGAGAGTCCGCTCGCGTGGCTTCCGAACGGCCGGATCGTCTTCTCGCACTTCAAGGGCGACGAGCCGCTGCCGCGCTTCTACTGGATGAAGCCGAACGGAACGGGGATCCGGTCTTTGCCGTTGCTCTCAGGTGCCGGGGATCCGCTCGAGTGGCTCCCGCACGCGGCGCCGGACCCGCGCTGCAGCTGAGGGCCCGGCGCCGCTTGCGTTTCGCTTCGGTCAGTAGCTGAAGCTCACCGTCCCGGCCACGCGCGCCGCGTAGATCACGCAGCGGCCGAGCACCGAGTACCGGAAGTGCGTCAAGGTCGCGGAGAAGCTGCCGGACCCGCCCGATGTCGTCGTGGTCGCGACGTGCTCCAGCGTTCCCGTGACGAGGTAGCGCTGGTTCGTGCAACCGGCCCCGGGGTCGATCGTCGTGATCGTCCCGCCGTGGTAGGCGAAGTCCCCGGTCACGTAGTCGAGGTGCCCGGCGGGGCTCCGCGTGGTCATCGCGAACGGCCCGCCGTTGACGTAGATCGGCGTCGAGCCCAGCGGGTCGTGCTCGACCCGAGCGTTCCAGGCTGCGGTGTCGCCGGCGTTGCCACGTCCGCTGCCCGCGAACGAGCCGACCGTCGACGTGAAGGCGTACTCGTAGCCGACGATCGCGAAGCTCGTGGAGGCCGGCGCGGCCGTGGCCCGTCCCGCCGAGACGAGCGCGGCCAGGGCCACGACGGTGACGAGCGCGGAGCGAATCGCCACTCTCATCCCTTTCCCCTCAGCGTGCCTGCTGGTTGATGCCGGCCTTGAACATGCCGCCGGTGGCGATCTTCGTCAGCAGCTTGTCGGCGTTGCTCTCCTCGTCCAGCGTCTGGTCGAGCAGGTCCTTCGCGCCGTCCTGATCGAGGTCGTCGGCGAGCGTCCTCGCGGTCCCGTAGGCAGCGATCTCGTAGTGCTCGACCCGCTGCGCCGCGGCGATCAGGGCGGCGTCGCGGACGGTCGGGTCGCCCTGGGCGGTGAGTACCTGCTCGCCCTCGCGGATCAGGCCCTCCATCGCCTCGCACGTCTCGCCCGACGGGGTTGCTCCGATCTCGCCGAAGATGTCCGAGATCCGCTGGACATGCTCCTGGGTCTCGCTCAGGTGATGCTCGAACGCCTCGCGGAGCTCGTCGTTCGACGCCGCCGAGGCCATCTTCGGCAGCGCCTGCACGAGCTGCTGCTCGGCGCTGTACAGATCCTGAAGCTGGTCGACGAACAGGTCGTCGAGTGTCTGTAGTTGCATCAACATCCTCCTTCGTACGTCGTGTTCCCTCGTCTCACGCGTCTTTCCGCTGCGGCTGTGGCGTCGGCGGCGGCTCGCCGGTCAACGTCGCCCACGCCTTCGCGGTCGACCGGCGGGCGGCCATCGTCGCCGCAGCGCCAAGGATCCCGGCGAAGAGCGTCCAGGCCCGCTCCTTCCGCGCCTCTTTCTTGGGATCGGCCGTGAGCGCGACCCACAGGGCCTGGAGGTCGACCTTCAGCTCCCCGAGCTGCTCGAGGACGACGTCGCGACGCTTCGGCATGGCTCCCGCCTCCTCAGCCCTGCGTCTCGGTCGTCCCCGCCGAGACCTCGCCGCGCCAGGCGCCGCTCTCCTCGCCGCGGCTCTCGATCAGCTCCTTGAACCGCTTGAGGTCGCCGCGCACCCGCTTCGCGTCGAGCCCGGAGGCGGAGCCGAGCGCCTCGGCCGGCCCTTCCGCCTTGTAGCTCATCGAGAGGCGGATCAGGGTCTTCGAGGGCCCGAGGGACTCGAAGCTGACCGTGCCACGCGTCTTCTTGCCGTCCTCGCTGACCCAGCTGATCTGCTGGTCGGGGTGCTGCTCGAGGATCTTCGCGTCCCATTCGGCCTTGTGGCCGGCGATCGTGGCGACCCAGTGAAGCCGCGTGTCGTCGAGCTGCTCGACGTGGTCGACCCCTTCCATGAACAGCGGAAAGTCCTCGAACTGCGTCCACTGGTTGTACGCGGTCGCGACCGGCACCTCGACCTCGATCGCCTCGTCGATCGTGCGCGCGCCGGAGCTGTTGCCGCCGCTGAGCCCCGAGACGCGGTCCCGGATCCACCCGCGCGACTGCACGAGCCCGACCGCGGTGGCCCCTCCGCCGAGGACGAGCAGCGTCGTCCGCATGCGGTGGCTGCGCTTCTTCTCGACGCGGCCCCACGCACCCTGGAGGTTTCTCGACATCGTCGACAGCTCACGCCGTAGCTGCCTGTCCGAAGCGAGTCGTGTTGCGACCGCCGTCAGCCCGATCTTGCGCCTGGCCCGGCGCCTCGCGACGGCGCCGTGGCCGAGCGCCGAGAGCAGCTGCTTGCGGAACTTCTTGTCGCGGGACAGCGCAACCGCGAGGTCCTTGCCGCTCGCAGCAGTGTCCAGCATCGTCTTCGTTCTCGTGCGTCTGAGCATCCCGTCCCTTTCCTCGCTTTCCGCAGGCTTCTTCCGCCAGCGGGCCGCTCCAAACACGTCACCGCCACACGCCGTGTAGACGCCCCGCTATGGGAGTCGACGACGCCGCGGCCGAGCGCGGGTCCCTGGGCCGATGCCCTAGGCCTGCCCGGTTGGGGGAAGACCCGATGCGCCCGCGTCGCGACAATGGATCGGATGCCGCGCCGTCCAGCAGCAGTCGCTCTCGCGGTCGTCGCGGCCACCGCCGCCTCCTGCGGCGGGTCCGGCCACGGGGCTCGTTCTCAGGGAGAGGTCGTGCGAGCGCTGCGGTCGGCGCAACTGGGACCCCGCCAGGTCACGCTCACGCTCGAGGTCAGGGGTGGCTCGGCCTCGCCCGTCCCGATCGACACCATGATCGGCACCTCCGGGGCGCTCGCCGCGGGAGCGACGAAGACGTACGACGTCGACCACGGACGCGCGATCGTCGCGGTGTACCGCACCGAGGACGACGCTGCGCGATACGCAGTGATCCAGTCGGCGCGGGTGGTTCGCGTCCGGAACGTCGTCGCCATCGCGGTCAGAAACACGCTCTCGCCGCGGCTCCGGGCCGCGCTGAAGCGGCTGCGCTAGCGGCTCGGGCCCGAGGATAGGGTCCGCGGCTCGTGTTCAGCCAGTTCACGGATCTCATCGCGAACGCCTCGGGGTGGGCCTACGCGATCCTCTTCGTGCTCGCGCTGCTCGACGCGCTCATCCCCGTGGTGCCGAGCGAGACCTCGGTGATCACCGCGGGCGTGGTCGCGTCCGCAGGCGACCTGAACCTGCCGCTCGTGATCGCGTTCGCGGGCGCCGGCGCGATCGCCGGCGACAACGCGGCCTACTTCATCGGCCACCGCTGGGGGCATAGGATCAACGACCGCTTCTTCAGCAGCGACAAGGGGAAGAAGCGGGTCAAGTGGGCACAACGCCAGGTGGAGGAGCGCGGCGGCGAGCTGATCGTGATCGCGCGTTTCATCCCGGGCGGCCGGACAGTCGTCACGCTCAGCGCGGGCACGCTCGGCTATCCCTGGCGGAAGTTCATCGCCTTCGACGCAATCGCCGGCCTCGCCTGGGCGAGCTACGCCGCCTCGCTCGGGTACTTCGGCGGTCACGCCTTCGAGAAGGCTCCGTGGAAGGGTCTCCTGCTCGCGCTCGGAATCGCCTTCGCGGTCACGGGCGCCGTCGAGCTCGCACGCTGGTATCTGAAGCGGCGGCGGGCTCAGTCCTCGACGACGACGTAGCCGTCGCGCCGCGCGACCACCCGCCCGGAACGCTCGTGTCCATCCAGGACGACGTGCCTCCGCTTCGATACGCGCACTCGCTCGTACTCGGCGCTCGGTATGCAGATGTGCGCCGTGCACGCGCTGTCGTCGCACTCGCAGATCAGCTCGAGCGTGTCGTCGCGAAAGCCGAAGCGCGTTCCGAGCTCGACGATCCGGTCGTTGACCTCCCGGAAGAAGTCGTCGAGCGCCGCCGGCGGCGGTTGTTGCTCGAGCCCACGATCCTCGGTTGTGTAGTGGCCGTCCAAGGCCGCACCCTCCCGATCCGGACACGAGAATACCGCCGAGGCCCACGGACGTTCAAGAGGGATTCGGCGAGCGTCTGCCTACTCGAACGGCCGGATCAGCCGGCGAGCTCGACGCGCTCGATCACGACCGCCTCTCGCGGCTTGTCCTGCGCGTCGGTATCGGTGCCCTCGATCGAGTCCACCGCCTCCATGCCGCCCGTGACGCGGCCGAAGACCGTGTGCTTGCCGTCGAGCCACGGGGCCGCCTGCGTGGTCACGATGAAGAACTGGCTCCCGTTCGTGTTCGGGCCCGCGTTGGCCATCGCGAGCGCTCCGCGCTCGACCTGGTGCTCGTTGAACTCGTCCTCGAAGGTGTAGCCGGGGCCGCCCATCCCGGTCCCGGTGGGGTCGCCGCCCTGGATCATGAAATCCGGGATCACCCGGTGGAAGACCACGCCGTCGTAGAAGCCGTCGCGGGCGAGCTTGAGGAAGTTCTCGACCGTCTTGGGCGCATCGTCGTCGAAGAGCTCGACCTCGATCGCCCCGTGGTTGGTGTGCAGCGTGGCGGCGCTCATGCGTCTCGCCACCCTAGCGAGTAAAGATTTCCCGTGCGCCGAGCCTCTTGGATGCAGGTGGATGAACGCGCCGACGCGATCGAAGTGCTCTACCGGCAGCGCTACGGGCGCTTCCGGGACGGCGTTGCAACGATCACCGGCGACTACGACGCGGCCCGCGACGTCGTGCAGGAGGCGTTCGCGCGGGCGCTCCGGCACCGACGCAGCTTCCGGGGTGAGGGCACACTCGAGGGCTGGCTCTGGCGCATCGTGATGCGCACGGCACGCGAGCATGTGCGGCGATCCGGTGCGCGGCTGAACGGCACGTTCGAGGCGGCTCTCGTGGAGCCCGAGCGTGACCCCGCGCTGGCCGAGGCGCTCCGAACCCTGCCGCCGAAGCGGCGATTGATCGTCTTCCTGCACTACTTCGCCGACCTGTCGTACGCGCAGATCGCCCACGCCTGCGGGGTGCAGGAAGGCACCGTGGGAGCCACGCTTGCCCAGGCAAGGGCAGCGCTCGAGGAGCAACTTCAGGAGGAGCGCCGTGCATCGAGCTGACGAAACCCTGCGGGAGCGCTTCGAGGCGCTCGCCGGCCCGGCCGACGGCGACTGGACCGACGTACGTCGGCGGGTGCGTCGTCGGACTGGGAGGGTGGTCGTCGCGGCAACGGCGGTGCTCATCGCCCTCGCCGCAGCGGGGCTCGCGGTCGGCGGCGAGGTGATCGGCATCTTCGACGTCCACGGAAAGCACATCGCACTCGGCTCGCTCTCGCAGCGCGACCAGGAGATGCTCGTGACGTCGATGTGCCCGCATCCCGAGCTCCGCAGCGTCCACGGATCGGCCCCCGAACCCTTCTGCCGCGAGGGCGAGCCGAGCGTGGAGGAGATCGCCCGCGACGGTTCGCAAATGCACTACCGCATCCGGTACCCGTGGGGCCTGACCTGCGTCGCCTCCGGGCCCGTGGGCGGCCGGCACGATCCGACCTTCGGCGATTCGAGGATCTCGAGCCTCGGCTGCAATGCCGGCGCGCCAGGACACAGGCTCGTGCCGACACCGACGCGGCCGATCACCGTCGACGCCTCGCTCGGCTCGTCCGCGAAGAACCCGCGCGTCCGGCTCCTCCGGCTCTCGGGACTCGCCGGACGCGGCGTGACGAGCGTCGGCCTGGTGGCGAAGGATGGGCCGCCGTTGAAGACGCCGGTTCGCGGGAGCGCGTACTCGTTCGGCTCGATTCCCGACCGAACCTGGATTGCAGTCGCCGCCTACGACCGCAGCGACACGGAGGTCTACCGCGAACCGCTACCCGGCGTCGGCCGTCCCGTCCCGGCTCTGGCAGCGCCTCCGGCCAAGAGCTCGGTCTGGTCGCCGGGACCGCCGAAGCGACCCGATGAGGCGCCGCTGCAGCACGCCAGCACCCCCGACGCGGTCGCCGACGTTTACCGCAACGGGGTCGTCCTACTGCGCTTCCGGTCGACCTCGAGCGAGGCCTACCGACGGCTCGTTCGAACGTCGCGTAAGAGCAGCAACACGGCAGGCGTCGACTGCCTGAAGGTGGCGTTCGGCGGCGGGCGCTGGGAGAACATCGGCGGTGGCGCGAACGCTCACGTCGGTCGCACCATGGGGGCGCACATCGCGAACTTCGGCGCGATGGGCGGAATGCCGTCACCGCCGTTCGACGTCTGCCAGATCTCCGGGACGTACGGCCGTTACTGGAACGACGAGGAAGGCACGCACGAGCTCGTCGAGGTGCCGTTCACCGCGATCGGACGGCGCTTACTCGACGAGCGCGCGACCGCTCGCGACCTCGCCTACCTCGTCCGTTCGAAGAAGATGCATGCGATCCGTCTCGCGATCCATCGCGGCGGACCTGCGCCGCCGGCGAACGAGCTCGCACGGATCTTCGGCTCGCGCATCGTCTCGCTCACGGGCCGCGGAAGCACGGCGCCTAACGGCGAGGTTGGCGTCTGGAGCGACGGGAAGCTGATCGTCGCGTCCGAGCAGACGCCCGCTGGACGCCGTCTCTACGTGACGATCGACGCTCTGCGGATCGGACCGAACAACATCCGCGACCTGTCGTTCGTCTACTAGGCCTCCGCGAGGAATCGGCGCAGCACGAACTGGAGGATCCCGCCGTGGCGTAGGTACTCGCGCTCCTTCGGCGTCTCGAGCCGGACGCGCGCGCGGAGCTCCTTCCCGTCGGCGCGCACGGTCACCTCGTCGGCCTCGCCGTTCTCGACGCCGCTGATCGACAACTGCTCGCGGCCGGTCAGGCCGAGACTCTCCAGGTTCTCGCCGGGCAGGAACTCGAGCGGCAGGATCCCGCACATCAACAGGTTCGAGCGATGGATCCGCTCGTAGCTCTCCGCGATCACGGCCCGCACGCCGAGCAGGTTCGGCCCCTTCGCCGCCCAGTCGCGTGACGAGCCCGAGCCGTACTCCTTCCCGGCGAGCACGATCAGCGGTACGCCCTCCGCGCGGTAGCGGGCGGCCGCGTGGAAGATCGTCATCTCCTCGCCGTCCGGGAGGTGCACGGTCCACGTCCCCTCGCTCCCGGGGACGAGCAGGTTGCGGAGGCGCACGTTCGCGAAGGTGCCGCGCACCATCACCTCGTGGTTCCCGCGCCGCGCGCCGTACGAGTTGAAGAAGCGCCGCTCGACGCCGTGCTCGATCAGGTACTCGCCGGCCGGGCTCTCGGGCTTGATCGAGCCCGCGGGCGAGATGTGGTCGGTGGTGACGCTGTCGCCGAGCGAGACCAGGCAGCGCGCGCCTTCGATGTCGCCCAGCGGCTCGGGCTCTCGGGGCATCCCTGCAAAGAACGGCGGGCGGCGGATGTAGGTCGAGGCGTCGTCCCAGGCGTAGAGGTCGCCTTCCGGCACGGGCAGCGCCCGCCAGCGGTCGTCGCCGGTGAACACGTCCGCGTACTGCTTGCGGAACATGCCCCCGTCGAGCGCCGCCGCGACCGCCTGCTCGATCTCCTGCGAGGTCGGCCAGAGGTCGCGCAGGAAGACGTCGTTGCCGTCGGCGTCCTGCCCGACCGGCTCCTTCTCGAGATCGAGGTCCATGCGGCCGGCAAGGGCGTACGCGACCACGAGCGGCGGAGAGGCCAGGTAGTTCGCCTTCACCTCGGGGTGAATGCGCGCCTCGAAGTTGCGGTTGCCAGACAGCACCGAGCAGACGACCAGGTCGCCCTCCTCGACCGCGGCCGAGATCGCCTCCGGGAGCGGGCCGGAGTTCCCGATGCAGGTGGTGCAGCCGTAGCCGACGGTGTGGAAGCCAAGCGCCTCGAGGTACGGCGTCAGGCCGGCCTTCTCGTAGTAGTCGGTGACGACGCGTGAGCCCGGTGCGAGCGACGACTTGACCCACGGCTTGCGCTCGAGCCCGAGCTCGACGGCCTTCTTCGCGAGCAGGCCGGCGCCGAGCATGACCTGCGGGTTCGAGGTGTTCGTGCAGCTCGTGATCGCGGCGATCACCACCGAGCCGTCGCGCACCTCGAGCTCCTCGCCGTCGAGCTCGGCGCGGACGCTCCGCAGGTGCGGGCGCTCCGCGGTCGCGACCGGGACGATGTCCGGGTCGGTCACGTGCACCCCCGGCTCCTGCCACGAGGCCGGGTCGCTCGCCGGGAACGTGTCCTCGACGGCCTTGTCGACGGTGCCGTTGCCGTAGCCGCCGCCGAAGCTCTGCAGCGAGTCGAGGAAGGACTCCTTCGCCTCGGTCAGCGGCACGCGGTCCTGCGGGCGGCGCGGGCCTGCGAGGCTCGGCTCGACGGAGGCGAGGTCGAGCTCCACGACCTGCGTGTACTCGGGCTCGACGGTGTCGTCGTGCCAGAGCAGGTTCTCCTTGCAGTACGCCTCGACGAGGCCGATGCGCTCCTCCGGCCGCCCGGTGAGCCGCAGGTACGTGAGCGTGAGCTCGTCGACGGGGAAGAAGCCGCAGGTCGCGCCGTACTCCGGAGACATGTTCCCGATCGTCGCGCGGTCGGCCAGCGCGAGCCCGGCGAGCCCGGGACCGAAGTACTCGACGAACTTGCCGACCACGCCAGTGTGCCGCAGCAGCTCCGTGATCGTCAGGACGAGGTCGGTCGCGGTCGCGCCCTCGCGCAGGCGGCCCGAGAGCCGGACGCCGACGACCTGTGGCACGAGCATCGACAGCTCCTCGCCGAGCAGCGCCGCCTCGGCCTCGATCCCGCCGACTCCCCAGCCGAGCACGCCGAGGCCGTTGACCATCGTCGTGTGCGAGTCCGTGCCCACGAGCGTGTCCGGGAACGCAACGCCGTCGCGTTCCTCGACCACGCGCGCGAGGTACTCGAGGTTGACCTGGTGGACGATGCCCGTGTTGGGCGGGACGACCTTGAGGTTGTCGAAAGCGCCCTGGCCCCAGCGCAGGAAGGCGTAGCGCTCGCCGTTGCGCTCGTAGTCGCGGTCGACGTTGGTCGCGATCGCGAGACGTGTGGCGAAGGAGTCGACCTGCACCGAGTGGTCGATCACGAGCTCGGCCGGGATTCTCGGGTTGATCTTCCCGGGATCGCCGCCGAGGTCGTGCATCGCCGAGCGCATCGCGGCCACGTCGACGATCGAGGGAACGCCCGTGAAGTCCTGCAAGAGCACGCGCGAGGGGCGGAAGCCGAGCTCCCGCGACGGAGGGGCCTCGGCCTCCCACCGGGCGACCGCCTCGACGCCGGCCTCGGAGCCGTGCCGGAGCGCGTTCTCGAGCAGGATCCGGAGCGAGTAGGGGAGCCGCTCGACGCGCTCGACGGAGGCGAGGGGTGCGTAGGCGAGACTCAGGTCGCCGGCGCGCAGAGTGGCGGAGGCTCCGGAGGCCACCCTTCGACTCTAGCCGAGCCGGCGCGGGCTTGGCCTAGGCCTTTGCCGGCGCCTGCAGCTCTTGCTCGGCCGGCTCTCCGCGGCGCAGCTCTCGGCTCCGCTCGGCCTCGGCGTTGATCTCGGCTCCGAACAGGAGCGCGACGGAACTGATCCAGAGCCACGTGAGCATGACCACGACCGCGGAGAGCGAGCCCCAGGCCTTGTTGTACGAGCCGAAGCGGCTCGCGTAGAACGCGAAGGCCCCGGAAGCGATCAGCCAGGTGACGACCGCAAAGACAGAGCCGAAGCTCAGGAACTGCCAGCGCGGGTGCTCGACGTTGGGCCCCAGGTAGTAGATGACCGCGAACGCGAGGAGGAGCCCGCCGATCAGGATCGGCCACTGCGCTGCCCACCAGACGATCTCGACGACGCTCTTCTGACCGACGGCGTCGCCGATCCAGCGGGAAAGGTGCGGGCCGAGCACGAGCAGGCCAAGCGCCAGGGCGGACCCCATCAGCGCGAAGACGGCCATCCCCCCCGCGACGATGCGGCGGCGGACGAACCCGCGCGTCTCGTCACGGCCGTAGGCGAGGTTCAGCGCCCACATCACATTCTGCATCGCGCCGCTCACTGACCAAAGGGCTAGGACGCCGCCGACGGCGACGAGCGCGATGCTGGTGCCCTGCTTCTGCGTCAGGCGGTTCAGGCTTCCCTCGAGCAGGCTGGTCGCCTGGCCCGGAACGATCCCGTGGAGCTTGTCGATCACGGTGTTGACGGCATTTGGCCCCGCGACGAGGCCGAAGATGCCGGCCGCAATCAGCAGCGTGGCCGGGATCGCGAGGAAGGCGAAGTACGCGAGCGCTGCAGCGAGGTTCGTGATGTGGTCGCGGTTCGCCGACTTCACGGCCCGCTTCAGGATCGCGACGTAGTCCTGCTTCGAGAGGTCGCCGGGCGAGGGATCCTCGAGGCGCGGCTCCTCGCGCTCGGGCTGCGGCGCAGGTGCCTCGTCTGCGGCGGGACGGGCGTCGTCGTTGTTCGCGTCGTCCGCGGGATCGGCTCGGTTCCGGTGCAGAAGGCGCATCTGGTTCGAGCATCGCCGCAGGCGCGACGGCTCAAACCTGGCCGCCGAGCCCCCGCTGGGTCAGCTCCGCGGCCGCCTCGTCGGAGCGGTCGACGGCCACCTGGCTTTCGAGCCACGCGGCGAGCTCGGTCATCCCCGCTTCGAGCGGCAGCTCGGCCTCGAACCCGAGGGACTCACGGGCGAGGGTCACGTCGGCGAAGCAGTGACGGATATCGCCGGCGCGGAAGGAGCCCAGGATCTCCGGCTCGAGCTTCTTGCCGAGCACGCGCCCGAGCCCGTTCGCGAGCTCGAGCACCGAGGCGCTCCGTCCGCTGCCGACGTTCACGGGGCGGCCGTCGGCGCCTCCGTTCTCCAGCGCGAGCCTGCACGCCCGGGCGACGTCGGTGACGTGGACGAAGTCGCGCAGCTGGCCGCCGTCCTCGTAGACGAGCGGCCGGCGGTCGTTCAGCAGCCGCGAGGCGAAGATCGCGAGCGCGCCCGTGTACGGGTTCGAAAGCGCCTGGCGCGGGCCGTAGACGTTGAAGAACCGCAGCGCGACCGTGGGCACCTCGTAGGCGGCGCCGAAGAGCAGACACATCCGCTCCTGGTCGTGCTTGGTCAGCGCGTAGACGGAGGCGAGCGACGGCTCTTTTGTCTCGGGAGTCGGCACCGGGCGCAGCTCCTCGCCGTTCGGGCCGCGCGGCTCCCACTCGCCGCGCTCGAGCTGCTCGCGGCTGCGGTCGACCGCCGGCACCGGCTCGTAGGCGCCTTCGCCGTAGACGCTCATGCTGGAGGCGACGACCAGCTTGCGCACCGGGTGCTCGAGCAGCCCCTCCAGCAGGACGCCGGTGCCGCCCGTGTTCGCGGAGGCGTACTCGGCGAGCTCGTACATGCTCTGGCCGACGCCGACGCGCGCGGCGAGGTGGACGACCGCGTCGACTCCTTCGAGCGCGCCTCGCACGAGCTCGGCGTTGCGCACGTCGCCCGCGATCAGCTCGATCTCGTCGTCGAGGTAGGCGGGCCGCTGCGACTCGCCGTGCACCTGGTCGACGAGGCTGTCGAGCGCCCGGACCTGGTAGCCCGCGTGCACGAGCTCGTCGCCCAGATGAGAGCCGATGAAGCCCGCGCCGCCGGTGATCAGAACGTGCTCGGCCACGCCGGAACCTTAGGGGGCGAACCTCGTCAGGAGCAGGGCGAGCCCGATGTTGGCCGCGAAGCCGAGCGCCGCAAGGGGCGGGTAGCGCAGCCAGCGCGGGCCGTCTGCGATCGCCCAGAAGATCGGGAACGCGAACAGGCTCTGCCGGCCGAAGCTCTGGATCGTCCCGGAGAGGATCAGCAGGCCCGCGACGACGGTGGCGAAGGCCGCCCACGGGCGGTAGCGCCGGCCCATGCGCCAGAGGAGGACGAGCAGCGGCAGCACGAGCGCGGCACGCGCGCTGTCGACGAGCCCTTGGAGGCTCTTCGTCGCCGCGAGCAGGAGCGGAACCGCGCAGGCGTACGCGCCGATCGCGGTCGGCCAGAGGCCGAAGCGGCGCCAGGCGAGGACGAGGGCGACCGCGGCGCAGACCGCCAGCAGCCCGATCACCAGGCCGTGCCGCTCGAGCACCCCGCCCACGTGATGGCTCCAGGTGCCCAGGCCGCTCGGCCCCCTGCGGCCCCAGAGCCGCTGCGCGTCGAAGAAGGCGCTCGCACGGTCGCTCCGCGCCCAGAAGTAGGCCTCCACTCCGGTGGCAGCCGCGACCGGCAGGGCGGCCCCGAGCCAGGCGCGCGGGCCACGGCCGCGGGCGAGCCACGCGAGCGGCAGCGCGATCAGGACGCCGTTCGGCCGCGCGAGAGCAGCCACCGCACCGAGGACGCCGGCACCGAGCGGCTTGCCCCGCAGGGCGAGCGCCGCCGCCCAGGCCGCCGCGGCGAGCGCGAGCGCATCCGGGTAGGCGATCGCGAGCGCAAACGAGCCCGGCCAGCACGCGACGGCGAGCGCGCTCCTCAGCCGCGCCTGCGGTAGCCCTGCCGAGACGCCGAAGAACGCCGCCGCGCTCGCGGCCCACGCGAGGCCGCCGCCCACGACGACGTCCCAGTGGGTTCCCGCCCAGTGCAGGAACAGTGGCCAGAGCGGGAAGAACGCGTACTCGCGCCCGCCGTGCCCGGCCGGATACCCGTCACGGGCGATGCGGTCGTACCAGTTGTAGTCCCAGGCGTAAAGCGGCCAGAGGCCGTGGTGCTCCGACCAGCCGAGGCGCCAGACGTAGGCGCCGGCGGCAAGCCCGATCCCGACCGCCGCGATGACCGCGCCGAGCCAGACGAGCCAGACGATCCCTACGGCAGAAGCGTCGCGCCGGCCCAACACGGCGCGAGACTAGTGCCTGTGCGGTGAACGGGCGCGTGGGCAGAGCCCGCACGCCCTCTGATGGTCGGCTCCTTAGGCCGCCGAAGCCTCGGCGTCCGAGCCGAGCTGCTTCTGCCACCACTCGGACTCGCGCCGCTGGATCTCCGTCTGTGCGTTCGCGACGTACGCGGCGAGCTCGCGCTCCTGGTTGGCGAGCCGCTGCTCGAGCTCGGCCAGCTCACGCTCGCGCTTCTCGAGCTTGTCGCCGCGGATCTCGACGTCGGCCTCGAGCGAGGCCTCGCGCAGGTCGAGCTCCGACTCCCGCTCGTCGAGCTCCTTCATGCGGTCGTGGACGGACTCCTCCATCGAGCCCAGTCGCTGCTCGCGCCGGTCGGTCCGCTTCTTCTGCGACTCGGTGACGGTCTCGAAGTTGGCGATCTCGGACTCGCGTCCGGCCAGCGCGCGCTCACGCTCCTCGAGCTTCGCGGCCCATTCCTCGAGATCGCGGCCGCGGTTCGCGTCGCGCTCGGCGTGGGCGATCGAGGCCTGAAGCCGGTTCAGCTCCGCCTCGCGTGCCGCCAGGTCGAGCTCGCGGTGGTCGAGCTCGGCGGCACGGGCGACCGCTTCGCGCGCGACCCTGCCCTTGTCGGTGAGCTCGCGCTCGAAGCGCTCGGCGTCGTCGCGCAACTTCTCCTGCTTGAGCAGGAGGTCGGCCTCACGCTCGCCCATGGCCTCGTCGCGAGCGGCGATCCGCGCGGCCTCCTTCTTCAGGTCGTTCTCGCGTGCGGCCAGCTTGCGCTCCCGCTCCGAGAGCTCCTTGTCGCGGGTGCGCCACTCGTTCTCGCGGTTGGCAAGACCTCGCTCGCGCCCGTCGAGCCTGGCCGTCGCGGCCTGCTCGCGGGTGGCGAGCTCGCTCTCCTTCTTCGCCAGCTTCTTCTCTCGGTCGTCGAGTGCCGCGCGGGTCTTGGCCAGCTCGCCCGCGGCCTTCTCCCGCTGGCGGTCGGCGCCCTGAAGATCGCGCAACCGTGCCTCGGCGGCCTCTTGCTGCTCGGCCGCGAGGGCCTGCTCCGCCGCCAGCTCGGCCTGGAGGTTGGCCACGCGCGCGTGCTCGGCGTCAATCGCCTCGCGCTGGTCGCGGACGCGCCGCTCCCGCTCCTCGAGCTCGACCTCGAACTCGGCGAGCCGGGCCTCCCGCTCGTCGAGCGTGGTGGCGCGGTAAGCGAGCTCCTTCTCGGAGCCGACGTTCTGGTCGTAGGCCTCGGAGCGGACCTGAAGCTGGTCGCGCAACGTCGCCTCGCGGGCGTGTGCCGCCTGGAGCTCGGCTCTGAGAGCCTCGACGTCCGGGCTGACGATTCCTTCGAGCGAGTCGCCTGCCGGCCTCGCGGTCAGCTCGAAACGCAGCTCGACGTTGGTCGGGCTCTGCCCGTCGACCTGCACTCCGTCACCGTCCCGCCGGCGCTGCAGCTGTGCGCGCAGGCCGGTGCCGAACCCCTTTTCGGTCTCGGCCCCCTGGTTCTCGGGTGTGTCGGACATCGTGGCCTCCGCGTTGCGGGTTAGAAGAGCTTCGAGAGGTTGAGGAACGCCGGCCCGAGGATCACGAGGAACATGGCCGGGAAGATGAAGAGAACGGTCGGGAAGAGCATCTTGATCGGCGCCTTCATCGCCTTCTCCTCGGCGGCCGCCTGGCGCTTGAGGCGGCTGTCGGTGGCCTGCACGCGCAGGATCCGGCCCAGGGAGATGCCGAGCTGGTCGGCCTGGATGATCGAGCGCACGAAGCTCGAGAGCTCGGGCGTGCCGGTGCGATCCGCGAGCTTCTTGAGCGCGTCCTGGCGCGACTCGCCGATGCGGATCTCGCTCAGCGTCAGCGAGAACTCGTCGGCGAGCGGCCCCGCCATGTGATCGGTGAGCTTCGAGATCGCCCCGTCGAAGCCGAGGCCCGCCTCGACGCTGACCGCCATCAGGTCGAGCGCGTCGGGAAGCTCCGCGCGGATCCGGTCCTTGCGCGACCGCGCGCGTGCCGAAACGGCGAAGTCCGGCACGATGAACCCGACGCCGCCGAGCGCGATGGCGAGCAAAAGCACGCCTCCCGGCCCGATCGCGGCGCCGCCGAACACCGCTCCGAGGAGCAGCCCGCCGAGCGCCAGGGCCGACTTGAACGCGAGGAACGTCGTCGGCGAGATCGACCGGCCCATGCCCGCGGCCAGCAGCCGGGCGCTCACGCCTTCGATCGTGGTGCGAGGGTGCAGCTTCAGCGTCCAGCTCGCGAGCCGGTCGCCGAGCGGCGAGAGCACGCGCTGGCTGAACGGCAGCTGGGGCACCCCCAGCATGGCGCGGACCTTTCCGTAGTGCGCCGCCCGGTTGACCGAGGAGCGGCGCTCCCGCGCAGGAAGCGTGACGGTCTCTCCCAGAAGGTACGCGGCGCCGGCGAGGCAGAAGACTCCGAGCACTATGAAGATGATCACTGGCGGTCTACCCCCGGAATGAGACGAGCTTTTTCAGGATCAGGGACCCGAAGGCCATCATCGCGAGGCCGACCATGATCAGCGTGTGGCCCGTGGACGTGTGGTAGAGCGGGTCCATGTAGGTCGGGTTCAGGAGCGTCAGCGCGAACGCGACGAAGAACGGCAGGCCGATGAGCACGTAGGCCGAGGCGCGGCCCATCGCGGTCAGGCCCTTGATCTTCCGGGCGAACTGCTGCCTCTGGCGGACGGTGTCCGCGACCATGTCGAAGAGGCCGGCGAGGCTGCCGCCGACCTGGCGCTGGATCGCGACGGCCGTGATCACGAACGAGAAGTTCTTCGAGCCGATCCGCTCCGCCGTGTCGGCGAGCGCCTCGTCCATCGGCCGCCCCAGCCGGGTGTCGGTGATCACGCGGCCCAGCTCCTTGCTCGCAGGCTCCTGGCCCTCGTCCACCACCGTCTGGATCCCCTGCTTGAAGCTGTGGCCGGCCTTCAGGGAGGCGGCGAGCGTGACGAGCAGGTCTGGCAGCTGGTTCTCGAAGGCGGCCATCCGCCGCCTGGCCTTGAAGGAGACCCAGCCGTACGGGATCGCGGCGCCGATCACGAGCGCGATCAGGATCCCGAGCGACGAACGCCCGGTGATCGCAGCGAAGAACGCGAGGGCGAACCCGCAGCCGAGCATCAGGTAGACGAACTCGACAGTGCGCAGAGGAAGGTCGGCCCGCTCGAGCTTCCGGTGCAGCTTCTGCCAGAGGCGCCGGTGCCCGAACGCCGTCTCGGTCGCCTTGAAGAGGCCGGCCAGCGCTGCCAGCCGCTCGCCCTTCTCGCGCTTCCGCGCCTTGCGCGGGCCCCCCTCGACGTGCGGGGCGAGGCGCGTCTTCACCCACGAGCCCTTCGCGGAGGCGAACAGGAACCCACAGGCCGTCAGCACGAGGAAGGCAACGAGCATCGTCAACACGAGCCCGCCGAGAGGTGTGTAGAGCGGCGAGGGAAGCGAGTCGCCGCCCCCGCCGGTGGCACCGAGGGCGCCGGGGATCGTGAGGTCGGTCGACGCGGCGCCTTCCGGGTTCAGGACGGCCCTCAGATGGAGCCGCTCGCCCGGTCGCGCAGCGGTGACGTACTCGACCCGCCACGTGCGCTTCAGCTCCGCGGCAAGGGACGAGTAGACAGAGGTTAGCGCGGAGCTCTTGGCCGCCGACTTGAACGTGCCGCCCGTGTCCCTAGCCATCTTCCGGAGCGGCGCCGTGGTGGCTTCGCTGCCGCCGATCGCGATCGGGTACACGAGCGTCGCGGCATCGTGCGCGGCGGCGAGCGCGTCTTTCAGCGACGTGTTGCTCGAGACGTCCTTGCCGTCCGTGAGCAGCACGATCACGCGAGCACGGCCCTGCTGGCTCCGCAGCGCGTTGGCGGAGAGCCGGAGCGCGTCGTTCAGCGCGGTACCGTCCTTGGCGTCCACCTTGAGCTCTCGCAGCGCGCCGACGGCATCGTTGGCGAACGAGGAGAACGGTGTGAGCTGCACCGCTCGCGAGCCGAAAGCGACCACGGCGACGCGGTCGGCGGCGGTCTTCGCGTGGAGGAACACGCGCGCCGCTGCGAGCGCGTCGTCGAGCTTGGCGCCCGCCATCGAGCGCGAGCGGTCGATCGCGACCACGACGCTCTTGGCCGAGGCGAGGTTCACCGCCTGCAGTCCGACGACCCCGTTGCCGTTCTCAGTGAGCGTCGGAGGTGCGCTGGTCGCGACCGGTGAGACGAGCGTGACGCGGACGGTCGGATACCCGCTCGTGTCGACGCCGCGCAGGCTCAGGGCGGCGACGGCCGCGCTCGGTGCCACGAGGGCGGCGAAGAGGGCGGCGATGAGGACTCGGGTCGGCCTCCTACGGCTCACTCGAACCCGCCGTAGGTCGCAGCTGCGTAGTTCGGACGGAAGCTCGAGGTGTTGCCGAAGAACGTAGGCGGCAGGGTGACGCCGTTCGCGGCCATCTTCTCCAGGAAGTGCGGCTTCAGGCCGGTGCACTCGAGCTCGCCGAGCAGGCGGACCGGCTTGCCTGCCGACGACTCGTCCTCCTCGGGCGGCTTCGCCACGAAGACGTCCTGGAGCGTGATCACGTCCGACTCCATCCTCAGCACCTCGGTGATGTGGGTGACGCGGCGGGAGCCGTCCACCAAGCGCGCAATCTGCACGAGCAGGTCGAACGCGCTCGAGATCTGCTCGCGGATCGCGCGGTGCGGCAGCTCGACGCCGGCGGTCAGCACCAGCGTCTCGAGCCGCGAGAGCGCGTCTCGCGGGGTGTTTGCGTGGATCGTCGTGAGCGAGCCCTCGTGGCCCGTGTTCATCGCCTGGAGCATGTCCAGGGTCTCCGGGCCGCGGACCTCGCCGACGATGATCCGGTCGGGGCGCATGCGCAGGGCGTTGCGGACGAGCTCACGGATGCGAATCTCGCCCTCGCCCTCGATGTTCGGCGGGCGCGCCTCGAGCGTGATCACGTGCTCCTGCTGGAGCTGGAGCTCGGCCGCGTCCTCGATCGTGACGATGCGCTCGTCGTTCGGGACGTAGGCCGAGAGCGCGTTCAGCGTAGTCGTCTTACCGGTGCCGGTACCGCCGGAGATCAGGACGTTGAGCTTCCCGCGCACGCACGCGGAGAGGAACTGCGCCGCCTCTGGGCTCGTCGTCCCGAAGGCGATCAGGTCGTCCATCGTGTACGGATCGCGCGAGAACTTCCGGATCGTGAGCGTCGGCCCGCGGAGCGAGAGCGGCGGAATAATCGCGTTGACGCGGCTCCCGTCCGGGAGGCGCGCGTCCACCATCGGCGATGCTTCGTCGACGCGGCGGCCGACCTGGGAGACGATCTTGTCGATGATGCGCAGCAGGTGGGCGTTGTCGACGAACGTCGCGTCGGCCGACTCGATCTTGCCCTTGCGCTCGATGTAGACCTGGTCGTAGTTGTTGACCATGACCTCGGTCACCGTGTCGTCCCGGAGCAGTGGCTCGAGCGGGCCGTAGCCGAGGATGTCGTCGGTGATCTCGCGCGTTACCTGCCGCCGCTCCTCGCGGGTCAGCGGCGTGCGGTCGAGCGCGAGCTGCTCGGTGACGACGCGGAGCACCTTCTCCGCGAGGTCGTCCGAGGAGCCCTCTTGGTTCGGTCCGGCCGCGTAGAGCTGCGGGCCGAGCTTCGCGATGCACGCGTGGTGGATGCGGCCCTTCAGCTCGCCGTACGGGTCGGGCCGCCGCTCCTGCGGCTCGGCCTGGCCGCCGGCGAGCACGTCCAGCTCGGGCCCGTGCCCGTTCGTGCCGGTCTGTCGGTGAAGCCGGTCGTGGAGGCCCATGTTCCTAGGCCCTCGCCAACGTCGCCATGAAGCTCTTCTTCTGCTTCGCAGCTGCGTGGGCGGCGACGAGCTCCTTCGCCATCGCGCGGACGGCCTTCGAGAACTCCGCCTTCGGCTCGGCTACCACCGCCGGGTTGCCCCGGTTGACGGCGAGCGGGACGATCCGGTCGCTCGGAACCTCGAACGCGATCTTGCGCTCGAGCGCCGACTCGACCTCCTTCGGCTTCATCCCGACCTTCGAGTTCGCGCGGTTCAGGACCAGCTTGATCCTGTCGGGCGGGAACGAGAGCAGCTCCAGCGTCTGCAGGCTGAGCCGGACGTTCTTCAGCGTCGGCACGTCCAGCCCGCAGAGGAGCAGCAGCTCGTCGGTGCGGTCGAGAGTCGCCAGCATCGGGCCGTGGAAGAACGGCGAGGTGTCGACGACGATCACGTCGTAGGACTCGCGCGCGACCTCCAGGAGCCGGGCCAGCTTGGCCTCCGTCACGAGCTCGGCGTCCTCGGGGCGCAGTGGCGCCGGGAGGATGTCGAGGCCCGAGGCGTGGCGGGTCGTGTAGCCGGCGAGCTTCTCGGAGTCGAGCTCGCCCGGAGCCGTGACGAGGTCGTAGATCGTCTTCTCCGGCTCGATCCCGAGCATGATCGCCGCGTCCCCGAACTGCAGGTCGAGGTCGAGCAGGAGCGCCCGCTTGCCCCAGTGCTTGGCGAGCGAGGCGCCGAGGTTCGTCGCGGTCACGGTCTTGCCCGTGCCGCCCTTCGGCGAGAAGACGGTCACGAGGCGGCCGTGCCGGCGCTGGTCGCCGGTCAGGCGCTTGCCCACGTGTCCGGCTTTCCGGATCGCGAAGACGACGTTGTCGGTGAGCTGGGGAAGGAGGAGCACGTCCGCGACGTCCTCCTCGAGCGCCTCCTCCAACAGGGCCGGAGAGCCGTTCGAGGCGAGCAAGACCAGCGGTGCCCGCGTGTGCTCGCGGATCGCCGCCAGCTCGTTCACGGGCAGGGTCGCCGCCCGCGTCGCGTGCAGGACGACCTGGAGGTGCCCTCCGGTCAGGGTCGGGGCGGCCTCGGCGACCTGAGCCGCCGAGCCGACGAGCTCGACCTCGGGATGCGCCGCGAGGGCGTCCCGCAGGTCCGGCAGCCCGTCGCAGTCGCCCGTGACGTAGATGCGGTGCGGGCTTCTGCTAGCGAATTCGTTGCCGTTGCTGCTCATGACGTCCTCCTAGCGTCCGGACGAGCGTCGATGAGCGGCCTTCAGGCCGTCCCTGAGGACGCTCTCGTAGCTGTCGAGGTGGTCGGAACTGTCGGCGTCGTGAGACACCGGGCGGAGCTCGAGGTGCCAGCGGTCGGGCCCGTCGCTGCCGGCGTTTGCCAGCAGGTACTGGATCTTCTGGGCCTGGTTGTCGGTGAGCGCGAGCATCACCGCGAAGTTGGAGTTGGCCGCGCCGGTGAGCTTGCTGCCGGCGGGCGGGGTGGATGGAGCCTGAAGCACCTTCACGTCGCGCACGAAGATCCGGCTGAAGTAGATGTCCTGCGAGCCGGGCTTCTTGATTGCCGTGACGAAGTCGACGCGGTCGCCGTCCTTGAGGGTCCCGGCGAGCAGCTGGTTCTGGTCGCCCTCCATCGAGACCGCTCGGAGCGTGCCCGTCAGCTGCGCCCGTACACCGACCTGCGTGCGCGGGTTGAACCGCCGCGCCGTCACCTGCTCGCCCTCGAGGGTCGGCTGGGTGGCGACGAGGCCGGCGAGGTCGTCGGCGCTCGAGATCGCGCCGGGGACGACGCTCTTTCGCGGGACGTCCTGCGGCGTGAGCAGCCCGGAAACGTCGGACCCGCTCGTCCCTTCGTTGATGTCCTTCTTGGCAACGAGCACCGTCACGTGGTCCTCGCCGCGCTGGACGTGCCGCTTGTAGCTCGTCACGTAGAAGCTCGTGAGGAGAGCGGCCACAGCCGCGAGAGCGACCGCGATCAGGATGTTCCTAGCTCGATATGCCATTGCTCCTTGTCCTTGGGTCGTTGGTCAGTCGATTAGGTAGACGGTCCTGGCTCCGAGATTGGGCTGGCCCCCGCCGCCGCTCGTCGAGGCGATGCCGGACCAGACCACCTCGGTGAACCAGCCGGTGATGTCGCCGGAGGAACCACGCGCGCTGTATCCGGTCAGGTGGAACCCGACCCAGGCGACCACGTGGTACTTGGCGCCTGCGCCGGTGCCGACGAGCTTGTCGTAGACGGGGAACAGCAGCGTCGTGTTCAGCCGCTGCCCGAGCGCGTCCTGGACCTCGTTGGAGTTCCACTTCGCGCCCGCGTCGGAGAAGTAATCGCCGAGCGACAGGTAGCCGTCGTAGCCGTGCAGGATCCAGTCGGCGAGGATGCTCGGGCCGGTGCCGCCGTGGCTGCTGTCGATGTTGAGCAGGTCGAAGGCACCCGGTGCGCCCGTCTTGCCGAGCGGCAGGGTCGTGGGGTTGCCCGACCCGAAGCACGGGCACGTGGCGTTCCCCTTCAGCTTCGGGTTGAGGACGTGAACGCCGATCGGCGCCACGTAGATGGCCTGGTCCATCAGGCTCGCGCGTGCCGACGCATGGGAGCCGACCGTCACCGAGCGGACGCCGAAGAGCTTCGTGAAGACGCCCCCGGCCGAGCGGTGCACGTTGACCTTGATCGTGTCGTTCGGCCCGAGGCCGCTGGAGATGCTGATGTCCCCACCGGCGAGGCCGCCACCGTTCTTGTTCGAGTACTGAAGGGCCAGCGTGCTCGCCCCGCCCGGATCCGACGGCAGCGCCTGTGCGCCTGCGAGGGCGGCTGCGTCGGCGGCGGACTGCGTGGCCCGGTCGGAGCGGTACCACGACCCGAGGTCGAGCACCAGCGCCGCCATTCCCAGCAGCACCACCAAGAAGACGAGAGTGAGGACGGTTGCCTGGCCGCGGTCGCTTCGAGTGTTCATTCCACACGCTCCGTTGTCGTGCTCGAGAGGTTGCCGGTCTTCACGACGATTCCGAGAAGCTTGATCGAGTACGGATAGGTCGCCGTTACGGCGACGTCCGCGGTCGGCTGCCACGTCGAGCTCACCGTCACGTTGAGCTTGCTTTGCGTCAGGTCCTGCGCGGATGCGCGGACGGCGGCGATCGTCGCTCCCTGAGGATTCGAGAGCTGTCGCCCGACGGCTGCCTTGCGAGCGCCGGCGCGGGTCGCGTCCGTCAGCGTGACGTAGTTGTTGAAGACAATCCCGAACTGGATCACCGCAAACAGGAGCAGCGCGAGCACCGGCAATGCGAGCGCGAATTCAGTCAGCGACTGGCCCTGCTCGGATCGAATGTCAATTTTGCGGCTGTTCAGTCTTGTCACGGGAGTTCTTTCTCTGTGTGATTCATGGGAGTGGGCCCCTTCTCGCGAAGGGGCCCCCTACCGGAGAAGCTGCGGTCGTGCTAGCCGGGCAGAATGCCGGCGACGTTCTCGATCGCTGCGCGGACGTTGTCCGAAAGGAGCGTGATGGCACCGATCACGGCGAGCGTGATGACGGCGAGAACCACGCCGTACTCCGCCATGGTCTGGCCCTCCTCGCGCCTGCGCAGCGAATCGGCGGCGATCTGCACGAAGGTGAAGAGCTTCAGCATCTGTGTCACCTCCCTTCTCTCATCGATGCGCACGCGGTCGCGCGCGAATTTCCCGAAGGAAAAACCGAAAGGTTGAGCGAAACGCAGTGCTGAAAGAGCCGGTTGTTGGTGCGGGCGATGCGCTTGGTCACGCCGGGAAGACCTCCGAAGTGTTTCGGCGTGGCCGCGCCGCCAATGGCTCAGATGCGCCGATCATCGATCCGATCGAGCCGCGAGCCGATCCCCCGTATTAGTGATCTCTGCCGGACATCCCCTGTTCGGGGGAGGGGCCGTTCGGGCACCGGCTCGATAGTGCTCTCAGTCCGTACGGCCCGCGGATGTCAAACAGAGATCCGCGCCAAGGTGGCGGCCCACCGGCGCCCGAACGAACGGGAGCTAGGCAATGCCACGACGGAAGTCCCTCACGAGGCGGTTCCTCCACCACCTTCTCCTCCTCTCGCTGGCGCGCGCGATCCTCACCGTGCTCGGCCGGGGGCGCGCCTGGGACGAGTGGAACGAGCGAGGTCCCGACCCCGAGCCCGAGCCCGAGCCCGAGCCCGAGCCCGCGCAGCCTCGCCGCTTCAAGCGCCGCTTCGTGCAGGCGCTGTCCTTCAGCGCGCTCTTCTTCGCCGGCCTTGCTCTCTCCGCGGGCGCCGGGAACGGAGTCCGCTCGCTGCTCGAGGAGGACGCGGCGGCTCCCTCGGCCGCGCAAGGCGCTTCCGGCGCCACCGGCCCGACCGGCCCAACCGGTCCCGCCGGGCCCAAGGCTCCCGCCGCCGCTGCGCAGTCGCTGCGCGTGGTCCAGGCTCAGCCGCAGGCCCGGCCGACGCGCCCCGTCGCGTCCAGCACTACACGGGTTGCCGTCCAGAGCACGCACCTGACTAACGCCACGGTGCGGCGAACGGCGCCGGCCACGAAGCGGACGGCGATCGCGAAGACCCATACGGCACGGCCCTCGCGTACGCCGCGCACGCGGCCGCACGCCGGAACGAAGAACAAGGCGCAGAAGACGCGGGCCCCGAAGGCCCCGGCGCTCGACCCTGAGGCCAAGGACTACGCCCACGCCACGGTCTGGCTCAATCGGGCCGCGCCCGACCCGACCCCGCCGGCCGCGAGGCTGAGGATTCGGTTCGCGCGCGAGCTCGTGACCTTCTCCAGCCAGGCACACGTCGAC
>Ga0307320_10000162_pt1 | contig 23547 bp, 24 predicted proteins | sample ER_DNA_369_FD_194495 | JGI IMG/M metagenome (GOLD analysis project Ga0307320, IMG submission 194495) | Bulk soil microbial communities from the East River watershed near Crested Butte, Colorado, United States - ER_DNA_369 | ecosystem: Environmental > Terrestrial > Soil > Floodplain | place...
CCTCCTCGGTCGCTTTCTGTTCTCCGGCTGGCAGGAGCACGACAAGCCGATGAGCGTGCTCTCGGGCGGCGAGAGGAGACGGCTCGCGCTGGCGGTCGTCGTCGCTTCGGGCTCCAACTTCCTGCTGTTCGACGAGCCGACGAACCACCTCGACGTGGAGAGCCGCGAGGCACTCGAGGCCGCGCTCGAGGCGTTTCCCGGCACCGTGCTCCTCGTCTCGCACGATCGCGCCCTGCTCGATGCGATCGCCGACCGCACGCTGGCGATCGAGGACGGCACGATTCGGTCCTACGACGGTGGCTGGGCCGACTACGTCGCCCGCCGCGACGAGCGTGTGGCCGCCACTGCCGAGCCTGCGCCGCCTCCGAAGGCGAAGAAGGAGAAGGCCCGACCGCCCAAGCCGCGGGGCCCGAGCGAGCTCGAGCAGGTGGAGGCGGAGATCGCCGCCCGCGAGGTGGAGATCGCCGAGCTCGAGCGGAAGCTCGCAGAGGACTGGGGCAACGTGGACGTAGTCGCCACGCATCGCCGGAGGCGCGACGAGCTGCAAAAGCTGATCTCCCGCTGGGAGCAGCTCTTCGACAAACAGCAGGTTTAGGGCTCAAACGTCGCGACGACGGCCTCCGCGACGACCTTCAGCGGCCGTCCCGAGACCTGGCTCGCCTTGCGTAGGCGGGCAAAGGCCTCGTCCTCGGTGAGGGTCTCCTTCGCCATCAGCAGGCCCTTGGCGCGCTCGATCACTTTGCGCGCTGCGAGAGCGTCGGCAAGTGACTCCGCCTCTTCGCGCAGCGCGGCGAGCTCCTCGTGGCGCGCCTTCGCCGTATGAATCGCCGGCAGCAGATCCTGCTCCCGGAACGGCTTCACGAGGTACCCGAAAACCCCGGCCTCGACAGCCCGGGAGACGAGCTCCTCCTGGCCGTACGCGGTCAGCATCACGATCGGGATCGGCCGCTCGTCGAGGATCCGCCGCGCCGCCTCGATCCCGTCAAGCCGCGGCATCTTCACGTCGAGCACGGCAACGTCGGGCTCCTCCGAGCGTGCCAGCTCCACCGCCTCGATCCCATCACGCGCTTCCGCACAGACGTCGAAGCCGGCCCGCTCGAGAAGGCCCTTCAGGTCGAGCCTGATGATCGTCTCGTCTTCGGCGATGAGCACTCTCATAGCTCGGCGCCGACAACGAGGTAGCCGAGGCCCTCAGGCCCCGCCACAACCTGGCGTGTGGCGTCAGGCGAGACTAGGACGTAGCGGCCGGGCACGAGTGGAACCTCCTCGCCGTTCACCCGCAGGACTCCGTTCCCGCGGAGCGGCACGTAGATCTCCTCCTGGCCGGATTCGCGCTCGTCGTGCTCCTTGCCCGCCTGGTCCGGCTGGTTGTCGAACTGGTTCATCTTGATTGCCTTGGCGCCGAGCGCCCGTGCGATCGGCTTCCGGCGCTCGTCGAACTCCGAAACGTCGAGCAGCGAGTAGCCCATCAGGCCGGGAACACCACCTGGGCGCGCAGACCACCGTCCGAGCGGAGGTCGAGCGTGCCCTTCAGCTCGTCGCGCACGAGGGCGCGGACGATCGAGAGCCCCGTGCCCCCGTCGTCGCCCTCGATCCCGCGGCCGTCGTCGGCGATCGAGAGCACGACCTGACCGTTTCGCTGCGCGAGCTCGACGCGGACCAGATCGCCGCCGTGCTGAAGCGCATTCTGGAGGAGCTCGCTGAAGACGAGTGCCAGCGCCGTGGCGCGGTTTCCGGCGAGGGAGACACTCTCGAGGGTCGATTCGACCCGCTTCTCCGCACCGAGCCCCTGGACGAGCATCGACCGCAGGCGGTCGAGCAGCTCCTCGAGGTCGACCTCCTCGTCGCGGCGCTCAGTCAGCACCTCGTGCACCGCTGCGATGGCGAGGATCCGGTTCACCGAGTCCTCGAGCGCCTTGCGCGGGTCGGTCGACTCGGACCGCGCCTGGAGCCGGAGCAGCGACGCCACGGTCTGCAGATTGTTCTTGACCCGGTGATGGATCTCCTGGGCGAGCACGCCGCGCATAACGGCCCGCCCGTGCTCCAACGCCACGGCCGCGTGGTGGGCGATCGAGACCAGGAGCGCCCGCTCCTGATCCGTGAACGCCGTGTCGCGGTCGCAGACGAGCTCGCCGATCTGCCGCCGCTTCCAGCGCAGCGGCAGTCGAACGGCGTGCTTGCCCGGACGACCTTCGGGCCAGGCGACACCACCGTCTTCGAGCACGAGCGCCGCTCCCGTCGCGCCTACGGCCTCCATCGTCGTCTTCACGATCGCCTCGAGAGACTCTTCGAGATAGAGCGACTCCGACACCGCCTCCGAGATACGCGCGAGGGCCTCCAGCTCAGCGACCCGAGCCTGCGCATCGGCATAGAGCTTCGCGTGCTCGATCGTCTGCGCCACCTGAGCGGCGATCGCTGACAAGAGGTCGACTTCGCGCTCGGAGAACTCGCGCGGGACGACGGTGCGGATGTTGAGCGCGCCGGCCAGCTTCTCGCGGGCCAGGATCGGGACGGCCAGGATCGACTCGTACGGGTCCTCGGGGAGATTCGGAAAGGCCTTGAAGCGTTCGTCGAGGTGCGCCTGCGCCGCGATCATGATCGGCGCACGCTCGGACGCGGCGGTCCCCGTGATCCCCTCGCCCGGCTTCATCCGTGGGGTGCGGGTCATCTCCTCGACGCGCGTCCCGTGCGTTGCCCGCAGGACGAGCTCGTCGGCGCGCTCGTCGTAGAGGTAGACGAAGCACGCATCGGCGTCGAGCGCGGCGGCGACCTTGCTCGCCACCAGGCCGAGAACCTCCTCGAGGTCGAGCGTCGAGTTGACGGCCGCGATGGTCTCGGTGAGAAGCTGAAGATGGCGGGCCGACGCGTCCATGTATCGATTGTAGAAACCGGCCCTTCGATCCTTAACAAACTCCTTACACAGGCCGCGTTTTCCCGTAACAGACCCGCGATAGGTTGACTCTTGTGAGCGTCGGCCGCCCCGAGCTACTCGAAACCACCGGCTACATCGTGGCCGACTCCGAAGGACGTGTCGTCGGCCGGGTCGAGGGCCCCATGTACGGGACCGAGCCGGATGTGCCCGACGCGCTCGCAGTCCGCTCGGGCTTCCTCTCGCGTCGCCGCCGGCTCGTTCCGGCCGACACGATCGAGCAGATCGACAGCCGCAGCGGCGTGATCGGCCTCAGCATCGGCCGTGACGCCGTGCTCAGCTTCCTGTAGCCGCCCTTTCCGGAACGTCTGGTGCCTGGCACCGGACATGGCCCCGTAGAACGACCACGAGCTGCTCGTAGAAGCAGCTCGCAGTCGGCCGTCAGCGGTCCGCGCCGTCCGCCAAACGACGGGACCGGTGAAGAGTTCTGATTCTCCTACTTTTTTACAGGACTGCCAAGTACCTATCGCGCTCCCACTCGGTGAGCTGCACCCGGTAGTCGTCCCATTCCTTCCGCTTCAGCTCGATGTAGCGGTCGAAGATGTGCGGGCCGAGCGCCTTTTTCGCCAGCTCGGACTCGGACAGCTCGTCGATCGCCTCGCCGAGGGTCTCCGGCAGCGAAGTGATTCCGCGCTCCTTCCGCTGCTCGGCGGTCAGGTGGTAGAGGTTCGTCTCCATCGGATCAGGTAGCTCGTAGCCCTGCTCGATCCCCTCGAGGCCCGCGTGCAGCAGGGCAGCGAAGGTCAGGTACGGGTTGCACGCCGGGTCCGGGCAGCGAATCTCGGCGCGCGTCGCCTGCTCGTTGCCGGGCTTGTAGAGCGGGATCCGGATCAGCGCCGAGCGGTTCCGGCGTGACCAGGCGACGTAGACCGGAGCCTCGTAGCCCGGGACGAGCCGCTTGTAGGAGTTGACCCATTGCGCGAAGACCGCGGAGATCTCACGTGCGTGGCGCAGCTGGCCGGCGATGAAGGCCTTGCCGACCTCCGACAGGTGCCACTGGTCGTCGGCGTCGAAGAATGCGTTGCGCCCGTCGTTGAAGAGCGACTGGTGCGTGTGCATGCCCGAACCGTTCTCGCCGAAGATCGGCTTCGGCATGAAGGTCGCGTGGAAACCGGCCTTCTTGGCGATCTCCTTGACGATCAGCCGGTAGGTCAGCGTATGGTCGGCCATCTCGAGAGCCGGCGCGAAGCGCACGTCGATCTCGTGCTGGGACGGACCGACCTCGTGGTGCACGTACTCGACCGGGATGCCCATCTGCTCGAGCCCGCGGACGGTCTCCTGACGCAGCTCGCTGGCGGCGTCCATCGTGGTCATCGCGAAGTAGCCGCCTTCATCGAGCGTCTCTGTGCCCTTGTCGTCCTTGAAGAGGAAGTACTCGAGCTCGGGGCCGACGTTGAACGTCTCGAAGCCCATCGACTTCATCCGCTCGAGTGCGAGGCGCAGGACGTAGCGCGGGTCGCCCTCGTACGGCTCGCCGTCAGGTGTGACGACGTCGCAGATCATGCGACCGACTTTCGTCTCGCCTTCCTTCCACGGCATCATCCGGTAGGTGCCGGGGTCGGGGATGGCGACCATGTCCGACTCCTCGATCGCGTTGAAGCCGGTGATCGACGAGCCGTCGAAGCCCATCCCGTCGTCGAGCGCGTCCTCGATCTCGCTCGGCGTGACCGCAAACGACTTCAGATGCCCCTCGATGTCCGTGAACCAGAGGAGCAGGAACTCGACTCCATCTGCCTTGATCTTCTGAAGCGCGTCTTTCCGCGCCTCCGCGCTCGAAGTCGCCCTGACCTTCATCTCCACCTCCGACATTCCGAAAAACCTCCTATAGAAATGCAAAAAGCCCCGGGCGAACTTCGCCCGAGGCCTCGTCGCCTCTTACGACTGCACAGAGCTTAGTGGGCCAACCGGAGGACGTCTAGTGAGAATCAGTCATGCGGCCGGCGCCGGCAGCTCCTCGAGCTCCGGCTCCTTGCCGCCGTGCCGCATCGCTCGTCCGTAGAGCGCGAGTGCCGGGGCGATGACGAGTGCACCCGCCGCCAGCGCGGCGCGGATGCCCCAGACGTTGCCGATCAGGCCCAGCACCGGCCCGCCGCCGGCCTGGCCGATCGCGTCTGCCTGACCGGCGATCGAGAACACGGTCGCGCGCACGCTCGAATCGGTGATCTGCTCGTTCAGCCAGATCGTGTAGAGCGGGCCGGCGAGGTCTCGCGCGAGGAAGACACCGAGGAGCGCGCCGATCGCGACCCAGGTCGAGCCGGTGAGCGCGAACACGAGCAACGCCACCATCTCCATGAGCGTGCAGGCGAACAGCGAGGTCGTGACGACGCGGGGGCCACCGCGCTCGAATCGTTTGAGGATGCGGCCGATCGCGACGAACCCGAGGACCATTCCCGCCAGCCAGAAGGCGCCGAACCAGACCACCGGATCCAGGTGACCTACCGTCGGTAGCCCGACATCGCGTAGAAAATGCGCCTCCTTCAGCCGGTCGAAGGCCTCGCTGGACATGCCCATGAAGAACCCGACGGAGACGAGGAGAATGATCACCGGCGCAGCCCACGCAAAGCGAACGCCGGTCGCGGCCGTGGAGCGCAGCTCGGCGAACGCTGACCCCCGCTCGGCCCGCGGCCGCCGGCGGAAGCCCGTCTCAGGCATGAGGAAGATGCAAAGCAGACCGCACGCTGCTGTCACCGCACCGCCGGCGATCACCCCCGCGCGCAGCGAGACGACGCCGATGGCGACCTGCCCGATCAGACCGACAACGGCGCCTGCGTACCGGACTCGCTCACCACGCAAGAAAATGCGTCCCACGTTCTCCACGCCGACCTCATCGGTGATCCAGGCCTGGTAGGCGCCGCTCGTGAACGTATAGGCGAGGCCCCAGAAGCCCCAGATCGCGATGATCGCCCACGGCGCCGAGAAAACGCCGACGAGCATCCAGGCGACGCCCATCCCCACGTAGCCGACGATCAGCGACAGCTTCCGGCTGTACGTGTCGGCCACGACCCCGGTCGGCACCTCGAACAGAAAGATGGCGGCTTCCATCGCCGTCCCCATGAGGATGAGCTCGAGCGGAGAGAGGTCCAGCTCGCGGACCAGGTACACCGCCATGACGACCCAGGTCGGCATGTAGAGGAGGAATTGGAGCCCGTAGTAGACGTTTGTCGCCGACGGTCGCCTCATTCCGAGCTCCTGAGCGGCAGCGAGGCCATCATCTTGACGCCGACCGACCGGTAGACGTACCCGAGGCGCTCGTTGACGGTTCGCATGCTCTCGTTACCACGCTGGGTCCAGGTGACGACCTCGCGAATGCCGTTCGCAGCAGCCCAGGCCAGCTCGCGCTCCTTGAGCGCGCGGGCCAGGCCCCGCCGGCGCCAGGAACGGGCGACGACGGTCAGGCCGTCCTCGGCGGTCCCGGGATTGTCGTGCCGCATCAACCCCGAGTAGCCGATGATCTCGCCGTCGTGGAGCGCGACGAATGACCCTTCGGCCAGCGTCGCCTCGTCGCGCAGCCAGTCGTCCAGCTTGATGACCACGTCACCGGCGACCGCGAGGTCGGCATAACCCTCCTCAGCCGCCAGCGGGTAGGCCTCGCGCAAGAGCTCCGGCCGCTCCGCAATCGTGACCACCTCGACGCCCTCGGGGAGCGGCGAGAGGGAGAGCTCGTCGCCGAGAGCCTTGACCTGCTCGACCTCGCGGTCGATCTCCTCGAAGCCGAATCGCTCGGCGAAGGCGCACGACCCGGGATCGTCGGCGGATCCCCACACATCTCGGAGCCCGAGGCTCTGGACGTGCTCCGCCAGCTGGAAGAGCAACGCCGTGCCCACTCCCCGCCGACGCGCATCCGGGTGGACGCGCGGCGCGACGAAGCCTCGACCGACCACGTCCGAGCGCCCGCCTATCCCCGCACCGACGATCTCGCCGTCGAGCTCTGCAACGAGGACGAGCCGGTCGGGCTCGGCGCGGTCGCGAAACTCCTCTGGCGTCCAGGCGGACTCGTTCGGCAGGACGGCTCGCTTGACGTGGCCCCAGGCTTCGAGGTCCGCGTCCGATTCGGCCTGCCGAACGCGGATCATCCCGACCTCTTGAGCTTCCCGTGCTGCTTCGCGTAGCGCTCGCCTCGGCGGAAGACCTCCAGCCCGAGCGGGATCGAGACGAAGCCGATCACGATCAGCGGCCAGATCTCGTCCCACATCATCGTGATGCCGTCGCCCTCGAGGATCGCGTCGCGCATGCCGTCGAGCGCGTACGTCGCCGGTGAGATGGTGGACAGCCACTGCATCCACTCCGGCAGGACGCTGACCGGGTAGTAGACCCCCGAGACGACGAGCAGGATTCCCTGCGCGATGAAGCCGAGCTGCGTCCCCTTCTCCGGCGAGATCAGCGGGAGGACGGCGGTCATCATCCCGATCCCGATGAACGGGAACGATGCGATCAGCAGGACGACGAGCGCCGCGAGGAAGTTCGCGCCCCCCACGTCGATGTCGAAGAAGAGCGCAACGACGCCGAAGAGCAGGATCGCGCGGATGATGCCGTAGACGATCGCGAACAGGCCCATCCCGAACAGGTGGATCGGGCGCGACAGTGGCGCCATGAACGTGTATTCGATCGTGCCCTCCCAGCGCTCCCAGGCGACGGTCTCGGTGAGGATCTCGAAGATGATCCCGAGGTACGCCCAGACGACGGCGCCGACGAGCAGGATCGTCGTCACCTGGCCGACGTCGATCTGGCCGCCTGTGGCCTCGATCCCCTCCGCGATGAAGACGATCGTCAAGGTGTTGGCGACGGTCCAGACGAAGAAGGCGACGTCCCACCAGAAGTAGCGCTTGACGAGATAAACGTTGCGCTCGAAGACGCCGGACAGTCCGATCAGCTCGTGGCGAAGGGTTGCCGCTGCTCCTGGCATCAGTCGTCCTCCTCAGCTTTCTCATCCTCGAAGGCCTTGCCGGTCGCGGCGAAGAACGCCTCCTCCAGGGTGGCGCCGCCGTACTTGACCTTCAGTTGGTCTGCGGGAGCGAGCGCGATCAGCCTGCCGCCGTCGAGGATGCCGATACGGTCGGCGAGAGTCTCCGCCTCGTCGAGGTCGTGGGTGCAAAGCAGGATCGTCGCGTCGTGAACCTGGCGCACCTCGCGGATGAACTCCTGCACCTCGAGCTTCGACCGCGGGTCGAGGCCCGTCGTCGGCTCGTCGAGCAGGAGCAGGATCGGCTGGGTCAACAGCGCGCGGGCGAGCGCGACCTTCTGCTGCATGCCGCGAGAAAGGTCCTCCATGGCCTCGTTGCGCCGCTTGGACGGGAAGCCGACCCGGTCGAGGATCTCAGGGATCCTGTCGCGCGTCTGTCCCGCGGTCAGACCGTAGAAGCGCGCCGCGTAGGAGAGGTTCTCCGCGGAGGACATCTTCTTGAAGAACGAGGCCTCGACCGACACACGGTTGACGAGCCGCCGCACGGCGCGGGTGTCCTTGAAGACGTCGTGGCCGAAGACGTGCGCCGAGCCCCCGTCGTGCAGGAGCAGCGTGGAGAGGAGCCGGACCAGCGTCGACTTGCCCGAGCCGTTCTGGCCCAGGATGGCTACGCACTCGCCGCGGGCGATCTCGAACGAGACGCCCTTGAGCGCCTCGACCCGCTCACGGCGGCCGCGCAGGCGGGAGCGCCCGTCACTGCGGACGAACTCCTTGCGCAAGTTTTCGACTACGACGGCGGGCATCTGCTGCTCCTGAATTGCGGGACACGAAGAGGGCGCGCCTACCTCGGAAGGCGGCGCGCAGAGAACTCTTTGTCAACCGCAGCGCAGCATTGCGCCGATCACCTTACCGACGCGATCTCCGTGGCACAAGGCTTGACTCCGTCCGATCTGCCTCCTACATTCGTGCGTAGACGTTCGCTGCAGAAGGCGGGCGTCGGGGCTATGGAGCCTCGGGACTCGCCTCCCGGGGCTCTTCGCATTTCCGGGGCGATTACAGGAGGTCTAGACATGACGAAGGTGGAGGCGGTGGTCACGAGAGAACGGGTCGAGACCGTGATCGACGCGGTCGAGACTGCGACGGGTCACGTGGGCGTGACCGTCGTCGAGGCGGTCGGGCACGGCCGCCAGCGCGGGATCACGCACGAGTACCGCGGACGCGTGTTCGAGTCGCGGTTCCTGCCGAAGGCGGTGCTCACGTTCGTGGTCGAGGATCAGCTCGCTCGCGCAGTGGTCGACGCGATCGTGGACTCCGCCCGCTCGGGACACGAGTCGGGCGACGGGATCGTCTGGACGACGCCGGTCGACAACGTCATGCACAACCGAACCGGACTGGCACTCGGGGAGGTCGAGGTCGCATGACAGACGCCCAGCTCCTCATCGCCGTCAACACCGTGTGGGTGGTCTTCGCAGCCGTCCTCGTCATGTTCATGCAGGCCGGATTCGCGTTCCTCGAGGCGGGACTCACCCGCATGAAGAACGCGGCGCACATCGCGGGCAAGAACGTCATCATCTTCTCCGTCTGCTCGCTCGTCTACTGGGCAGTCGGCTTCGGCATCGCCTTCGGTGAAGGGAACGGTCTCGTGGGCACGAGCGGCTTCCTACCGTCGGCGGACTCGCTGCTCGCGGTCGCCGAGGCTCCCTTCTCGTTCTTCACGACGATCCCGGCCGGAGCGGGATACCTCTTCCAGGTCGTCTTCGCGGGTGTCTCCCTGGCGATCGTCTGGGGCGCCATGGCGGAGCGGGCCAAACTGTGGGTCTACTTCGCGTTCGGCGTGTTCTTCACGCTCGTCTACTCGATCGTCTCGCACTGGATCTGGGGCGGCGGCTGGCTGTTCGGGCTCGGTATGCAGGATTTCGCGGGTTCGACGGTCGTGCACTACCAGGGCGCCCTCGCCGCGCTTGCCGGCGCGCTGCTGATCGGCGCGCGGATCGGCAAGTTCGACGGCAAACGGGCGAACCCGATCCCCGGCCACAACGTGCCCTACGCCGTGCTCGGGACCGTGATCCTCTGGTTCGGCTGGTTCGGCTTCAACGCGGGCTCCACGCTCGGCGTCGTCAGCGGCGACAAGGTTGGGTTCTTCGCCTACGTGGCGCTGAATACGAACCTCGCGGCGGCAGCCGGCGCGCTGGCCGGCACGGTCACGGCCTGGATCGTCATGCGCAAGCCGGACATGACCATGACCCTGAACGGCGTCATCGCCGCGCTCGTCGCCGTCACCGCGGCCTGCGGATTCGTCGCGCCGTGGGCGGCGGTGCTGATCGGCCTGGTCGCCGGCGTGATCGCCGTGACCGGCGTGCTGGCCGTCGAGCGGCTGGGGATCGACGACCCGGTCGGCGCGGTCGCGGTGCACGGCATGGCAGGCGTCTGGGGAACTCTCGCCACGGGTCTGTTCGCGGTACCCGCACTCGCGTCGACGCTGAACACGGGTGCCGGCGGCTTCTTCTACACGGGCTCGCTGCACCAGGTCGGCGTCCAACTCGTCGGGCTGGCGGCGGTCGGCGCGTTCACGTTCACGACCTGCTTCGGCGCCCTCTGGGCGATGAAGCGGGTCTGGGGTATCCGCGTCGAGGAGCACGTCGAGACGTCGGGCCTGGACGTGGCCGAGCACGGCATGTGGGGCTATCCCGAGTTCTACATCCCGGTGCCCGGCGGCTACGGGACCGAGGCGCATTCCCACCTCCTAGGCCACTCCCATCGACATGAGCCCATACCGGAGCCTGAGCCAGTCGTGGAGACCGAAGCCGCTTAGCCCTCTTCACTCCACGGAAGCTCGCTCCAGCCGTCCGGCCGCGCAACGCGCCATTGGGGCCCCCGGTGGCGCGTTGGCCTCGGCGCTCGACGTCGTCTCGGTCTCGACGCTCGCGCCATAGCGGAGGGCGACATCGGAGCGCTTGTACGTGCTCCTGCTACAGCTTCTTGAACGTGACCGTCACGCGGCGCGTGACGTCATCCGAGCAAGTCCCGTCCGGCTCACAGTCGGCGGACGAGGTGACCTTATGGCTCGTGCCGGTGAGGACCAGGACGCGGCGACGCGAAACCGTCGCCACGCTCGGCACTCTCAACAGGAGCTCGCCGAGACGCGTCCCTCCAGTGAAGTGCCTGTCGGTAAAGGAGTCTGTCTGCCCGAAGTGGCACTCGCCGCTGCGGAGCGTGGCCACGAGGTCAGCCATCAGAAAGCGCCGGTTGTAACCGGAGAGGCGGATCAATGGGCGCCTCAGCGCGGTCGTGCCACAGCCGGACTTCTCTGGCGGCGGGCATTCATCGCCAGGCTCCGGAGGGCGCTGCACCGTGTTGTCGACCATGGTGATCGTGCCTGCGCCCGGCCGCAGCGGCCCACCGACCAGCCCTCCTCCATGTGCGCTGGGAATCCCGACGATCCAGCTGCCGTAGCCACTCGGCTCGGCGCTCGCGAACCGGCTGTACACCAGTGCCACGCGAGGAGTGACCGCAATCCTGAACTTGACCGTTACCGTCCCGTCGCCGACGAGACCGCAGGGCTCGGTGCTGCTCAGCTTCCAGTGATTGACGTACTCGCCGGTGAGCGATGTGATCCGGTGGGTCCAGGCGCGGCCCTCGGGCGCGGCCTCGGAAGGCGTGGCCGACAGGAAGCCAACCGCGCACGCAGAGCCGACGAGGAAAAAAGCGATCGCAAAAAGGCGCACTGCGACCATGGTCGCAGTGTTCGGCGTCGGTTCCTAATCTCCCTTAGGAGCCGGACTGCGTCAGGGCGCCGATCTTGACCGCGGCGATGCTGCTCGCCGTCGCCGTCGGGTCGGCGCCCGTGCCGTTCTCTTCCCAGCAGCGGAGGTTGACGGCGCCGGGGTCGATGACCGAGACGCCGAAGACCATCGTCAGCGTGTCCGCACGGGTCGAGCCGGCCGCGGTTCCGATCTGAGACCTCGCAGTGCTGCTCGAGCCAGGGCCGACCACTCCGGGCGCTCGCGCCCGGCACACCGCGGTGCCGTCGGCGGTCCCTGTGACCGTGGCCTGAGCGGTGACCAGGTATTTCCCGGCAGCCAGCGGCATCGTGAGCACGGTTGCGGCGGTCTCGAAGGTGTTGCCGGACACGGAGATCGGCGTCGACGAGATGACCTCGAACGCCTCCGTCCCGCTGTCGCCCTTGTCCCCCTTGTCACCCTTGTCTCCCTTGTCGCCTGGCGGTCCCTGGAAGCCGCGCAGACCGCGGTATCCCCGATAGCCGCGGTAGCCGCGCGGGCCGCGCGGGCCGCGCCTGGCGGAGCTCTTCTCGGCGCCGAGACCCGTGGCGCGCTTCGCCTTCGAGGCCCCGGCAGTGACGCCGTTTTGGGCTGCCTCGCCGAGGCCAGTCGAGCCGAGCACGGCGACGACGAGGGCCGCGATGGAGATTGCGATCGGCAAACGCTCCTTCACGACCCCCGACGGTAGCACTACCTTTCCGAATCGAAAAGCGTATTTACGAGGTCTTTACTCGATAGCGAACGTCACGGTCACGCTCGCCTGGATCTCCTCGCTGCCGGGCTCAATCGGGGCACCCACGGCCGGTTCGGCCCTGGCCCTCATGTCGTACATCGGCTGAGGACCGCCGGAGAAGCCCTCGACAATCGAGGTCACCCGGCCGAGTCGCACGCCGGCTGCGTCGGCCAGCGCCTCCGCTCGCTTGCGCGCGTTCCCGAAAGCGCTCTCGAGCGCCTTGGCCTCGTATGCCTCGCGATTCGACCGCGTGAGCGACGGGCCGTAGACCTCGTTCGCCCCGGCCTGCGACGCGGCGTCGAGCACGGCGCTCGAGCGGTCCAGGTCGCGCAGGGTGACGGCGACCGAGTTCCGCGCCGCGTATCCGCTCTGGGTTCCCTTGTCGCTGTCGTAGCCCGGCCCGACCGACACATCCTGGGTCTTGATGTCCCGCTCGCTGACGCCTGCGCTCTTCAGCGCGGCAATGACCCGCTCCATGCGGGCGGAGTTCGCAGCGAGCGCCTCACGTGCGGTGCTGCCCTTGGTCGTGACGCCGAGCGAGAACTGCGCTTCATTCGGAATGGCATTCGCGGTGCCGGTTCCGTTCACCGTGATGCCTTGCAGCGGTGAGCTCTCCGCTCCGCCGGCCGTCTCGGGGATGCCTATGCCCGCGACGGCAGCCGCAGCCAGCACGAGCAGGGCCAAACCAGCGATTCGAATCGTCTTCATCGTTGCCTCCTAGCTGTTTTCCTCTATACGCCGCAGGCGGGCTGCGACGTCACAATCGCGCGATGCGCTACCAGTTCGTCGATTGCCGCTGGGAGCTCGGCGACCCGGCCCGCGGGCGTGAGCTCTATCTCGCCGGGCACGTTCCGGGCGCCTCGTTCCTCGACGTGGACGAAGACCTTTCAGACCTGTCCATCGAGGGAGCGGGCCGTCACCCACTGCCCAGCGCCGAGCGCTTCGCAGAATCCGCCTCGCGGGCCGGGATCGGCGCAGGTGTCCTCGTGGTCGCGTACGGGCAAATGGGCGGAGCAGAGCGCCTCTGGTGGCTGCTGCGGCACTTCGGCCACGACGACTGCGCCGTCCTGCAGGGCGGCATCGACGCCTGGCAAGGCCCGCTGAGCCAGGGCGAGGAGCAGCTCGAACGGGCGCACTTCGAGCCACAGCCGCGCGACGACGACACGATGACCGCCGACGAGATCGCCTCGCGACTGGACGACAACGGGCTCTTCGTCGTCGACGCCAGGGCCGAATCCCGCTGGCGCGGCGAGGCAAATCCGATCGACAAGAACCCAGGTCGGATCCCGGGCGCCGTCAACGTGCCATTCACCCAGGGCGACGTCGTGCCGGCCGAGCTGCTCGCCGTCCCGGAGATCGTCCTCTACTGCGGGTCCGGGGTGACCTCGTGCGTCAACCTCTTTGCCCTTGCGCGGGCCGGACGCCCCGACGCCAAGCTCTACCCCGGCTCGTGGAGCGAGTGGGAGTCTCTAGGCCGCGGTTTCGGCCGCGAGGTCGGGTAGATACTGCCGCCAGCCAGTCGGGATCTTCGGCGCGGCCAGCTTGATGAAGAGCACGGGCTGCGGCGGCCGTGGCTGGCGTCGTAGCACCATGCTGACCTCGTGCAGCAGGCGGTCGCCCTTCCGCAGGTTGCACGGCGCGCAGGAGGTGACCACGTTCTCCCAGACCGACTCGCCACCCTTGCTGCGCGGGATCACGTGGTCGAGGGTCAGGCGACCCCCGTTCTGACCGCAGTAGACGCACTTCCAGCCGTCACGGGCGAAGAGCGCCCGCCGCGAGATCTTCCGCTGCACGGCGCGTGGCACGTGCACGTAGGTGACGAGCCGGATCACGTGCGGCCACGGGTAGGTGTCGCTCGCCGAGTGGAGACCCTGCGCGAGCTCCTCGAGCACCTCCGCCTTTCCCTTGAAGACGAGCACATGGGCACGCCGCACCGAAGTCACGTTTAGTGGCTCATAGCTGGCGTTGAGGACCAAAACCTGTCCCATGGCAGAGGAAATGTAGCGAGTCAGCCGACGCAGCCTTCTAGGATCTCCGCGCGATGGACCTCTCCCCGGCTGCCTGGATCGCGATCGCAGCCGCCTGTGCGGCGGCGGCGGCGCTCGTCCTGTTCGCGTACCTGTTGGTGCAGGTTCGTCGTCTGCGTGCGGGCCAGGAGGTGCTCCTCGGAGGGGGAAAGGGCGACCTCGTCGACTTTGCCGTCTCGCTCCAGGGGCGGATCGACGACTTGCATCGGGCGGTGGACGAGATCGCTTCCGGCCTGACGCGGGTCGACCGGCGCGTCGACGGCTCCGTCTCGAACACGGCGATCGTGCGCTACGACGCCTACGAGGGCGCGGGCGGCCAGCAGTCCGCAACGATGGCGTTCCTCGACTCAGCCCGCTCGGGAATCGTCGTCAGTGCGATCCAGGGCCGCGACTACGCGCGGGTCTACGTCAAGGAGCTCGATCACGGACGACCGTCCGTCGCGCTCTCGCCCGAGGAGCTCGAGGCGGTCGAGCGGGCGATGGCCGGCGCTGGTTCTACCTAGCCGAGACTGAAAATCACCGGGTATTCGGCCGTGTTGTTGTCGGTGGTGCTCTCGGTCGGCACCGGCTCGACCTCGATCACGATCGACGTTCGCTCGGCGAACGGCACGGTGCCGATGTCGCTGAAGACAACGGTCTTCGTCTCGCCGGGGTTGATCAGGTCGAGGACCCGACGCTTCTGGATCGGCGTCGGGCTCTTCTGGATCGTCAGGCGGATGGGGATGCTCGACTCCTGCGCGCAACCGGAGTTCTCGATCTCGACCGCGAAGGCCAGGTCTTTCGTCGATTCGACCGTGTTCAGATCGCTCGGAGAGAGCTGCTTGCGCGCGGGGAGAGCAGTGACGCTCTGGATCCCCGTGCCGCGCGGCGTACAGGAGGTACCACCGGTCGCCGCTCCCCGAATGCGCTGCCAGATACCGGTCATCGACCGCCTGGTGGCGATGTCCGAGTTCGGGAGGAAGTTCGAGTCGGGAACCTCGACCCCGCTGACGTTCTGCCGTTCGAGCTCGTCGGCCGCGGGATCCTTGAACGAATCGTCCCAGACGACGTCGCTGGCGATGAACCGCTTTGCCTGCTCGGACAGGAGGGCACCGGCGGTGTTGGCATTCCCGGATGTGGCCGTCTGGCGAAACGCCTGGGCCATGCCGCGGAGCCCGCTGAGCCTGAAGTCGAAGGCCTCGATCGCGTGGCGGTTCTGCGCTCGCAAGGGGCCGGGCGGGTCGAGCGCACGGGCCTGGTCGGCCTGCTGCTCCTGCTGTTGCGCCAGGCCTTCGAGCCTCTGCTCGATCTGGGCCGGCCTCTGGCCGCGGCTCGTCAGGACGCCGTTCAGGTTGCGGCCGAGAGCCTGCGAATCGTTTGCCAGGGTCGTGATCTTCTCGACGTAGTCGCGGTACGCGTCCTTGCGGCGATCCTCGCGGCACGAGTTGACCCAGAAGACGAGCAGGACGACAACGAGGATCGCGAAGCTGATCAGCCCGATCAGGCGTAGGAGCGGTGTGAGGCCAGTCGGCGGTCGGACCGGGGGTCGGCCGCCTCGGCGGCGAGGGCGCTCGGCCTCCGTGGCTTCGCGGGTCTCGCCTTCGTCGAAGAAATCGAACTCGATGTCGCTGTCTCGCTCGCTCATGGCAGCGCCGAAGCCCGGCCACTGTACCGCGTTGCCCGGCTGGGAAAGGAGTTCCACGCGCCACGGCCAAAGCCGAGGCGCGGATGTCGACCGTATTGCAACCCATCCCCGAAAACGGGCTCGTCCTGGGCCGCTACCGGCCCCTGCGCCCCCTCGGAACGGGTGGGTCCGGCTCAGTGTGGCTCGCGCACGACGAGAAGAACGGGCGCGATGTGGCGCTCAAGATCATCGGCAAGGAGGGCAAGGCGGCCTCCAGGGCCGAACGGGAGGCCCATTCGGCCGCACGGCTTCGCCACCCCCACTGCCTGCGCGCATTCGGCTTCGCGAGCGATGCACGTCACGTTTACATCCCGTACGAATATGTCCCCGGGCATACATTGCGACACGCCCTGCGCTCCGGGGAGCTCGACGACGAGGGCGTCGTCGAAGCGGCGGCGCAGGTTCTCGAGGCCCTCGCGCACGCGCATGCTCACGGGATCGTCCATCGTGACGTGAAGCCGTCCAACGTTCTGCTCGCGGACGGGGTCCACGTCTCGGCGCGCCTGTTCGACTTCGGCCTGGCGCAGCTGGCGGACGCCGAGACGCTGACCGCCGCGGGCGACGTCCCGGGCACGCTCGCCTACATTCCGCCCGAGCGGCTCCAGGGCAAAAGCGCGGGGCCCCCCGCAGATGTCTGGGCCGTCGGCGTCCTCCTCTGGGAGGCGCTTTCCGGGCGCCATCCGTTCTGGCAGGCCTCCCCGATGGAGATGGGGAAGCAGATCCAGTCGGGCGCCGCCTCGCTCGGGACCGTGCGTCCGGATCTTTCCCGGGAGCTCGTAGCGGCCGTCGACCGGGCCCTCGCCGTGAACCCGGCGAAGCGTCCAACGGCCGCCGCGCTCGCACGTGCCTTGCGAGGGCCGCGGCGAGAGACCGTGGAGCGGCCGCTGCGGCCTACGCAGCTTCGGCTCGATCGCAGGCTGCCGGCGCGCGTAGGCGCTCCTCTTCTAGTGGGGGTCGCAGTCGCCTGGGTCGCGACGTCACTGCCGTTCTATCCGCCGCGCTGGCCTCTCCTGCTCGGCGCGCTCGCGGCCGGATTGATGGCGCTTCGTCCGCGCATCGGGCTCGCGTTCGCTCTCTCCGTGCCGGTCTTTCCGCTGGGAAACGTCGCCCTCGGGCTCGCAATCGTGTACGTGGTGGCCGCGGTGGCGTGGCTCGGCCTGGCCTGGCCCCGGCCGCGATCGGGCCTCGTGTTCGCGCTCGGCGCCGTCCTGGCCCCGCTCGGCGCGATCGGGCTCTTGCCGCTGGCTCTGCAGCGGGTGGATGGATGGTTCCGGCGGGCCGCGTATGCCTTCGGGGCGGTGCTGGTGACGAGCTTTGCCGGTCCTGGGCAGCTCGACGCTGTCGCAAACGTGGAATCACCCCTTGCCGTGAGCGAGTGGCTCCGGGCATCGCTCGCGGCGCGGCCGGAGCTCCTGCTGGTGGGGCTCGTACTGGGGGCGGGGGCTGCCGTCCTGCCCGGTGCGCGCCGGCTGGGCGAGCCGGCGATCGTGGCTCTCGGGGCGGGATTGCTGGCCGGAACGCTTCTCGCAGGGCCGAGCGGCTCCAGAGTTTCGTTCGTCGCCACCGCCTGGATCACGTGTGCGGCGCTCGTCGTGCAATGGCGGCGACAGGGCGGCGGTCCCGGCCGGCTGCACTTGCACACTTTCGGCACAAATGCGCGCGCCACACGTGCGTTTTTCCTCAGTAGGCTGAAACCGGCGGGTGGTCCGCGGTGGCCCCGGGCCCTCAACCCCCACCGGCTCGGGCACGCAACGCGTCGCTAGACTCGCTGCCCGAGGGAAGCAACCCCTCTTCTGTAGCCGTGCTCCGCACCATTGAGTCGAAAATCGAGTCCCTGTTCGAAGGCGTCTTCGGTCGCGCCTTCCGTACACACGTGCAACCAGTCGAGCTGGCGCGCAAGCTCGCCAAGGAGATGGACGACCACCGCATGGTCTCCGTCTCGCGCGTGTACGCGCCGAACGAGTACGCCATCTACCTATCGCCGAACGATCGCGAGCAGTTCGAGTCCTACGAGGATTCCCTCGTCAACGAGCTCCAGGAGTACCTCGCCGAGCATGCGCGGCGCGAGAGCTATGTGCTGCTCTCCTCGCCAAAGGTGGTCATGAACACAGATGAGGATCTCGATGTGGGCGAGTTCGGGATCGCGACCCGGATGGTCCAGCCCGAGCCCGGCGCCGAGGAGCCCGTACCGGAAGCCACCCCGGGGGCGACGATGGTCTACCGCCCGAAGGCGGCGCCTCCGACCCAGGCCGTCACTCCCGAGGAGCTCGGCGTCGAGCCCGAAGTCGTCACGCTCACGGTGAACGGAACGGAGCACGCGATCGACCGTCAGAGCGTGGTCATCGGCCGCTCGAAGGACTGCGACATCCGGCTCGACGACCCGAACGCCTCCCGTCGGCACGCCGAGGTGCGCCAGGAAGGCACGGCCTACTGGCTCGTCGACCTCGACTCGACGAATGGCACAACGGTGAACGGCCGCCGCCAGCAGCGCGCGAGACTCGAAAACGACGACCGGATCACGGTCGGGTCGACCGAGCTCGTCTTCCAGCGCAGATGAGTCTCCTTGCAGTCTCCTCGGTCGACGTCGAGGGCGTCCTCCTGCTCCTGAAGATCGCCTTCCTAGCCCTTCTGTATCTCTTCATCTGGCGAATCGTGCGCACGGCAAGCAAAGATCTGCGCCTGCCGCAGGAGAGCTTCATCCTCGGGCCCCGGCAGGCCGAGGCGGCGGGCCTGGGCAAGCGCAGCTCGCCGTCGATGGGTCGCCTGGTGGTCGTCAACAGCCCCGCCCTCGAAGAGGAAAGCGAGTACGCGCTCGACTCGGCGGGGATCACGATCGGACGCGGGTCGCAGAACACGGTCGCGCTCGACGACGACGAGTTCGCCTCGGCCTCGCACGCTCGGGTTGAGCCCCGGCAGGACGGTGTCTGGCTCGAGGACGCCGGGTCGACCAACGGCACGTACCTGAACGGCGTCAAGCTGTCGCGTCCGCGCAAGCTGACGCCGGGAGATCTCGTGCGTGTAGGGGAAACCGACTTCCGTTTCGACCGATGAAGATCGGACACTCGACAGGCCTCTCTCACCCCGGCCGCAAGCGACGCCGGAACGAGGACTCGTGGGTCTGCGACCCGCCGATCTTCGCGGTCGCAGACGGAATGGGCGGCGCCAAGGGAGGCGAGATCGCCTCGCGACTCGCCGCCTCCGCCCTGGGAACCGCCGCCGACGGAAGCGGCGAGGAACGCGTTGTCGCGCTCGTCCAGGAGGCAAACCGGCGGGTCTACGAGCGCTCGTCAGAGGATGCAAGCGCCTCAGGGATGGGAACGACGATCACGCTGGCCTTGGCCCTGGTCGACGACGGGACGGTCACGTTCGGGCACGTCGGAGACTCCCGCGCCTACCTGATCCGCGACCACGGCATCGAGCAGCTGACGAACGACCATTCGCTGGTCGCCGAGCTCGTCCGAAGCGGCAAGCTCTCACCCGAAGAGGCCGAGATCCACCCGCAGCGCTCGGTGATCACGCGCGCACTCGGGACGGACCCCGACGTCGACGTCGACACGTTCACGGTTGACCCCCAGGTCGGCGACCTCTTCCTGATCTGCTCGGACGGGCTGACGTCAATGGTCGAGAACGACGTGATCCGCGACGTCGTCGAGCGGCGGCGGGACGATCTGGATGCGGCCGCGCGCGAGCTCGTTGAGACGGCGAACCGAAGCGGCGGCGAGGACAACATCACCGTCGTCTTCTTCGAGATCGCCGTCGAGGGCGCCGACGTGCCCGAGGAGACCGCACAGATGCCGGCGCGCGACGAGAACGGGGCGGTGGACGACGAGGACACCCTGTCGGGCCTCGAGCGCGTCCCGACGGTCGACACGATGGTCGTGCCGACGACCGAAGCGCAGGCCGTCGCCGCGCCGCGACGGAAGCGAAGCCGCCGGCTGTCGCTGCTCTTCTTGGTCGTCTTCGTGCTCGTCGTGCTGGCCGCGGCGGCTGGGCTCTACTGGGCGTTGTACCTGTGACCCTCAGGAACCGCGAGCTCGCCAACCTCTTCGTCGTCGCGGTCATCACCGGCCTCGGCTTTGCCAGCGTGTACATCGCGCGACAGGAGGTCGTCTCCACGGCCTCGCTGTCCTACGCACTGTTCTTTTTCGGGCTGTACGTCGCGGCTCACGCCGTGGCCAGGGTCACGGTGCCTCAGGCCGACCCGTACCTGCTGCCGTTGGCCGGCCTGCTCACGGCCTTCGGTGTGACCGAGATCTACCGCCTCAACCCCGACAACGCTTTTCGACAGGGGCTTTGGATCGTCGTCGGCGTGGCCGCCTTTTCGGCCACGCTGATCCTGCTCCGCCACGATTTCCGCCGCCTCGAGTCGTACAAGTACATCTTCGGCGTCACCGCGATCGGCCTGTTGATCCTCCCGGCGCTGCCCCTGATCGGCGAGACGGTGAACGGTGCCCGCCTCTGGGTGAAGGCCGGCCCGTTTCAGTTCCAGCCGGGCGAGCTCGCCAAGATCTTCCTGATCGTCTTCCTGGCCGGATATCTCCGCGAGAAGCGGGAGGTGCTGGCGCAGGGGCGGCTGAAGGACTTCGGCCCGCTCCTCGCCATCTGGGGTGCGGCGATGCTCGTGCTCGTCGAGACGAACGACCTCGGCAGCGCGCTTCTCTACTTCGGGATCTTCCTGGCGATGCTCTACGTCGCCACGGCGAAGGCCTGGTTCGTCGGAGCAGGCATGGCGCTCTTCCTCGCTGGCGCGACCGTCGTGTACCACCTCGTCGGCCGCGTCGAGTCGCGCGTCACGATCTGGCTTCACCCGTGGACCGAGGAGAAGGTCTACTGCGCGCAGACCGGCGGGATGGCCCTGCGGCAGGACTGCGACTCGTACCAACTCGTCAAGTCGCTCTACTCGATCGGAAACGGCGGCTTCGGCGGCAAGGGTCTCGGCAAGGGAACGTTCGCCAACTCGGGTGGCGAGACGCTGATCCCGTACCTGAACACGGACTTCATCTACTCCGCCCTGGCTCAGGAGCTGGGGCTGATCGGCGTCGCCGCGCTGCTGCTCGTCTTCATGCTGATCTGCCTGCGGGGCTTCCGGATCGCAATGCTCGCGCAGGACGGGTTCTCCAAACTGCTCGCCCTCGGGCTGACGTTCGGCTTCGCGCTCCAGACGTTCATCATCGTCGGCGGGGTCTTGCGGGTGATCCCGCTGACCGGGATCACGCTCCCGTTCGTCAGCTACGGCGGATCGAGCATCGTCGCCAACTTCGTCCTGCTCGCCGGCCTCCTTCTGATCTCGCACCGGGCCAACGCCACGATGGAGAACCGATCGTGAACAAGCAGATCGCCCGCGTCGCCGTCGTCGCGCTGATCCTGCTCGCCTCGCTGATGGTGGCGACGACCTACTGGCAGGCCTACGCCGCCCCCGACCTCGCCGACAAGCAGGACAACTCGATCCAGCGCGTCGCCCAGTTCGCCGTCAAGCGCGGTGAGATCTACGCCGCTGACGGGCGCACGGTCCTGGCCGCGAACAGAGCCCAGAAGGTCGCGGGTCAGACCCTGTACTTCCGCAGGTACCCCGCACGCGGGCTTGCGGCCCACATCGTCGGCTATTCGACGCAGGTGCGCTCACGGGCGGGCCTCGAGCGCTCCGAGAATGACTTCCTCACCGGCGCGAACGCCAACCTGAACACCGTTGTCGAGACGACCCTCGACAAGCTGCGCGGGTCCACCGTGGAGGGCAACGACATCTACACGACGATCCGCCCCGGGGCGCAACGGATCGCCATGAACGCGCTCGGAGGCCGCTGCGGGGCCGCAGTCGCGCTCGAGCCTCGCACAGGCAAGGTGCTGGTCAGCGTTTCCAGCCCGACCTACGACCCGAACCTGGTCGAGAACGACTTCGCCGCCGCCTCGCGCTCCAGGTTCGGCTGCCAGCCGCTGCTGAACCGCGTCACCGCCGGTCTCTACGCGCCGGGCTCGATCTTCAAGGTCGTGACGGCTGCGGCCGCCCTCGACGCGGGCGAGTTCACACCTGAGTCGACCTTCAACGACCCGGGCTACTGCGAGGAGTACGGCAAGCGGGTCGAGAACTACGACACCTCGAGCCCGTTCGGCAACGTCAACCTCGTCGAGGCGATGCAGAACTCGATCAACTCGGTGTTCTGCAACATCGGGAAGGCGATAGGCGGGATCAAGATCCTGGAGACGTCCAAGCGGTTCGGGTTCTACTCCGTGCCACCGCTGGAGACGCCGGTCAACGAGCGCTCCGCCAGCGGTCTCTACGACAAGGGCCGCCTCTTCTTCCCGAAGGACGACACGCAGGTCGACCCCGGCCGCCTCGCCTTCGGGCAGGAGCGGATGCTGGTCACCCCGCTGCAGATGGCCATGGTTTCCGCCGCGATCGCGAACGACGGGGTCGTGATGAAGCCGTACGTCGTCGAACGCATCGTGGCCCCGGACGGCACGGTCGTCGTCCGCCAGAGGCCCGAAGAGCTGGGCGAGGCCGTCCAGCCCGACCACGCGCGCGCGATCGCCGAGATGATGGAACGCGTCGTGTGCTGCGGGACCGGCACCGCAGGGAAACTCTCCGTGCCGACGGCCGGCAAGACCGGAACCGCCGAGACCGGGATCCAGGGCCGCAACACGACGTGGTTCATCGCCTTCGCCCCGGTCGAGAACGCACGGGTCGCCGTGGCTGTCGTTCTCGAGCGTCAGAGCGGCACCGGCGGGACCACGGCAGCCCCCATCGCCCGCCAGATCATGCAGGCACTGATTGGTTGAGCGTCGAACTCCCTACCCTGTGTAAGTCGTGATTACGAACATCATCAACACGCTTTTCGACGGCAGGTACCGCGTCATGCGCAAGCTCGGTGCCGGGGGGATGGCCGACGTCTACCTGGCCGAGGACGAGGAGCTCGGGCGCCGTGTCGCGATCAAGATCCTGAACGACCGCCACGCGAACGACGAGAGTTTCGTGGAGCGCTTCCGCCGCGAGGCGAAGAACGCCGCCGGGCTCTCCCACCCCAACATCGTCTCGATCTACGACCGGGGCGAGGCCGAGGGCACCTACTACATCGCCATGGAGTACCTCGACGGGCGCACGTTGAAGGAGCTCCTGATCGCGCGCGGGCCGATGCCGATCGCGGACGCGGTGCACCACACGCGCCAGATCCTGAACGCGCTGCGCTTCGCGCACAAGAAAGGCGTCGTCCACCGAGACATCAAGCCGCACAACGTGATGGTCGACGGCGACGGGCGCCTGAAGGTCACGGACTTCGGGATCGCGCGCGCGGGCGCGAGCCAGATGACCGAGGCCGGCGCGATCGTCGGCACGGCCCAGTACCTCTCGCCAGAGCAAGCCCGCGGCGCCGCCGTCGACCAGCGCTCGGATCTCTATTCGATCGGCGTCGTCCTCTACGAAATGCTCACCGGCAGCGTGCCCTTCACGGGCGAGTCCCCCGTGGAGATCGCCATGAAGCACCTCTCGGACACGCCGCGGCCGCCGTCGTCGATCCGCCCCGAG
>Ga0307320_10000164_pt1 | contig 23465 bp, 26 predicted proteins | sample ER_DNA_369_FD_194495 | JGI IMG/M metagenome (GOLD analysis project Ga0307320, IMG submission 194495) | Bulk soil microbial communities from the East River watershed near Crested Butte, Colorado, United States - ER_DNA_369 | ecosystem: Environmental > Terrestrial > Soil > Floodplain | place...
GGATCCCCAAAAAGACACTCCCCCGCAAGCGAGGTCAGTCAGACCCTGAGTCACGAACACAGGCGCTCGGCGCCAGCCTGCCAGGTGCCCAAACGACACGCCCTCCACTCTCACAGTCAGACCCGACGGTGTGACGAGAGCGTGCCGACTCTGGGACGGATTTGCACACCAGCGCACGCGCGATCGCCTTCCGCTGCTGCTTCGTCGACGTGACGTTGCGTGTACACGGATCGGTCCGCATTCCCGACAGAAGGCGCGTGGGACTCCACATCGACGCACTTCGAATCCACGGCACGGCGCCGTGCGAACCGGCTCCTCGCCGGTCGCGCGTTAGCCCACGCCGGCAAGCAGGAACGCGCGCTGCTCTTTCAGCATCTCCCGCGCGATCACCAGCCGTTGGATCTGGTTCGTTCCTTCGTAGATCTGCGTGATCTTCGCGTCACGCATCATCCGCTCCAGCGGATACTCGGAGATGTACCCGTAACCGCCGAGCACCTGCACCGCGTCGGTCGTCACCTCCATGGCGACGTCCGTGCAGTAGAGCTTCGTCATCGCCGAGAGCTTCGTCAGCTCCGACCCGTCGATTCCCTCGTCGACCGCCGCGCCGAACTTGTACAGGAGCCCGCGCGCCGCCTCGCACTTCGTCTCCATGTCCGCGAGCATCGCGGCGACGATCTGGTGCTCACCGATCGGCTTGCCCATCGTCTCTCGCGTCTTCGCATACTCGAGCGCATAGTCGGTCGCGCCCTGCGCCAGGCCCAGCCCCTGCGCGGCAACGCCGGGCCGCGAGCGGTCGAGGATCCGCATCGCGATTCTGAACCCCTCTCCCTCCTCGCCGAGCAGGTTGGCCGCCGGAACCCGTGCGTCGTCAAAGACGAGCTCACCGGTCGTCGAACCTTTGATCCCCATCTTCGGCTCGAGTCGCGCGACTTCGAACCCCGGCGTGTCCGCCTCGAGGACGAACGCGGAGATCCCCGGGTGCCCGGCATCGGGATCCGTCTTGGCGAACACCGTGTACAGCTGCGCCACGCCCGCGTTCGTGATGAACCGCTTGGATCCGTTCAGGACATACTCATCACCTTCGCGCCGAGCGGTCGTGCGCATCGCCGCCGAGTCCGAGCCCGAGCCGGACTCCGTGAGCGCATAGGCGCAGAGCCACTCCCCGGACGCGAGCCGCGGGAGGTAGCGCTGCTTCTGCTCCTCGTTCCCGGCGAGCTTCAACCCCAGTGAGCCGAGCTCCTGGACCGCAAGAATCAGGCCGCTCGTCGCACAGACCTTCGAAACCTCCTCGATCGCGACGAGGGACAGGAGCGTCCCCGTCCCGAGACCGCCGTGCTCCTCGTCGAAGAAGAGCCCGAAGATGTCGTTCTCGCGGAAGTGCTCGACGACGTCCCAGGGAAACTCGTGGCTCTCGTCGATCTCCGCCGCCCTCGGCGCGATTCGCTCCCGGGCAAGCTGACGGACGAGATCGCGGATCTCGCGCTGCTCCGCGGCCAGCGGCTCGTACGACACGCCGGAAGTCTAGTTTCCGGTGACGTCTACAGTCCCTCGGGTGATCCTCGAGAACGGGGTCGTCCGGACGATGGAGCCGACGCTCCCCGTTACCCGCGCGCTCGCCATCGCCGGCGACCGGATTGCAGGCGGCATCGGAACGCACGAGACCGCGCTCGCGAGTCCCGACCGTGTCGACCTCGGCGGCCGCTGCGTCCTCCCCGGCTTCAACGACTCGCACGTCCACTTCCCGACATGGGCACTCGCGCAACGGCAGGTGCGGCTGGAAGGGACGGCCTCACTGGACGACGCGTTGCAGCGCATCGCGGCGGCGACGAAAGACGTGCAGCCGGGCGGCTGGCTCCGCGGCATGGGCTGGCGGTCCGGAGAATGGTCTCCTCCGACCGAACCGACGAAGGAAGCACTCGACCGCGTGACCGGCGACATGCCCGCGGCCCTGATGGCGCGCGACTACCACTCGCTCTGGCTGAACTCCGCGGCGCTCGCCCGCGCGAACGGCGACCTCGAGGTCGACGGCGGCGTCGTCGTGCGCGACGGGCGGGGCGAGCCGACCGGCGTGCTGCGTGAGGAATGCGCCTGGCACTTTCGCGACACGCACGTCCGGCCCACGGATGACGAGATGGTCGACGCGTCGCGCGAAGGTGTCGGCATCGCAATCGCGCGCGGGGTCACCGCCGTCCACGACAAGGACGGCTGGCTGGGCGCGCTCGGTGTCTGGCAACGCCTCCGCGACGAAGGTCAGCTCAACCTGCGCGTCTGGCAATCCATTCCGGCGGAACAGGTGGACGAGCTCGCCGACCTGCGGATCCGCAGCGGCTTCGGCGACGACCTCGTCCGAATCGGCTACCTGAAGACGTTCATGGACGGAACGCTCGGCTCGCAGACGGCACGCATGCTCGACGGCACGGGCGTCGAGATCACGAGCAGGGAACAGCTTGCGGAGATCATCCGCCGCGGCCTCCAGGCCGGTCTCCCAGTCGCGGTCCACGCGATCGGCGACCTCGCCAACCGAGAAGCGCTCGATGCCTTCGAGGAGACGCGCCCCGAGTGGCAGCCGCTCGGCCTCCGTCACAGAATCGAACATGCGCAGGTTCTCGCACCGGAGGATCTCCCGCGCTTCGCGGAGCTCGGGATCGCCGCGTCGGTTCAGTTCAGCCACGCTCCTTCCGACCGCGACCTCGCCGACCGCTTCTGGGGGGCGAAGACAGGCGGTGCATACGCGTATCGCTCGCTCCGGGACTCCGGCGCTCTTCTGGCGAACGGCTCCGACGCGCCGATCGAGGAGCTCGACCCGTGGGCGGGGATCTGCGCAGGCGTGCTGCGAACGATCGACGACCGCAGTGCCTGGCACCCCGAGCAGCGGTTGACCCTCGATGAGGCACTCGCGGCGACGACGGTCAACCCGGCCTGGCTCGCGCGCGACGAGCATCGCCGAGGGAAGCTCATCCCCGGCTTCCTCGCCGACCTCGTCGTGCTCGACCGCGACCCGTACGAGCTCGAGCCCGCGCAACTACCGGAGATCAACGTCGTCGCGACCATGCTCGGTGGCCGCTGGACACACAATCCGCCGCCATGGGAAGATCGCCCGGGGTAAATCCAACCGCAGGAGGGCCTCGTCGATGGAAGCTGGCTCGGTTTCCTCATCCTTCGATCGGTTGCGCGTGCACTCGATCGGACTGCCGCAGGTGCTGTTCCAGTCGATCACCCACATGGCACCCGCCGCCGCGGTCGCCTACTCGATCTATATCTCGGTGCCTTCTTCGAAGCAGGCGCTCGCGCTCTCGGTCTTGCTTGCTCTGATCGCCTGCCTTTGCGCGGCGGTAGCAATCGGTCAACTGGCGAAGCTCGAACCATCGGCAGGCGGCCTCTACACCTATGCGGCGCGCTCGCTCGGCCCGTGGGCCGGGTTCAACGTCGCGTGGCTCTTCATCCTCTTCGAGCCACTCGTCGCGCCGTTCCTCTACCTCGAGTTCGGCTGGGCGATGCGCGAGGTGATGTCGAGCGAGGCCGGCTGGCACTACACGGGCCAATGGTGGATCTGGGTGCTCGTGATGGCCGCGATCGTCTACCTGCTGACGTACCGCGACATCCGTATCTCGACGACGGCAGGTGTGATCCTTGGCGCGTTTGAGATCGGCATCTTCGGAGCGCTCGCGGTCTGGATGATCCTGTCGAACACCGGCGACCTGAACCTCCAGCCGTTCAACCCGCATCACGCGGACGGGAGCTGGAGCGGCGTCTTCCGAGGAATGGTCTTCGCGATCCTCGCCTTCATCGGCTTCGAGGCCGCAGCACCTCTCGGAGAGGAGGCAAAGAATCCTCGGCGGACGGTCCCGATCGCCGTCGTCGGCTCAGCGCTGGCAATCGGCCTCTTCTACATCCTCTGCTCGTACGCCTGGGTGTTCGGCGCCGGTTTCGACAACTTCGTCAACCAGGCAACCGGCGCGGACCCGTGGCGTGCGCTGGGCAAGACGTTCTGGGGCGGCGCGTGGGTGCTCGTCTTCCTCGCGATCTGCAACTCGATCGCGGCGAACTCAAACGCCGCCGTCAACGCGGCGACCCGCGTGTTCTATGCGCTCGCGCGCAACCGGCTAGCACCGCAACAGCTCGGCCGAACTCACCCCGTCTACAAGACTCCGTACATCGCGATCGTCTGGATGACGGCCTTCGCAATCGTGGTCTCCATGCTCCTCGGCTGGAAATGGGGACCGCTGATCGGGTTCGCATTCATCGCCACGCTCGCAGTGATCGTGGTCGTGGTGGTCTACATCTTGATCTGCCTCGGTTGCGTCTGGCACTACTGGACGAAGCGGCGTGCCGAGTTCAACTGGTTCCTGCACTTCGTCGTTCCGATCACAGGCGCTGTGCTGTTCTTCTTCCCGCTCTACTACGAGTACTACAAGTTCCCGCCGACGTACCCGATCAAGTACGCGAACTGGATCGCGCTCGGCTGGATCGGCGCCGGGCTCGTGCTGACCGTCTGGCTCACGCAGCGGGCCCCGGAACGTTTGCGTGACATGGACCGCGTGTACGTCGAGGACGAGACGGTGGCTCCGGAGGCGGCTCCCGCAGCCGCGCCGGCGTAATGGCGATCGCGGTCGACCACAGGATCGGCCGTGACGAGATCATCTGGGCGTTCGGGCCCGACCTCGAGCCTGTGCTCGAGGTCGAGCCCGGCGCGACGGTCACCTTCGAGACAAACGACTGCTTCACCGGGCAGATCGCGTCGGAGGACGACCTCGTCACGGAGATCGACTTCAAGCGTGTCAACAGTGCGACGGGACCCGTCGCGGTCAAGGGCGTCGAGCCCGGCGACTCGCTCGTGGCGGAGATCCTGGACGTGCGGCCGATCGACGTCGGCTTCGCGTGCTTGATCCCCGGCTTCGGCCAACTGATCGACCAGGTCAAAGCGCCGGTGACACGGCTCTTCCGGGTGGAGGACGGCTGGATCCACATGAACGAGCACGTCCGCTTTCCGGCGCAGCCGATGGTCGGCGTCGTCGGCGTCGCGACCGACGGGGAAACTCTCGGCAACGGCCTGGCCGGACGGCACGGCGGCAACCTCGACGATCACCTACACGGGAAGGGCGCCCGCATCTACTTCCCGGTGCGGCAGCCCGGCGGCATGTTCGCGGTCGGCGACATGCACGCCTCGATGGGCGACGGCGAGATCTGCTTCACGGGCGTCGAGATCGCGGGCGAGGTCGACATCCGCTTCGACCTGCTGAAGGGGAAGCAGGGCACGTGGCCCGTGACGGAGCTGGCGGACCGTTGGGTTCCGCATGCCACTGCCGACGACTACGACGACGCCCTGAGGCTCGTCTCGGAGGAGGCCGCCCGGCTCCTCGTCGACGAATGGGGGTTCTCGATGGAGGACGCCTTCATCTTCCTGTCCGTGGCCTGCGACGCCGGCGTGGCCCAGGCCTGCAAGCCCGCGCCCGGATTCGGGACGATCGCGCGCTTCGCCATCCCCAAGATCGAGGCGACACCTCAACCGTTCCGAAGCTGACTACAATTCGGAAAGCAATGCGGACCATGAATCCCGTCCACGAGTCCACCTCGTGCGCCGTCGCAGCGTGCGCCGAGATCATCGGCGCGAAGTGGACGGCGCTCCTCGTGCACGATCTTTCCGAGGGGGCCCGGCGGTTCACCGAGCTCGAGCACTCCTGCGCCGGAATCAGCCCGCGCACGCTCTCCGAGCGTCTACGCGCGCTCGAGGACGAAGAGCTCGTCGTGCGTCGTAGCTACGCGGAGTCGCCGCCGCGCGTGGAGTACGAGCTGACGGAGAAGGGCGCCGCGTTGCTGCCGATCATCGAGGAGATGCGGCGGTTCGGTCACTCGTACTTGACCGACTAGCCCAGCCGGGCTCAGCCCAGAGCTTCACGAGCTCCACAATCGTCGCGGCCGACGCTGCCATGTCCTGAACCGACGCCCACTCCAGCACGGAGTGGAACTGGTGCGCGCCCGTGAAGACGTTCGGTGTCAGCAATCCGCGCGCGCTCAACATCGAGCCGTCGGTGCCGCCGCGGATCGGCTCGCGCCACGGCTCGATGCCCGTGCGCCGCGTGGCTTCATCCGCGGCCTCCGTCACCGCAGGATCCGCGTCGAGGAACTCCTTCATGTTGCGGTAGCTCTCCTCCACGGTCACCGCGACGTGCGCGCGTGGCTCCTCCGCGGCAAGATCGTCTGCGAGTCTGCGGAGGAGCTGCTCGTGCTCCTCGAGCTTCTTGGCGTCGAAGTCGCGTGCGATGAAGCGCAGCTCGGCCTCGGCGGTCGTGCCGGCGATCCGCGTCGGATGGACGAATCCCTCCCGTCCTTCGGTCGTCTCCGGCGAGCGGTCGTCCCGCGGCAGACGCTCGACGATGCGCGCTGCGAGCTTGATCGCGTTGACCATCTTTCCCTTCGACGTGCCGGGATGGACGCTGTGACCCTCGATTCGAATTCGCACCTCCGATGCCGAGAACGTCTCGTCGTCGATTCGGCCGATCTCCGAGCCGTCGAGCGTGTACGCGAAGTCAGCGCCGAAATCCTCGATGTCGAAGTGATCGACACCACGGCCCACCTCCTCGTCGACCGTGAAGCCGACACGGATGGGAGCGTGCTCGATCTCGGGGTGCGCCGCGAGGTAGGCGACCGCGCCCATGATCTCGGCGACGCCCGCCTTGTCGTCCGCTCCGAGCAGCGTCGTGCCGTCGGTCGTGACGATGTCGTGCCCCGCCCGCTCGGCGAGGATCGGGTTTTCGCTCGGACGCAGGACCTTGCGTGCGTCCCCGGGCAGAACGATGTCGGTGCCGTCGTAGTTGCGGATGACCTGCGGCTTGACGTTCGTGCCGGATTCGTCGGAGCTCGTGTCCATGTGCGCGATCAGTCCGACGGTCGGGCCTGCGGAGCCGGGAACCGTTGCGAAGACGTAGCCGTGCTCAGTCAGCTCGACGTCCTCCAACCCGATCTCGCGCAGCTCCTCGGCGAGCATCTTGCCGAGGTCGAGCTGCTTGGCGGTGCTCGGGTACGTCTCGGAGTCGTCGTCCGATTGCGTGTCGACCTGGACGTAACGCAGGAAGCGTTCGAGCACGTCGTCGGCGAGCTCGGCGGCGATCGACGTCGGATAGCGCGGATCAGCCAAGCGCTGCGAGGCTCCTGTACAGCTCGGAGGCCGCCGCGACGGCGCGATCGACGTCCTCGACCCGCAACCGCTCGTTCGGCGAGTGGACGTTGCTCTCGCGGAGAGCGAAGCCGGTGCCGATCGTCGGAATTCCCTTCGCGGCCAGGGCGGGATAGATCGGCAGCGTGCCGCCGACGCGCACGAGCAGCGGGCGCACGCCCGTCGCTTTCTTGAACGCCTCGAGGCCGAGCTGAATCGCCGGCGAGTCCGGCGAGAAGACGCCGGGCGCCGCAGAGTTCTCCCGGATCAGCTCCACCTGCGCAGTCGCGGGCATCGCCGCCCGGATGAGCTTCTCCACCGTCGCGGCGATCGTCTCGGGATCCTGACCCGGCGCGAGGCGGATGGTGAACCGTGCCTCGGCCTCGACGATCAGCGTGGTGTTGACGAACTCGGGCTTGCCGCCGCGAATGCCGTTCACGTCGAGCGAAGGCTCCGCCCACGTGCGGTCGTAGAAATCTTCCGCCGCCTTGGCGTCGAGGGGCGTCGCACCTGCCTCGTCGAGGATCTCCCAGCCTTTCGGAAGACTCTCGAGACTGTCGACCTCGACCTGGCTCAGCGGTGCGCGGCCGACGCGAAGCTGGTCGGGCAGCAGTCCGTCGCGCGCGGTCACCGCCGACAGCCCCTGCATCAGCACATGGATCGCGTTGAGCGCCGCACCGCCGTAGTACCCCGAGTGCATGTCGCGCTCGCCGGTCCGGACCTTCATGTGGAAGGCGACCAGGCCGCGTGTCGCAAGCATGAACTCCGGTCGTTCGGGTCGCGTCATGCCGCCGTCGAAGATGATGCACGCGTCGGCGCCGCGCTCGTCATCGCGGATGAAGTCGACGATCGAATGGCCGCCGATCTCCTCCTCACCGTCGCAGGCGACGCGGATGTTCACCGGCAAGGCGTTGTCGCGGTGCAGCAGCTCGGCCGCCTTCAGCAGCGTGTACAGCTGTCCCTTGTCGTCGGCGATGCCGCGCGCATAGAACCAGCCGTCACGCTCGTCGAGCTCGAACGGCGGCGACTCCCAGAGCTCGAGCGGCGCCGGTGGCTGCACGTCGAAGTGGCCATAGATCATCACGGTCGGCGCGGCGGCGCCGTCTGTGTTCGCCGGAATGTCGCCGATCACGAGGTCACGCTCCCCATACGGGACGAGGTCGGCCTCGCCTCCGATGCGCTTGACGAAGTCACGCACCCACTCCGCCGCGCGGCGCACGTCGTCCTGGTGCGCCGCATCTGCGCTCACCGACGGGATCGCGATGAACTCGCGCAGCTCGTCAAGCCATGCCTGTTCCACGGCAGGCGAGTCTAGTTACAAGCTAGGCGACGTCGCGCAGCTTCACCGCGTCTGCGAGAGCACGCAGCTTCTTCAGGCTCTGGTTCTCGATCTGCCGAATGCGTTCGCGGGTGACGTTGAACGTCCGCCCAACCTCGTCGAGCGTCCTCGGGTGCTGGCCGTCGAGGCCGTAGCGGAGCTCGAGCACCTGGCGCTCCCTACTCGAGAGCGTGCCGAGAATCTTGCGCAGGGTCTCCTTGCGCATCGTGATCTCGGCTTCCTCGTCGGGGAGCGGCAGGCTGGCGTCGGTGAGGAAGTGTCCGAACTCGGACTCGTCCTCGTCGCCGACCGGCTTCTCGAGCGACACCGGTGTCTGGGCGCTGCGGCGGATGTGCTCCACCTCCTCACCCGTGAGGTCGAGGTCCTTGCCGATCTCGATACTGGTGGGCTCGCGGCCGAGCTCGGCGCGAAGCTTCCGCTCGGACCGGACGATCTTGTTGAGCTTCTCGACCACGTGGACCGGCATCCGGATCGTGCGCGCCTTGTCCGCCAGCGCTCGCGCGACCGCCTGTCGGATCCACCACGTTGCGTAGGTCGAGAACTTGAACCCCTTGCGGTAGTCGAACTTCTCGGCCGCGCGAACGAGCCCGATCGTCCCCTCCTGGATCAGATCGAGGAAGGGCAAACCCTGGTTTCTGTACTTCTTGGCGATCGAGACGACGAGACGAAGGTTCGCTTCGACCATCTCCTGCTTCGCGCTGTGGTCGCCGCGCTCGATCCGCTTCGCCAACTCGACCTCCTGGGCGGCCGTGAGGAGATCGACCTTGCCGATGTCCTTGAGGAAGAGCTGCAGCGCGTCGGTCGAAACCTCGCGGGGCTCTTCTGCCTGCTGCTCCTCTTCCTCGGCGACAACGACCTCGATCTGGAGCTCCTCGAGAGCGTGGTAGAAGTCGTCGATCTGACCCGGTTCGAGATCAAGCTCGTCGAGCGCGACGGCGATCTCGTCGGCACTGAGGTGCCCGTGCTCCCGCCCGGCCTCCAGGAGCGCTTTGGCGTCTTCCGTCTCGAGCAGGTCGGTGACGGCCTTCGGTGGTCCGGCTACCTCGGTTGCGCTCACTCCGTTCCCCCCTCCAGGACCGGCGTTTTGGCGATGCCGCACTGTGCCAGCTAGATCGGACAACCGCTATAGGCCGAACGGCTCATTTTTGTGCCGAATGGTCCTAGGGGTTTCGACCCGCCTGCAGAAGCGTTTCGGCCCTCTTTCCAAGGGATGTTAGTGGACCTTGCGCACGGGCGAGGGCAAGCTCGCGACGGGCACGAGGCATGTCTCCGAAGTAGATGAGCAAAAGCCCAAGGTGGAACCGCACCGTCTGGGCATGCGGAAAGCGTCGCACGAGCGGGCCGAGCCGGGAGAAAGCCGTTGCCGGCCGGTCCTTGTCGTAGAGGCCGACGGCCGCAGCCGTCAGCGCCTCGGGGTCGTTCGGGGCAGCCTGAACCGCGGCGACAAACTCGCGCTCCGCGGAAACCGGGCGCAATGCCTGCTGGTAGGCCGAGCCCCGCAGAAGGTGGGCCTGGACGACGTTCGTGACGCGCGTGAAGCTCGGCACGAACGGAGGCAGGCCCGGCGCGCTGCCGGGATGACGGAGATCCTGCGCGCGGACGGCCGAAGGGGAATCCGGCTGGACCCGCTCCGCCGCCTGCCAGGCACGTGTCGCGTCGGCCTGCTGGCCGGAGAACGCGAGCGCCAGACCGAGCTCGAGCTGGACGAGCGCGCTGTGCGGATAGCGGGCCGCGAGGATCCGCAGCCTGCGAGCCGTGCCCGCCGGCCAGGCCTTCAGCGCTTCGCGCACCTGCTGGGCGACCTCCGTCCGCGCCGTCGGATCCGCAACAAAGGGCGGAGGTTTGCCGGCCTGCCGATGGACGTCGCTTCGCGTTGCGAGCGTGACGCCGACCACGGTTCCCGCAGCGGCCACGGCGGCGAGCCCGACGACGATCCAGACCCTGGCTCGCGCGCTCATTCCGGGCGACGCTAGCTCAAGCGCGCAAAGCTATATTTCCTATAGCGATGCCTACGTATCGAGAGCTCCTGCAGCAGACGCGGTCCGAGATCTCGGAAATCGATGCGAGCCACGCGCGGCACCGGATCGAGTCCGGCGAGCCCGTCGTCGTCGATGTCCGGGAGCAGGACGAGTGGGACGAGGGTCATATCCCAGGGGCCGTCCATGTCCCGCGCGGCCACCTCGAATCCCGGATCGAGCGCCTGGCACCCGACACCAGCCGTCCGGTGGTCGTCTACTGCTCGGCCGGCAACCGCTCCGCGTTCGCCGCCAAGACGCTCGCCGAGCTCGGCTACGAGGACGTCGTCTCGCTGGCGGGCGGGTTCACGGACTGGAAGCGCAACGGGTTCCCCGTGCTGCTCCAGGCCGGGCTGGAGGCGCCACAACGCGCGCGCTACAGCCGCCACCTCCTGATCCCGGAGGTCGGCGAGCAAGGACAGTTGAAGCTGCTCGACTCGAAGATCCTGCTCATTGGCGCCGGCGGCCTCGGCTCGCCCGCGTCGCTCTATCTCGCCGCAGCCGGCGTCGGCAGGATCGGAATCGTCGACGCGGACGTCGTCGACGAGTCGAACCTGCAGCGCCAGATCGTCCACTCCACCGAGTCGCTCGGTGAGCCCAAAGTCGAGTCGGCCAGGCGCGCGGTCGAGGCGCTCAATCCCGATGTCGAGGTCGTCGCCTACAAGGAGCGCCTCACCTCCGAGAACATCGAGCGGATCCTGGCCGACGGCTGGGAAGTGATCGTCGACGGCGCCGATAACTTCCCGACGCGCTACCTCGTCAACGACGCGTCGGTGTGGCACGACATTCCCGTCGTGCACGGGTCGATCTACCGCTTCGAAGGACAGGTGACCGTCTTCAAGCCACATCAAGGTCCCTGTTACCGCTGCCTCTTCCCCACGCCGCCGCCGCCGGAGCTCGCGCCGTCCTGCGCGGAGGGCGGCGTGCTCGGCGTGCTGCCCGGCGTGATCGGCTCGCTGCAGGCGAGCGAGGCGCTGAAGCTCGCGCTCGGGATCGGCGAGCCGCTCATCGGCCGGCTGCTCCTCTTCGACGCCCTCGCCGCGACGTTCGACGAGGTGAAGCTGCGGCGCGATCCGGAATGCCCGGTCTGCGGCGAGCACCCGACGATCACCGAGTACGTGGATTACGTCGAGTTCTGCGCAGGGACGCGAGAGCCGGCATGACCGTCGCTCGCCTTCGGCTCGCTCCCGTGAGGGAAACCATGTTTCCCTCACGAGCTCCCTTCTTCAGAGGACGCCTCGACCCCCGCGCCGCTGAGATCGCCGCGTGGGCCGAGGACAACACAAGGGGAAACCGCACGGTTTCCCCCGAAGCCCCTTCCCTACGTCATTGCCAGCGGAGCGGGCAATGACGAAAGTCAGGATCCCCCCGACGCTGCGCGAGCAGGCCGGCGGCCAGCGCGAGCTCGCCGCTGAGGGCGACACGGTTCGTGAGCTGCTCGAGGACCTCATGGGACGGTTCCCCGCACTGCGGACTCAGCTCGTCGAGGACGGCGACATCGCACCGTTCGTCAACGTCTACCTCGAGGGCGAGGACGTGCGCACACTCGACGGCCTCGAGACCGAAGTGCAGCCCGGCTCGACGGTGATCCTCCTGCCGGCCATGGCCGGTGGCTAGTACGCGCATAGCGCGCAACCTCCTCGAGCTCGTCGGCAACACCCCGCTCGTCGAACTGAAGCCCGTCGGCGAGGTCCAGGTCTACGCGAAGCTCGAGGGTCAGAACCCGACCGGCTCGATCAAGGACCGCATCGCCAAGGCGATGATCGATGCGGCCGAAGCCTCGGGCGAGCTGGAGCCGGGGCGCGAACTGCTCGAGCCGACGAGCGGCAACACCGGTATTTCGCTGGCGCTCGTTGCCAAACTGAAGGGCTACCCGCTCACCTGCGTGATGCCGGAGAACGCGACCGAGGAGCGCAAGCGACTGCTGCGGCTCTTCGGCGCGAACATCGTCTTCTCGCCGGGCGACGAAGGATCGAACGGTGCGGTCCGGCTCGCACTCGAGCTCGCGGAGCGCGAGCCCCGTTACTTCATGCCTTTCCAGTACGCGAACGAGGCGAACCCGCGCGCGCACTACGAGGGCACGGGCACGGAGATCGCCGAGGCGCTCGACCGTGTCGACGTGCTGGTTGCCGGTCTCGGCACCGGCGGCACGCTGATGGGGACAGGCGAACGCCTCCGCGAGTCGTTTCCCGACGTCCTCGTCGCCGCAGCGGAGCCGTTGCCCGGAGATCCCGTGATGGGATTGCGCTCGCTGGACGAGGGCTACGTGCCGCCGATCCTCGACGTGTCGAAGCTCGACCGCAAGGTGCTCGTGTCGAACGAGGAGTCGGTGCGTGAAGTGCGCCGGCTGCTCGACGAGGAAGGGATCTTCGCGGGCGTCTCCGCAGGAGCCGTCGGCCACGTGGCGCGCACCCTGGCGGGGGAGCTCGACGGTGGGGTGGTCGTCGCGATCTTCGCGGACGCCGGCTGGAAGTACCTGTCGGCGGATTTCTGGGACGCGGAGAACGTGGAACAGGCGATGGAGCGAACCGTCTGGTGGTGATTCCGGACGACGTGCGCGCGGCGCTCGTCGCGCACGCCGGACGCGAGGCGCCGAACGAGGCCTGCGGGCTCGTCCTCCTGCGAGACGGCCGTGCCGAGCGCTACGAGCCTGGTCGCAATGCCGCGTCGTCTCCGTTTCGCTTCGAGCTCGAGTTCGACAACCCGGAGGTCTGGTTCGCGGAGGATGAAGGCTACGAGCTCGCCGTCTTCCACTCGCACATCTCCGCGCCTGCGCGGCCGTCGCGGACAGACGTCGAGAACATCGGGCTCTGGGAAGGGAAGCCCTATCTCGTGTACTCGATCCAGAAGGACGATCTGGCCGCCTTCCGGATCGAAGACGGCCGGATCGAAGAGGTACCCGTTACGCAGTGACGCGGAAGTGGCCCTGCATGCCGCTGAGGTGGTGCGGGTCGCACTGGTACGTGTAGCGGCCGGGCTTGAGCTTGATCGTCCAGGTCGCGTCGCCCTTGAACGAGATGCCCGTTTTCTTGTTCAGTCCAGGCCCGATCAGGTGGAAGTTGTGGATCGCGGCCTTGTCCTCGACCTTGATCCTGTACGTCCCGGCCTTGATCGTCTTGAGATCCTTGCCGGCCTTCTTCACCTCGATGCTGTAGCCGGGGCCGACCTCGCCGGTCAGTCCGGTGCTCTTGCCCCAGGCAGGAACGAGAAAGAGAACCGCTGCTACGGCGGCAACAACGAGCGTTGAGAGTGCGAGTCGAAACATGAAGCTCCTTCGCGTAGATGGGCTTACGCCCCGTGCCTACGCAAAGGAGCTTCAGGCGGATTTGTCTACGTGACGGTGAGCGTGCCCTTCATGCCGAGCTTGGCATGTGCGTCGACCGTGCATTTGTATGGAAGCTTCCCGGCCTTGAGCGTGACGATCAAGGTGCCGGTCTTTCCCGCGGAGATCAGCTTGCTCTTCTTGCCTGCGATGGCGAAGTCGTGCGGGATCTTGCCCTTGTTCGTCAGCTTGAACGTGACCTTGCCATGCGGCACTTTCGCCTTGGACAGAGTGAACTTGAACTCCTTCATCGCCACGTTGACGGTTGTCGCCGTCGCCGCGGAGGTCCGTGCCGCAACGGGAGCGGCCACGATGAGAGCCGCGAGCGCGACCCCGAGCGCAAGCGTGATGCGATTCATGAGGCTCCTTCCCCGGTCGAAGATTTCGCGGCCATGGTAGCCGCGGCCGTGTTAGGGGTCGATTAAGAGTCGGCGTCGAAGAGCTCGGCTTCGAGCGCCTCGCGCTCGACGTCGTCGCGGTCGCGCTGTTCGCGCCGCTGCTCGAACGTCACCCCGAGCTTGAGGATGCGCGACCCCTCGACCTCGAGCACGTCGAAGCGCATGCCGTCGTGCATGATCGTGTCACCTGCTTCGGGTTGGCGCCCGAGCAGACCGAAGACGAAGCCCGCCATGGTGTGGTAGTCATCGTCGGAAAGCGCGGTGTTGAAGCGCTCGTTGAAATCGTCGATCGGGAACGTCCCGTCGATGATCACCGTGTCCTCGTCGATCTGCTCGACGGACTCGTCCGGCAGGTCGAACTCGTCCTCGATGTCTCCCACGATCTCCTCGAGGAGATCCTCGAGCGTCACGATCCCCTCCATGTCGCCGTATTCGTCGACGACGACCGCCATGTGCTGATTCGCCCGGCGGAACTCCGCGAGCAGAGCCGCCAGGTCTTTCGTTTCGGGGACGATGTGCGCGGGCCTGATGATGTCCTCAACTTTGACCTCGTGCATGCCGCGATCGCGCAAGGCGCGGAAGAGATCGCGCACGTGCAGGATGCCGACGACGTTGTCCAGCGACTCGCGGTAGACCGGGTACCTGGTGAACGGCGAGTCCATCACCGCCTCGAGGCACTGCTCCGGCGGGAGATCGATGGAGAGGGCCACGACTTCCGGCCGCGACACCATCACGTCCTTCGCCTCCTTGTCGGCGAAGTCGAACACCTTGTAGAGCATCTCCTGCTCTTGCTGCTCGATCTCGCCATGCCGCGTCGACTGCGAGACGAGCATGCGCAGCTCCGCCTCCGAGAGGACGTCGTCGTCCGCGCCGGGCGGCTTCAAGCCGAGCCACTTCAGGACGATCTCTGTCGAGCGCTCCAGGAACCACACGGCCGGCCGCATGACGATGAAGAAGAAACGCACCGGCGCTGACACGAACAGTGCTGTTCCTTCGGAGTGCCCGAGTGCGATCCCTTTCGGCACGAGCTCGCCGATCACAACGTGCAGGAAGGTGAGGACCAGGTAGGCAAAGAGCACCGCGAGCACCGTCGAAATCGCTTTGTCGAAGAGCCGCGACAGCGCCACCTCGCCCAGGGCACCGATGCCCAGCGAGGTGAGCGTCACGCCGAGCTGCATCGCGGCGATGAAGCGCGGCGGATCGGCCGTGATTCGCAACACGTCGCGCGCTCGCCGGTTGCCCTGATGCTGCAACTCGACGATGCGGGTCCGCCGTGCGGTGACGAGGCCGTATTCGGCCGCGACGAAGAAGGCGTTCAGCAGGATCAGAACGCCGACGGCGACGAGCTCTAAGAGGATCGTCACGCCCCGACCCCGTGGGCGTTGGTACTAGGCGGGATTTCGTCGTCCAACTACTGAGAAGTATAGGAAACAAGGTTGTCGTCACCGAAGCGCCCGGCCCGACCCTCGCGGACAAGCCGTTCCAGGTGCGACAGAGTCTCTGCGACCGCGAAACGGCGCTGGGTGGGCGCCAGCTCGCGACCGAACACGCCGAGCGAGACCTCGTAGGCGCTGCGTGGCTCGACTGCGAGCGCCGCTGCGTGATCGTCCAGCCGGATCCGGTGGTGCTCGATCAGCTCGCGGGCCCGCGTGGGCGCGTCGTGGATCGGCTCGCCGTGGCCCGGATAAACCACACGGGGCGCGAGCTCGATCGTGCGCTCGAGCGACGCGAGGTAGTCGCCGAGCGGATCCGGGCGGCTCTCGGGATAGAGGCCGACGGCCGGCGTGATCCGCCGCAGCAGGTGGTCACCGCCGATCAGGACTCCGTCGCGAAGGAAGCCGAGGTGTCCGTCGGCATGGCCGGGCAGCTCCAGGACCTGCCAACCTCCGACCTCGCTGCCTTCGTACAGCAGCTCCGGGTCGAGCGCGTAACGGATGAAGGGGGCGAACGCGTGCCCCTGCACGATGAGGTCCTCGACGACGGGGGCCGGCACTCCGTGCCGCACGAACCAGGCCGCGATCCGCTCGGGCCAGTCGTCGCTTCCCCAGACCCGCTCGCACTGGGCGTAGTCGAGCCCGCCCTGGAAGACCGGGGCCCCGGTGGCCGCGGCCGCCGACTGCGCTCCGCCGACGTGGTCCGGGTGGAAATGGGTGATCGCGATGCGCTCGACGTCCACGGACTCCCACGGCGCGTCTCCGAGCCCGAGGCCGGTGTCGAAGAGCGTGCCGCGCGCCAGATAGCAGTGGACGTGCCTCGGCCCGGTCGGGAGCGGCAGCGTCAGCCGCTGAATACCGTCTTCGAGCTGTACGAACGCCTGTTCTATACTCCCTGCTGAGGACAATGCGGATCGAGTATCGCGAAGAGCCCTGCAAGAGCGCCCTCAACCCGGTCAAGGGCATGGGCTTCAAGTGGTCGCTGAACCCGTACATGGGCTGCGTCCACCGCTGCACGTTCTGTTACGTGCGGGCGTTCGAGAGACGATCGGACCGGCCCTCGGACGATCGTTACGGGACGTCGATCCGAGTGAAGACGAACGTGGCCGAGGTGTTGCGGAAGGAGCTCGCTCGTCCGACCTGGCAGCACGAGCAGGTGACGGTCGGCGCGGCCACCGACCCCTACCAGCCGGTCGAGGGCAAGTACAAGCTGACGCGCGCGTGCCTCGAGGTGTTCCGCGACGCGGCGAACCCTTTCGGGATCATCACGCGCGGACCGATGATCGTCCGCGACATCGACGTCCTCGCCGAGGCGTCGCTGCGCGCGGACGTCGGCGTGACCTTCTCGATTCCGACGCTCGACGACGAGGTCTGGAAGCGGACCGAGCCGTCGACCGCGCATCCGCGGCAGCGGCTGAAGGCGGTGACGGCGCTCGTCGACGCCGGAGTGAAGGCGAGCGTCGGGATGGCGCCGATCCTGCCCGGGATCTCCGACCGGCCCGAGCAACTGCGGGAGGTGGTGCGGGCGGCGAGGGAGGCCGGCGCGACCGGCATCTGGGCCAATCTCCTCTTCCTTCGCCCGGGAACGCGCGAGCACTTCCTCGAGCACCTCGCCGAGGACTGGCCCGAGCAGCTGCCGCTCTACGAGCGGCTTTACGCGCGGCGGCGAGCCTACCTCGGCACCGAGGAGCGGAATCCGCTGCGGAACGAGGTCGGAGCGCTCGCGCGTGAATACGGGATCCGAGACCGTAGGGTGCTGAAGCTGGCGCCTCCCCCGGAGCCCGAGCAGCTATCGCTGAGCTTTTGAACGGCCGCACGGGCCAAGCCCGCACGGCCTCCTAGGCGGCGTCGACGATGTCGACGCCTCGGCCGAATATCATCCTCGACGGGTGTCTACCCCCTCCACCCCCTCCGAGATCACCTGTCTCATCGTCGACGACCACGAGGTCGTCCGGGAAGGGCTACGGCTGTCGCTGTCGCGTGCGCCGCACATCCGCGTGATCGGCGAGGCGTCCGACGGCGCCAGCGCGGTCGCGCTCGCAGAGCGGCGGCGGCCTGACGTCGTGATCATGGACGTGCGCATGCCCGGGATGGACGGGCTCGAGGCGACCAAGATCCTGACGGAGAAGGTCCCGGAGTCCGCAGTGCTGATCTTCACCGCGTACAGCGAGCGCTCCCTGCTCGGCCGCGGGCTCGAGTCGGGCGCGAAGGGCTACATCCTCAAAGAGGCGCCCCACCAGACGCTGCTACGGGCGATCGAGAAGGTCGCGGGGGGCGAGGGTTACGTCGACCCGGCGCTGATGCCCGCGTTCCTGACCGGCAAGGACAAGGACGAGATGCTGACCGGGCGCGAGCGGGAGATCCTCCAGCTGCTCGCGGACGGAATGTCCAATCAGGACGTCGCTGCGAAGCTGTTCATCAGTCAGGAGACGGTGAAGAGCCATGTCCGCCACATCCTCGCCAAGCTCGAGGCGGACACGCGGACGCAAGCGGTTGCGATTGCGCTTCGCGAAGCGATCATCGACTAGAGCCGGGCTGCTCGTTCTGGCGTTTGCCGCGGCGGCGGTCTTGGCCGTGGTCGCGCTGGCCGTGGGCAGCCACCCGCTTGCCCTCGCCGGTCTCGCAGCATCAATCGCGCTCGCGGGGGTCGTCGCCGCGTCCCTGATCGTGAGCGAGCGCCGGCGGCACGAGGCTGCCGAGCGGGAGCTCACGAGCGAGGCGCGCTTCCTCGAGTCGCTCGTCGAGACGATGGGCTCGATCGCGGGCGGGGCCGAGGTGTTGGAGCGGACACGCCAGGAGGCGGAGCGGCTCTTCGAGGCGCGGGCGTTGCTGCTGCCGCCGGGCGAGCCGCCGCTGCAGGCCCCGGCGGAGAACGCGATCGTGATTCCCCTACGTGCGCACGACGAGGAGATCGGCGCGCTGCGGTTGACGCGTCAGCGTCCCTTCGAGCGCGACGACGTCGTGCGTGCAACCGTGCTGGCCGACTTCGCCGCGCGCGAGCACGAGAACGCCGAGCTGCTCGACGATGCGCGCGTGCGCGAAGCCGAACGCTCCCGACTGTCGGATCAGCTCATCACAGCCGAGCAAGACGAGCGGCGACGCCTTGCGAACGAGCTGCACGACGGCGCGGTGCAGTCACTCTCGGGAGTCGCCCTGCTGCTCGATGCGGGGTTGAACTCGATCGAGGAAGGTCGCGGCGCGGAGGCGCAGCAGATCATCCGCCGCGCGCTCGAGCGACATCGCGCAACGATCGGCCAGTTGCGGAACCTCTCCTTCAACCTCGAGCCGGTGGTTCTGCGCGACCAGGGCTTCGCCCCGGCGGTCCGCGCCCTGACCGATCAGATCGAGCTCGCCCACAACGTCCGTGTCGAGGTCGACGTCGAGGCGGCCGAGCAGCTTGCGGAGAAGACGCAGGCGGCGATCTACCAGATCATCCGCGAGGCCCTCGATCAGGCGGTGCACCGCGGACCGCCACAGACCCTGTCGGTGACGATGCGGCAGACACCCGACGGCGGCGTCGAGACCGCGATCGCGGACGACGCCCCAGGCGAACGCCGCCGCCGCAGCCTCGAGGAGCTCGAGGAGCGGGCGAGGACGCTGAACGGGGTCCTCACCGTCGACCAGGGCGAGGAGGCCGGGACTACGGTACGCGTCGTGCTCCCGCCGTACGCCACGGCTCGTTAGGCCAGGGTCTGACCCCAGCCGTTCAGGTCACGTCTCGAGAAGCCAGGGTCTGACCCTGGGTAGGATGCGCGGCCGATGGCCGACGGCAGGCATCTCCTCTTCGTCTGGAAGCCGAGCGGCTATGAGCTGCGCGACGCTGACGGCGACGCGCCGGCGGTCGGCGCGCTGGTCGAAGTCGACGATCTGGAGGAGCAGGTCGTCAAGGTCGGACCGTCGCCGCTGCCGAACGATCCTCGGCCCTGCGTGTACCTACAAGCGGTCTAGGGCGCTCTCAGCCGCGATGCGTCCGAACACGAGCGCCGCGGCCAGTCCACTCGCGTAGCCGCCTGTCGAGATTCCGCCCACGTCGGCGCCCGCGGCGAAGAGACCGTCTACGCCCACCACCCGCGCTCGCTCGTCGACGCGTAAGCCGCCGATCGTGTGCGTGATGCCAGGTGAGACGCGAACCGCCACGCGTGCGCCCGCAGGCGCGGGAAACGGAAGCTCGGCCGGATCCACTCGTGTCGGCGCGAGGGCAACGATGTGCGCGACCTTTCGTTCCCTGACCGACTGCGCGAGCGCGTCATCGTCCAGCAAGTACCACGCACGGGCGTCCGGCTGCTGCGCCGTCGCCTGCACGAGGTCGTTCTCGGACCACGACACCTCGCCGTCGAAGAACTCCTCGCCGCGCTCGTTGTAGACGCGGGCAAACCGGCCGTAGAGCTGCGCGAGCGGGACGAACTGCGCTTCGCTGAAACTCGCGTCCGGCATGTTACGCCCGTAGAACTCGTCCAGCCCCGCAGAGAGCTCCGCGCCGCGCGCGAGCGCATAACGCATGCCGTCACCGCTGCTCCAGGGATTCGCCCGCAGCCTGAGGGAGCCGGCCGGATGGATGTGCTCGGCGACGAGCTCTGCGTTTCCCTGGAAGCCTCCGGTCGCGAGGATCGTCGGCTCAGCCGCCGCCTCCTGCCCCGGCCGAACGTCGCCTGCAACACGAACGAGCGCCGCCGTCAAGCCGCGCGGATCGAAACGCCTTCCGGTCGTGCGCGGATTCCCCGTGTCGGGTTCGACGACGGGCGCGCCGAGCGACTCGAGCCAGGCGATCGCGCCGTCGAGCCGTTCCCAGAGGACGCGCTGCAGCGCCTCGTCGCCGGCCGGGCATTCCGCTCGGTAGTCCTCCCACTCGCGGAACCGCCAGATGACGCCGCTCGACAGCAGCATCGATCCACCAGGCCGCGTTCCCTTCTCATACACGATCGGGGTCGCTCCCAGCTCGCGTGCACGCGCGGCGGCGGACAGCCCCGCCATCCCCGCACCCACTATGTGGAGTGTCCCTCCCAGCAATGCTTGCCGGCTTCTGGCCCGGCGATCACACGGCGCCAGAGTCCACCCTCGCTCTTACCAAGGCGGTCCAGCCCTGGCTGCGAGCGAGTGCGGCCCCTGGCTTGGTGCTCGCGACCCAGAAACTCGGAAGCACCGCTGGCAGGGACACTACTTGAGAGCGAATCCCGGCTTGTGCTGGACGTACTCGATGCGAACGTGCTCCGGGCCCCACACGAAGACCGCGCGCGTGTTCGCTGCGTCGACGACGTTGTCGACGATGTGACGCTCCTCGGCCTCTGCGATGACCGGGTCGACCTCGTCGACGAGCACCGCGACGTGATTCAGCAACGGCTTCTCGGCGTCGCCGGGGTCGCCGGGATGGAACTCGACGTAGGCGCCGCCGACTTCGACCCGCGGGTTACCTTCAGCCGAGGGACCGGCCGGGTTGAAGCCGAGCTCGGTGTACTCCTGCGCCGTCTGGTCGGGCTCGGCGGAATACAACGCGACGTGGTCGAGGTCGTACTCGACATCTGTCGGCGCCTCGACGAGACGGACACGCACTCCTTCGCCGAGCTCGACCTCGTCGCCCTCAGGAAGGTCTTCGAGCGCGTGGTCGAGATTCGACACGCGCAGCGCAACGTGCTTGAACGCACCCTGCTCGCGCGGGCCCTCGGCCGTGAAGAGCGTCAGCTTTCCGCGCCGCGCATCGGAGCCGATCAAGGTGAACGCATCCTGCCGGTCGATCACGTGCATCCCGACGTGCTGCGTCAAGAAGTCGACGATCGGCTCGCGATCCGCGACCCAGAAGGCGACGTGATCCAGGATCTTGGGCTTCACGTCGCCAGCGTACCTGCGACGTACCGGTCTACCGAGACGAGTCGCTCTTCGTTTCGCCGGCCTCCGCACGCTGCTTGTTGACCGTGGCTGCGGCGATCTCCTTAGCCCGCTTCGTCGAGCGGCCCTGCTTCTTCTCCGACTCCTTGATGTGCTCGTACTGACGCTCGCGCTTGTCGTTCCATGCTTCCTGTGGCATGTCTCGGACCCCCTCAATTGGCGGATGACGAGCGTCCACTACCCGCTTTCGCGAGGGTTATTCCAGGGGTGGATTCTGGACGTCGTGCTCGGTCGCGTACTCGTCGGTGAGCTTGTTCACGACGTCGAGGCCCTCGCCGTACGCGTAGTTGATCGGCACGAACGGCTGCCACTTGTCCGGCAGGGCGTCCTCCGGGAAGATCGCCTCAACGGGGCACTCCGGCTCGCATGCACCGCAGTCGATGCACTCCTCCGGGTCGATGACGAGGATGCGCTCGGCTTCGTGGATGCAGTCGACCGGGCAGACATCCACGCAGGATCTGTCTTTGATGTCGATGCAGGGCTCGGCGATGATGTAGGTCACTGGGCGCGACCTACTTTACTCAAGTGATCAGCTCATCCACGACCTGAGCTGCGCGCTCCTGGAGCGCGTTCTTCACGAGCACCTGGTCGAAGCCCGCCTCGTGGGCGCGCCGTAGTCCGGCCGTGTCGGTGTGCCCCCCGAAGCCGAGGATCGGTATCTCCGGATACGAGTCGGCGACGTCGATCGGGTCGACGCGGCTGATGTCTGCGATCACCAGGTCTGGCCAAACGGCGCTGTCGGTCGTGACGAAGTGATGTCCAGGGAGCAAGGCCTCGAGCTTGCCCCGAAAGTAGACATCGACCCCACAGAGCAGGATCGTCGCCACGGCCAAAGGGTATCGCGCTTGGACCTGCCTACTCAAGCCCCTGCTAGGGTCGCCCGCGTGGAAGACGGCTTCGTCAGCGTCGCTCGAGTCGACGACGTTCCGCCCGGAACCATCCGCAGCCTCCAGGCAGGCAAGGAGGAGGTCGCCCTGGCCAACTGCAACGGCGGTTTCTACGCGGTTCAACCGCACTGCCTCCACCTCCAGGGACCTCTCGGCCAGGGCAAGCTGGATGGGTGCGTGGTGACGTGCCCCTGGCACGGCTGGCAGTACGACGTGAGAACGGGCCAGAACGTGTTCGACCTCGCGATCCAGCTCCGCACGTACGACGTCCAGGTGGAAGACGGAGAAGTTCGAGTCCGCATATGAGACGGGCGTCGAGCTGATTCGTACAGGCGAGTACTTCGCTTCCCCCGAAGTACTCGCGCGGGGAACCGGCATAGACAGAGCGATTGCTGGCCGCGTGTCAAGCCAGTGTCAAGCAGAGGAGGGGGCTAGAAGCTCCGTTTTGGCGCTACTACGCCCGCGGGCATGCCCTGAAGGCGCTTCAGCGCTCGTGCGCGTGCGAAGACCTCTCCCGCGCGGTCGATCGAGGGGTGCCTCCCCCCACTTGCTTGAGCTTCTCGCGTGTGCGGATCCTCGGAACCCCCCGACAGCGATATCCACATAACGGCCTGGGCCCAGCCCACCTCCTGCATCACCGCGCCGCACCGAACACGACCAGGCCGCTCTGTGTCGCGGATGTCCTACCTGATCCAGCTCAAGTGACAAGGACGCTAGCCCAGGCGACGGGGCTGTAACGCGCGTCAGACGTTGGCGAGCACGCCGTCCAGTGGGCGAGGTACGCGGCCAAGCTCGAGCGCCTCCACGAGCGGCGCTGCGAGTCGGATCTTCCAGTTCGTGAGGAAGCCCCGGAGCTGTTCCTCTGTCGCCCGTGCTCGGTGCGCTGGCTGCTTCTGGTAGGTGCGAAACGATCCCAGCTTCCCATTCACGGCGAGGATCTCCTCTACGACCTGGGCGCCTAGACAGCGGACCAACTCGTCCTCCAGATCCCTATCGCACACGAAGAAGCCAAGTCGCTCCATCCCAGCTCGGTCGAGG
>Ga0307320_10000166_pt1 | contig 23028 bp, 19 predicted proteins | sample ER_DNA_369_FD_194495 | JGI IMG/M metagenome (GOLD analysis project Ga0307320, IMG submission 194495) | Bulk soil microbial communities from the East River watershed near Crested Butte, Colorado, United States - ER_DNA_369 | ecosystem: Environmental > Terrestrial > Soil > Floodplain | place...
TGGCACGACCGTCACGATCGCGACGTCGGTGGCGCACCAGCTCCAGGTCGGCGACCAGGCCACGGTCGCAGGCGTCACCGAGCCGGGCTACAACGGCACCTTCACCGTCACCGCCGTCCCGTCGACTAGGTCCTTCCAGTACCAGAACACGGTCGTGGGACTGCCGGTCTCCGGCGGCGGCACCGTCACGCACGTCGTTCCCGGCGCGACTTCGTCGGGCACGACCGCGACGATCAAGACGAACGTCGCGCACGGTCGCGCGGTCGGCAACGTCGTGGTCATCTCGGGTGTCGGCGTCGCCGACTACAACGGGACCTTCACGATCACCGCGGTCCCCTCGCCCAGGACGTTCCAGTACACCTTGCCCGCCGGTGATCTTGCGGCGTCCGGCGGCGGGACTGCGACCTACCTCCACCCGTTCCGCGTACGCATCGGCGGCCGCAGCTCAGAGTTGATCAACAGCACTCCTGCGCTCGCCTACGGCAACACGGTCCTGACGAACGCGATCAACGCGATCCCGGGCTTCGCGGGAACGGTCACGGTCACGAACGCCACGTCGACGGGCTTCACCGTCACGTACGCAGGCGCCTTAGCCGGGGCCGACGTGTCGAACATCCAGCTCACCCAGCTCAACTGCGGCTGCTTCTCCTCGGTCGAGGAGACGAACCACGGCGGACCCTTCGACTCGTTCCGGCTCAACTACGACGGCAACGTGTCGGGTCCGATCACGAACGGCACGAACTACACGGCAACCGACATCGACACCGCCTTGACGGCACTGCTCCCGGCCGGTGGCAACGTCACCGTGACGGGCTTCGGCGGTGGAACCTTCAGCAACACCGGGTTCCAGGTCACGTACACCGATGCTGTCGGTGGCACGAACCTGCCCCTGCTGGTCGTCCAGGACTTCGCCCCTGGCGCGTCCGGCTTCACCGGCGAGACCGACAAGGGCGGACTCGACGATCGCAACGGCACGGTCACGCCGACTGGCAACACCTCCCCGGCGGTCAGCGTTCCGGCCGGCTTCACGATTCCGCTGCGGACGCCATTCGCGCTTACGGGGTCGGCGAGCGATGCCGAGGGCGACACCCTCGTCTACTCGTGGGAGCAGAACAATCCCGGCAACGGGGCACCCACACCGAACAACGCCGGGCAATCACTCCTCAACAACACGAAGACGGATGGGCCGCTCTTCGCCATGTTCCCGAAGTCGGCGCCGGTCAGCGAGGAAGACACGCTGGAGTACGAATCGTTCGGCGAGAACCACCTCACGACCAGCCCGACGCGAGTGTTCCCGGATCTCGAGCAGATCCTGAGCAACAACACGAATGCCGAGACCGGGATGTGCCCGTTCGGCGGCATCGCGGCGCCCGTGCGTTTTTCAATCAGGGAGTGCTACGCCGAGTTCCTGCCGACCGCGTATTACACCGGCGCCTTCGTCCCGCCCGCACTGCCGGTCCCGACGCTGCTCTTCCGCTTCACGGCACGTGACCGGAACATGGCCGGCGGCGGCAACAACAGCGCGGACCTGACGCTGACGCTGGCACCGGGCGCCGGTCCGTTCATCGTCACGTCGCCGGACACGGGCGTCACTTACCCGCACAGCACGACACAGACGGTGACGTGGGACAAGGCGAACACGGACATTGCGCCGGTCAGCACGTCGGACGTGAAGATCAGCCTGTCCACCGACGGCGGCTTCAGCTACCCGCACGTGCTCGCAGCGAGCACGCCGAATGACGGCTCCGCCGCCGTCGTGCTTCCGGCCGTCGGGACGACGACCGCCCGGATGAAGGTCGAGGGCGTCGGGAACGTCTTCTTCGACGTCTCGAACACGAACTTCACCATCGTCGGTCCGTCGCCACCGCCGCCACCTCCACCTCCGCCGCCACCTCCGCCACCACCTCCACCTCCGCCACCACCTCCACCTCCACCTCCACCTCCACCTCCACCTCCACCTCCACCCCCGCCACCACCACCCCCGCCACCACCACCCCCGCCACCACCGCCACCACCGCCCGGCGGCGACCCGGTGATCACGGCCGCAGGCGACATCGCCGCCTCAAGCGGTAGTCAGGTCTTGACCGCCACGCTCGTGACCACGATCAACCCGGCCGCGGCTCTGACCCTGGGCGACAACGCCTACGACAACGGGGCGCTCGGCGACTACATCAGCTTCTACCAGCCGAGCTGGGGCACGTTCCTGAACAAGACCAACCCGGTCCCGGGGAACCACGACTACCAGACTTCCGGGGCGTCAGGGTACTTCTCGTACTACGGGGCAAGAGCACCGGCCCCGTACTACTCCTACAACCTCGGCTCCTGGCACCTGATCGCGCTCAACTCGGAGATCGCCCACACGGCCGGCTCGGCCCAGGACACCTGGCTGATCAACGACCTCGCCGCCCATCCCAGTGCCTGCACGCTTGCCTACTGGCACAAGCCACGCTTCTCCTCCGGTACCACGCATGGCAGCGACACCAGCTTCAGCCGCTTCTGGCAGGACCTCGACGCCGCCAACGCCGAGCTCGTCCTGAACGGGCACGAGCACAACTACGAGCGCTTCGCCCCCCAGAACCCAAGCGGCGGGGCCGACCCGGCCGGGATCCGCGAGTTCGTCGTCGGCACCGGCGGCAAGAGCCACTACAGCTTCGGCGCCACCCCGGTGCCCAACAGCGAGATCCGCAACGGCTCCACCTACGGCGTGCTCAAGCTGACCCTGCACGCCAACAGTTACGACTGGCAGTTCGTGCCGGTGGCGGGGCAGGCCTTTGCCGACTCCGGTACCGCGGCCTGCCACTAGCCGCTCGTCCCTAGCGAGTCACGCCGTGGCGCGAGCGGCCGGCTCCAGCCTCGCGTCGCCCCAGGCCTTGTTGCACTTCACGCAGAAGATCGTGACCGAGAGCCCGCTCGTGTCGGATGCTTCGGACGGGAGCGCGTAGCGCTGGGCTCCCGACGCGCTCCGGAGCGGTGCGAGCACCTTCCACTCGGTGCGGAGACCGCCCTGATGGCGAGCGAGATAGACGAAGAGCTCCGGCGCGCGCTGCGTCGAGAAACTCTTGCTCAGGCGCAGCTCGAGCCTTCCGGAGACGTCCCGCACGATCGTCGCCCTCCCCGTCGTGCCCCAGCTGACCGATCGGAACTTCCCCTGCGCGAGAACACCGGCCGGGCCCCGGGCGAGGGCGTTCTCCGTGCCTCCGCGGGTGAGGAGGAGCCCGAGCGCAAGGCCGCCGAGCGCCGCGGCGCCGAGCGCCGCCAGCAGCAGCCGTCGTCGGGCAACGATGCGCATCGCGGAAACGTCACTTTGCCCACAAGCTCGCGTGCGCGCAACTTCTTCACGAGTTCGTAACCGGATAGCTGCCCACGGATTGCGCAAAATCGATCAAAGTGAGCCTGGATGCGCTTCGCGATCGTCGGCAACAGTCCGAGCCTGACGAATCTGGCGCTCGCCACGCTGGGCTGGAACGGCGTTCCCGGCGAGCTTCTCTCTCCGCGTGAGGCGCTGCTGACCCTCGGCCCCGGCGACGTCGCGCTGGCACGGCTCGACGTCCGCGAAGAGCTCGACGGCATCGAGGACGGCCTGTGGGCCCTGGAGCGGCTCGAGGACGCCGGCGTGACCGTGCTCAACCGGCCGGCCTCGCTGCTTCGGGCCCACGACAAGCTTCTGACCGCCCGGCTGCTGCGGCACGCCGCGCTCCCACACCCGCGGACGACGCTGGTGGAGCGCCACTCTCCGCTGCCCGACCTCGACTTCCCCACCGTGCTCAAGCCGCGGTTCGGGAGCTGGGGCCGCGACGTCAAGCTCTGCCGCAACCGCGGCGAGCTCGAGCTGGCGCTCGAGGCGCTCGCCTTCCGTGGCTGGTTCCGCAAGACCGGCGCGGTCGCGCAGGAGCTCATCCCGCCCCTGGGCCACGACCTGCGCCTGATCGTCGCCGGCGGTCGCATCGTCGGCGCCGCCAAGCGGATCGCGCCGCCGGGCGAGTGGCGGACGAACGTTGCGCTCGGCGCGAGCGCAGTCCCCGTGACGCCGCCGCCGGTCGCCTCTGAGCTCGCCCTCGCCGCGGCCGCCGAATCGGGCCTCGACCTCGTTGGGGTCGACCTGCTCCCGACCGGCCCGGGCGGCTTCTGCGTGGTCGAGCTGAACGGCGCGGTCGACTACCGGCCGGTGTACTCGTTCCCCGGCCGCGACGCCCACACCGACACGATGGCCGCGCTCGGCGGCGCACAGCCGTCGGAGAGTGGAGCGATCGAGCTCTTCGCCGACCAGATCTCCTGAAATCGGCGTTTCCCGCCGATACACAGGTGGATGGAACCTGCGGAGAACATCTGGCGCCCCCTGGGCGAGCTGCTGGTCGGCAAGGGTCTCGTCACGAAGGACGAGCTCGAGCTCGCGCTAGCCGAGCAGGCCGAGAGCGGTCGTCTGCTCGGTGCGATCCTCGTGGAGCGGGGCTTCGTCTCGGGCCCGGCGCTCGCGATCGCCCTGGCCGAGCAGTACGGCGTCGAGCTGCACACCGAGCGCGGCTTCGGCACCGGCCTCTGGGCCGAGATCGACCGGCGGCACCGCGCCGGCCGAGGGAACGGCGCCCACGAGTCTCCTCGGCCTCACCCCGACGCGGAGAACGTCGTTACGCTCGAGCCGGTGAAGCTTCCGCTGCTCCAGGCCGTCCCCGACGCCGATCCGGAGCTCGAGCGGCTCGAGGCCGAGAACCGCCGTCTGCAGACCGAGATCGAGCGTCTGCAGACCGAGTTCACGAGGCTGAAGGTCGTCGAGGCGCCGCAGCCGGCCTCCGCGCACCTGCTGTTCGTCCCGACCCCGGCGCGCTACCTGCTGGTCGAGCGCGACGGGGCCCCGCCGGTCCCGGGCTCGAAGCTCGACGTCGCCGAGGCCGCGGAAACGTTCGTCGTGACCAAGGTCGGCGCCGCGCCGTTCCCCGGCGAGCGTCGGCCCTGCGCGTTCCTGCTGCCGCTAGGCTGACGGTCCTCGACGCCTTCAGGCGGGTTTGATCACGAGCAGGTCGCCGTACCCGTTGGCGGTGACGATCCCCACGTAGCGATAGATGCTCGAGCCGGTCAGTGCGTCGACGGTTTGCTGCTCCTTCACCGCGATCCTCCCGGGCAGCGGCGGGCGATGCGGAAGCGTCGTGCGGAGCGGTCGGTTCAAGTGGCTCGAGAGGTCGCTGCGATGGAAGAACAGCGTCGAGGTCAGCCTCTTCTCGCCCGGGCCCGGCGGGACGAAGACCAGAACATTCTCCACCCCGTCGGTGTACTCGAAGGTGTAGAGAGCCAGCTCGAGCGCCTCCCGTCGAAGCACCGTGCCTCGGGCCTGGGAAGGCGATCCCTCCGAGATCTTGCAGTTCTTGCCGCTCCCGCAGAGGATGAAGACGATGCTCTCGCTCTTGTCGTAGGGCTTGAAGTCGCCGAGGGTCTTCGGCTCCGCCTTCGTCGGCACCACGATCGCCTTCACGCTCTGGTCGGCCAATGGCCCGCCGACCCTGACCGCGGTCAGCTGGTCGCCACTCGGAAGGCGGTAGGCGCGGCCCACGTGGTCGGCGATCTCGCGCACCTGGGAGTCGAGCGAGGTCGCCGCCGGCTGCCAGGGCGACCAGGCCGGCGGCGGCGTCGGGGCCGGCCGCTGCAGGAGCACGACGAACGCGCCGATGCCCGTGCCCACGGCGGCACCCAGCGCGAGGTAAGCAACCGCGAAGCGGCCGCGGGTGCTCAGACTGCGGGCCATGCCTCCGCCTGTGTGAGGTCGGTCTTCGGGAGCGTTAGCTTCGCCGACTCGAGGATCTCGTTGAGCTCGTCGCCGAACAGCTCCTGCTTCTCGATCAGCGCGTCGGCGATCTGCTCGACGGCCTTCTTGTTGTGCTCGATCAGGAGGTAGGCGGAGACGTAGGCCTGCCCGAGCAGCTGCGCTGCGAGCGCGCGCTTGTGGCGGTCGCCCAGCACTCCGGCCAGCGGGTCATGGCCGAGCGGGCCGCCGTCGCCGGTGCGATTCATGATCTGGAGCCCGATCTCCTCGAAGCGCTGCATGACCTCGTCCCGCTTGGTATCGGCGGCCTTGCTGCGCTTGACCACGTTCCCGTTCGACTGGCCGTTCTTCTCGGGGAACTCCGGCGCCATCCCGCACGCGCCGACCATCCAAGCTGCCCGCGCGGTCGCGCTCTGGACGTCGCCGCCGACGCCCGTCGAGTTCTCGCCGTAGAACGAGCGCTCGGCGGCCATCGCGCCGAGGGCCCAGACCAGCTGCGCCATCTCCTCGGAGCGCCAGGAGCTGAAGCGCTCCTCCTTCTCGCGCGCCTGGTGGTGGCCGAGCGCGGCCCCGCGGCGGCGGATCGAGAGGCGCGTCGACTCGGCGCCCTTCATGTAGACGTGCGCGGCCGCGGCGTGGCCGGCCTCGTGAATCGCGACGGCGCGGGTCTCCTCCGGGATGTACTCGGTGCCGATCGCCGTGCCGGACTCGACGGTCGTCATCGCCTCGACGATGTCCGGCCAGCTGAAGGCCATGCGGCGGTCGTGGTGGGCCAGCGTGAGCGCCATCGAGCAGACCTGTTCGATCATCGCGGGCGAGTAGCCGCCCGTGACCCGGGCGAGCTCGTCGCGCCGCTTGTCCGTGTCGAGGTCCTCGTCGTGCGCGACCTTGGCCAGGTAGAGATCGAAGATGTCGAGCCGGTCGCGCTTCGTCGGCGTCCGGAACCAGACGTGGCGGCCCATCCGGCCAGGGCGCGTGAGCGCGGGGTCGAGCACCTCGAGGGGGACGTTCGTCGCGCCGACGAAGTAGATCTGGTTCCCAACGGGACGCGCGTGCGGCAGGCGTAGCCTCATGCGTCCGATGCGCCGTGGGACGACGTAGAGCGCATCCAGCAGCTTGTTCACGACGTTCGTCGTCGCGCGGCGCATGAGGGGCGGGTTGTCGATCCCGTCCATCACGATCAGCAGCTGGTTCAGCGCGAGCTGCCCTTGGCCGCCCATCATGCCCGGGAACACCTGGTTGACGATCCGCCCGAGGAAGGGCGTGGCTGCGACGACCTGCGGCTCGCGCGCGGCGAAGAGCCGCTCGCGCCAGGCGCGCGACTCGAGCACGAGGTCCTCACTCGGGTTGAGCGCGCCGTTCGGGCCGTAGAAGCAGAGGTCGTGGAAGCTCTGCGGCCTCGGGCTCATGATCCCGGCCGGGCTGCCGCCGAGCGCCTGGCGCCGCATTCCGACGGCGTCGATCTCGTCGATGAAGACGATGCACTGGCCGCCCCACTTGCGCGCGAGCCGCTTCGCCTTCCGCGCCATCCAGCGCACGATGATCGCGTCCATCCCCATGAAGGTCTGAGCGAAGCCCGAGCCGGGGATCGTCACGATCGGCGAGTTGAAGCCGGTCGCGATCGCCTTGGCGAGCATCGTCTTGCCCGTCCCGGGCGCGCCCAGGAACAGAAGCCCGCGTTCGCGCCTCCCGCCCGCCTTCTCGAACGCCTCACCGGACTGCCAGAGGTTCACGACGCGCCGGACCTCCTGCTTGGCCTCGTCCTGGCCGCGGACGTCGTCTAGCTTCACGCCCCAGTCCGCGTCGCCGGGCTCGAACCCACGGATCTGGGAGACGCCCATGATCAGCATCGGGCCGAAGAAGATCCCGAAGTTGAAGATGAAGAAGATGAGGAACGTGAAGAAGAGCGGCGCCTGCCCTGGGGCTTTGGCCGCACCGTCGCGGATGGTGTGCCAGAAGTCGGTGGCCGTCCCGACGAGGCTGGCCTCGTCGGCGCCGAGGGTCAGCACGCGCACGACGTAGACCGCGAGGATCACCAGGATCGCCGCGTAGGCGACCTTGAACCAGAAGTGCCAGAACCAGACGCGCCGGCGCGCGACGACGTCCTCCTCGCGCAGCCGCTCGTTGTCGACGCCGAACAGGCTCGGCCACTCGATGAAGCGGTGGAAGATCAGGTCGAGCAGGCCCCGGAACGCCGCCACCGCGAGCACCGTCAGGACGAGCGCCCAGCCGATCGGGAGCTCCTGCATCTTGTAGAGCCAGACGAAGAGCGCCGGGCTCGTGATCAACGCGACCGCCGTAGCAGCGCGGCGCAGGGCGCGCCACTGGTTGCTCAGCTCGCGCGACTGCTCGGGGGAGAGCATCGCCGCGACCGGTCCGGCCGTCATTTGCGCAGTGTAGATGTCACTAAGCTCATGTACTTCGACGTGAAAGCTTCGGATCTGTTTGCGGCGGAGGAGATCGAGCGCGCCCGCCGCTACCACCGGCCGCTGTACCTGGCGCTTGCCGTGGACTGGGCGTTGCAGCTCGGAATCCTGGCCTCGATCGCGTTCGGGCCCCCCGGGGACTGGCTCGCCGACGCGACCGGAGGGCCCTGGTGGGCGCGGACGCTCGAGCTCGTCGCGCTGGTTCTCGGCGCGTCGACGCTCGTGCGGCTGCCGCTCTCGGCGTGGCGCGGCTGGGCCCACGAGCGGCGCTGGGGCTTCTCGACGCAATCGCTCGGCGCGTGGCTTCTGGACGTGGCCAAGGGGCTCGTCCTGGGAGCGCTGCTGACGGGCCTGGCGCTGCTGGGGCTCGTCTGGACGGTTCGGGCCTGGCCGGTGTGGTGGCCCGCAGTTGCCGCTCCGGCCGCGGCCGCGCTGACGCTCGTGCTGACCCTGTTCGCGCCGCTGCTGTTCGAGCGGCTCTTCAACCGCTTCTGGCCTTTGCAGGACGAAGCGCTCGCCCGCGACCTGCGCGAGCTCTCGGAGCGGGCTCGCGTGCCGGTGCGGACGATGCTCGTGACCGACGCGAGCCGCCGTACTACCAAGCACAACGCGTACGTCTCCGGGCTCGGGCCGACCCGCCGGTTGGTGCTGTTCGACACGCTGCTTCGGGATGCGCCGCCGGGTGAGCTGCGCGGGGTCGTCGCGCACGAGCTCGGGCACCGGCGCTTCCGCCACGTCGCGATCGGGACCGCGCTCGCGATGGCGGGAGCGGTGGCCGGCGTGCTCATGCTCCGGCTCGTGTTCGCGTGGGACGGGCTGGTCGCGGCGGCCGGGGCAGACGGGCCCGGCGACGTTCGCATCGTGCCGCTCGTCCTGCTCGTGCTCTGGCTGCTGGAGCTCGGCGCGCTGCCGTTCGAGACGTGGCTCTCGCGCCGCTGGGAACGCGCGGCCGACCGCTTCGCGCTCGACCTCACCGCCGACGGGGAGGCCCTCGAGCGGATGCACAGGCGCCTCGCGCTCACGAACCTTGCCGATCTCGACCCGCCGCCCCTGCTCTACGCGCTCGTGTTCACACACCCGACCCCGCCCGAACGCATCGCCGTCGCCCGGGAGTGGCGAAACGCGGTGTCACGCACCGAAGCCGGTGCGGCCGCGAGAATGCGGGCGTGACTCACTCGCATCGCCACACGGACGCGCGGCGGCCGCTCGCGCTTGCGTTGGCGCTGATCCTGGCGCTGATGGCCGGCGAGATCGTCTTCGGCGTCGTCGCCGGCTCGCTCGCGTTGATGGCGGACGCGGCGCACATGCTGACCGACGGGGCCGCGCTTGCGCTCGCCCTCGTCGCCGCGTCGTTCGCCGGTCGCCCGGCGCAGGGCCGCTGGACGTTCGGCTTCCGGCGGCTCGAGATCCTCGCCGCCCACGCGAACGGGATCACGCTTCTCGTCGTCGGCGTCGTGATCGTCTACACCGCCGTCGGCAGGCTCGTCGACCCGCCCGACGTGCGGGGCGGCATCGTCCTCGCGGTCGCGCTCGCGGGCGTCGCGGTCAATCTCGTGGCCACCGGACTGCTCGCCGGCCCGAGCCGCCAAAGCCTGAACGTGCGCGGCGCTTTCCTGCACGTCGCGACCGATCTCGCCGCCTTCGCAGGGACCGCCGCCGCCGGCGCGGTCGTGCTGGCAACCGGCTGGGATCGTGCCGACCCGCTCGCGAGCCTCGCCGTCGCCGCCCTGATCTTCTGGTCGAGCTTCTCGTTGCTGCGGGAGTCGACTCGGATCCTCCTCGAGGTGGCGCCGCGGGAGCCGCGCGAGGTCGCGGAGGCGATGCTCCGTGTGCCGCACGTCTCGGACGTCCACGACCTGCACGTATGGACCGTCGGCAGCGGGTTTCCGTCGGTCTCCGCGCACGTGCTGGTCGAGCCGGGCGCCGACTGCCACGGCATTCGGCAGGAGCTCGCCCTCCTGCTCCGCGAGCGCTTCGGCCTGAGCCATTCGACGCTCCAGGTCGAGCACGCGCCCGCCCGCGCGCCGCAGAGCGATCTTCCGCTCGCGTCTCGTTAGAGTCCGGAGCCGTGGCCGAGCTCGAGGGAAAGACGGCGATCGTCACCGGCGCCTCGAGCGGGATCGGCGCCGCGATCGCGCGCGCTCTCACGGACGCAAGGGCTTGCGTCGCAGGCGGCGCTCGTCGCGTGGAGCAGCTCCAGACCGCAGTAGCGCTCGAGCTAGACGTCACCGACCCGACAAGCTGCGAGCGCTTCGTCGAAGCGGCCATGCGTGAGCTCGGGGGCCTCGACATTCTCGTCAACAACGCGGGCCTGAGCCTCGGCCGGGATCCCTTCGACGCCGGCAGCGAGGAGGACGAGGAGACCGTCCTCGAGACCAACGTGCACGGGGTGCTGCGCATGACGCGGCTCTGTCTCCCGCATATCCGGGACGGGGGCCACATCGTGAACCTCGGCTCGATCGCAGGGCGGCAGGCCTACGAGAACGCGGCCGTCTATGTGACTTCGAAGTTCGCCGTCCGCGGCTTCACCTACGCGCTCCGCGAGGACCTGCTCGGCAGGCCCATCCACCTCACGACCGTCGATCCCGGCCTCGTCGAGACGAACTTTTCACGTATCCGGTTCCGCGGCGACGAGGAGAAGGCGACGGCGGTCTACGCGGACGTCGAGCCGCTGACGCCCGATGACGTCGCGGAGTGCGTGCTCTTCGCCGTCACGCGGCCGCCGCGCGTGAACATCGACGAGCTCGTGGTCAAGGCACTCGCCCAGTCGAGCCCGGTCAAGATCGTCCGGAACGCGTAATGCCCCTCACGATCCTCGAGGGCTCGACGTTCTGCATCTGCGACGAGCGCGGCGACATCGACGGCGAGACGCAAGGCCTCTTCGCCGACGACACGCGCTTCCTCTCGCGCCTGTGCTTCACCGTCAACGGCGCGAAGCCGCTCCTGCTGTCGTACGGGAAGGTCGAGTACTTCTCGGCCGCCTTCTTCCTCCGTAACCCGCTCGCCGGCGGCCTGGAGCAGGACTCGCTCTCGATCGTGCGCCACCGCTTCGTCGGGGACGGGATGCAGGACACCGTCATCGTCCAGAACCAGAGCATGGACCCCGTCACCTGCGAGATCGCGCTCGAGCTCGGCACCGACTTCGCGGACATCCTCTCCGTCAAGGAACACGACTTCGCACTCGGCGACCCGACCCGGGCGGAGCCGCTGCCGGAGCCCGTGGCCGCGAGCTACGACGGCGAGGACAACCAGTTCGTGCTCGAGGAGGAAAGCGGGCCGGAGGCGGTGTCGGCCAGGACGCAGGTGATCCTCTCTCAGCGCGGCGAGGTCGAGGAGGGCAGGGTGGCCTACCGGCTCGAGCTCGAGCCGCGCGAGAGCTGGGAGCTGCGGCTCGACATCCTCGCCTCGATCGACGGCGACTCGGTAACGCCGCGCACGGCCGAGCGGCGCTTCGGCGAGGAGCTCACGCGCGTGCGCGAGTCGCTCGCCGCGTGGCAGCTGCGGGTGCCGCAGATCCGCGCCGACTGGGACCTGATCGGCCGGTCGTTCTTCCAGTCGGTGTCCGATCTGGCCTCGCTGCGCATGCGCGGCGCGGGCCGGACCGGCCGCATGCCCGCAGCCGGGATGCCCTGGTTCATGACCGTCTTCGGCCGCGACACGCTGATCGCCTGCCTGCAGACCCTGCTCTTCGGGCCCGAGCTGGCGCGCACGGCGCTCGAGGTGCTGACCGAGCTTCAAGCCCACGAGGAGAACCCGGACGTCGACGCGGAGCCCGGCAAGATCGTCCACGAGCTTCGCTCGGGCAAAGCCGCTCAGAAGTGGTTCCGCACCTACTACGGCACCGTCGACGCGACGCCGCTCTACCTCGTGCTGCTGTCGGAGGTCTGGCGCTGGACCGACGACTCGGCCTTCGTGCGGGAGCTGCGAGAGCCCGCGGTCGCGGCGCTGCGCTGGATCGACGAGTTCGGCGACCGCGACGGCGACGGCTTCGTCGAGTACGAGCGACGCACGCCGCGCGGCCTCGAGAACCAGTCGTGGAAGGACTCCGGCGACTCGCAGCGCTTCCATGACGGCTCGCTCGCGCGGCCGCCCATCGCCCCGGTCGAGGTGCAGGGGTACGTCTACGACGCGAAGCTGCGCACCGCCGAGCTCGCGCGTGAGGTGTGGCGCGACCGGCCGCTGGCCGAGCGGCTCGAGCGGGAGGCCGAGGAGCTGCGACGCGCGTTCAACGAGCGCTTCTGGAGCGACGAGCGCGGCGGGTACTACGTGCTCGCGCTCGACGGCGAAAAACGGCAGGTCGATTCGCTCTGCTCGAACGTCGGCCAGCTGCTCTGGAGCGGGATCGTGCCGAGCGAGCGCGTCGACGCGGTCGTCGACAACCTGATGGGCGAGGAGCTGTGGTCGGGCTGGGGCGTGCGCACGATGTCGACCGGCGACGCTGGGTACAACCCGCTCTCGTACCACAACGGCACGGTCTGGCCGCACGACAACTCGCTGATCGCGCACGGGCTCGCGCGGAGCGCCCGCTGGCCCGAGGCGCAGCGGATCGTGCGCCGGATGCTGGGCGCCGCCTCGCATTTCGGCTACCAGCTGCCGGAGGTCTTCGCCGGCCTCCCCCGTGCGGAGACGCCCTTCCCGATCGCGTACCCGACCGCTGCGCGTCCGCAGGCCTGGGCAGCCGGAACGCCCGTGCTCCTGCTTCAGGTGCTGCTCGGGCTCGAGCCCGACCGGCGGCGGCACCAGCTCGTGACCCGCGCGCCGGAGGAGCTACCGTCCTGGGCCGGCCGCTCGCTCCGGCTGACGGGCATCCGCGCCTTCGACCGGCAGTGGGACGTCCGGGTCGAGCACGGCCGCGTAACGGTGGACGAGGCCTGAGCGCTCTGAGGATCGCGATCCTCAGCCCGCCGTGGTTCCCGGTTCCGCCCACGGGCTACGGCGGGATCGAGTGGGTGGTCTCGCTGTTGGCCGACGGGCTCGTCGCGCAAGGGCACGACGTGACGCTCTTCGCATCGGGGGACTCGCACACGAACGCGACGCTCTCCGCGGTCTACGACATCGCGCCGAGCGAGCAGATCGGCCGCTCGCTGCCGGAGCTGCGGCACGTGCTCGCGGCGTACGAGCGGGCGGACGACTTCGAGGTGATCAACGACCACACCGGGCCCCTCGGGGCAGTCCTCGGGGGGCTCGTGGAGACGCCGGTGGTGCACACCGTGCACGGCCCGCTCGGCGGCGAGCCGGGCCACGTTTACGAGTCGATCGGCCGCGTCGCGCCCGGCGTTGGCCTGATCTCGCTGTCGCTTAACCAGCGCCGGCCGAGACCGGACCTGAACTGGACCGCCAACATCCCCAACGCGCTCGACCTCGGGCACTACCCGTGCCACCCGCATACCGGCGAGTACCTGCTCTTCCTCGGCCGCATGAACCACGAGAAGGGCGCGCATCGGGCAATCGCCGTCGCGATGGAGCTCGGGCTCCCGCTCAAGCTGGCCGGAAAGGTGCGCGAGGAGCGCGAGCAGGCGTATTTCGCGGAGTTCGTCGAGCCGCACCTCGGCGGCGGGATCGAGTATCTCGGCGAGGTCAACCACGGCAGGAAGGTCGAGCTGCTCCAGAACGCACGGGCGACGCTGTTCCCGATCGAGTGGGAGGAGCCGTTCGGACTCGTGATGATCGAGTCGATGGCCTGCGGGACGCCCGTGATCGCGACCCGGCACGGGGCGGTGCCGGAGGTGATCGAGGACGGTCTCAGCGGCGTGATCGTCGACAACTGGCGCCAGATCCCCGACGCCCTGGAGCGAGCAGACGCGATCGAGCCGCTCGAGTGCCGGCGCTATGCCGAGGAGGGCTTCGCACCCGAGCGGATGGTCGGCGACTACGAGCGCGCGTACCACGACGTGATCGCCGCCGGCGGGTAGTGCCGCTCCGCCCGGCGATCGGCGTCCTCGCGGTGCTTGCTCTTGGAACCGCGGCGTGCGGGGGCTCCTCGGCCGAGGATGCAGGCGCGGGAGGCGTCGTCGCCTTCTCGAGGAGCGGGGACATCTACGTCGTCCGACCCGACGGCGGCGGGGAGCGCAGGCTCAGCCGTGGCGGAGCGAAGGACATCGCGCCCGCGGGGTCGCCCGACGGTCGGAGGATCGCGTTCGCGAGCGATCGCGACGGCTCGCTCGAGGTCTACGTGATGAACGCCGACGGCAGCGGGCGGCGAAAGCTGACGGCGACCCCCGAGAACGCCTTTCCCGCCTGGTCGCCCGATGGACGGAAGATCGCGTTCGTCAGCTCGCGGGACGGCAACCTTGAGCTCTACGTGATGAACGCCGACGGCAGCGGGCAGCGTCGGCTGACGCGGAACCCGGAGGTCGACGGCTCTCCCGCGTGGTCGCCGGACGGGCGGACGATCGCGTGCGGCTGCCAGCACGGCGGCGACTTCGACATCTACGCGATGAACGCGGACGGAAGCGGGCGGCGGCGGCTGACGCGGAGCCCAGGGGTCGACGCCGATCCGAGCTGGTCGCGCAACGGGCGAAGGATCGCGTTCGAGAGCAAGCGGGATGGGACGTTCGGGATCTACGTGATGAGCGCCGACGGCCGTCAGCAGCGGCGGTTGACGGAGAAGGGACGCGAGGGCGGCGACCCCGCGTGGTCCCCCGACGGGCAGCGCATCGCCTTCGTGAGCAGAGGCGACCTCCACGTCATGCGCGCGGACGGAAGCGGGCAGCGGAGGCTGACGAGGAAACGCGGTGAGGACGCCTTCCCGGGCTGGCTGCCCGCACGCCGGCTTGAGGCGGGCTAGGCGAGCCCCTAGGTGTCCGCCTCGGGCGAGCTGATGTAGTTCGGCCGCACGTAGGCCTCGTCGAAGCCGGCGCGGAAGACGCGGCGCTCCGAGAGTGTCCGGCGCGGCCGCGTAGAGGTCGCGAAACGCCTCGAGCTCGCCCAGCTCCGGGCGTACGTCAGCCTCCCGCCTCCCAGGACGGCGTGGCCGCGGGCGGGTCGTCCATCCGCCGTAGCTCTCGCACCTCTCGCACCGCGAGCCCACAGAGCGTCGCCGCCGTGGCGACCGCCGCGGCGAGCCAGAGTGCATGCGTCAGCCCGATCGCGCTGGCCACCGGGCCCGCGATGGTCAGGCCGAGCGGGATGAAGACGAAGGAGCCGAGCGCGTCGTACGCGGACACGCGCGACAGCTTCTCCAACGGGACGTGCTGCTGCAGGGCCGTGGCCCACGAGGTGTTGAAGAGCTCGAGCGCGATTCCCGCCAGCAGGTAACCCGCCGCGATCACGGCCGTCGAGCGCACGCTCGCCAGGCAGATGAGCGGGAGGGGCCAGACGAGGAGCACGAGGACTCCGACGAACAGCGGCCGGGCCGGCCGGTAGCGGAGCAGGATCAGTCCGCCGACGAGCAGGCCGACTCCCTCGCAGGCGCTGATTGCGCCCCAGGCCGCCGCACCGCCCAGAGAAAGCTTCGCGACCAACGGCCCGTACACCCCGGTAGCTCCGGTGGCGGCCATGTTGCCGAAGCCCGCAGCGACGACGATCGACCACAGCCAGCGGCGTGACACGAACTCGCTCCACCCTTCGGCGAGCTCGTGGAGGACGTTCGGCGTCTCGACGCTCGCCACGCGCCGCGGGAGGCGCATCCCCGCCAGCACGAGGGCGCTGGCGAGGTACGTGGCGGCGTCGAAGGCGAGCGCCCAGCCGGGGCTCGAGACCGCGACCAGCACGCCGCCGAGCGCCGCGCCGAAGATGGCCGTCCCGTTCCTCGACATCCCGAGCAGCACGTTCGCCTGCTGGAGCAGGCCCCGCGGCACGGTCTCCGGCACCAGGCCCTGAGATGCCGGCCAGAAGAAGGCCACCGCGGCGCCGCGCGCGACCTGGAGCGCGATCAGCTGCCAGATCTGCGCGCTCCCGGTCAGGAACAGGACGGCTATCCCGGCCTGGGCGGCGGCGCTGACGGCGTTGGAGCCGACCATCACCAGGTGTCTTGGGAGCCGGTCTGCGAGAACGCCGCCGAACAGGATCAGGACGAGCTGCGGCACCCAGTTCGCCGCGAGCACGATGCCGAGATCCGTCTCAGAATGCGTCAGGTCGAGCACGCCGAAGGCCAGCGCGATCGGAGCAACGGCGGTGCCGAGCAGCGAGACGAGCTGCCCGGTGAAGAGGAGCCGGAACTCGCGCTCCGCGAGCGCGCCGAACCTCATCACGACGCGGCCTCGAGCACGGGCTCTCGAGCGGCGCGGTCCTTGCGGCGTCGCAGCTCGCGCACATCTCGCACGAGGAGCACGGCAAGCGTCGCCGCCAGGCTGATCAGCGCGGCGCCGAAGAGGGCCCGTCCGGTTCCGGCGAGCTGGGCGACGGGCCCCGCCGCCGCGAGCCCGAGCGGAATGAGCGCGAACGAGCCGAGGGCGTCGTAGGAGTAGACCCGCGAGAGCCGGTCGTGCGGGATCTCTTGCTGCATCGTCGTGTCCCAGAGCACGCCGAAGGTCTCGGTGCCGACCCCGGTCACGAAGGCCAGAACGGCCACGGCCGGAAGCGGGAGCGGGATCGCCAGGCCGAACAGGAGCGGCACGGTGAAGAGGAAGCCGATCGTCGCGACGAGCAGCATCCGGCGGGGGCGGAGACGCAGGAGGAACAGGCCGCCCACGACGAGCCCGAGCGCCTCCGCGGTCAGGACGAGCCCCCAGCCGGCCGGGCCGTGCAGGTGGTCCTTCGCGATCGCCGGGCCGAGCACGCTCTGAGCGCCTTGCTCGATGGCGTTGACGACCCCGAACTGGAGGATGATCACCCAGAGCCAGGTGCGGGAGGCGACCTCGCGCCAACCCTCGGCGAGCTCGGCGGCGAGGCTCGTCGCCTCGAGGCGGAGGCTCGACGGAATTCGCATCGCACCGAGGAAGACAGCGGCGAGCACGAAGGTTCCCGCGTCGACGGCGATCCCGACGGCCGGGCTCGTCGCGGCGACCACGAGCCCGGCGAGCGCCCCGCCGACGATGTACACGCCGTTCCGCCCCAGCCGCAGCAGCGCGTTCGCCTGTTGCAGCAGCGAGTGGGGGACGGTCTGGGGGACGATGCCGCTCGAGGCCGGGAAGAAGAACGCGCTGCTCGCCCCGTTCACAGCGGCGAGAACCGCGATCTGCCAGATCCGGGCGTGACCCGAGAAGAGCAGCGCGGCAATGCCGGCCTGGGTCCCCCCCGAGACCAGGTTCGTGGTGACCATGACGTGGTGCCGTGGCAGCCTGTCGGCCCAGATTCCGCCCACGAGCAGGAAGACGAGCATCGGCACCATCCGCGCCGCGAGGACGTAGCCGAGATCGGCCTTGGAGCCGGTCAGGTCCAGCACGGCGAACGCGAGCGCGACGTTCGCGAAGGCGCTGCCGACGAACGAGGTCGTGCGGCCGAGAAAGAGGAGGCGGAACTCCCGCTCGGCGAGCGGTCCTGCTCTATGCAGCAGCCCGCTTCTCCCAGTAGCGCTTCAGGCCGGCGTACGACTGCCAGAAGGGCATCGCCTGCTCGTACGCGCCGCGGTCGTCGCCGAGGTCCTTCGCCGCCTCGGCTTCGAACTGCTCCTCGGAGACACCGTCGCGGACGCGCTCCGCCCACTCGCGCAGGCGGCGCCGCAGCTGCTCGAGGTGGGGCGCGACGTCGTCGGCGACTCCGAAGTGGATCAGAGCGAGCCGCTCGGGGGCGCGCGCCTCGATCTCGCTCAGGGTCCGGTCCCAGGCTTCGAGGTCGACCTCGGGCGGGGGCGTCGGCGGGAACACGAAGCTGCTCGGCTGGATGCGCACGCCCGCGGCGTCCCCCGTGTAGAGGGTGCCGTCGCGGGCGAGGTAGCAGACGTGGTGGGAGGCGTGGCCGGGAGACGGGAAGCACTCGAGGCCGCAGACCTCGGCGCCGACGCTGTGGAGATTCGCCGCCGGGACCGGCACGAGCTCGCCCCAGAGCGGCCCGAACTCGTCGCCGTAGAGCCGCCGCGCGCTCCGCTCCAGGCGTGACGGGTCGGCGAGGTGGGGGGCTCCGATCTCGGAAACGTGAACCTGGAGCTCGGAGTGCTCGCGTACGAGCGTGCCCGCCGCGCCCGCGTGATCGAGATGGATGTGCGAGAGCAGCAGGTGCCGCAGGTCGCGAAGATCGAGGCCTCGCTCGGCCAGACGCGACTTCAGCGCGGGAACGCAGCTTGCGGGCCCGCAGTCCTGAAGCGCCGGGCCGTCGTCGGACTCGAGGAGGTAACAGCCGATGACGCGCTCACGGCCGAGGTGAAGGAGGTCGAGCGGCTCCGGCGACGGCACCCGGTGATCCTACGCACCGGAGCCGCTCTCCCTTCGGTCGGCTAGGCGGTGTGGCGGCGTCTCGCCAAGAAGACCGCGGCTCCGGCGAGCAGCGCCGCGCCCGGTGCTCCGATGCCGAGCAGCATCCCGAGATTGCTGCCGGAGGAGGAAGAGGAGGAGCGCGGCGCGCTGCGGGGCAGGCCGGCGCGGACCAGGATCTGCTTCAGCTCCTGGCCGCCGCGGTACCAACCGCCGCGCGTGCGCATGTCGAAGATCCGTTGCCCGGACTTCATGTAGGTGAGGGCGCCGCCGCTCGCGTACGGGTAGAGGTCCTGCCTGATCCGGAAGCGCTCGCTGTTGGGGCCGGGCACGAGGTAGCGGATCGTGAACCGCGGGCCGAGCTTCCCGGTCGGGCGGCTGTGCAGCATCGGATCGGGCGACTGACCGAAGGCCGCGGGGAAAAAGCCGGCCAACTGCGTCAGCTCGCCGAGCGCGCCGCTGCCCTCGGTGCCCTTGACGGAGACCGCCTTGCCGAGCCCCGGCCCGGTGACCGAGGCGGCGGAGGGGCCCTTTGCCAGGGCAGACGGCGCGAGCACGGCGGCGAGGAAGAAGACCAACGCGAGGCGTCTCATGACGAGCTCCTTTTCTGAGGGACGTCGCTTCTACACCGCGGCCGCGGCGCGGGTTCCGTCACGGGTGTCTGACACCGGGGTTGGGCCTTACCCGACGCGCTCGAGGACGCCCACGTAGACGTGCTCGCCCTCGTCGATGACGCGCGTGAGCTCCCAGCCGGTTCCGTCGGCGAGCTCGGCCATCTCCTCGGGCGACGCGAGGAGGTAGTCGAACCACGGCGTGCGGTAGTGCCCGTGGCGAATGCGAATCCGCAGCTGCCCGGGCATGCGACCGCGCCGCCGGTTGCGTTCGTGATACGCGAGGTGGTCGGGGTTCTCGGTCGTGTACGGGTTCACGCTCTCCGCGAGGATTCGCGCGCCCTCGTTGGTGATCGACCGGAACCGCCTCAGGAGCCACGGCGCCCTCCGCCGGCTTCCCATCAGCCCGAAGTTGTTGCCGAAGAGAACGACCGTGTCGAAGCGTCCGAGCAGCGGACCGATTCGGGTCACCGGCAGCTCCCGCACGTCGTTGGCACCTCGCCGCCGCGCGACCTCGAGCGCGAGCGGCGAGACGTCGATCCCGACGACCTCGTGTCCGCGCGACTGCAACTCGAGCGCGACCCGCCCCGCGCCGCAGCCGACGTCGAGCACCCGCCCGCGCGCCAACCGCGTGGCCGCCCGCTCCACCTTCGGCCAGCGGCGGAACGGCGCGAAGTACGCCGCCGGGCCGTATCCGCTCGCATTGATGAAGCCGTCGTCGCGCTCGACGACCTCCAGCCCTTCGCCGCGCTCGACGTAGTCGAGGATCAGCCGCCCGTAGGCGTCTTCCCGATCGTTCAAGCGCCGGCGGCTGCAGCCGACCGAACGAGCGCGACCTCGAGGTCGGCGATCAGGTCCTCCGCCGACTCGAGCCCGACCGAGAGCCGCACCAGGTTTCGCGGCGCCGCAAAGGGCGCGTCCGCGGTCGAGGCGTGTGTCATCCGCGCCGGGTGCTCGATCAGGCTCTCGACGCCGCCGAGGCTCTCGGCCAGCCGAAAGACCTTCGTGCGCGCGCAGAGCGCCACCGCCTCTTCCTCCGACTCGGCGAGGAACGAAACCATGCCGCCGAAGTCCCGCATCTGGTGCGCGGCGATCCTGTGGCCCGGGTGCGAGGGCAGCCCCGGATAGAGAACGCGCTCGACGCGCCGGTGGCGCTCGAGGAACGCGGCGACCGAGTGCGCGTTGACGCAGTGCTGGCGCATCCGCACGGCGAGCGTCTTCAGCCCCCGTAGCACGAGCCAGGAGTCGAACGGGCCCGGCACCGCCCCCAGCGACTTCTGCAGGAAGTAGAGGCGCTCGGCCACGGTCGGGTCGTTGGTGGCGAGGAACCCGCCGATCAGGTCGGAGTGGCCTCCGAGGTACTTCGTCGTCGAATGGAGGACGACGTCTGCCCCCAACGCGAGCGGCTGCTGCAGGTACGGCGAGGCGAAGGTGTTGTCGACGACGACCAGCGCGCCGGCCTCGTGCGCCGCATCCGCCGCGGCGCGGATGTCGACGACGTTCAGGAGCGGGTTCGTCGGCGTCTCGAGCCAGACGATCCGCGTGCGCTCGTCGAGGTGCGCCAAAAGATCGGTGTTCATCTCGTCCGCCTGCACCCACTCGAACTCGTAGCCCTTCGGCCCGTAGATCTGCGAGAACATCCGGTAGACGCCGCCGTAGACGTCGGCCACCGCCACGACACGGTCGCCCGGGTTGAGCAGGTGCATGAGCGTCGTCGTCGCGCCGAGGCCCGACGAGAACGCGACGCCGTGCTCGGCTCCCTCGAGCGACGCGAGGCAGATCTGGAGCGCCGTGCGCGTGGGGTTCGAGACGCGCGCGTAGTCGTAGCCCTTTGTCTCGCCGACGGACTCCTGGACGAAGGTCGACGTCTGGTAGATCGGCACCGTCACGGAGCCGGTGGCCGGATCCGGCTCCTGGCCGTCGTGGATGGCGCGGGTCTCGAAGTCCACGGCTCGATTCTAGTCAGGGCCTCCGCGGCGGCGGCGGTGGCGGCCGGCGTGGCGGCGGCGAGCCGCCGAGCACGTGCTCGACCCTCGTGAGCAGGCGCGTGAGCTCCTGAGCCTCGTGCCGCGGCAGCTCCGACAGCAGCTCGCCGAGGCGGCCGTAGACGACCCGGGTGGCGGACTGGAAGGTCTCGAGTCCGGTGGGCGTCAACCCCAGGAGGTGGCGCCGCCGGTCGGCCGCCTCCGGCGACCGTTCGACCCAGCCTTCGCGCTCGAGCGCGGCAACGAGCTGCGAGACCGCCGCGCCCGAGACGCCGGTCCGCCGGGCCAGCTCGGCAGCAGCCAGCGGCTCGGCGGCGATCGCGCGCAGGGCGAGGAATTGCGCCGGCGTGAGCGGTGGGTCGTTGCCGGCGAGCAACCGCTCGACCCAGCGGGTTGTCAGGGACGCGACCGCCACGAGAATCTCGGCGGGGTTCGGCCGCTGGCGGGGGTGAGGTTTTGGAGGCTGGCGGGGGTGAGGCATTAGATAATCTTAGTTAACAGTAAAGCATGATTATCAGACTGATTCTCGCAACTGTCGCGGTCGCCGCGGTGGCCCTGTGGCCTCGGAGCCGCCTGGCGGCCGTCGCGGCGCTCGGCGCCGGTGCCGGGTCGGCAACCGTGGCCGGCTCCGCGGTCGTGCGTGAGACGCTCGTGTCGGTTGCGCCGATGCTGATCTTCCTCACCGCCGCGCTCGGGGTGGCGGGGCTGGCGGAGCGTGCGGGGCTCGCCGAGCGCGCGGCGGCGCGGCTTGCCAGGGCGGGGGGAGGCAGCGCCCGTCGTCTCTACGGACTGGTTTGCGCGACCTCGGCGCTCCTGACGTGCATCGTCTCGCTCGACGGCGCGGTCGTCCTGATGGTGCCGCTCTCCCGAGCACTCTCGCGTCGCTGCGCCCTCGACACGGCGCCGTTCTTCCTGGGCTCCGTGGCGGTCGCGAACGCCGCCTCGCTCGCGGTTCCCGAGGGCAACCCGACGAACCTCGTCGTGATGAGCCGTCTCGGGCTCTCGCCCGCCGCCTTCCTGGGTCATTTGTTCCTGCCGGGCCTCTGCGCGGCCGTGCTGTGCGCACTCGTGCCGCTACGCCGGCTCGGCCGCGCCCACTACTCGGTCGTGCTGCCCGCTGCGGAACCGACCCGTCCGCAGGTGTTTGTGCCCTGGCGAATCGGGGCGCAGATGGCGGGCATGGTGGCGGCACTGAGCGGCCTGGCGCCGGCGGTGTCCCTGAGGAGCGGCGGGCTGTTGGCGCTCATGGCGATTGCGGCCGCCACGGCCTCCGCGGCGGCCGTGGCGAACAACCTGCCGGTGAGCGCCTCGGTGGCAGCGCTTGCGACCGCCGGCCCTGAGGCCTACGCGGCGCTGATCTGGCTCAGCGTGGGCGCGCTGGCCACCGCGCACGGCTCGGTCGCGACGCTCATCGCGCGCGACCTCGCCGGCGACGTCGGCGAGCGCCGCTGGGCGCCCTCGTGGGCGCCGACCGCGGTCCTCGCCGTTGCGTTAGCGACGCTCCTGCTCTGGCTGCTCAGCTGAACGGCTTCGCGGTCATGGCGAAGACGATCAGGAACATCAGCGCGACCGACCCAGACGACGGCCGCGCCGAAAATATAACGGGGTCAGGCGACGGCGACTACCCGCTCCTCGCCCGCGCTGCGGTACTCCTCGCCGAGCTTGGCCTGAAGCGTCCGCTCGAGCTCGCCCGAATGCTCGAGCTCCTCGACGATGTCCGCGCCGCCGACGAGCTCGCCGCGCACGAAGACCTGCGGGATCGTCGGCCAGCCCGAGAGCGCCGAGAGCTCCTCCCGGATGCGCGGGTCGGGGAGGATGTCCACGGCGGTGACCGGGGCGCCGGCGCGGCGCAGCGCCTCCAGCGCGCGGTGGGAGTTCCCGCACATCACGAACTGCGGCGTGCCCTTCATGAACAGGGCCACGTCCTCGCCCTCGATGATCTCCTTGATCTGCTCCGACAACTCG
>Ga0307320_10000167_pt1 | contig 23018 bp, 22 predicted proteins | sample ER_DNA_369_FD_194495 | JGI IMG/M metagenome (GOLD analysis project Ga0307320, IMG submission 194495) | Bulk soil microbial communities from the East River watershed near Crested Butte, Colorado, United States - ER_DNA_369 | ecosystem: Environmental > Terrestrial > Soil > Floodplain | place...
ACGTTGCGACGGATGTCGCCGACGATCGTGGCGAGGATCGCGTCGCGAAGACGCTGAGCGGGCTCGACGAGAAGCTTGGGACCCGCGGCAACCGGATCTACTACTTCGCCGTCCCGCCGGAGGCGATGCCGATCATCGTCGAGGAGCTCGGGGAGCGCCGACGCGCCGAGGGCTGGGTGCGTCTGATCATCGAGAAGCCGTTCGGCTACGACCTCGCCTCGGCCCGGGACCTCAACGAGCTGCTCGCCCGGCACTTCACCGAGGAGGAGATCTTCCGGATCGACCACTACCTCGGGAAGGACACCGTTCAGAACCTAATTGCGCTCCGGTTCGCGAACGGCATCTTCGAGCCGATCTGGAACCGCCAGTTCGTCGACCACGTGCAGATCACCGTCGCTGAGTCGCTCGGGATCGAGGGGCGCGCCGCGTTCTACGAGAAGGCCGGCGCGATCCGCGACGTTTTCCAGAATCACATGCTCCAACTCGTCGCGCTCACGGCGATGGAGCCACCGATCAACTTCACGGCGGAGGCGGTCCGCAACGAGAAGCTCAAGGTGCTGATGTCGATCGCGACGCCGGACCCTCGTCTGGTCGTCCGCGGCCAGTACGGCCAAGGCTTCATCGACGGGGAGCAGGTTCCCGGGTACCGGGAGGAGTCAGGGGTGGCGCCTGACTCCAACACCGAGACCTTCGTCGCCGCTCGGCTGTTGGTGGACAACTGGCGCTGGGCCGACACGCCCTTCTACGTGCGCACCGGCAAGCGTCTCCCGCGCCGGGAGACGACCATCGCGATCCAGTTCAAGCGCGTCCCTCACCCGCTGTTCGAGCAGACGGATCTCCGTCCGAACGCGCTCGTCGTCCACATCCAGCCGAACGAGGGCGTTTCGCTCGCGATCGGCGCCAAGGTGCCGGGCGAGGGGATGCGGGTGCGAACTGTGCACATGGACTTCCTCTACGGCGGCGCGTTCCGGACCGGCATCCCAGAGGCGTACGAGCGCCTGCTGCTCGACGCCATGCTCGGCGACACCACCCTGTTCACCCGCGCCGACGAGATCGAGGAGCAGTGGGCGCTCGTCGACGTGATAACGGCGGCCTGGGCACGCGAGCGGGCGAACTTCCCCAACTACGCCGCCGGGACGTGGGGCCCTAAGGCGGCGCAGGAGTTGATCGAGTGGCACCGCTGATCCATCTCGACGAGTGGCAGGACGAGTGCGCCACCGTCTCGGAGGTCGAGCAGGCGCTGATCGGCCTGCGGCTCAAGCGCGGCTTCGAGGGCAAGCGCAACGTCCGCACGAGCGTGCTGACGCATCTGGCGTGGGTGCCGCAGGAGTGGCAGGAGGCAGCGACCGAGACCCTGGCCGGCCTCGCGGAGGGGCACCCGTCGCGAACGCTGCTGCTCTTTCCCGAGCCGGATGCCGAGCCGGGGCTCGCGGCGCGCGCCTTCCTCGAGTGCTATGAGACGCCCGGCAGCGACCGCCACCTCTGTAACGAGGTCGCCGAGCTCCGCCTCCGGGGCGCGCGTGCCGAGGCACCCGCGAGCATCGTCCTCCCGCTGCTCCTCCCGGACCTGCCGGTCTTCCTGCGGTGGCGCGGCCGTCCGGACTTCGACTCCGCGGTCTTCCGGCAGCTCGTCGAGGTGGTCGATCGGCTCGTGGTCGACTCGGCCGAGTGGCAGGACATCCCCTCGGCCTACTCGGAGCTCGCGGAGGTGTTCGCGAGCGTGGATGTCTCGGACATCGCCTGGCGCCGAACGCTTCCGTGGCGACGGGCTCTGGCGCAGGCCTGGCCGAAGCTTCCGGACCGCCTCACCGGCCCGCCGGCGGAGACCACCCTCGTCGCCGGATGGCTCGCCTCGCGCGCAGGTGTGGAGGTCGCGGTCGAGCGCGCCGACGAGCTGCCCGTCGGCGACGACCGTGCTCCGAGCGACCTGCTCTCCGAGGAGCTCGACGTCTACGCCGGAGACCCCGTCTACGAGGAGGCGGTCAGGATCGCGGGTCGTCTCTGATCGCGATCCCGGCCGGGCCGCCCGGGAGCTTCTCGACCACCAGGTAGTCGTCCCGGTCCTCCACGATCTTCTCGAACTCGAGGATCTCGTGGCCCCGGCGGACGAAGAATCGCTTGGGGTCGTTCCGGACGCCCTCGTACTCGGCCAGGGTCATCCGGATCTGCTCCGTGCACGAGCTCGATCCACACTCGCAGATGAAATCGGCCTGCTCGGCCACGAGGCTGAACCCCTCGCCGAGCTCGCGCAGCCTCTCGTTCACCTCCCGGAAGAGGACTTCGTTCTGCCCGATCCGTTTGCCCCTGTCTTCCACCGTGTCCCGATTATCCCTCTGGACGCCGGGGGGAGCGTAAGGTGTGTTGAGAGCGCCGAGGGGAAGGGACCTATCCGTGGACGAAGCAGGAACCGGCGGGCGATCGCGAATCGTCGTCATCGGTGCGTCCGCCGGTGGGGTCGAGGCGTTGGCGCGGCTCGTGGCCGGGCTTCCCGAAAGCTTTCGGATCCCGATCTTCGTGGTGCTGCACATCCCGCCGACAACGAGTTTCCTTCCCGAGATCCTCAGCAGAGCGGGCCCGCTACCTTCGGTGCATGCAATCGACGGCGACACAGTCGAGCCGGGAAGGGTCGTGATCGCACCGCCCGACAGCCATCTTCTCCTCGAGCCGGGCCGAGTCCGCCTCGACGGCGGCCCGAGGGAGAACGGGCACCGGCCGGCGATCAACCCGCTGTTTCGTTCGGCCGCGGAGGCCTACGGCGCCGGCGTCATCGCCGTCGTGCTCTCGGGCTCTCTCCACGACGGCGCACTCGGAGTGGTGGCGGTCCACAGGCGAGGCGGCCTCGTCGTCGTCCAGGATCCGAACGAGGCCGCCTATCCGGCCATGCCCGCGAGCGCCATCGACGCCACGCCCCCCGACCAGGTCCTGCCGATCTCCGCGATCGCGGAGCTGCTCGCGACGCTCGATGGCGCGACTGATCCCGACGCTGCACAATCGAAGGGTGAAGAGAGCCGGAACGACACAGATTCCACACCATTCGTCGAGCGAGCCATGACGCAGACGCCTGACCTCGGCGACGGGCGCGACGAATGACCCAGACCGGAATCCAGGCCGAGGAGCGCGCCCGCGAGGCCGAGTTCGAGGCGCTGCTCGGGTTCATCCGGGACAACCGCGGCTTCGACTTCACCGGCTACAAGCGGCCGAGCCTCAAGCGCCGGATCGACCTTCGCATGGAGGCCGTCGGGATCCCCTCGTATGCCGAGTACACCGATCACCTGAGCAAGAACGGGCCTGAGTTCGTCGAGCTCTTCAACACGATCCTGATCAACGTCACGTCGTTTTTCCGCGACCCGGCCGCCTGGCGCTATCTCGCCGACGTGATCGTGCCGCGGATCCTGGAGGCCCGGCCGGAGGACACGGAGATCAGAATCTGGTCGGCGGGCTGTGCGACGGGGGAGGAGGCGTACAGCCTTGCGATCATCCTGGCGGACGCGCTCGGCGAGGAGGAGTTCAAGGATCGTGTGAAGATCTACGCCACGGACGTAGACGAGGACGCGCTCGCGAACGCGCGCCACGGCCGCTATGCGGAGGGCGCCTTGCAGGACGTCTCGCAGGCGCAGCGCGAGCGGTACTTCGAGCCGTCGAACAGCGGGTACGTGTTCAACGCCGATCTCCGCCGCTGCGTGATCTTCGGGCGGAACGACCTGATCGTCGACCCGCCGATCTCGCGGATCGACCTGGTCGCGGCGCGGAACACGCTCATGTACTTCGGGGCCGAGACGCAGCGCAAGATCCTTTCGAACTTCCACTTCGCCCTGAACTCGGACGGTTTCCTGTTCCTCGGCCGCTCCGAGATGCTCGTCACGCGCTCGACGCTGTTCGAGCCCGTCGACCTGAAGCGGCGCGTCTTCGCGAAGATCCTTCAGGCAGATTTCCGCGAGAACCTGCGCCAGATGACGAGGGCGCCCGTCCCCGTCCCGAAGCTCGAGACGGCCACGACGCGGGCGCGAGAGGCGATCTTCGACTCAGCGCCGCTCGCGCAGCTTGTCGTCGACGCCGACGGGCTGCTCACGCTCGCGAACATCCAGGCCCGGACGTTCCTCGGCCTCGGCATGGCCGACCTCGGCCGTCCCCTCCACGACCTGGAGATCTCGTACCGGCCCGTCGACCTCCGGTCGATGATCGACGAGGCGAACACCACGCATCACACGGTCGCGGCCCGCGACATCGAGTGGCGAGTCGGGGGCGAGACGCGCTGGTTCGACATCCACGTCGCCGCTCTGCACGCTGTCGACGGCGCCGGCGTCGGCATGGGCATCACGTTCACCGAGACGACGCGCTACCGCGCCCTGCGGGAGAACCTGGAGGTCTCGAAGGAGCGGCTCGAGACGGCCTACGAGGAGCTGCAGTCCACCGCCGAGGAGCTCGAGACGACGAACGAGGAGCTGCAGTCGACGAACGAGGAGATGGAGACGACGAACGAGGAGCTGCAGTCGACGAACGAGGAGCTCGAGACGATGAACGAGGAGTTGCAGTCGACGAACGAGGAGCTCCACACGATCAACGACACGCTCCGCGAGCGGACGGAGGAGCTGGACGAGGTGAACTCCTTCCTCGAGTCGATCCTCTCGAGCCTGGACGCCGGCGTGATCGTGACCGACTCGCAGTTCGCCGTTCAGGCGTGGAACTCGCAGGCGCGCGCCCTCTGGGGGCTTTCTGCCGACGAGGTTCGGGGGCACCACTTCACAAACCTGGACATCGGCCTGCCGGTCGACCGGGTCATGCCGCTGCTCCGCAGCGTGTCCACGCTCGCCGGCGGCAGCGCTCAGGAGACGTTCGACGCCATCAATCGCCGCGGGCAGCGCATCGCGTGCCTGGTCACGGCGACACCCCTCACCGGGTCCGACGGTGAGGTTCGCGGCGTGATCCTGCTCATGCGTGAGCTGGAGACGCGTCCCGAGGCCGAGTGAAAGCCGCCGACGCCGGGGTGGGGCTCGCCGACGCACGCCGGGCGCTCGATGCTGAGCGCGCCCGCTACGCCGAGCTCTTCGACTCGGCTCCGATCGGGTTCGCGCTCACGGATCGCAACGGCGTCGTGAGAGACGTCAACGCGGCCGCATCCGATCTGCTCGGCGTCGACCCCAAGTTCCTGATCGGCAAGCCGCTCGTGGCCTTCGTTCCGGCGGACGAGCGGCGCGAATTCCGCACCCAGCTCCTCGACGCGGTCAACGAGCCCGGGGCGCATCGGTGGGAGACGACGATGGTGTCGCGCCACGGGATCGCCGTGATCGTGGAGATCACCGTCGGTGTCGCCGGCCCCGGCCTGCCGCTCGAGGACTTGAGCTGGGTGATCCGCGACATCTCCGAGCGGGCGATCGCGGACGAGGCGATCCGCCGCTTCGCGAGCGAGCTCGAGACGCGCGTGCTCGAGCGGACCGCCGAGCTTGAAGACCAGCGGGCGCTGCTCGAAGCAGTGATCGAGAACATCCCCTCCGGCCTTCTTGTGATCGACGCGAAAATGCGTCCGGTCCTCGTCAACGAGGCGGCGTTGCGCCTCTTCGACCTCGCGCCAGAGGACAAGGACGATGCCTTCTCGGCGTGGGCCGGGTTCGAGCTCGTTCGCCTCGACGGGACCCCCGTGGCGGCGGAGGAGCGCCCGATCCGTCGAACGCTGAATCACGGCGAGGTGGTGACCGCCGAGGCCTACGAGACCCTCGTGAGCGGGCGCCACGTGCTCTTCGAAGTCAGCACGTCGCCCGTCACGTCGCCCTACGGGGATCGGGTGGGGGCCCTCGCCCTGGTGCGGGATGTCACGACACGGCGGCGAACGGAGCAGGCGGAGCGCGATTTCGTCACGAACGCTGCGCACGAGCTCCAGAGCCCGTTGACCGCGATCGTCAGCGCCATCGAGGTGCTTCAGGCCGGCGCGAAGGACGGCCCCGAGCGTGATGTCTTCCTCGGGCACATCGAGCAGGCAGCGGACCGGCTGGCCCGGCTCGCGAGGGCGCTGTTGATCCTCGCGCGTAGCCAGGTGGGCGTCGAGGCGCCCCGCGACGAGCTCGTCGCCGTGCGCGCGCTGCTCGAGGAGGTCGCCGATGGGCTGCAGGTCGCAACGGGCGTCGGGCTCGAGATCGAGTGCCCGGCGGACCTTGCGATGCTTACGAACCGAGAGCTCGTGGAACAGGCCGTGATGAACCTTGCGGAGAACGCGGCGAAGCAAACGAGGGAGGGGAAGGTCGTTCTGAGCGCGCAGGCAGATCCTGACCGCGTCGTGGAGCTCGCCGTGTCGGACACCGGGCCGGGCATCGCCGCGACCGAGCGTTCGAACGTCTTCCAGCGGTTCTACCGCGCTGGCTCCGACGGTACCGCAGGATTCGGCCTCGGGCTCGCCATCGTGCGCGCGGTGGTGGATGCGCTCGAGGGCGAGCTCGACCTCGACTCGGAGGTGGGGGTGGGAACGACGGTCAAACTCAGGATCCCCGGCGCCGCCAGGTTGGTGCGACAGTGAACCGCGTGCTCCTCGTCGACGACGAGGCGGCCATCCGCGACGCCGTCGAATACGCCCTGCGGAACGACGGCTTCGAGGTCGAAGCCGTTGCCGACGGCGAGACTGCGCTCGAGGCGGCGCTCACGAACGAGCACGACGTGATGGTGCTCGACCTGATGCTGCCCGGGATGTCCGGCTCGGAGGTCTGTCGGCGCGTGCGGGCCGAGAGCGCCGTACCGATCGTAATGCTGACCGCGCGGGGCGCGGAGCTGGATCGGGTGCTGGGACTCGAGATCGGCGCTGACGACTACGTCACGAAGCCGTTCTCCATGGCCGAGCTGATCGGCCGGATTCGCGCGATCCTCCGCCGGCGCGAGCTCGACCGGAGCGGGCGGGGCGAGGCGCTGCGGATCGGGTCGCTCGAGCTGGATCCGCGCCGCCACGAGGCCCGCATCGACGGCGAGCACAAGCGGCTGACGCCGTCCGAGTTCAAGCTGCTGCTTCTCCTCGCCGAGGAGCCGGAGCGTGTCTTCAGCCGCCGCGAGATCATGCAGCACCTCTGGGACAGTGAGTACGTCGGCGACCAGCGCGCCTGCGACATTCACATCTCGAACCTGCGGCAGAAGCTGGAGCGCGACCCCTCGAACCCCGAGCGGATCGTCACCGTACGCGGCATCGGGTACAAGCTCGCCCCTGTGTGAGCGAACCCCCACGAAGCCGTAGGCCCAACGCTCAGGGTTCGGCGGATAGCGTCACTGCGTCGTGTCGGTGGTCGACTTCAGCGTCAAGACGGCGGAGCTGGACGGCAACGCCTTCGTCGTCAGTCTCACCGGCGAGGTGGATCTCCACACGGCGCCGGAGCTGAAGCGCGCGCTGGACGGAGTGATCGCTCTCGGCGCCACCTGCGCCGTCGTCGACCTCGCCGACGTCAGCTTCATCGACTCAACGACGCTCGGCGTGCTCCTGCGCACGCACACACGCCTCGAAGAGCTCGGCGGCCGGCTTGTGCTCGTCGCGAGTGACCGTCGGATCCTCCGCACCCTCGAGCTCACCGGGCTCGATCGGGTGCTGCCGATCGAGCGGACGCTCGCCGAGGGCGTCGCCGCGATCCTCGAGTAAGCGCGCCCGAGCGGCCCACCTTCCCGAAAGGCGCGCCGCTCGCGGGGCGACTCGAACTTCCCAGCGGAAGCCGCGTCCGAACCGAAGGCCGGGTCTCTGTCCTTCGGAGCACGGATATCGGGCTCGGCTTCCGCTGGGCCTGGCTGTGACGCTACTGCGAGCCTCGTGAGCGTTCCGGTGGGCCTTTCGTGGGGCTTTGCTCACCGGGCCGTTCCCTGCGCCTACGGCAGTACGGCGAGGCTCGAGCTCAGTGCCTGACGATCTTGAACATCGGCCGGGCGACCCGGATCGCTGAGGGGTCGGACCAGGACATCTGCCGTCCGCCGAGGGGGAGCGCCAGCGAGATCCCGCGGACGCGGTAGAACCAGCGGCCGGGGCCGAGCGGGAGGGTGGCCGAGGTCGACGGCGTCGCGAGCGAACCGACCTTCGTCCACGGATACGCCTTCTTGCTCCACTGCACCTCGTAGCTGTCGGCGCCGAGCGCCGGCTTCCAGGCGACGAGCGGCGTGCCGTACACGGACGGCCTGGCGCGGCCCGCTGTGAAGAGCTTCCCGTTCGTGCTCAGCCCGGAGACGTACGGCGCCGCGCCGGCGGTCGTGGTGACCGCCTCGCTGACCTTGCCGAAGGTGAAGACGCGACCGGAGGCGCAGGCGTCCTGCGGCAGCTCCGTGTCCTGGTACTCGACGGCCGTCGGGTCCGACGCCGTGCCGTGCGTCCGCACAGGGACGACGGTCCAGTAGTACCGGTTCTCGGGCCAGCCGTTGTCCCAGAGGTCAACCTGCGGCGGTGCGAGGGAGGCGGCCTCCACCTTGTCCTCCTCCGTGGGAGCGGGCGTGCCGCCGCCGCCGGTGTCGGCCTTGGCGACCTGGACGGCCTCGTTCTCGGTCACCGTCGCGTTGTCGACGGCGAAGGTCTTGCCGTTCTTGCCGTCGCTCACGATCCAGCCCGTCCGCGCCAGTGCCAGGTCGCCTGCGTCCTTCGGCAGGACGAGCCCGGCGGTCGTCCGCGGCGCCCAGGCAGGGGAGCCGACGACCGAGCCGCGGTAGACGATGTTCACGCAGTCGACGTCGGTGCTGACGTACACGCGGTAGAGCTCACGGGGAGTCGCGGGGTCGAACGCGTCCGCGCTCCCGGTGTTCCCGGCATAGGAGAGCCCCGGCATCAGTTTGAACGCCGTTGCCTGGTTGGCGTACGAGTCCGACGCCATCGAGAACGGCCTCAGGGTCGAGTTGGCGATCGGCGGGTTCAGGTGGACGTAGACCGGGCTCCAAGGGCCATACGAGACGACGGGGATGCCGTTGACGGTCGAGCCGTTCTTCGCACGTACGGCGCGGACACGCCAGCGCACAGCGGCCGTCCAGGCCGCATCCTGGTGGAACGTCCAGTGCTCACGCTCGTCGGCGACGTTCGTCCGCGTGGCGATGCGCTTGTTGGGCCCGAGGAACCAGACGTGATAGCCGGTGGCGCCGTCGACCGGAGTCCAGCGGACGAGGCCGGCGGGGCTCGGGCTCGCCTGGGGCACGTTCGTCCAGCGCATGTTGAATCCGAACGGCGCGCTCCAGCGCGTCACTCCCCTCCGCGTCACCGCGCGGACGTGCGCCCAGAGCGCATAGGGCGACCCGGTCATCCAGGGCAGTGCGACCGGGATCGAGGTCGTCGGCGACCTCAACCCTGCCGAGGACCAGATCAGGGTGCCTTCGGCGAAGTTGCTGCGCGTGGCGAGCTCGAACTCGTACCGCCTCGTGCCGTGGACGGGGCGCCAGGCGAACGAGGGCGTGCGGGAGAAGCTGTGGGCCGCGGGCTCGCCGGCTCGAAGCAGGAACGGCTTCAGGCCGCCTGGTGCGGGCAGCGCGGCGTTCGCGCCAGGCGCGAACGCGAGCATCGCAAGGACAACGGCAGCAAGACGGACCGCAGGCATGGCCAAGAGCGTTGTCGGCAGGGTCGTCTGATCACGGCGTCCCTCGTTCGAGGGACGACCCCACCGCGAGGAGCAGCGCGTCGTCGCCCGGGCGCCCGATGAGCTGGACGGAGGCGGGCAGGCCGTGCTCCGCCGTTCCGGCCGGAAGGGCCAGGACGGGCCACCCGAGGACGTTGAAGGGATAGGTGAAACGCGTGAGCGTCTCGCGGAACTCGAGCTCCTCCACGTCGGTCGGCGGCGGCACGATCGGGAGCGTCGGCGTCAGCAGCAGGTCGACGCCGTCGAGCGCGGCCTCGGCGGCCCGGCGGTACGCCTCCCGCGCCTCGCGCGCCGGCTCGACCTCGGCGTCCGTGACCTCGAGGCAGCGCGCAACCTTGGATCGGACGTTGTCGCCGTAGGCCTCCGCGTGCTCGGCGAAGAGGTCCCGGTGCACGTCGGCGACCTCCTTCATGAAGAGGGGATAGGTGCCGCGCGCGAACGGGAAGTCGACGGGCTCGGCGTCGAGCGCAGCGGCGACCTCGCGCGCCCGCTCCGCGACGAGCGGGTCGGCATGCTCCGCCCAGGCGACGCCCACCACCGGCGTGCCGGGGCTGCGCCGCTCGAACCCCGGGACGAGCGCCTCCATCATCCGCGCGCACTGCTCGACGGTGCGCGCCATCGGCCCGGCGTGGTCGAAGGTCGGCGCGAGCGGGAAGCAGCCGTCGAGCGGCACGAGCCCGTACGTCGGCTTCAGCCCGACGAGGCCGCAACACGCGGCGGGGATCCGGATCGACCCGCCCGAGTCGGTTCCGAGCGCTGCGTCAGCGAGCCTGGCGGCGAGCCCGGCGGCCGAGCCGCCGCTCGACCCGCCCGCGGTCCGTCCGGGTGCGGCCGGGTTCGGAACGGTGCCGTAGTGCGGGTTCTGCGAGGTGACGCCGTAGGCGAACTCGTGCAGGTTCGTCTTGCCCACGCTCGCGTAGCCCGCCGCCTCGAGCCGGGTGACGACCTCCGCCGTCCGCTCCGGGACATGGTCGGCGAAGACGATCGAGCCGTACGTCGTGACGAGGTCGGCCGTGTCGAAGAGGTCTTTGACCGCCAGCGGGATCCCCTCGCGCGGCGCCTCGGGCCGCGCCAGGAAGATGCCCTCCTCGCTCAATCCACGGCGAGATAGATGAACGCGATCAGCCAGGTGCCCGCGAAGAGCAGCAGGAAGAGCCCGAAGAGCGCGAGCCCGACCACGTTGTTGCGGTGGGCGAGCTCCGCGTCCGGCTCGACCGGCAGCACGTGGTACTCGGGCGGGCGGGGCTCTGGAACCTGCTCGGTCACGCGAGGATCGGGTCGAGGGCCATGGCCACGAAGAGCAGGGCGAGGTACGCGAGCGAGTAGTGGAAGAGGATCGCGGCCCGCCTCGGCGTCCGCTCCCGCCACAGCCCCCACGCGAGTCGCAGGAACCAGCCGCCGAGCAGGGCGGCAGCGGCGAGGTACACCGGGCCGAATGTCCCCGTCACGACGGGCACGAGCGTCAACGCGACGAGCCCGGTGGTGTAGAGGAGGATCTGGCGCGCGGTTTCTCGGTCGCCCCGCACGACCGGCAGCATCGGGATCTTCGCGGCGGCGTAGTCGCGCTTGATCAGGAGGGCGAGCGCCCAGAAGTGGGGCGGCGTCCAGAAGAACACGATCAGGAACAGGTAGAGGGCGGGCAGGGTCAGGTTCCCGGTCGCGGCCGCCCAGCCGACGAGCGGCGGGATCGCTCCTGCCGCGCCGCCGATCACGATGTTCTGCGGCGTCGAGCGCTTGAGGAGCCGCGTGTAAACGAGGACGTAGAAGAGGTTCCCGACGAGTGCGAGCACCGCGGCGAGCACATTCACGAGCGACCCGAGGAGCACGAACGACAGGGCGGACAGCGTCAGCCCGAACTCGAGCGCGAGCGCCGGGCTCACGCGACCTGCCGCGACCGGCCGCTTGGCGGTCCGGCCCATCGACTGGTCGATGTCGGCGTCGAGCATGTGGTTGAGCGCGCTCGCCCCGCCGCAGGCGAGGGCGAGCCCGACCATGGTCGCGACGAAGAGCCCGAGCGGCGGCGCCCCGCCGGCGCCGACGAACATGCCCGCGCCGCCGGTGAGGAGGAGCAGCGACATGATGCGCGGCTTCGTCAGCGTCACGTAGTCGCGCCAACTCACCGGGGCCGGCCGCTCACCGCGGTACAGGCGAGCAGTCGCGACGAGCGTCGCCGAGAACGCTGCCGCGGCCAGTGCGAGATGCAGCGGCCGGTACCACCAGCTGCCGATCGCTGCGAGGAACAGGACGAGCGCCGCCGCCGTCCAGCGGAAGGCCTCGCGGTGCGCAAGCCACGAGCCGAGCACCATGGCCACGAGCAGCGGCGCCGCCACGACCACGAGCGCGCGGTGCGCGATCCCGAGCTCGCCGCTCGCGATCACGAGTACACCCGTCGCCGAGGCGCCGAGCCCGCACAGCCGGAGCCAGGGTCCCGCTCTCATACGCCCCGCTCCGCGAGCCGGCGGCGCAGGTCGCGCAGCGGCCTGGCGCTCGTCACGTACGGGAGCTTGTCGAAGTTGTGCGGCGGCGGCGGCGAGGTCGTGTACCACTCGAGCGTGTCCGCGACCCACGGGTCGTTCACCGCCCGCGGGCTCTTGCGCCGCGACCAGATCACGTTGGCGACGAACACCAGCACGCCGAGGCCCATCACGTAGGAGCCGATCGTGGAGATCAGGTTGTACGCCTCCCAGAGGTCGTCATGACGGTACGTGTACACGCGCCGCGGCATCCCGTCGAGGCCGAGGAAGTGCTGGGGGAAGAAGGCGACGTTGAAGCCGACGAACGTCAGCCAGAAGTGCCACTTCCCGAGCGTCTCGTTTAGGTACCGGCCGAAGAACTTCGGCCACCAGTAGTAGAGCCCGGCAAAGATCCCGAACACGGAGCCGCCGAAGAGCACGTAGTGGAGGTGGGCGACGACGAAGTAGGTGTCGTGCACTTGCCAGTCGAACGGGAAGACGGCGACGAAGATCCCGGAGAGGCCGCCGATCGTGAAGACCGCGATGAAGCCGAGCGCCCACAGCATCGCCGTGTCGAAGATCAGGTTCCCGCGCCAGGTCGTCGCGAGCCAGTTGAAGATCTTGACCCCCGTCGGGACGGCGATCGTGAGGGAGGCGATCATGAACCACGCCTGGAGCCCGTACGGCAAGCCGACCGCGAACATGTGGTGGGCCCAGACGAGCAGCGAGTAGAACCCGATCGCCACCGTCGAGAAGGCGATTGCCTTGTAGCCGAAGATCGGCTTGCGCGCGAAGACGGGGATGACCTCGGAGACGATCCCCATCGCCGGCAGGATCATCACGTAGACCTCCGGGTGCCCGAAGAACCAGAAGACGTGCTGGTAGAGGAGCGCGTTGCCGCCTTCGTCGGGCAGGAAGAAGTGGGTCCAGCCCTGGCGGTCGAGCAGCAGCATCGTCAACCCCGCGGAGAGCACCGGCAGCACCACGACGAGCAGCGCCGAGTAGATCTCCATCGTCCAGACGAAGAGCGGCAGCCGCATCCAGGTCATGCCGGCGGTGCGCATGTTGTGGATCGTCGCGAGGAAGTTGATCGCGCCGGCGAGCGACGACATCGTGAGGACGTGGAGGCCGACGATCCAGAGGTCCTGGCCGTTACCGGGGATCTGCTCCGACAGCGGCGGGTAGCCGGTCCAGCCGGCCCGCGCGGCTCCGCCGGCCGCGAAGAAGCTGCCGAGCAGGATGATCCCGCCGAGCAGGAAGAGCCAGTAGGAGAGCGCGTTCAGCCGCGGGAAGGCCATGTCGCGCGCCCCGATCTGAAGCGGGATGAGGAAGTTGGCGAAGCCCGCGAAGATCGGGACGACGACGAGGAAGATCATCACCGTCCCGTGCATCGTGAAGAGCTCGTTGTACGAGTCCCGCTCGACCACATGCATGTCCGGCGTCGCGAGCTGCGTCCTGATCAGGAGCGCCATCACGCCGCCGGCGATGAAGAAGAGCAGGCAGGTGCCGATGTACAGCAGCCCGATCCGCTTGTGGTCGACGGTGGTGACCCAGCTCGAGAAGCGTCCGCGATACCACGGGACCGGGTAGGTGGGCCGTTCGACCTCCGTCCTAACCGCCACTCGCGCCTCCCGCCGGGAACTTCTGCTTGAGGTACGCCGTCAGCGCGTTCAGCTGCCGCTCGTCCCACCCGCGGCCCACGGGCGGCATCTTCCCGAAGCCCTCGGTCACGATCTGCTCCACGGCCTTCGGGTCGCTGACGCTGGTCGCGCTCAGGGCAGGGCCGATCAGCCCTTCGCCCTGCGGGCCGTGGCACTTGGCGCACACGCCGTTGAACTCCTGCTCGCCGAGGTCGGAGTCACCGGTCTCCTGCGCCTGCGCCTGCTCGGTCAGCCACGCGTCGAACTCCGCGGCCGGGACGACCTCGATCGAATTGAACATGTGTGCGTGCTGCAGGCCGCAGAACTCGGCGCACTGCCCCTCGAAGAGGCCGGTGCGTTCGGCCTGGAACGAGACCGTGTTCACCTTGCCGGGGATCGCGTCCATCTTCGCGACGAGATCCGGAACGAAGTAGCTGTGGATGACGTCCCAGGGCGCCGAGGTGATCTCGAGCCTGACAAGCCGGCCCTGCGGGGCCCGCATGCGGTCGATCGCCACGACGCCGTTCGGGTAGCGGTAGAGCCAGTAGAACTGGCGGCCCTCGACCTGCACCGTCATGGCCTGCTCGCCGGCGCTGGCCTCGAGCGTGATCCCGGGGAGCTTGTAGAAGGTGAAGATCGTGATCAGGAGGAGGATCACGACCGGCACCGCCGTCCAGAAGATCTCCAGGCGTGTGTTGCCGCGGATCTGCGGCCCCTCGACCGTCCTCGCCCGGCCGCGGCTGCGGTAGCGCCACACGAAATAGACGAGCGGGATCGCCACCGAGAGCAGGACGAGCGCCGCCCAGAAGCTGACGAACCAGAAGAGGTCTTCGATGCGCTCGGTGTTCGGCGAATCGGGCTGGACCGGAGTCAGGCCCGACGTTGCGAGCAGAGCGGCAATCCCCACGGCTCCGGCATTCTATGAGCGTGCTCGCCGGGGGAGCCACTTCGAGACGCATGTGGCATGGGCGCTGAGTCGCGGGTCGAGCTGCCGCCGGACGTGCCCGAGGAATTCGAGGTCTACATCAACGGCGTGCGGCAGGAACCGGGGCTCGACTATCGCGTCCAGGGACGCACGCTGATCTTCCCCAAGGAGCTCGCGCAGGAGGGCAAGCTCGGCGCCATGCGGTGGACGAGCATGCTCCTCGGCGTGGCCGGGACCTACCGCAAGCACGACTCCGTCGACGTCGTCTACAAGCGCGATGGGCGCCGGATGGTCGCCACGGGTTTACGGCCTGAGTCGTAGCACCTGATTCGAATTCGACACCGTCAACCCCGGCTGCGGGCCACCGGCGAGCGCGTAGGCGCGGCCGCGGTAACCAACGAGGCCGAGGCCGTGGCGTGGCCGCGGCAGGTCCGGCAGTCGCGTCCACCGCCGTGTCGACGGGTTGTAGGCGAAGACCGTGCGGATCGTGCCGCCCGGCTCCTCGCCGCCCACCGACAGCAGGCGTCCGGCGACCGCCGCGGCCGCCGTTCCGCCCCGAGTGCCCGGGACTCGCGGGATCGCTCGCCACCGGTTGCCGCCTGGGTCGTAGGCCTCGACGAGGTCGAGGTTCGAGTCCAGCCCGGTGGTGCGGCCGGCCACGGCGTAGACCGTCGTGCCGAGCGCGGCTGCGCCGAGGTGCTCGCGCGGCCGCGGGCCGGCGATAAGCGTCCACCGGCTGCGGGAGAAGTCGTAAGCGAACGCGTCGGTCGCGAGGCGGCCGGGCGCCTCCACGCCGCCCACGACGTAGAGCTTCCCGTTCAGTACGGCTGCACCCGCGGCTGCACGTGGGGCCGGCAGCGGCGGCAGCGAGACCCACCGTCGCCCGCCCAGGCGGTAGAAGCCAGTCTGCGCGACGGAGCCCGGGCCGTAGCCGCCGACGACGTACAGCTGGAACCCGCGGCCGACGGCCATCGCGTGGTCGAGGCGGACCGGAAGGTTCGGCAGCCGGCGCCAGCGGTTCCGGCGAGGTGAGTAGGCGTCGCTGCGAGTGGAGTTCTGGCCGTTCGCGAGGAAGCCGCCCACGACTGCGATCTCCTGTCCGAAGAGCGCCGCGGCGACCTCGGTCCGCGCCACCGGGACGGGCGACGCTGTTCGCCACCGCGGCGGGCCGGCGCTCGCTAGGCCGCCCCCCAGCAGGAGCGCCCAGGCCGCAAGCACGAGCGCCAACCTCGCACCGCTGAAGCCGGAGCCGGCCGCCCGGGACAGGGATGCCATGCCGCACCAGGCCTCCCGGCCCCGGACGCCGGGCCCCGGCTTCTCAAGGGGAATGCCGCTACGCCTTTGAACTTGCGGCCTGCTCACCGAAGAGCAAGTAAAGCGCTTCGTAGAGCGGCATTGTGAGCTCGATCAGCTCATCGTCGGTGTGCTCGCGGCCCAGCGCGCGGATCGCGAGGTCGAGGCCGGGGGCTTCGGGGGCGTCGAAGCGCTCGTCGCCGAGATCGGCCTCGTGGACGATCCGCGCGAGGCGACCGAGCGCCGCGTCGGCTCGGAGGTCGTAGTGCGTGAGGAATGTCTCGAAGCTGCACCCGCCCTCGCGATGGCCGAGCTCGGCTCCGCGCATGTCGAACGGCGTCGCGTCCGGCGGCACCTCGTCGGGGTCGGACACGAAGACGAACTGCGCGCCCGGGTCGACGAAGCGCTGGATCAGCCAGGCGCACGCCGTGCGGTCGACATGGCAGTTCCGCCGCGTCGCCCAGATCACGCCGGCACTTCGTCTCGCGCGAGCTCGGCTACGGCGCGCTCGGCGTCCGCTCGCCCGGGGGCGTCGAAGTAGTCGCGGCCGCGAATCGCCCGGAGCGCCCGGCGGAGCCGTCCGATCGTGCGGCCGTCCGTCTTGCCCTGCGCGGCGATGGTCACCCGTGCGTAGTCCTCGTCGGCGGCGTCCCGCATCCGCGCCTGCAGCGCCCGGTCCTCGGCCGCCGTCCCAGGCCGGGCGAGCCAGACGGTGGCCGTCCCGCCGGCCTCCTCGACCTCGTCGGCGAGCCACTCGAGCTGCTCGCGCGTCTCGGGCGTCAACGGAAGCGCGGCGACCCCGTCGAGGAGCTGGAGGGCTCCGAGGCGCCTGAGCCGCCGCCAGAGCGCGATCCTCGGCGTGGAAGGGTTCCGCGGCAGCCGGTAAACGAGCAGGGTCCACTCCTGCATGTGCCGAGTATAGTGAAACCGTGGTTTCACTATATGTGCGAGGACTGCCGCGGGGCGTTTACGTCCTGCAGGGCGGCCTCCTGCTGAACGCGTTCGGGAACGGCGCGGCGAACCCGTTCCTGCTCCTGTACCTGCACGACGTCCGCGGGATCCCGCTCGCGGTCGCCGGGCTCGCCTCGGGCATGTCCGCGTGCTCGGGCCTCGGCTCCTCCCTCGTCTCCGGCAGCCTCGCAGACCGGATCGGCGGGCGCTCGACGATGCTGGCCGGCCTGGCACTGTCCGCGACCGGCTTCGCCCTCTATCCACTCGTCCGGGAGGGATGGCAGGCCGTGGGCCTCGCGGTCCTCCTCGGCGCGGGCACCGGGGCCTGGCTCACCGGGCAGTCGACCTTGCTCGCCCGGCTGGTGGACTCGCCTCAGCGGCCGCTGGCCTTCGCGCAGCAGCGGGTAGCGGCGAACATCGGCCTCGGCCTCGGGGGTGCGGTCGGCGGCTTGATCGTCACGACCTCGAGCCCCGAGACCTTCACGATCCTGTTCCTGCTGAACGCCACGACGTTCCTCCTCTACGGCGCGTTCCTGACCCGCGTGCCCGAGCCGCCCGCCCCGGCCGCCGCCCGGGCGCGTGGGTCGTATCGGGCGGCGCTCCGCAATGGGCCGTTCGTCCGCCTGCTCGGCGTGAACTACGCCTTCGTCGCCGGGGCGGTCGCGCTCCTCGTCGGTGTCTTCCCCCGTCTATGCGAAAGGGGAGACGGGCGTGAGCGAGGACGAGATCGGGCTCCTCTTCCTGATCAACTCGCTGCTGATCATCGGGCTCCAGGTCCGTGTCGCCCGGGGGCAGGCAGGCCGCCGCCGGATGAGCGCGCTCGCGCGGATGGGTGCACTCTTCGCCTCCTCGTGGCTGCTCGTCCTCACCGCCGGCCTCGTCGGCGGCCATGCCGCCGCGCTCGGCGCCTTGCTCGCCGCAATCGGCCTCTTCTCGTGGGCCGAGTGCCTGTACGACGCCGTGCAGGGGCCGATCGTCGCCGACCTCGCTCCGGAGAGTCTCGTCGGCCGCTACATGGCCCTGAACGGGTTCTCGTGGCAGCTCGGTTTCATCACCGGGCCGCCCGTGGCTGCGGCCGTCCTCGGCGCCGCCCCCGACGCGGTTTGGCCGCTCGCGGCTGCGGTTTGCCTCCTCGGTGCGGCCGGCGCGCTCAGGCTCGAGCGGCGCCTCCCGGAGAACGCGGTGACGACCCCGGTTTCGGTTCCGGCCTAGCTCGAGACGCCGTCGAGCAGGTCCCAGCTCCCGTCCAGCGCCGCCTCGGCGGCTGCGACGAGGCGGTCTTCGTCCGCCGGCGTTGCGTGACGCTCCAGCAGCTCGCGCGACTCGGCGGCGTGCTCGTGGTCTTGCGTCGCATGGAGCCGGAAGTAGGCAGTTCCGGCGCCGCTTTCCTCGAAGCCGTAGTGGTCGACGAGCCCGCGGAGCTTCGTCTCCGAGACGTCCGGCTGCCCCGCCTCGATCGCGTACAGGATCGCGAGCGCCTCGAGCGGGTCGGCAGCGGCGGTCCAGGCAGAGGCGCAGCGCTGCGTCTCGGGGGTCGGGCCCGGTCGAGGTCGGCGTCCAGCTCGGCGGCAAAGGCGTCCCACAGCGAGACGTGGTCGCGCTCCTCCCGGGCGTGCTCCTCGCCGGCCAGCGGGCCGGCGTCGACGGCGACGGCGGCCAGGGCAACCACCGCGTGTCGGTACTCGCCGGCGTAGGCGGCGAGCTCCTCGCGTGTCAGGTCCCCGCGTTCCCAACGTGTGTAGAAGGGGTGCTCGAGGATGTTCCGGCGAGCCCGAACGGCGTCGAGCCGGGCGATCAGGGTCATGGCGTCCTTCCTGTCGGGGTGGCCCCGATGCTAACCGGCCCGGCCGCGCGAGCTGCGCGAGCTATTTCCAGGTGCCGATGGGCCCGTGCTCGACGAAGAGGCGAACGCCGTACGCCACTGCCTCGTCGTCCTCCGAGTCGATCGCCTCGCCCGTCTCGAGGTAGCGCTCCCAGGCCAGGGCCCGGGCGAGCGTCCCGGTTCTGTAGGCGGTCTCGGCCAGCCCCGCCAGCTCGGCAGGCGGGCCCCAGGGCTCCAGGTACGCGTCCCGCATGCGCTCGAGCTCCGGGCCGCCCGGCTCGAGCTCGAGCTTCCACGCGGCGGCGCGGAGGATCACCGTCAGTGAGTGGAACGGATGGGAGACGCAGGAGTCGCCCCAGTCGAGGACCCGGTAATGCCCGTCCCGCACGAAGACCTGACCGTCGTGGAGATCGTCGTGCTGGATCGTCTCCGGCAGGCCGCTCGCACGTAGCTCCTCGACGAGCGCCTCGACCTCCGGTAGCCAGGCGCCGAGCTCGCGGTTGGCGGCGGCGACCGGTTCCAGCGACCGGACGAGCCCGGCGAGCCTCATGTCTGGGACGCCGAGCTCGAGCAGCCGGTCCGCGCTCGGCGCGGCCGCGAGCTGGAGCTCCGCGTACAGCGGGAGCACCCGCTCCCAGTGCTCGACTCTTGCCGGCAAATCGCGCAGCCGGGTGCCCGCGTCGTGCATGAGCATCCAGCCGCGGCGCTCGTCCGCGTCCACGAGCTTCGTGACGCGGTCCGGGCGCAGGTCCGCCAACAGCCGCGTCAGCCCGACCTCGAACCGGTGGATCGGCGAGACCGCCTTGAACCAGAGGATGCCGTCGGCGGTGGGGAACCGAAGCGCGGTCGCCCACGGCTGGAGATGCGGCTGTTCCGCCTTCCCTGTGACCTCGACCCGCTCATCGATCCACGCCCGGACCTCGGCCAGCCAGTCGGGTCGCGTCCATGTCAGCTCCCCGGCCGCCACTACGCTCGCCCCGTGCAGGAGCTCGTTGCCCGCCTGGCCCGACGGCGCCGTCTGCTGATCGCGATCCAGGTCGTGTTCGTCACCGTGCTGCTCGGGATGCTCGCATGGGCGTTCCGGGACAGCTGGCGCGACGCCGCGCCGCGGCTTCGGCACGCCAGCGTCCCGGACCTGCTTCTGGCCTGCGGCTTCCTCGGCCTCTACTACCTGCTCTTCGTGATCGGCTGGCAGTGGATCCTGCGGGCGCTCGGCATTCGCGCGACCTACCCCGTCGCCCTGCAGGCCGAGATGGCGTCGATGCTCGCGAAGTACATCCCCGGCGGGATCTGGACTCCGGCGGCGCGAGTGCTCTGGCTGCGGCGCGCCAGCGGAGAGCGCCGCACCTCCGTGGTCGTCACCTCGATCCTGCTCGAGGCCGGGCTGTCCGCAATCGCCGGCATCGTCGTCCTCCTCTGCGCGCTGCCGTTCGTGGAGGGCTGGGACGCGCCGCTCATCCCGCTCGTCCTCTTCGCCGCGGGCCTGCTCGGCCTCCTCCACCCGCGCGTCTTCCGGGCGATTGCCGGGCGGGTGTTCAGGCCGTTCGGCGCCGGGCCTCCGCCGGTGCTCCCCTGGCGCTCCCTGCTCGGGCTCGTCGCGTTCTACGCCAGCACGTGGGTGATCGGCGGAATCGCGCTGCTCTTCATCGTCCGGTCGCTGGACGGTGACGCCCAGCTCGTCGATGCCCCGTATCTGGGCGGGACGGCGGCCGTGGGTGCGATCGTCGCCGTGCTGTCGGTGCTGGCGCCGTCGGGGCTCGGGGTGCGTGAGGCATCGATGTACGGGCTGCTGCTCGCGGTCGCCTCGCCGGGCGTGGCGCTGGGGGCGACGGTGCTGAACCGGCTCGCGATCACGCTCGTCGAGGCGGCGCTCCTCGCCGCGGCGGTGCTGTTCTGGCGCCTCAGGCGTGCGTAGGGCGAAGGTTCTCCTCGGCTTCGCCGCGCTCGGGATCTTCTGGGGCGCCTGGGGCGCGGCGCTGCCGGCCGTGCAGCGCTCCTCGGGGGCGAGCGACGCGCAGCTCGGCCTCGCGCTCCTCCTCGTGGGATTCGGTGCACTGCTCTCGATGCGCGGCACCGGCGTCCTGCTCGATCACCTCGGGCCACGCCTGACGCCGGTCTCCGTGGCGCTGTTCGGCCTCACCGGCGTTCTGCCCGCACTCGCCGGCTCCCCCCTCCAGCTGTGTGCCGTGCTGTTCGTCATCGGCGCCACGTCCGGCGCGATGGATGTCGCAATCAACGCCGACGCCGTGCGCGAGGAGGCGGCGAGCGGCCGACCGCTCCTGAATGTCGCGCACGCGAGCTTCTCGGCCGCGGTCGTCGCCGGCAGTCTCGGCACCGGACTGCTCCGCTGGGCCGGAGCCGGGCCCGGCCTCGTCTTCACCCTCACCGCGGTCCTCGTGCTCGCCGCCGCCGTCGCGATGCGGGCGCCGGCGCCGTGGCAGCCGCCAGACCGAGAGCTCCGACCGCGGTTCTTCGATCGCGTGCCCGGCTGGCTGCTCGCGCTCGGCGTCCTCGGCGCACTCGCCTTCTGGATCGAGAGTGCCTGGCAGAACTGGGGGTCGGTGCAGCTGGAGCGGACGCTGGAGGCCGCGCCGGAGACGAGCGCGCTCGCGCCGGCCCTCTTCGCCGCTGCGATGGCCGTCGGGCGGCTGGCGGGGAACCGGCTGCTGGCGCGGTGGTCCGAGCGCCGGCTCCTCGTCGGCGGCGCCCTGGTCTCCGCGCTGGGGACCGCCTTAGGCGCCGCGGCGGACACCGCGCCGCTCGCCTTGACGGGAATCGTCGTCGCAGGCGCCGGCTGCTCCGTCCTGGCGCCGACGATCATCAGCGTCGCGGGACGCGCAGCCCGCCCGCAGGAGCGCGCGACGATCGTCGGCTCGGTGACGACACTGATGTACCTGGGCTTTCTCGTCGGCCCGGCGGCCGTGGGAGGGCTCGCCCAGCTCGAGACGCTTCGCATCTCCCTCGGGGCCGTTGCGCTCCTCGCGCTTGTCCTCGCCATCCTCTGCGCTGTCGTACGTCTGCCCGGGCCGCATCGCCCTGGTTAGGTCGCCCCGACTCCGACGTCCGCCAGCGGTTGCTACGTTGTTCGCAGGGACGGCAACCTGCCGCCCCGTGAGATGAGCTTCTCGTTCCTCCTTCGGCGGTTTCGAGGTAGGCAAGTCTCGACCGCAAGCAAAGGAGTCGAACAACGTGTTACAGAAACAGTCCTTCGCGGACCTCGGCGTGGCCGAGCCCGTGGTCAAGGCGCTCTCGAAGCGATCCATCGAGACGCCGTTCTCCATCCAGGCCCTCGTCCTGCCCGACGCACTGAAAGGCAACGACGTGCTGGCGAAATCCCCGACCGGGTCCGGAAAGACAATCGCGTTCGCTGTGCCGATCGCGCAGCGCCTCGACGCGCACGATGCGAGGCCGTCAGCGCTCGTTCTCGTCCCGACGCGCGAGCTCGCGACACAGGTCGCGATGGAGTTCGCCGACATCGGTCGAGCTCGCGGAATGAAGGTCGCGGCCGTCTACGGCGGAACCCCGGTCCGTGCGCAGGCGAACGCGGCCAAGGAGGCACACGTGCTGGTCGCGACGCCGGGCCGCCTCGAGGATCTTGCGAACCGCAAGCTCGTCCAGCTCGACCGGATCCGGATCCTCGTCCTCGACGAAGCCGACCGGATGCTCGACATGGGGTTCCAACCCCAGGTCGACGCCATCGTCCGGCGGCTACCGCGCAAGCGGCAGACGATGTTCTTCTCGGCCACCCTGGACGGTGAAGTCGCCGAGCTGGCGCGCACCTACACGCACAACCCGATCCGCTTCGACGCCGAGCTTCCGGGCCACCTCGAGCGCGGCGAGACGGCGCACCGGTTCGTGGGAGTCACGTCCCGGAACAAGGTCGAGACGCTGGTCGACCTTCTCGGTCACGACGAGGGGCTCTCGCTTGTCTTCGTCAGAACGAAGCGCGGCGCCGACCGGCTCGTGCAGCGGCTGGCGGCCCATGACGTCAAGGCGGTCGCGATGCACGGCGACATGAATCAGCGTGCGCGCGAGCGCGCGCTCGCGCGATTCGACGCCGGGAAGGTCAAGACGCTTGTCGCCACCGACGTCGCCGCCCGCGGCCTCGACCTCGACCGGATCACGCACGTGATCAACTTCGACCCGCCGGCGGACAGCAAGGGCTACGTCCACCGCGTGGGCCGGACCGGCCGCGCCGGACGGGACGGGACAGGGATCACGCTCGTCCTCCCCGAGCAGCAGGCCGAGGTGAGCCACGTCGCGCGCCATGTGGGCGAGGAGGATCAGTTCGAAGAGCAGGGAATGCGCGTTGCGCCGAAGCGGCTCGTCTACTCGGGCCGCGGACGGCGGTCGCGGTGGGGCACCCCCGCCGGG
>Ga0307320_10000178_pt1 | contig 22380 bp, 18 predicted proteins | sample ER_DNA_369_FD_194495 | JGI IMG/M metagenome (GOLD analysis project Ga0307320, IMG submission 194495) | Bulk soil microbial communities from the East River watershed near Crested Butte, Colorado, United States - ER_DNA_369 | ecosystem: Environmental > Terrestrial > Soil > Floodplain | place...
CGCTGACCGCCCAGCTGTCGGGGTTGGGCGTTGCCTTCCGGGCGTTCGCGCTGGTGCTGTTGCCGGTCGTGTTCTTCCTGGGCGTGGTCACCCATGGGCGGCTGCTGCAGGTCAACGCCGAGTGGCGGCTGTACGGGCAGGGCATGAACCGGATCCGCCACTACTTCCTGGAGCTCGCCCCGGAGATGGAACCCTACTTTGTGCTGCCGGCCACCGACGACCCCTGGGTCACCCTGGCCGCGATCGGCGTCCGGACCGGGGGCAACCCTTGGTGGCAGGCGCTGTTGACCGCCGGCTCGATGATCGTGGTCGTCAATAGCGTGCTGGCCGTGGTGGTTGCGGGGCTGCTGTGGCGCAGCGTCGCCGGGCCGTCTGGGCCGCTGCCGCTGGCCCTGGCCGCGGCGGTGGGCTTCCTGGTCAGCCTGGTGAGCCAGAGCATCTCTGGACAGCGGGCGTTCCGCCGCGACCTCGAGGCCTCCACGGTGGTCTTCCCTGCCGGACCCGCTGGCAGTCGGGACCGCTGACCGGCTGGGGGCGGGGTCAGGCGGCGCGCCCAAGTGCTCTGCTGAGGCGCCGGATCACCTGACCAGGCGCCCTGGGCTCCGGACCGATGAGACGACGTCGAGGATCGCTTGGGTGGTGGCGGCGGCGTCTTCTGGGTTGGCGATCAGCTCTTCGTGGGTGGCGCCGGCGATGACGCGGTGCACGCTGTTGGTTGACAACCTGGCCAAGTGGTTCTGCGCTGTGGACCAGGCGGCATCATGTCCGCTGCCGGCGGTCAGGACGATCAGGGGCTTGTCGGCGAAGTCACGCAAGGCGGCAGCTTGCTCCGTCGAGGATGTCGCCTGGAGGTACTCGTCGATCGTGCTGCGAAGCGTGCTTGGGGTCGCGACGCTGGCGCGGACCTCGTCCCGGGACCGCGGCGGCAGGCTGCCGAAGTCGAACTGGGCGTACAGGCGGCCCAGACCCAGTCGAGCTGCGGTCGACACCAGCGCCGAGACACGGCTCACGCCGTTGCCAGAGCCCCCGTGGCCAGCCGATGCTGCCCCCGCATTCACCGCCGACGCCGGCGCGGTGGAGTCCACCAGCACCATGCCGGCGACCTCGTCGGGGTAGCGAGCGGCGAAGGTGAGCACATAGAGGCCGCCGAAGGAATGACCCGCCAGCACATAGGGTCCCCGAACGTGCCCGCGCTGCAGCAACCTGTGGAGGTCGGTCGCGATCTGCGCGCCGTCCTGGGCGGTTGAAGCGGGCTCGCTCCACCCGCGACCCGCGCGGTCATAGACGCAGACACGGGTGTCACGGGCGACGGCCGGCGCGATCCACCCGAGACTCGACGACATCCCGCCTGCGCCCGGCTCCAGCACGACGGTGGGCGTCCCTGAGCCGGTGCAGCTCAGGTGCAGGCTGTGTCCGCCCACGTCGATCAATTGCCCAGGCATCGAGTAGGCCTTGGCATCGGCTGCTTCACCTAGGGTCTGGTAGCCGCCGCCGATCGAGGCGAGCGCCAGCACCGCGATCACTGGATACAGCAGCCAGCGTCCGCCCCGGCTCTGCAGCTGTCGATGGACACAGACGATCATCCAGACGGCCAGCGCCAGCATGGCCGGGGGCCACACCCAGTCCAGCAGCTGATGAACCGGGGCGCCAAACCCGACCAGGAGAAGGCCGCCCAGTCCCATGAACAGTGCAGGAGCTGTGGCCCATCGCTGCGGCTGATCGGTGAACCGGACCGAGAGCACCGCCAACATCGCCCAGCCCAGGGCGAATCCGCACAGGACCGCGCCAGTGACGGCGCTTTCCTCGGCCGGGATGAACGGGGCGGCGGCGAGAAGGAAAGCAGCGACGAGTCCGGTGGCCAACGAGCCGGCGACGATCCAACCGATGCTTCCACTCGGCCCAGGATCAAGGTGGGACCGACGGTCCCGGCCCACAGCCTTGGGGGTGGGTTCGGTAGCCACGATGGACTCCATTCCATGCACAGTCCGGCGTCGCACTCTTGGCACGTGCCGTCAAACTCGACACCAGGCGATGATCACTGATCGTGGCCAAGCTTGCCGGCCGACCGGTTCGGCACTGACCTGCCAGCGCCGTGCCGCTACGGTGGAGCTGGTTCGCGCTCCTGTGATCTGCGCGCTGGTCGGCTTACACGGTGATGGCGATCTTGCCGCGGGTCTTGCCGGCTTCCAGCGCCCGCATGGCCTTTGGGACCTCGCCCAACGGATAGGTCTGGCCGATGAGGGGCCTGAGCTTGCCGGCCTCGATCAGCTCTCGCAGGACCTGTAGGTCGTCCTGGTTTGGCTTGGAGGACAGCATCCGCAGCCGCTGACCGATGAACCGTGACACCAGGGGCGCCCGCAGGTTGCGCAGGAACCCGCCCATCCACCGTCCTCCCCCCTCACCGCCGACAATCACCAGCGTCCCCTTCGGGGTGAGGGCCCGGCGCAGCTGGGCCAGCGTCCGGCGACCCCCGGTATCGACGATGACGTCCCACTGCCGGGCCCCGTCGGTGACGTCGGTGCGGGTGTAGTCGATGACCTCGTCAGCCCCGATCGAGCCGACCAGCTCCAGCTGGCTGGTGCTGGCCACCCCGGTGACGTGGGCGCCGAACGCCTTGGCGATCTGGACCGCGAACCACCCCACCGCCCCAGCCGCCCCCAGGACCAGGACCCGTTGGCCCGCCTGGACCTCGCCCACGTCGCGGACCGCCTGGAGGGCGGCGAACCCCGAGATGGGCACGACCGCCGCCTCCTCGAAGGAGAGGGCCCCTGGCTTGGCCGCCAGGTGGTCCTCTGGAGCAACCGCGTACTCGGCGAAGGAGCCGTCGGTCCAGCCGAACACCTCCTCACCAGGCCGGAACCGGGTCACATCCTTGCCGACCGCCTCCACGCGTCCGGCGACGTCCATGCCCAGCACGGGAACCTTGGGCCTGCGCGGGCCGAGGGCTGGGACCACGAGACGGATCATGTAGGGCAGGCCGGTCATGATGTGCCAGTCACCCCGATGGACGCCGGCCGCTTGGACCTTGACCAGGACCTCGTTGTCTTTGGGGACTGGCTGGTCGATGTCCCGGAACTCCAGCACCTCGGGTCCGCCATACCGGTCCTGGACGACTGCCTTCATCGTGGGCTCCTGCGCTGTCGTGGGCTCGGAAGAGAAGCGGTCTCAGGTCGGCGGTGATTGTGCACCGAATCCACTCAGGTGGGAATGCCTTGGTCCGGTCGCCGAACTGGGCGAACACCCGGTCAACAGGCCAGGCACGTTGTGGATGGCCGATCCGTGATGATCACGCGGCGACCTCTTGAACCTCGTCAGGGCGTTCGACGAGCACCATCTTGTCGAAGCAGACGCCGGCGGGGACCAGTGCGACCTGGTGTGGGACGACCGACCGTGAGTGCCGTCGAGGCCGGCATCGCCGTAGCCTTGTGGTGGTCGCCGCAGCGGGCGTCACCAGACCGACGTGGCTGCTGGTGGCCGGCCTCGCCGGCCACCGGGTGAAGGACCTATGGCCACACCGCCACTATGTGGCCAACACGCGCTGGTGGCCGCCGTTCTGCCTAGTCGTCGACTGGTCGCCGCTGCCATCCTTATCGTGCTGCTCGCCGTCGGCATCGACTTCCACTGACGCTGAACCCCGGGGCCCGGCCCCGTAGGATGCGGGTCATGGACGAGCTGTCCGGTGAGGAGTTGGCCGACCGCTCCGGGGTGACGGCAGAGCAGCTCCAGCGCCTGGTCGAGCTGGGGATCATCACCCCGGCGCCGCAGGACGCCTTCCGGCCCTCCGACATCCAGCGCATTCGGGTCGTGGACGCGCTGGCCGATGCTGGCTTCGCGCCCGAGCAGCTCAGCGAGCTGCTCGCCACCGGCGCCTACAACCTGGACTGGGCCGGCGTGGTGTTCCCCGAGCCGACTGCCCAGGTGACCACCACGCTGGAGCAGACGGCGGCCGCCACCGGCGTGCCGGAGGACCTGGCGGCACGCCTCTTCGACGCCTGGGAGCTGCCCAGGCCCCAGCCGGGTCAGGCACTCCGAGCCGACGACGACGAGCTCCTCCAGTTGGCCGCCCCGGCGCTTGAGGGCTTCGGGCATGACGAGACGGCGCTGCTGGGCGCAGCCCGGCAGCTCGGCGACCGCCTGCGAGGGCTGGCCGAGTCCCAGGTGCGGCTGTTCCACACCCTGGTCGAGGAGCGGCTGGGCGCCGAGGGCCATCCGCACCATTCCTGGACTGACGACCTCAACCAGGTCGCCGCGTCCATGATGGCCAGCCTGGAGCGCACGCTGATCCTGCTGTACCGCCGCCACTTCGAGCACTACGTGATGGATGTGACCGTGCTCCGGGCGGAGGCGGCCCTGGAGCGGGCCGGACTGGCACGACGGCGCCCGGTCCGGCCCCCGGCGATCGCCTTCCTGGATCTCAGCGGTTACACCAAGCTGACCGAGGAGCGTGGCGACCGGGCCGCGGCCGAATTGGCTGGCCGGCTGATCGAGATCGTCCACGAGTTCGCCCACCGCCGCGGCGGCCGTGTGGTGAAGCTGCTCGGTGACGGCGTGATGTTCTATTTCCCCGACCCGGCGCAGGGCGTGTGCTGCGGATTGGAGTTGGTCGACCGCATCCCCGAGGTCGGACTGCCCAGGGCCCGGGTCGGCCTGCACACCGGCCCGGTCGTGTTCCAGAACGGCGACTACTTCGGCCGCACGGTCAACATCGCTGCCCGGATCACCGACCACGCCCGACCGGGCAAGGTCCTCGTCAGCGACCAGGTCGTCGCCGACGCCGACCCGCTGGAGGCGGTCCACTTTGAGCCCGTTGGACCTGTCTCGCTCAAGGGGCTGAGCGCTCCAATCACCCTCTACAACGCCGCCCACGCCCGCTGACGCCAGCTGCTCCATCCCCTGGCAGTCATGACGGTGTAGCCGCCGTCTGCATCGCGACCCCTTGACCTGGTAAGTCGCATGTTCTCGTAACCGACACTCTCACCTGACCAGCGCACCCTGTCTTCCTGCCTAGACACGCAGACATCGAGCACCCCACCGGCTGCTTAGTTCCGGTTTGCCATAACGGATGAACCTTCGCCGTTCGCTCTACGCTCGACCCGAAATTCGTTCCGAGGAGAGCAATGCGCCGAGGCGCGCCTTGGACGGTCGAGCGACACCAAGTGGCTGCCTGGTCGCTGCCGTGGTTACGGTCGCGCTGGCAGTGTTGCCATCGCCGAAGCCAGCCTTGGTTTGCCAAGCCGCAAACGCCGGCCCCACAGCAGGGCGCTCGGCGTGTCCCGGCGGGCCGGCTTCGTGGTCGTGGCGATCCAGGATGTTCGAGTGCCTTCCGTGCCGTAGTTTGTCGACTCCTGTCCGCATCGCTTCTGGTTCGCCATGGCGTGCCGGGTGGAGGGGACGATGTCCGGCCGGATACGACGGGGCAGGCGGTGTCCGGAAGGCTGTCCGATCGTGGTGTCCATTGTGGACGCCGGACACGACCGCGTGGACATTGGACGGGGACCGGGCTTGCGGACGTTTCGGCATCGAGCAGGGGCAGGTGGTCACGATGGGCGGGTCTCGGTGCTGGGAGCAGCTGAGGTTAGCCGAAGGGAGCAGGCGCATTGTCGTCCTGTCCGGTCATGGCCAGGATGAGCGGGCAGCGTGGTTGGCCGTGGCCGGCTGGCCAGGCGCATGGTCGGACGCTGGGCGGTGGAGGTGTCCGCTGCTTGGCCGTCGCCGTCCGGACCGGGTCCGGTACCCATCGGCTGGGCGGTCACCTTGAACTGGGGATCTCCGGCCGACCGGACGGTCGAGAGGTCCGCCATGTCCGTCGCCCGGCCAGCCACTGCCGGGTGTCCGCATTAGGAACTGGTCGGCGGAGACGGTGTCCGGGCGGGTGTCCGGCGGGCGCACCCTGGCGGAAGCGGGCGGCCAGCCTGACTGCGGGCATGTCCGGCACGCCACGGGCGAGGTCCTCGAAGTGCCCATCAGGCGATCCAGGGTTGGGTGCGCGGGCCGACGAGCGGCTCCGGCGCGGAGACCTGCTTCCGCCACCGATCGGGCGACGGACGATTGTGGAGGCGAGGTGGGTCAGTGGCTATCGCGTCCGTCGGCGCTAGCTGGCCGGGGGCTTTGCTCGGCGGCGGGTAGTCCCTCGCGGCGGGCGAATCGCTCGGCACGTGTTGCAGCGATAGAGCCAGCATCAAGAATTCAAAGGACGCATCCCGTTAGCGAACCAGACTCAACTTCTTGTCCATTTACTAGGCCCTACTGACTCTGTTCTCCCACCTCTCACCTGCTACTTTGTTGTCTTCTCAGTCTCATGTGTCCTATTATCTACCCGCATATGTCACCCCTTCTCGTGCTATCCTCACCGTAATTCCAGTCGTTCTACACATCCGCATCTGCGATGCACGGCTGCCGCCTGGTGGCGGCAGAAGGGTTGGGCCGGGTGGCGTTGCCGGTGAAGGCGCTGAAGGCGGGCCAGGAGGCCTACTGGCTGGACCAGATCGCCCGCAACCGCGAAGAGTACTTCTCCGGACGCGGTGAGTCACCAGGCCGGTTCGTAGGCAGCGCGGCCCAAGCCAGCGGTCTTGAGGAGGTTGCGTCGGCCGAGCAGGTGCGGGCGATGTTCCGGGGCCTGGACCCCGCCACCGGTGAGCAGCGGTGTGCGCCGCTGTGGCGGGCTGACCCGCGTTCCAAACTGGCCGCCGGGCCGCTGCTGGAGGCCTTGAACGCGCACGCCGATCAGCACGGTGTTGAGGATCTGGAGGCGCTGGCCGCCTCCAAGGCGCTCCAGGGCGACGTGCGGTCGATCCAGGCCGCCTGCCGGCTCGGCGGCGCTCGGCGGGTCAAGGTGGAGACAGTCGAACGGCTCTGCCGCAAGGTCCTGGGGATCGACCCCTACGCGCTGTACGGGGAGGGGTTCGACCAGGCGTGGCAGCATCGGGGCAAGCGGGTCAACGAGCGGGTGCAGGCCTTCGACCACTGCTTCTCCTCGCCCAAGAGCGTGTCGCTGCTGGCTGCTGGCGCCAGCCCCCAGGTCCGACGTCTGCTGGCCGAGGGCCGCGCCGAGGCGCTCACGGTCGCGATCGGCTACCTGGAACGCCACGGCCTCGGGGTCCGCCGGGAGCACAACGGCACCGACCGCTACCCGGCGGTCGGGGGGCTGGTGGCGGTGGCGTTCGAGCACCGCATGAGCCGCTCAGGCGACCCCAACAGCCACACCCACGTCCTGGTCCAGAACGCCGCCCAGGGCCCGGACGGCCGCTGGACGGCCCTGGACAGCGATCGGCTGTACGCCCATCTTATGGCGACCGATCACCTGTACCTGGCCGCCGAGCGGGCCGCGCTCACCCAACGGCTCGGTGTCCGCTGGGGACCAGTGGACGAGCGCTCAGGGGCGGCCGAGATCCAAGGGCTGGACGATCGGACACTGATCGAGCGGTTCTCCAAGCGCTCAGAGCAGATCGACCGCTGGCTGGACACCCATGGGCTGTCCGGGATCAAGGCGTCCAGCGCCGCCGCGGTCGCGACCAGGGCGCCCAAGGACTACTCGGAGTCCGAACAGAGCGTCTACCAACGGTGGACACGCGAACTCGCAGAGCAGGGGGTGGACGAGCGGCAGCTGGCCGAGGTGCGCTCGGGTGGACGGGGCCGTCCAGCGACCCGGACAGAGCTGGACGCCGCGCTGGACGCCCTGTCCGGCCCGGACGGGCTGACCGGACAGGCGTCCACCTTCACCCGGACAGACGTGGTGGACGCCCTGGCCAAGCGCCTCCCGGTCGCCCCCTCGGCTGCTGAGGCGCTCACCCAGGCCGAACAGGCGGCCGACCGGTTCCTGGCCGAGCGGGCGGTCCGGGTCGGCCGCGATCACCAGCTGGCCGTGGACCGGTTCTCGACCCCGGAGCTGCTGGCTCTGGAGCGCCACCTCGTGGATGGCGCGACCGGCCGGACGGACGAGCGCTGCGCCGTCGTCCGGCCGGAGGTTCTCCGACAGGTCCTGGACCGCCACAACACGGCGGGCGAGGATCAGGAGGCCATGGTCCGCGACCTTACCCAAGGCGGCGCCGGGGTGGCCGTGGTGGTGGGGCGGGCCGGGTCGGGCAAGACCTGGGCGTTGGGGCTGGCCCGAGAGGCGTTCGAGCTGGGCGGCTACCAGGTCCTGGGCGCCGCCCCGACCGGGATCGCCACCGTCGGCCTCGCTGATGAAGGCTTCACCGGCGCCAACACGGTGGATCGGTTGCTGCTGGACCTCCAGCGGGGCCGGGTGAAGCTGGACAGCCGGACGGTGCTGGTGGTGGACGAGGCTGCCATGGTCGCCACCCGAAAGCTCGCCCCCCTGCTCAGCCACGCCGACCGGGCGGGCGCGAAGGTGGTGCTGGTCGGCGACGACCGCCAGTTCGCCTCCATTCAAGCCGGCGGCGGCTTCCGCGCCCTCCGGCTCCGCTTGGGCGCCTCGGAGCTGACTATCAATCGCCGCCAGGTCGAGGCCTGGGAGCAGCGCGCGATCGACGACGTGCGCGCCGGCAACCTGGAGCAGGCCATCGCCGCCTACGCCGAGCATGACCGCATCCGCGCCTTCGAGGCCCGCGACGACCGCGACCGCGCCCTCATCTCGGACTGGTGGCAGGCCCACCAGCAGGGGGAGCAGCCGGTGATCTACAGCCACCGCCGCGGCCAGGTCGACCAGCTCAACCAGGTGTGCCAGCGGATGCGGGCCGAGCACGGCCAGCTCGGACATGAGCGCCTCACCGTCGGGGACCGGAGCTTCGCCGTCGGGGATGTGGTGGTGCTGGGCGCGAATGCCCGCGACCGGCTGGGCGTGGTCAACGGCACCACCGCCATCATCGCCGACCTGGACCTGCGCAGCCGGGCCATGACCGTGCGGACGCTGGAGGAGGAGCGGCCGAAGATCGTGCGGCTGCCCGGCTGGTACCTGGACGCCCAGGTCCGACCCGGCCAGTCGCGCCGGGTTGACCTAGCCTATGCGCGGACCGACATGCGCTCCCAAGGCAGGACCGAGCAGCGGGCGCTGCTGGCCCTGGACGGGGCCGAGGACATGCAAGGCGGTTATGTCCAGCTCACCCGGAGCAAACACCGGACCGACCTGTACCTGACCGTCGGCCCCGAACCCTTCGGCGCCGACGACGAGCGCCCCCACCCGAGTAGGGAGCCGCGGGCGCCCGAGGAGCTGCTGGCCCGGGTGCTGACCCGCGACGGCAGCAAGACGCTTGCCACCGACAGCCCGGACGTGGTGGACGTGCGCCGGTTGTCGACGCGAGCGCTGCGGGCCGAACGCGACCGCCTCGCCCAGCTGCGGGCGCAGTGCCCGCCGGACCGGTCCCGGGAGCTGCGGCTGGCCACCGTGCGGGCGGCCGAGGCCGAGCAGGCCCGCCGGCAGGCCGACCAGGAACAGAAGGCAGCCGCCAGCCAGGTTGACGCCCTCCGGAGCCGGCTGCTGGGTCGCCGGGACCTCCATGCAGCCAGGGAGCGGCTGGTGCTGGCCGAGCACGCGGCGGTGACCACGACCAGGCAGGCTGACCAGGCCGCCGAACGGCTCGGCATCCTGCGGCGGGCCCAGCAGCGGCACCTGGGCTGGATGGAAGCCAACGACGCCGACCTCCGCGGCCGCGAGCGGGCAGTGGCCCGGGAGGACGCCTGGCGGCGGCGGGTCGACCAGCACGCGGTGGCCCTGGACCCGCCGGGCTGGCTACTGGCCGAACTCGGACCCGTGCCCACCGACTACCAAGAGCGTCAGGCCTGGCGCCTGGCCGCCGCGGAACTGGACGGCTACCGGCGCGGCTACGGGCTGGATGACCCCGGGCCGGCGAAGCATGTTGGGGGCGGGATGGCCCGGGACGGGCGGGCCGGCGTGGCGGCCACCCCACTCGCCGGCGAGCAGACCGACCAGACCGGCCAGCAGCCGGGGCGCCGCGGCCGTGGCGGGCGTATCCACCGCCGCGGCGACCTCGGCCGAGGGCCGGCGGCGGCCGATCGACGGCATCGGGTCGACTCTGAGCGGCTGCTGGGCGGCGAACCTCGCCGGCAGGCCCCCGGCCGGCGTCGCGACTGGCAGCTGGCCCGGGCCGCGCTCGACCGGCTGGCCGGTTGGGACCGCCACCGCGAGGACCGAGACCAGCGGCCCCCGGGCCGCGGCCGGCCCGGTCGCCATCCGGACCGCACTGTTGGCCGTCACGAGCACGACGGCCGGTAGCTGGCAGAAGGAGCAGCACATGGGCCAGCACCCCACACCCGACCCTGACCCCGACAAGCATGAGGACCTAGAGGCGCTGGGCGCGTCGGTCTATGAGGGCAGCGGCTTGTCGGTGCGAGCCCTGACCGCCGAGGAGCTCCAGCGGTTCCTGGATGCCCACACCGGCCAGCCCACCCGCCCCCTGGGCAGCGGCTGGGCCGCCCTCGATCCACCAGGGCACCCCGCTGGGGTCCCCTGGACCGCACCAGAGGCTGCGCCGGCGCTTCCCGGACCCCCGCCCTCGGCAGCGGCCAAGGCGGCCGTCGGCAGCCCTGGCCGCTCGGCCCTGGCCCAGTATCGGCGGCGCCGCAGCCAGGAGTTGGCCGCCTGGACCCGCAGCCTGGTCTGGCGGGCGCCACTGGTGGCCGCCGCCGGCCTCACCGGATCGGCCCTCGCGACCCAGGCCGGCCTGGCCAGGACCCCGGCCACGGTGGCCGGGCTGGCCGCCGCCGCGCTGGTCGGCTGGCCGCTGCGCTTTCGCCCCTCCACCCAGGCCCGGACCTGGCAGCGCGGGGCCAGAGGCGAACGCCAGACCGCCCGGCTGCTGGACCGCCTCAGCCGCCACGGCTACCAGGTCTTTCACGACCTGGCCATGCCGGGCTCCCCGGCCAACATCGATCACCTGGTCGTCGGCCCCAGCGGGGTGTTTGTGATCGACTCCAAGCAGTGGACCGGACAGGTCCACCAGAGCGCCGAGCGGCTCATCTGGCACAACCACCACCACCTGGACCGCGCCCTGGCCACCATCTGCTGGCAGGCCCTGACCCTCGGTCGTCTCCTGGGCATCCCCGTCGCCCCGCTGCTGTGTGTGCATCACGCCCACGTCCAAGACGGCGGCCTGCGCGCCCAGGGCGTGGCCATCGTTCCCGCCACCCTGCTGCGCTCGGCGCTCGGCTTCGACCGCGTGCTGTCAGACGCCGACGTGGAGCTGTACGCGGCCACCGCCAAGGCGCGGCTACGGCCGGCGGCCTGAACCTGGCCGAGGCGCTTCGCTCCTGGGTCAGAAGAAGGTCAGGAGATTAGCCGCCCTTCGCTGCAGCGAAGGCCGCTTGCAACTTGGAAGGGGCGCCGTTCGCGCCCGATCGATGAACCCCTTGCCGCGGAGGGTAGCGAGGGTCAAGCCGAGGGCATTGTCCGCGTTCTGCTCCACCCCGGCCCAGTCGGCTTCACAAACGGTGCCACGCCAGGAGTCCTGGTCCGCCAGCGCCTCGTACTGGATCAGGTAGTCCTCGCGCCGGAGCATGCCGATCTCGCCGGATTGCAGAGTGCCGAGCGCTCCGGTAGCTGGGTTGACACACCGGCTCACGATCGGAGCGGCATCCATCCCGCCCGGACCGATGGATGGTCGGGTTCTGCTTGGGCGTGGTCTAGGTCACAGCGTCGTCGTCAGACCGTCACGTCCTCTGGTGTGGTCAAGCCTTGCTTGATGAGCCAGGTCTGAAGCCCGGCGATGGTGCGGTCTTTCAGGACGACCTTCCGGCCGTTGCCCTGGACTGCTTGGGTTGGCCGGTAGTCCAACGGCAAACGCCAGAAGTCCTCCAGGACCTTGCCGTCAGAACCGAGCACCTGATCCAGCGTCGACCAGACCGTCCCGTCGGGGCGAACTTCGTACCGGGTGACCAGCGTGCAGCGGTACAGCCAATCCGGCTTCCTGTCAGCCCAGACTCGGGTCAAGGTGATGGTCGGCACCTTGGCCGGCTTCCCCTGCTTGACGTGGCGCGGTCCTTTGCCTTGGCCGGCTGCTTCCGGTTGCGTGCTTCCAAAATCGGCAGCTACCGCTGGCCTGTCGGGGGTTGGGATGATCGAGCTGGCCGACGTCATCGGCGAGCTGCGCCGGGAGCTGCAGCAGGCCATGCAGGCTGGCGAGGGCGAGCTGCTGCGGTTCGAGCCCTCGTCCTGACCCGGTGATCATTCGCTCGTTTGAGATCGGGTGACGGGTCCACCTCCCAGCCGAACCGGGCGGGGCACGCGGCCAGGCGAATTCGTCGGCGTCGTACTTGTACTATTCGCGGATGGAATCGGGAGGTTCGGCCGAGCTGGTCGCCGCCGCCTCCGGCGGCGACCAGCTCGCCTGGGAAGGGCTGGTCCACCGCTTCGGTGGACTCGTCTGGTCCGTCGCCCGCGCCCATGGGCTGAGCGCCGCCGACGCGGCCGACGTCAGCCAGACGGCGTGGCTTCGACTGGTCGAGCACCTGCACCGTCTCCGCGATCCCGAGCGGGTCGGCACCTGGCTGGCGTCGACGGCACGACACGAGGCGCTGCGCGTGCTTCGCCGAGCCGGCCGGGAGCTCCCGGTCGGCGACGAGGCGGAACTGGAGCCCCGGGGCACCGTGGTTGAGCCGCCGGACGCCAAGGCGTTGGCGTCGGAGCGGAACGAGCTGCTCTGGAAGGCGTTCGCCGGCCTTCCTCCCCACTGCCAGCGGCTGCTCCGGGTGCTGATCGCCGACCCGGCGCCTAGCTACCAGGAGGTCGCGGCCTCCCTCCAGATGCCGATCGGCAGCATCGGCCCGACCCGGGCGCGCTGCCTGAGCCGCCTGCGCCGGCTGGCGGACCTGTAAGGCGCGGGGCCGGCGTGGTCGGCTCGGCCAGACCGGCGTTGTATCTGGGCGGCGGCCAGCAGCTCTTCAACCTGACGCGAATCAAGGCGAAGGCGAGGGCCGGAGCATGGAGCGGGAAGTTCGCAAGACCGTCTCGGTGGTGTTCTCCGACGTCGCGGGCTCGACCACGCTGGCCGAGCAGCTGGACCCCGAGTCGCTTCGCCGGGCGATGACCCGCTACTTCGAGGTGGCGCGCCAGGTACACGAGCGTCACGGCGGTGTGGTCGAGAAGTTCATCGGCGACGCGGTCCTGGCCGTGTTCGGCGTCCCCAGGGCCCGCGAGGACGACGCCCTGCGGGCGGTCCGCGCCGCCGCCGAGCTGCGTGAGGCGCTGTCCGCCCTCAACGCTGACCTCGAGCAGGAGCTCGAGGTCTCGCTGGCCGTCCGCACCGGCGTGAACACCGGGCTAGTGCTGGCCGGCGACGGGCGCGACGGGCAGGCCTTCGTCGGCGGCGACACCGTGAACGTCGCCGCCCGCCTCGAGCGGGCCGCTCCGGCCGGCCAAGTGCTCGTCGGGAGCAGCACCTACCGGCTCGTGGCCGATGCCATCCGGGCCGAGCCGGTGCCTGCTTTCAGGGTCCGAGGCAGATTGGAACCGGTCCATGCCTACCGCCTGCTCCAAGTGACGTCCCCGGCGGGGACCCCGAGCAGGCGCTCCGCCCCGTCGCTGGTCGGCCGCACCGGCGAGCTGGCCACCCTGCAAGCTGCCCTCGACCGGGTGGTCAGCCGACGGACCTGTCAGCTAGTCACCGTGCTGGGCGACCCCGGGGTGGGCAAGTCACGGCTGCTCGAGGAGTTCGCCGGGCGGGCCCGAGCGCAGGCGGTGGTGCTGCACGGCCAGTGCCCGCCCTATGGCGGCGCCCCCACCGCCGCGGTCGTCGGGCAGCTGGTGGAGCAGCTGGCCGCGGTCGCGCCCGGCCAGCTCCGCGACAGCCTCGCGGACCCGGCAGCGGTGTCCATTGACCCGCAAGGCGTCTTCGGTGGCCTGCGTCTGCTGTTCGAGGCGCTGGCGGCCGAGCGGCCGGTAGTGGTCATCGTCGACGACCTCCACTGGGCCGAGCCCGACCTGCTCGACCTGCTCGACTACCTCCATGCCTTTGCCTCCGGCGTCAGGCTTCTGCTGCTGATCGCCGCCCGCGAGCAGCTGCTCGACAGCCTGCCCGGTCGGTCCGGCGGGTTCGGCGGGATCACGATGGCCCTGCAACCACTGCCGGCGGCCCAGGCGGCCGAGCTGGCCGCTAGGCTGACCCGGCCCGCTGGCCTGGACGCCGGCATGGCGCCACTGATCGCGGCCTGGGCCGAAGGCAACCCGTTGTTCGTGAAGGAGCAGGTGCGGCACCTGGTCGCCGAGGACTACCGCCACCGGCCGGGCGCCGATCTGCCGGTTCCGCCGGCCGTCGAGGCGCTGGTCGTGGCCCAGCTGGACCGTCTCCCACCCGACCAGCGAACCGCACTCGAGCTGGCCAGTGTGCTCGGCCGGAGCTTCGACTGGCCGGCGGTGGCCGCCGTGGCCCCCGACCGGCTGCGGCCCCGGGTCGGCGCCCTCCTGCTCGCTCTGGCCAGGCGCGGCCTGATCCGGGTCGCCGACAACAGGCATGGCCAGGACGGCTTCATGTTCAGCCACCGGCTGCTGCGGGACGCGGCCTACCGGGCCATCCCCAAGCAGGAACGGGCGGTCCTGCACGCCCGGGCTGCCGAGCGACTGGCCGGGCCGGCCCTGGATGCGCTCGGCGGGGCGGACGAGGCCGTCGCCCACCACCTCGGCCAGGCCTACCGGCACCTCGCCCAGCTGGCCGGGGACGAGCCTCCGCCGCGCGCCCCTGCGGTCCTGCTCCGGCGCCGGACATGAGCCGAGGCGACCCATGTCCGTGACCGCCCAAGAGGGGGGTTCCGTCCGCTGTGGTACGGTGCTGGCTCCCACCCCGCTGGCGAGGAAGGCATCGATGGGTGCCAGGTTCGACGAGCGCCGCCTCGCCCAGGCGGCGGCCGCTGGAGACCAGCGTGCCTGGGACGCGTTGGTCGACCGGTTCGGGGAGCTGGTCTGGTCGACGGCCAGGGCATGGGGGCTGAGTCCGGAGCAGGGCGCCGATGCGGTGCAGGTCACCTGGCTCCGGCTGGCCGAGCAGCTCGACCGGCTCCAGGACCAGTATGAGTGGCTGGGGGTGTGGCTGGCGGCGACGGCACGGCGCGAGAGCCTGCGCCTGCTCGGCGCCGGCCAGGGGACCGAGCCCGGACCAGAGCCGGCGTCGGACCCGGCCGCGTCCGCCGGACTGTCCCGGGACGGACTGCTGTGGCGAGTGGTCCGCGAGCTACCCGAACGCTGTCGGCGGGTGTTGCGGATCCTCATGACGACCCCGCCGCCTAGCCACGAAGAGGTGGCGGCCGCCCTCGACCTCCCCGTGGCCCGCATCGGAGACCTGCGGGCCCATTGCCTCCGGGATTTTCGCGGCCGAATGGCCCAGATTCGTATCAAGACGGAACCAAGGGACTCTTGAGAAAAAGCACTTGACAGGAGGGACCTCGTGGGCCACGAAACCTTCGAGCAGAACGAAGCTCTCGATCCTCAGGAAGAGCGGCTGCTGGAGGAGCTGCGCGGTGCCGCCGGCCGCTTCGATCCCCCGCCGGCGTCCGTCGTGGAGGCAGCCCGCGCCAGCCTCACCTGGCGCACCATTGACGCCGAGCTGGCCGCGCTGGCCTTCGACTCGGCGGTCGACCAGCCGGTGAGCGCCATCCGGGGCGCGGACGGACCACGCCAGCTCACCTTCGACGCCCCCGGCCTGAGCATCGAGGTGGAGGTGTCGTCCGCCGGGACCCGCCGGCGGCTGACGGGGCAGCTCACACCGCCCCGGCGTTCCCGCATCGACGTCCGCCACGCCGGCGGCATCACCACGGTCGACACCGACGCACTCGGCCGCTTCCAGGCCGACGCGATCAGCGCCGGCCCGGTCAGCCTCCGCTGCCATCCCAGCACCCCCCCGTCGGCCCCCCGGTTCGTGACCGAGTGGGTCCCCCTCTGACCGCCCGTTCACGCCGGGTGCCAGGGCTTCGAGATCCTTCGGCGCCGCCGCGACCGATCAGGGCGAGGAACGCTGACAAGTCCTGAACACTGCAGGCTATCCCGCTCCCAATGAGATGAACGACCATCCGGTCGCCGTTAGGAGTGGATCGTCGGCCAGGTCGTGGCGGGCGTCCCGCAACGACGCGGCGAGCGAGGCCCCACACCGCAACCGCCGGTGCAGCGCCAGCATCAGCGGCACGGCGGCGGCGTCATTGACCGGGACCACGCTTGCGACGATCCCTGCCGTGCCGAGCGGCACGAGGCTGCTGGCGATGCCGAGCAGCTCGTCAGCCCCGGCCGGTGCCGCCAGTCCGGAGTCGCAGCTGGATAAGACCAGACGGTACGGAGCCCGTCGCAGCCGCTCGAGGTCGTACACGGTGAGTGGTCCGTCGTCCATCAGCAATGCCGAGAAAAGCGGGCTCTCGGCGCGGAACGACCCGTGCGCGGCGATGTGGGCGAGCCCGGCGCCGTCGAGCGCGTCCAGCACCCGCTGCACGGTCGCGGTGCCCCGGCCAAGCATCGTGACGTCGTCGTACGCTTGGGCGAGGGCGGGGACTTCGGCGCCGTCCGTTGCCAGGCCGGGACCACGGACCAGGACGACATCGCGACGGGCGGGTGGCGCCGCCCACCGCGTCCGCATCCAGACGCTGGCGGATGGCGCCACGCTGACCACCCGATCGCGTAGGGAGGGCAGCAGCGGCCATGGGACGGCGTGAAGCCGGCCAGGTGGGACGACGACCACGGGGCCGTCGCCGAGGTGACGGCTGGCCTGCCCGAGCAGCGCCTGCTCGAGCCGTCCTCCGGCGCCTTGGAGGAGGGCGATCGCTGACTTCGCCCGGGCTCCGGAGCCGCTATAGGCCAAGCGCCTCAACCCGAAGCGGGCGAACTCGACCTCACGGCCGGCCTCGTCGGAAGGACCGGCCGCGAACCGTCGCACCTTCCCCGACCCGCAGACCAGGACGTGGAGGTCGCCGTCGACGTCGACGATCTGCACCAGCCGCGCGGCACCGAGCTCGTTGAGCAGCGACGCAACGTCGAAACCCTTGCCGTCGACCTGGCCGGCCCCGCGGGTATGCATGACGCGGGTCCGGATGACCCGCTCCAGACGCTGCTGGTCGCGTTGAAGCGCGGTCGTCGGACCCCCCTGGGCGCGCGCCTTCTCCAGGCGGCTGGTGACCTCGCGCACCGCCGCCAGGTTGGCCTGGAGCTGGGGGTCGTCTGGTGGCCGCACCGGCGGCACGGCCAGAGCGGTCGCTCGCCAGCGCTCACTCCATAGGAGGAGCCGCCGCGGGGAGCGGCACTGCAGGGCATGCCGCTGGGCCAACGCTGCCAGCTCGGCGCCGTGCGTGGTGGCCTGAGCGCGCAGCTCGGAGGCGCCCAAGCTGTGCTGGTGGGCGTCGAGGAGGTCCAGCCCGTGCCGGCAGGCGTTGAGCAGGCGACGCCGATCGCCGGCCGCCTCGGCCCGCAGCGCCTCGGCCAGCCACCCGATGGCGCGGGACAGGGCCGGCCCGCGGCGCCGGAGCCGCGCTGCCTCGGCGAGCTGCCGTTCGGCGTCCTGGAGCCGTCCCAGGGCCAACGCGATCCGACCCGCAAGCAGGTGCGCCCTTGGAGCCTCGTCGGAGCCGACGGCGTCGAGGCGGGCGGCCGTGCGCTCGACCTCGTGCAGCAGGCGGCCGGACAGCACGCCGGCCGCATAACGCGCCTGCAGGAGCACCAAAGCAGCATGCGCACGCCACCAGGTCCGCTGCTGGGAGCTGAACAGGCGGGAGGCCGCCTCCGCCCGTTCCATGGCCACCTCTGTATCGGCGGCGGCGAGTGCGGCGCTGGCCGCGATGAGCAGCAGTTCAGCCTCCTTCGTGGCCTGGCCGCCGGCCTGCCCCAGGACGCGGATGGCCCGGTCCGCCTCGTGGAGCGCGTCACGTGGCAGGCTCGCGGCCAGCAGCACGGCACAGCGGTCGATGCTGAGATCGGGCATGGTTGTGCCCAGGGACTGGTAGCGCTGGGCCGCCTCGTCCAGATGGGCGAGCGCGGCGGGCAGGTCGCCAGAACGGAAGGCGATCAGTGCGCGGTTGTGCCGCGCGATGGCGGACTCGAAGTCCTGGCCAGCGGCAGCGAACAATCGCTCGGCGCGGCGGACGTCCAGCTCTGCGCGCTGTATGGAGCCCAGCGCGAGGTGGCAGAGGGCGCGGATCGTGAGCGCCCGCGCCTCCCAGACGGTGTCACCGGCACGGCGCAGCACGGTGACAGCGGGGCGCAGGTCGTCGAGCGCCTGACGATGTCGTCCGAGCACCATGAGAGCGTCGGCGCGCCGCATCCGGACTCGCGCGGCCAGGACCCCGCCGGCCTGGCGGGCGGCGGTGTGCAATGCGGTGAGGCCGGCCCTGGTGCGACCGGCGAGGATCAATGTGATCCCAAGCGTGGCCCGCACATCCGCCTCGCGGTCCCGCGACCCCGACGTGCGGGCCAGCCGCACGGCGATGCGCAGCTCTCCGATGGCCGAGCCGACCTCCCCCGCGTCCCGCAGGACGATTCCAACGACTTGGCGGGCGACCGAGGCATCGTAGGGGCTGGGAGCTGCCGCCAGCACCCCGCGGGCCCGCGCCAGTGCCTCCGGCGGACGGGACAAGGCAAGGGGCAAGAGGTCGAGTGGCGTGCGCTCGGCGACGTCGCGCTGGTTCCCGGCCATGGTTAGATACTAGGCATTCTGGTAATCCGTAACTAGCCGAGCGGAGGACAGATCATGGGCACACAGGACGTGTCGTCCGGATCCCCAGAGACCACCCAAGAGGCCCAGGCCAACCTGCTGAAGCAGGCGTTCCATGACCTTGAGCACCCGATAGCCATCGGTGAAGCGCCGGAGGGCTACCTGTACCAGTCGGACGCCATCCTGGTTCGCGACGAGTACGTCGCGAGGATCCAGGAGTTTCTGGAGGGCGGGACACCGATCAACAACCGCATCAACGGGCTGACGGTGCTGTCGCTGTCGGGGGCACGACTGGTTGAGGCCCTCGTGGCCTTGGACGCGATCGACGGACAGTTCGGCGTCGGCGTCGCGACCCCGAACCACGTCCTATCCATCACCCAGGCCACCCCCACGCCGGCAAGCCATTGCCCGGCCACGGAACCAGAAGAGACACCCGCCACCGACCCCGACCCGGACGTCTGTCCCGGTCGACAGGCCGGCACCGGCGTGCTCGTCTCCGTGGTGGACACCGGGCTGCTGCAGGGCGCATCGACCGATCATGCCTGGCTGACCGGGGTCGACGGCGAGGACGACCCGTTCACCGCCGGTTCGGTGATCCCGCCTTACACCGGGCACGGAACCTTCATCGCAGGCGTGGTGCGCTGTATGGCGCCAGGCTCGGAGCTGTACGTCGAACGCGTGTTCGAACAGGCGGGCGGGTTGCTGGAGTCGGACGTCGTCCTGCAGCTCTACGAAGCGCTGAACCGAACCCCCGACATCATCAGCCTCTCGGCTGGAACAACGACCCGCAGTAACCTTCCCCTGCTCAGCTTCGAGGCCTTCTGGCGCCGGCTTCGCGACTACAAAGGAATCGTGCTGGTGGCCGCGGCAGGCAACGACGGCAACCGTGGCCCATTCTGGCCGGCAGCGTTCCCGTGGACCGTGTCGGTCGGTGCGCTGGCGGCCAACTGGCGCAGCCGCGCCCAGTTCAGCAACCACGGCGGCTGGGTCGACGTCTACGCCCCGGGTGAAGGACTCGTCAACGCCTACGCGACGGGCACCTATGAGTGCCAGGAGCCGCCACACCGTGGTGAACAACGCCAATTTCCCAGGGGCATGGCCCGCTGGAGCGGCACATCCTTCTCGACCCCACTCGTCGCAGGCTTCATCGCCGCTCGCATGTCCCGGACGGGCGAAAACGGCCGCGAAGCGGCCAGGAAGGTGCTCGGCAAGGCACGGACCCAGGCGATCCCGGGCGTCGGCGCCGTCGTGCTGCCCTGCCCCGAAGACGGCGACGGCGGCGGCCACGACCACCTTGGGTGCCGCTGCGGGCATGGGCACTGCCGGGTCTGCTGCTGACGGCCTCGGGCGGGCCGCCCGGCGTGCTGACCGAGCATTCCCCTCAGGGGCAGGGCGGGTCGAGGATCGTCAGGAGGTCGCGGCAGGCGGCCCGGTCCAGCCACGCCTGCCGACCGTCGTCCTCGACCACCAGCGGCCGCTCTTCCCGATCGGTGGTGGCGGTGGTGTTGCGGTGGGCGGTGCGCAGCGGCCCCAGCACCTGCCGCACCCGCCCTCCCGGACTCCACCAGCCGGGCGACATCAGCGAAGGCCAGCCGCTGGTCACCCTCGGCCTCCCACAGCCGCCAGAGCTGCTCAATCTGCTGGGCGCTGGTCAGGGTGCCGCCCCTTAGCGTGTCCTGTCCCCGAGTTGTGGCGACGCATCAGCGCTTCTTCTGCCACAACTTGGCCTTTCCCAGGACCTCTTCAGGTGTTCGGCCCCTGGTCCACCTGCCGGTGTGGGCCCGCTCGGTGTTGTAGTAGCGCAGGTACCGTTCCAGGTCGAGGCGGAGGCCGGTCTGCTTGGGGATCAGATACCGGGCGAAGGCGGGCTTCCAGCACTCGTCCAGGATGGTCTGCTGCACCCGCTCCACACAGCCGTTTGTCTGCGGTCGACCGGCCCGGATGAAGCTGTGGCGGGCGCCGAGGTTGGCAATAGTGGCTTGGAAGGTCGCCGAGCGGAACTCGCTCGCGTTGTCGCTCATCACCCGCTCCAGCTTCCAACCGCGCTCGGCGAGGTCGGCGGCGACCTGCCGGGCGAGCTGGCTGGTCCACTGCGCCGAGGGGTTGCGGCTGGTCACCTACAGGGTCGCCCAGGTGTAGGCGCTGGCGACGTCGATGGCGGTGTACTGCCACACCGTGCCTTTGGTGCCGCTCAAGCGCCCGATGCAAAGCAGTCCAGCTGGACCAGCTGCCCAGGGTGCTCCACGTCCAGGTGCCGCTCGGGGGGCGGCTGGAACCGCTCAGGGGCCGGTGGCGCCGCGTAGCCGGCGACCAGGCCGTAGCGTCTGGCGCGGGTGGACAGGCCGTGGCGGCGCAGCACCCGCCACACGCCGTTGGGTGACCAGCTGATCCCGCCCCACGTGGGTCTGGCGAGCTCGGCGGCGATGCGGGCCGGCTCAAAGCCGGGATGGCCAAGCGCGAAGGCGACCACCCGCTGCTCGATGAGTGGGCTGGTGGCATTCGCCATGCGCGGCACCCGTCGCTCCCGTGGCCGCAGGATCTCCGGACCATGCCGGTCCAGCTGCCGCTTCCAGCGGTAATAGGTCGAGGGGTGGATCCCCATCGCCCGGCAGGCCGCCCGCACGTTGCCCAGCTCGGCCGCCATCGCAAACACCCGTAGACGAAACCGGTACAGCAGGTCATCCTGCGTCACGGCGACGCCGCCCCGTTCCTTGACTTGGTGGTCAGGACGAAGGATGCGTCGCCGTTCAGCGTCAGTGGGGGATGTGCCCCAGTGTCGCTACATCTCGGGGATAGGACACCTTAGCGCGAGCAGGGTGCCGCGCACGTAGTGCTCGCTCACCCCGATCTTCCGTGCCACCACGACCGGGTCCAACGGCTGGCCGCGGCTGACCTCAGGCTGTTGGTAGAGCTGCTCGATCCACTCCAACGCCCGCCCCCCTGCCGGGGGTTGGTCGGGTTGGGGTCGGCCGCCGCTGGCGTAGGCGGCCTGCAAGGCTGGTGGCGAGTGACCTGCCCTGAAGACGCCGGGATCGGGTTGGCCCCGGCCACAGCAGCGAACGCGGCCTCCGACCGTAGCCGGCCGGCGTTACGACCAGCTGACCAGCACCTGGGCGGCACTGATCGGCCCGACACCGGGCAGCTCCAGCAGCCACGGCGCGACCGCGGCCACCAGCCGCTCCAGCTCGGCCCGCAGCTCGGCGGCCTCGGCGGCCAACAGTTGGATGCGCTGGGCGGTCGAGCGCAGCGCCCGCACGGTCATGCGGTGCTCCAGCGACCTGGAAGGCCGGTCCCGGAGCCTCGCGCAACGTGCGATCTGGCGTTTGGTGGCCAGCACGCGAAGCTCGGCCCGCAGCTCCTCGGGCGCCCCAACGATCAGCGCCTTGAGCTGGTTGGTGGCGCTGACCTTAGCCGCGCACGCGCCCTGGCGGACCGCCAGCACCCGCAGCGCTTCCCGGTCGGGTGGACCAGCCGCACGGGCAGTGCAGCCGGCGATCTCGGCGGCGCAGAACCACCACGATCCCGCTGGGCTCGAACTGGACCCCGGTCACGTCGGCGCCGGGGATGGCCAGCATCTTGTTGAATGCAGTAGTGGCGCGCACGCGTCCGCTCCTCCAACGTGGCTTCGGTTGGCTCGGCAGCCCCGAAACCTACGAAGGACGGCGCGTGCGCGTCCTGCACACCAGGCCCCATGCAGCCCAGGATCACTGACCGCTCAAGCCAACCACGCCGGCTCAGCGTGCCAGCCGACCCACAGAAGGCCGAGGAGTACCCGAAAACGCTGGCGGTC
>Ga0307320_10000179_pt1 | contig 22328 bp, 21 predicted proteins | sample ER_DNA_369_FD_194495 | JGI IMG/M metagenome (GOLD analysis project Ga0307320, IMG submission 194495) | Bulk soil microbial communities from the East River watershed near Crested Butte, Colorado, United States - ER_DNA_369 | ecosystem: Environmental > Terrestrial > Soil > Floodplain | place...
TGTCGCGTCTCTGAGCAGCCGCTCGAGCAGGCGGAGGCGCCTACGGAGATCGGCGATGACCTCGCCACGGGTCTCTGCGAGGGCCATAGCCTCATCTCGAGCCGCGTGCGCCTCCGATCGCTGCACGAAGTAGAGATAAGCGAAGAAGGTTCCGACGGTGGCAGCAGCGGAGGCTGCCGCGATCGCGATCGCGGTTGCGGCGCCGGCGGTAGCAACCAGAGACATCGCGCATGTTGCGGGCGTTGGCGCCCCGGCTTCGTGCGCCGAGAAGCAGCTAGGACTCCAGTTATCGAGAAGGAGCTCCGGCTGCCGAAGATCGGCGCCTGGAAGACGTGTGCGCTCTGCGGCCGGCCGACCCTCCTTCTTCGTCGGGCTACCCCCTGCCCGCAGGAGCGGCCGCTGCCCACAGGGCTATTTAACTCTGGTCAAGCCTAGCTCAAAGTCCCTGCTACTTGAAGTCTGTTTTTGCACGCGACAGCGATTAGGTCGTCGCACTCCAGGGTGGTGTTGAACTAAATCGCTCGGGTTCGTTCTGCGCCTTGGCGCCCCCGCTGCCGATCGGGGGAAAGGTACGCCCTTACAGGGGACACGGCGGACGCGCCCGGGAGGATTCGAACCTCCGACCCGCGGATTAGAAGTCCGCTGCTCTTCCACTGAGCTACGGGCGCTCAGGGTGAAGGGTACCGCCGGAGCGGACTAGGCTCTCGCGCCGAAATCTGCGGTGACGATCGTGACCGCGCGGCCGCCGTAGGCGCCCGGGGCCGACGACACGGTCACGGCGCCGATCCCGATCTCGTGCCAGTCGCGCGAGAGCAGGTTCTCCTTGTGCGGCGGGCTCGCCATCCACTCCCGCACCGCGAACGAGGCGCCGTACGTGTCGCTCGCCCAGAGGAGGTTCTCGCCCACCGTCCAGGACCGGAAGCCACGCGAGGAGTAGAAGCGCTCAATGCGCCGCCAGAACGCGGTGCCGTTGGCGCTGTCGTGTTCGAAGTACCCCCTCCGAGCCATGTCGTGCGAGTGGTAGTCGGCCGCCGCGGCCAGGCGCCGATTCCAGCGCAGCGGCCGCAGTCCGCGGCCACGGCGGAGCAGGTTGATCCGGTTGACGACGGCACCCTCCAAGGCGGCGGTCGTCGACTGCGCGCGGCTTCCGCCGAGCGGGGTCGAGGTGCTCGTCGCGGCGGCGGGGCTGTTCGCGCTCTTGAGCCGCGCCTCGACCTGCCGAGACAGCGACTCGGTCGTCGCGGCGTGCGACGACGCGACCGACACGCCTGCGGCCAACGCCACCAGCGCAACCAGCGTTGCGAGTCCCCCTCGCATGCTCTCGAGATCGGCTCAAAGCGCCGGTTCGGACCCCCCCAAAAGGGTGATTCGACAGGCGGTGCTAGGGGGCGGCCGCCGGCTCCCCGGCGGTCTCGCCCGCACGCCGTGACTGCAGCCACGCCAGGAGGAGCACCTGGATCGTCCCCGCGATCGGGATCGCCGCCAGCGCGCCGAGCACGCCGGCGACCTTGGCGCCGATCAGCACCGAGATCAGGATCGCGAGCGGCGACAGCTGCACCGTACGGCTGTAGACGAGCGGCTGGAGCAAGTGGTTCTCGATCTGCTGGTAGACGATGAAGTAGGCGATCACGACGATCCCCGCCGGGATCGAGTGGATGAAGGCGACCGCGCCCACGATGATCGCGGCGAGCGTCGCGCCGGCCAGCGGGATCAGGTCGAGGATCGCGACGACGAGCCCGAGCGCGACCGCGTAGGGCACGCCCATGATCAGGAGCACGATCGTCGTCGTCGCTCCGGCGATCACGCTGATGAACAGGTTTCCGGTCACGTAGCCGCCGACGGTCCGGTAGATCTGGTTGCCGATGTCGCGCCAGGTGTCGCGGTTCCGCTCCGGGATCAGCCCGTAGAGCCGCTCGATCCAGGCCGGCCCCTCGAGGAGCATGAAGAACGTCATGAAGGCGATCGTCACCGTCGCGACGATGAAGGTGATGATGCTCTTCGTGATCGCGACGGCGGTACCGGACAGGCCGAAGAGGCTCTGGGCGCCGCCGCCGTTCCGGATCGCTTTGCGCACCCGGTCTGCGACCTGGTACTTCTCCGAGAGCCGGCCGAGCGGCCCCCGTCCCGCTGAGACGTCGTTGATGTAGTCAGGCAGCGCACCTGCAAAGCCGCGCGTCTCGTTCACGAGTGTCGGGATGAAGAGCGCGCCGATCGCGACCAGCCCCAGGATCACGGCGAAGAACGCCAGCGCCGCGGCGAGGCCTCGCCGCAGGCCCCGCCGCTCGAGCGCGTCGACCGCCGGGTTGAGCGCGAGCGCAAGGAACACCGCCACGGCCATCCACGTCAGGACCTGCCGCGAGATCCAGATCACTGCGAGCAAGATCGCGACGGCGAGGACGAGGCCGATCACGGCGAGAACCGTCCGCGGGCGGACGGTCACGATCCGCTCAGGCGTGCTCACTCGGGTCCAGGATCGCTGCTCCGTCGGACGATCGAGCGCCAGCAATGATGAAATGCCCCCGTGACGTTGCGCAGCGGCCCCGTCGAACGCGAGGTCTCGCTCCCCGACGGGCGCGTGCTGCTCGTCCGCGTCGGGATGGCGTCCGACGCGTACGTCCCGCGGCGTGACCTCACCACGGTCTCGCTCGAGCTCGTCGGCGCGGACGACCGGGTCGAGGCGACGGTGAACACCCTTCTCCGGCCCGACCAGGTGGCCGAAGCCCGTAAGCTGGTCGGCGACGTGGCCGGGAAACTCGAGTCCGGAGAGCTGACTCCGACGGCGGGGGCGATCGAGCCGTTCGCCGACAGCATCTCGTGAGCACCGCGACCCTGCACACGACCGAGGGCGCGATCGAGCTCGAGCTCTATCCTGACGACGCCCCCAAGACGGTCGAGAACTTCGTCAAGCTCGCCGGCGAGGGCTTCTACGAGGGCGTCATCTTCCACCGGGTCATTTCCGAGTTCATGATCCAGGGCGGGGATCCGACCGGCACCGGGATGGGCGGGCCCGGCTATCAGTTCGAGGACGAGTTCAACCAGCATCGCGTCGTCCGCGGGGCGCTCGCGATGGCGAACGCCGGCCCGAACACGAACGGCAGCCAGTTCTTCATCGTCACGGCCGAGGAGACGCCGTGGCTCGACGGCAAGCACACCGTCTTCGGGATGGTCACCACGGGGATGGACGTCGTCGACCGGATCTCCGGGGCCGACCGCGACGCCAACGACCGGCCGCGGGCGCCGATCACGATCGAGCGCGTCGAGCTCGGCGGCTAGCGCCGCGGCGACGAACAAGCGGGCGGCGGGAGTCGAACCCGCATAACTAGCTTGGAAGGCTAGGGCTCTGCCATTGAGCTACGCCCGCGCGTGGCTAGCGTAGCGGCATCGACCACCGGGATCCCTACTCCTGGACGCTGCATCCCGAGGCCACGATCCCGGTGCTCGCCCTCGCGGTCGTCTACGTCCTCTGGGCCCGGACGCACCGGCCCGAGTGGTGGCGGATCGCGTCGTTCGCGACCGGCTGCGCGCTGCTCCTCGTCACCGCCGTCAGCCCGCTCGACGCGATGACGTACCACCTTCTCTCGGCGCACCTGCTCCAGAACGTCGTCCTGGCCGAATGGGCCCCCGCGCTCCTCGTCCTCGGCGTCCCGCCGGCGATCGCCGCCGTGCTCGCCCGCCTCCCCGGAGCCCGCGCTCTCACGCGTCCGCCCGTGGCGCTCGCGATCTGGCTCGCGACGTACTTCCTCTGGCACCTGCCTCCCCTCTACGACGCCGCACTCCGAAGCTTCGCGCTGATCCACCTCGAGCACGTCTGCTACCTGGCGGCCGGCACGCTCCTGTGGTGGCCTGTCTTTCAGGACGTGCCGCACCGGCTCTCGAGCGCCGGACGAGCGCTCTACGTCTTCGTCGCCTTCGTCCTCGCCAGCCCGATCGGGCTGCTGCTCGCGCTCCTCCCCAACCCTGCCTACGACTGGTACGTCCACGCCGAGCGCCTATGGGGGCTGTCGGCGGCGACCGATCAGCAGATCGCCGGCGTGACGATGTCGGTCGAGCAGGCGATCGTCTTCTTCGCCATCTTCGCGTTCTTCTTCTTCCGCTTCCTCGGTGAGGAGGAGCGCGTGGGGTCGTCGACCCCGAAAATGGGCCGTTCGGCCTATTGAAGCTCGGGCGCGCCGCTGTCAGGGTGAAGGCGCGCGCGATGCTCAGCCTTCAGGTGGGTACGGAACAACCGGACGCCGTTCAGGAGACGTTGCTCGGGGAGGCACTCGAGCACGCACCCGTAGGTGCGATCGTGCTCGACGAGAAGGGCCGCTTCCTCGCCGCCAACCGCGAGGCCTGCCGGCTGACCGGCTACACGCGAGAGGAGCTCCTCCGGCGCGGGCCGGCCGACCTCGCCGCCGACGCGAGTGTCGTTTCCTCGCGGCTCGAGGAGATGGAGGCCGGCACGCTGGTGCACGCCGTCACCGAGCTCAGGCACCGGGACGGAACGCTCCTGCCGGTCGAGTACCGCGTCGGCGCGACCCGTAGCGGCGGCCTACCGTTCTTCGTGCTCCTCTTCTGGGAGCACGAGGAACGAGCCTGAGAGATCGGGACGGCCGGATTCGAACCGGCGGCCTCCTGCTCCCAAAGCAGGCGCGCTAACCAGGCTGCGCCACGTCCCGGCCTCCTAGTGTAGAGCGGCGGCCGCCGAGTTCCTGCCCGCCGTTAGGCTCGGTCCGTGACCGAGTCACCGCGGCATCCGAGGCTCGGTTACGCGATGGCGCTCACGGCCGCGGGACTCTGGGCCGTCAACGGCGTGATCTCGAAGGTGATCATCGAGTCAGGGGACGTCCCCGCCCAGCGCCTGACCGAGGTCCGGACGACGGGCGCCTTCGTGATCCTCTTCGTCGTGCTGGCCCTGGCGCGACCGGGGAGCCTCCGGGTCCGGCGCGAGGAGCTGCCGGTGCTACTGACGTTCGGCGTCCTCGGGCTCGCGCTCGTGCAGTGGTTCTACTTCGAGGCGATCAGCCGGCTCGACATCGGCGTCGCGCTCCTGATCCAGTACGTCGCGCCCATCCTCGTCGCCCTCTGGGCCCGCTTCGTCTACCACGAGCCGGTTCGGCGGCGAATCTGGGCCTCTCTCTGCCTCTCGATCCTGGGCGTGGCGCTGCTCGTGCAGCTCTGGGACGGGCTGACGCTCGACGGAGTCGGCGTCGCCGCGGCGATCGGGTCGGCGATCACCTTCTCGATCTACATCCTCTCCGCCGAGCGAGCGGTTCGCCGTCGCGACCCGGTCTCGCTCGTTTGTTACGGCTTCTTGCTGGCGACGATCTTCTGGGCCGTGATCCAGCCGCTCTGGACGTTCCCGCTCGACCGGGTCGACGACACCGTCTCGCTGCTCGGACGGCTCGACGACATCTCGCTTCCCGTCTGGCTGCTGATGGCGTGGATGGTCGTGTTCGGGACGATCGTCCCGTTCGCGCTGCTGGCCGCTTCGCTCCGGCACATCCCCGCTTCACGCGCCGCGATCACCGCCATGTTCGAGCCCGTCGCGGCCACCGTTTTCGCCTACGCCTGGCTCGGGGAGGCGCTCACGGCGACCCAACTCGTAGGCGGAATCGTGGTGCTTGCAGCGATTTCTCTCGCACAAACGGCAAGGTAAGGAAGATGTGAAGGCTCACCCATTTGGGTGATGCGCCGTCCGCGGCGTGTGTAAGACTCCCGCCCTCTTGGTGCGGGGGGGCCGCACACTCTTCGCCCTGACGGTCACGGGGATCGCGCTTCTGTTGTCGCCCAGCGCATCTCCTTCTGACCTGGTGGGGGCCACGGGCGTCTCGACGCTCAGTGCGCAGGAGCAGAATCTGCTGGCTGCGATCAACGCTGCGCGCGCGGCCCACGGGGTCCGGACGCTCAGGGTCGGCGCCCGGCTCCAGCGCGCGGCAGACGCACACTCGTCCGCCATGGCGCGCAGCGGCGCGTTCACGCACGGCAACTGGTATGGGCGGCTTCGGGCGCACGGCGTCCGCGGACGCACCCTCGGCGAGACGATCGCGTGGGGCGTCGGCAGCTACGGGACGGCGCAGGCGATCGTCTCGATGTGGCTCGCGAGCCCGTCCCACCGCGCGACCATGCTTGGGGCGGGCTTCCGCTGGGTCGGCGTCGGGATCGCGACCGGACGGATGAGCGGTTATTCGGGCGCCAACATCGCGACCGCCGACTTCGCCGGCTAGCCGCCGAACTACTCGACGAGCAGCTCTCGCAGCTCTGCGATCTTCTCGCGGCGCAGGTCGTCGCGCTCGCCACGACGGACCCGTTCGAGCAGGCCCTCGACGACCGAAGCGAGCTCGACCGGGTTGAACGGCTTCGTGATGTAGTCGACGCCGCCGAGCTCGAGCCCCCTTGCGCGGTCGCGGAGCTCCGCGCGGGCCGTGAGGAACACGATCGGGATCTGATTCGTCTCGTCGCTCTCGAACAGGCGCTCGGCGACCTGCCAGCCGTCCATCCCCGGCATCATCACGTCGAGCAGCACCACGTCGGGCCTCTCGGCGCGCGCCGCCGCCAGCCCCTCCTCGCCGTCCGCCGCCTCGAGCACCTCCATGCCCTCGGCCTCGAGGTTGACTCGACACAGGAGCCGGATCGGCGGCTCGTCGTCTACGACCAGGACTTTGGTCACTCTCGGCCGCCTGTATACCCGCTGGAGCGGCCGGTCACTCGCCGGACCTCGCCCCCGTGGGGAGCTCGAAGACAAAGCTCGCGCCGCGGCCCGTGTCCGGATCGACCCATAACCGGCCGCCCATCGCCGTCGCGAGACCGCGCGCGATGAAGAGCCCGAGGCCGGTTCCGCCCGCGTCGGGCCCGCCGGGATCGACACGGTAGAACTTCCGGAAGATGCGCTCCTGCTCCCCGCTGGGGACGCCGGACCCCTCGTCGGCGACACGTACCTGCACGGCGTCGGAGGTGCGGCGCGCGGCGACCGTGACCGTGCCACCGTGCGGCGAGAACTTGACGGCGTTGTCGACGAGGTTGGTGAGGATCTGGCGCACCTTGTCCCGGTCGGCGCTGGCATCGAGCGGCTCCTCCGGCACATCGAGCACGAAGCGCCGGCCGTTCACGACCTCGCGCTGGACGCTCGAGACCACATCCGTGACCACGTCCCTCAGATCCGTCGGTGCGAGCTGGACCTGGAGGTCCCCTGCCTCAAGCCGCGCCACGCTGAGCAGCGCGTCCACGATGCCGGTCAGCCGTTCCGCCTCGGTCGCGATGTACCTGAGGAACGTACGACGCTCGTCCTCCCCAAACGCGACGTCCTCACGGAGCAGCGTCTCGGCGAAGCCGTAGATCGAGGTCAGCGGCGCGCGGAGCTCGTGCGAGACGGTCGACACGAAGCCGGACTTCAGCTGCTCTACGAGGCGGTCGGAGGACACGTCTCGGAACGCGTAGATCCGGCCGGCGACAGCGCCCGCGGGGTCGCGCATCACAGCCTCGCTCACCGACAGCCAGATCTCCTCGCCGCCGCGTTGGATCTGAATCAGCCCCCGCCCTTCCTCGGACGTCTCGTCGGGGTCGAGGCTGCGCTGGAGCACGTCCGACGGCGCGCGCCCGAGCGCCTCGGCCGCGGGCACGCCGGTGATCTCCTCCGCGGCCGTGTTCCAGAGCACAACGTTCCCGTCGCGGTCGACGGCGACGATGCCGTCGGCGACGTTGCCGAGGATCGCCATGCTCCGCTCCTGCTCGAGCACGACGCGCTGGTAGAGCTCCGCGTTCGAGAGGAACGCCGACGCGTTTCCCGCCAGCGCGGCGATCGCCTCGACCTCCTCCTCCCGCCAGGTCCGCGGCTCGCGCCCGTAGACGGCGAGCACGCCGTGCACGACGCCCTCGGGCCCGACGAGCGGGGCACCGAGGAAGGCGCGGTGGCCGTGCTCGAGCAGCGGGTCCGAAGCGGCCATCAGCCCCTCGACCTCGCCGAGCGCGACAGGCGCGCGGGTGTTCGCCACCTCGCCGGCCAGCTCACCGACGGCCGAGGCCCGCGTTCCGAGCGCCGCCTCGGTCCCGTCGCCGTGGGCGGCGCTCACGACGAGCTCCTCGCCCTCGAGCACGCTCACGACGGCCGCGTCGGCACCGACGAGCTCGGGGGCCTGCTGGACGATCTCCTCGAGGATCAGGTCCGGGTCGAGCTCGCTCGCGAGATGCGTGCCGGTCCGGGCGAGCTGCTGCGCGATCGCGCGGGACTTGCGCTCGACCTCGTACAGGTCGGCTCGCTCGAGCGCGCCGCGCGCAGCCCCGGCCAGGTTGTGGGCGAGCTCGATCTCGTCGTCCGAGAAGGACTGCTCCTCGGCGAAGAACACGAGGCCGAGGCCAGGCCCGGCCCCTCTCGGAGCCTCGACGGGAACGGCGAGCAGCGACGCGAAGCCCGCCTCCTCGGCCACAGTTGCCCAGTCGTCTCCGAACCTGTCGTCAGAGGCGATCGCCGGTGCGGCCACGACACGACCGCGCCTGGCCGACTCGAGCAGCGGCCCCGTTCCCGGGAGGCCTTCCGCGAGGAACGACTCGAGGCTCTCGGGGAGCTCGTGTCTGCCGGCCAGCCGGAGCTCCGTCGGCTGGGGCATCAGCACGACGGAGAACGACCCGCCGAGGGCCTCACTCGCCGCCTGCGCGACGGCGTCGAGCGTCTCGCCGAGCGAGAGCGGCTGCGCCAACACCGAGGCGATGCCGAAGAAGCCGCGCTGGATGCGGACCTGGCGCGCGCTCTGCTCGATGCTCGCGACGTTGCGCAGCGCCAGGGAGCCGAGGCTCGCGAAGGCCTCGAGCACCTCGACGTCCTCGGCGCTCCAGCTGCGGCCGTCGTCGCGGGTGCCGACCCCGATCACGCCGCGCACCTCCCCCCACCACGTCATGGGGGCGACCATCGCGTTGGCGAACCCGTCGTAGGCCGGATGCGGCGCGGCGACCTTCGCATGGTCGCTCGAGACGGTGCCCTGCCCGCGGCGCATCGCCTCTCCGGCGAGCGCCTCGTCCGCCCTGAACTCGAACTCGATCAACTCGGCGGGCAGCCCGTAGACCGCCGCGCAGCGGAGCATCCCGCGGCGCGTGTCGAGCAGGTAGCAGTCGGCGGCGTCCGCGTCGAGGAGCTTCGTCACCTCGACCACGAGCCGCTGCAGCACCGTCTCGACCCGCAGCTCGCTCGTCATCGCGTGCGCGGCCTGGAAGAGCGCCGCCTGACGCTCGAGGCGCCTCTGGTTCTCCTCCAGGAGCTGAGCGGTGTGGAGCGCGAGCCCGATCTCGCGCGCGACGGCCTCGGCCAGTCCCGCGTCGGTGGGCGACCACGGCTGCGCCTCCCGGCGGTGAAGCATGAGCGCGCCAATCGTCCGCTCGAAGACGAAGATCGGCACCGCCAGGACCGATCGCGTGCCGCGCTCGACCAGGAGCTCGACGTTGCCGAGCGTCCGATCCGAGAGCTCCGGCGCCTCGGCCACGTCTGCGATCGCGACCGTCCGGCGTTCGCGAATCGCCAGGTTCGGGGTCGGCAGCTCGGCGGCGGCGCTCCCGATCGGCTCGACGCCCTCGGCCGTCCACTCGGCGGGAACGGTCGTCGACCCGCCCGGCTCGCCGAGGCGGACGAGGCAGCGCTGCAGGCCGAGCGCCGTGCCGACCTCCTCCACGGCGACGCTGAGGAGCCCTTCGGTGTCGTGCTCGGACCGGACCTTCCGCCCGATCTCCGCGACCAGGCGCTCACGCCCAAGCGCCTCCTCCAGTTGCGCGGCCGAGTGCGTCCGCTCCATAGCGAGCGCCGACTCCGCCGCCAGCTCCTCGAGCAGCGTGACCTCCTCCGCGGTGAACGGCCGCCGCTCCTTCGTGGTCGCCGCGACCAGCACGGCAGCCACCCGGTCGCCGGAGATGAGCGGCACGAAGACGGCGCTCTTCGCGCCGACGCGCTCGGCGACGCGGCGGTTCACCCTCGGGGAGGACTCGACGTCGTAGATCGCGACCGGCGCGGCCTCGAAGGCGGCGCTCGCGACCGCGGATGCATCGTGCTCGAGGTCGATCCGGATCGTCGGCCACCAGTCGACGTCGCCGCTGCGGTCTCTCGCATGGAGTCCGGTGGCCTCTTTCCCGTCCTCTGAGATCAGCATGACCGCCGCGAAGTCGGCCTTCAGAAGCGCGACCACCTCGTCGAGGAGGACGCGTGCGATCGACTCCGGGTCGTCGGCCCGCGCCAGCCCCGCCGACAGGGACGCGACGTCGAGCCTTCCCGGCGCCGGTCGCTCCGGCTCCTCGGCGTCCGCGAGCGCGGGCGAATCGTCCGGTGTGCGGCGCCGGTAGACGATGAGCAGCACGACCGCGACGGCAAAGATCGCCGCCGCCACGCCGAGCAGCAGGTAGCCGAGGAGGGCCGCAGCCTGCGGCGGCGCGGTGAGGGACACGCTGATCGACGCCACTGGGGTGCACCGATGATACGGCGCAAGGCGGCCGAACGAAGATACGAGGGAGGCCCGCCGCTCGGGGGGGTCGGTGCGGCGGGCGCTCCCCAGTGCTCACCGCGGATCGTGGCCAGGTACGCGCACCGCGGTTCGCGTCGCCCAGTGGGAGGGACGCTACCCCCAGACGGGCCAGATTCCAATAGGCCAACCGGCCCATCTTTGAAAGCCGGAAAACCGCTCCGGGCTACCATGCGGAGGTGATCAAGCGCGTCCTGCTGGCGTCTCCACGCGGCTATTGCGCGGGGGTCGAGCGCGCCGTCGAGACCGTCGAGCGGCTGCTCGACCTCCACGGGCCGCCGATCTACGTGCGGAAGCAGATCGTCCACAACGCCCACGTCGTCCGCGAGCTCGAGCAGCGCGGCGCGATCTTCGTCGAGAGCGAGACCGAGGTTCCGGAGGGGGCGACGGTCGTCCTGTCGGCGCACGGTGTCGCGCCGTCGGTCTACGAGAACGCGAAGACGCGGCGGCTGAACACGATCGACGCCACCTGCCCGCTCGTGACCAAGGTGCACGTCGAGGCGCGCCGGTACGCGTCGGACGGGTACGAGATCGCACTGATCGGCCACGAGAGCCACGAAGAGGTCGTCGGGACGACCGGCGAGGCGCCGGACGCGATCGTCCTGATCCAGACCGTCGAGGACGCCGAACGCGTGGAGTTCACAGATCCCGAGCGCGTCGCCTACATCACGCAGACGACCCTGTCAGTCGACGAGACCTCCGAGATCATCTCCGTGCTGCGCCGGCGGTTCCCCGCGATCCGCGCGCCCAAGCGCGACGACATCTGCTACGCGACCTCCAACCGGCAGTGGGCGGTGAAGGACCTGCTCGCCGAGACCGACCTGCTGCTCGTGATCGGGTCGCGGAACTCGTCCAACTCGAACCGGCTCGTCGAAGTCGCTCGCGCCGGCGGAGTCGCCGCGCACCTGATCGACGACGAAACGGACATCGAGGAGGCCTGGCTCGACGGCGTCGAGACCGTCGGGATCACGTCGGGGGCCTCGGCGCCGGAGAAGCTCGTGACGCGCGTGTGCGACTGGTTCCGCGCGAGGGGGGTCGAGTCGATCGAGCCGTTCACGTCGATCGAGGAGGACGTTGTCTTCCGCCTCCCGGTCGAGCTCCGCCGCGAGCTCGCGCTCGCGGACGCCCAGGGCTAGAGGCACACCCATCCGACCCGCCGGCGCCTGCGCTCGCTGCGGCCCCGGCGCCGCGCCCTCAGGCCTTCGTGATCTGCGGTTCGGTCGAGCCGCCGTCGGCGTCGATCGTCACCGCCAGGACCTCGGTCTTGATCCACTCCCCGTGCTGCTCGAGCAGGTCTGCGTCACCCGCCGGGAGCGTGACCGCGATCCGGTCGGTCAGCTCCAGGCCGGCCTCGCGCCGCATCGAGTTCAGGCGGTGGATCAGGTCGAGCACGCGGCCCTCCAGCAGCAGCTCGTCGTCGAGGCGCGTGTCGAGCGCGACGGTCAAGCCGTCCTCCGAGACCAGCTCCCAGCCCTCCTTGCCGCGGCGCTCCACCAGCACCTCGTCGGGCCCGAGCTCGTGCCCGGCGACCCGGAAGCCGCCGTTCGACCGCTCGAACTCGCCGGCCGCGAGCGCCGCGCGCACCGCGCCGAGCTCCCCGCCCAGCTTCGGACCGAGCACGGGGAGGTTCGGCCGCACGACGAGCTCCTCCGCCTCGACCTCGCCCTGCTCGACCTCCTTCACGCGCAGCTCCTCGCGCACCTCCGCGACGTGCTCGTCGGAGAGGCTCGCGCCCTGCACGACCAGGCGGCGCAGCGGCTGGCGGAGCTTCAGCCCCGAGGCCGAGCGCGCCTGGCGCCCGAGCTCGACGACCCGCCGCGTCTCCGCCACCTCGTCGAGGAGCGCCTGATCCGGCGACCCCGCCTCGGGCCAGCCGGCGAGATGCACCGACTCCGTCGCCCCTTCCACCGGGCCGCGCACGAGCACGTCCCACAGGTGCTCGGCCAAAAACGGCATTACTGGGGCGATCACACGCAGCCCCTGGACGAGCGCGTGCCAGAGTGTGCCGAACGCGCCCTCGTCGAAGGAGTAGAAGCGGCGGCGTGAACGGCGGATGTACCAGTTCGAGAGGTCGTCGACGAAGCGCTCGAAGGCCCGAATCACATCCACCGTCAGGAACGCCTCGTACGCCTCCGTCGCCTCTTCCACGAACGCTCCGGTGCGCGCGACGAGCCAGCGGTCGAGCGGCGCTTTGGCAGGCGGCTCCGTCCCCCACTCGGGCCGGAAGCCCTCGATGTTCGCGTAGGTGACGAAGAACCCGACCGAGTTCCAGAGCGTGAGCAGCTTGCGCTTGATCTCGTGAGCGGGCCCGTACCCGAAGAGGAGATTCCGATCGGGCGGCTGCGCGCAGAACTGCCACCGCATGACGTCCGCGCCCATCCGGGCGAACGCCTCCTCCGCCTCGATCATGTTCCCCCACGAGCCGTGCATCTCGTGTCCGTGCTCGTCGAGCATCTTCTCGTAGCCGAGCACCTGGGTGTACGGCGCGCGGCCGGTGAGCGCTACGGACATGAAGTGCTGGGAGTAAAACCAGAGCCGGATCTGCTCTCGCATCTCCGAGACCCAGTCCGCCGGGAACCACTCTTCCCAGTAGGCGTGATCGGGGAGGTCGGCACGGGTGAGCCCGTGGGCGGCGCCCGTCGCGTAGCCCTCGGGCACGAACTCCGGGCTTTGCCAGCCGAGCGTGGAGAACGGCACGATGCCCGCGTCAAGCCAGACGTCGCCGACCTCGGGGATCCGCCGCACCTCTCCGCCGCACGCCTCGCACCGAATCGGGACCTCGTCGATCCAGGGCCGCCGCAGTTCCTCAAGCTGCTCGAGCCCCCCGAGGGCCCGCTCCACCAGCTCGGCCCGAGAGCCGATCACGTTCAGGTGGCCGCAGCCGCACTCGTAGAACGGGAGCGGCAAGCCGTAGTAGCGCCGCCGGGAGATGTTCCAGTCGCCCATGTTCCGCAGCCAGTCGTCCATGCGCTTGCCCATGTACTGCGGCGTCCACCGGACCGTCGCGTTCGCGTCGAGCAGCTGCTGCCGGAGGTCCTCGACGCCGAGGAACCAGTCGTCGGTCACCCGGAAGATGAGCGGCGTCGAGCAGCGCCAGCAGTGCGGGTAGCGGTGCACGATCTCACCCGCCTCCACCAGCCGCCCGCGCTCCGCCAGGTTCTGGACGATCTGGTCGGTGGACTCGACGGTGCTCGCGCCATGGAGCCAGCCGAAGGAGTCGTAGAACCGGCCGCCGTCGTCGACCGGGACGATCACGCGTAGACCGAGCTTCCGCCCGAGTTCGAAGTCCTCTGTGCCGGCGCCCGGGGCAATGTGGACGATGCCAGTCCCTTCGTCGAGCGAGACCTCGTCCCACGGGATCACGCGGTGCTCGGTGCCCACCGCGCCGGGCAGGTCGTCGAACGGCCCCTCGTAGGTGAGGCCGACCAGCTCCTCCCCCTTGACGGTCCGAACGGCCGGTTCGTCGGGATAGCGCTTGCGCGCGCCCCAGTCGCCGTTCTCTCGGAGGATGTACTCGGCCTCGGGCCTGACCGCCGCCGCGACGTTCGCCGGCAGCGTCCAGGGGGTCGTTGTCCACACGACGAGCGACTCGCCCGGACGTTCCGTGAGCGGCAGCCGGACGAAGACGGAGGGGTCTGTCTTGTCCCGGTAGACGTCGCTCATCGTCAGCTCGTGCTGGGAGATCGACGTCCCGCACCGCGGGCACCACTCGGTCGACCGGTGGCCCTTGAAGACGCGGCCGGCCTCATGCATGCGCTTGAGGAAGCGCCAGATGTACTCGATGTTCGTGTCGCTGAAGGTGAAGTAGTCCCGGCCCCAGTCCATCCACTGACCGAGCCGCTTGGAACCACGCGTCAGCTCGCCCGCCGACCACACCACCTTCTCCCGGCAGCGGTGCGCGAACTCGGCGAGCCCGTACTCCTCGATCTCCCGCTTCGAGTTCAGGCCGAGCTCCCGCTCCACGCCCACCTCGATCCAGAGCCCCTGGCAGTCGAAGCCGTTTTGATAGCGCTGGTGGAACCCGCGCAGTGCCTTGTAGCGCTGGAAGACGTCTTTCAGCGTCCGGCCCCAGGCCGTGTGCACGCCGAGGATCTTGTTGGCGGTGACCGGGCCGTCGATGAAGCTCCACTTGGGCCCCTCCGCGTTCTGCTCGCGGAGCTTCTCGAACGTCCCCTCGCGCTCCCACCGGTCCAGCACGTCGAGCTCGATCGCCGGATGATCCGGTACCGAAGGCAGCGGTTCGAAGACCTGATCGGCCATGTGTTCGATTTTACGGAGGGGCGGGAACACGCCAGCCGTCCCCGTCGTTAGCCTCTCGGAACCCTTTCGAAAGGAACATCGATGTCTCAAGCACAGACCGTCACGGAGGCGACCTTCGACCAGGAGGTCATCTCCTCCGACACCCCGGTCCTCGTGGACTTCTGGGCCGAGTGGTGCCAGCCGTGCAAGCTCGTCGAGCCCGCGCTCGAGCGGATCGTCGAGGAGCGCAACGGCGAGATCAAGCTCGTCAAGGTCAACATCGACGAGGAGCAGGGGCTCGCGCAGCGCTTCGGCGTCGCGTCGATCCCGTTCATGGTGCTCTTCAAGGACGGCGAGCCCGCAGCCGCCGCAATCGGCGCCCAGCCGAAGTCGGCGCTCGAGCGCTCACTCGGTCTCGAGCCGGTCGAGGCCTAGCGAAGCCTGCCGGGCTTCCTGCTGATCAACCCGCGCTCGGGTGATGACAACCCGAGTGCGGAGGACTTGGTGGAGGAGGCTCGCCGCCGCGGGATCGAGACGCACGTGCTCGACCCTGAAGCGGACCCGGAAGAGCTCGCGCGCGGCGCGGACGCCGACGCGCTGGGCGTCGCCGGCGGGGACGGGTCGCTCGCGCCGATCGCCGAGGTCGCGATCGACCGCCACCTCCCCTTCGTCTGCATCCCGTTCGGCACGCGCAACCATCTCGCGCGGGACCTCGGGCTCGACCGGACCGACCCGATCGGCGCGCTCGACGCGTTCGTCGACCGGCAGGAGCGACGGATCGACATCGGCCGCGTCGGTGACCGGCCCTTCCTGAACAACGTCTCGCTCGGCCTTTATGCCGACCTCGTCCACCGGCGCGAGCATCACCGGCGCCGCCGCGTGGCGCTCGCTCGGCTCCGCGCCCTCGCGGTGCTCGCCCGCCACCCGCGTGGAATCGAGCTTTCGATCGACCGGCAGCCGGTCGACGCGCAGATCGCCCTCGTCGGGAACAACCGCTACAAGCTCGACCTCTTCTCGCTCGGGGAGCGCGAGCGGCTCGACCAGGGGCGGCTCCACCTCGCCCTCGCTAGCGGGTGGAACCCGAGCAACTGGGAAGAGCGCCTCACCGAGCGCCTGACGATCGACACGCCGCCCCATCACGTGAAGGCGGCGACCGACGGCGAGCCGGCGGAGCTCGAGACGCCGCTCGAGTTCAGGATCGAGCCGCTCGCGCTACGCGTGCTCGTACCGCGCGCGCCACGCTGAGAGCACCTCCTCGATGTGCCCGAAGGCCAGCTCGTCCACGGGCACCTCGTCCGGGGCGAAGAACCGCAGCTCCGCGACGTCGTCCGCCGGCTCCGGCTTGCCGCTCCCGATCCGCGCGGCGTAGTAGACGTTGAAGGTGAAGACGGTCCGGCGCTTGTACTCGTACTGGTCGATCCAGATCCCGAGCAGCTCCTCGTCGCGGAGACCGATCCCAGCCTCTTCCCGAAGCTCCCGCCGCAGCGAGTCGAGCGGATCCTCGCCCTCCTCGACGAAGCCGCCGGGCAGGTCCCACTTGCCCGCCTGCGGGTCGCTCGCCCGCCGGCTGAGCATCAGGCGCCCGCCGTCGTCCGAGACGATCGCCGACGCCGTGGGCATCGAATGCGCGTAGGTGACGAACCCGCAGTTCGGGCACTCGACCTTCCCGCCCTCCGGACGAATCGCCGTCGCGCAGACCGGACAGTGGTTCCAGCCGTCGAGCTCGCCCAAGCCCGCAACAATACGGGCGTGCCCCGCCACGTTCCCGCTTCGGTGACCGAGCTCTCCCGCATCGGGCTCCTCTCCTCGCTGCCCGGCGAGCTGCTGATCAAGCTCGCCGGCCGGATGCAGCGGGAGGAGTTCATGCCGGGGAAGTCGATCGTGACCGAGGGCGAGGAGGGCGACCGTCTCTACTTCGTGCTCAGCGGGCTTCTGGCAGTGACGCAGGAGCGGCGCGGGCCGCGGCGGATGCTGAAGCCGGGCGACTACTTCGGCGAGGTGGCGCTCGCCATGGACATCCCGCGCACCGCGACGGTCTTCCCTGTCACGCCGGTCGTGCTGGCGAGCTGCGACCGCGAGACGTTCGACGAGTTCATCCGCCCGCTGTTTTCCGACGAGCCCAACTAGCAGCGCTTACACTCGCGCCTGCGGCGCGAACTGGCTCCACCCGTCCGAGGGATCGGAGGACTGCCCGGCCCGCCGACCAACCTAAGGGAAGCGCTCTTGCCGCATTCCGCCGCACGGATACCCGTTTACCGGGGCGCTTTCGGGCCGCACGAAGCCGAGCGTCTGCTTTGGCGTGCCGGCTTCGGGCCTAAACGCGGCCAGGGGCGGGCCCTCGCGAGGAAAGGGCTCGACGGCGCCGTCAAGTCGCTGATCGCGCCGGGCCGCGGCCGGATGGTCGGGCCGAAGCCGAGGGATGACAAGGGCCGGCCCCTCGCCCCGCGCGACGCCTGGGGTCACGACCACCTGTGGTGGCTCGACCGCATGGTGCGGAGCAACCGTCCACTCGTCGAGCGCATGACCCTCGTCTGGCACGACTGGTTCGCGACCTCGAACGAGGGCGTTGGCTCGCAGACGCTGATGCTGCGGCAGAACGCGCTCTTCAGGCACCACTGGCTCGGCTCCTTCGAGCACCTCCTCCTGGCGGTGACGAAGGACCCGGCGATGCTGATCTGGCTCTCGGGCACCGAGAACACGAAGTGGTCGCCGAACGAGAACTACGGCCGCGAGCTGATGGAGCTCTTCACCCTCGGAGCGGGCCGCGGCTACACCGAGCGCGACGTCCGCGAGCAGGCGCGAGCCCTGACCGGGTTCCGCAACGACTGGCGACGGAGCGTCGGGCCGACGAACTTCCGCTTCGACCGCGAACGGCACGACCTGGGGGTCAAGCGGATCTTCGGCAAGCGCGGGAAGTTTGACTGGCGCGACTCGTGCCGGCTCTGCCTGCACCACCGCAACCACCCCTCGTTCTTCGTCCAGAAGCTGTGGAGCTACTTCATCCCGGTCGCGCCGCCGCACGGGACGCAGAAGGCGCTCGAGCAGCTCTACGTCAGCCGGGACTATGCGGTCCGCCCGGTCGTGGAGGCGATCCTCAAGCATCCGCTGCTCTACAACGGCCCGCGGATGGTGAAGCCGCCGATCGTCTTCGCCGCCGGCCTGCTTCGCGCTTCGGGCCGCGGAATCGACACCGAGTCGTGGACCTGGCTCTGCGCGAACGCAGGCCAGCAGCTCTTCTTCCCGCCGAACGTCGCCGGCTGGAACGACGACCGCTGGCTCGACACCGCCTCCTACCTCGCTCGTTGGGACATCGCGGGCCGCGTCACGAGGCCGGCCGTGCTCGACTCGGGGAGGGACAAGGCGCCATTCGACGCGGACAAGCTCGTCGAGCGGGCGCTCCGCTTCTGGGGCAACCCGTCGATCTCGCCGAAGACGCGGCGCGTGCTCCTCTCCTACACGAAGCGGGCGATGCGCACCGCCAATCAGGACTGGAAACGCAAGAGCTACCCACCGCTGATCGAGAACTCCCTCCGGCACCTGATCGCCGTCTCCCCCGACCTCCAGACCTCCTGAACCATGGCCCGTTGCTGTAACGAGTTCTCGCGCTCCTCGCTGATGCACACGGCGGTCGCGGAGGCCGCGTCCGGCCTGCCCGCGATCGAGCCGGGGATGCCGCTTCCGGCCGGGACCGGGCTCGACCGACGGTCCTTCGTCCTCCGCTCAGCCGGACTCGCGCTCGCCGTCTACGGCGCCGGCGCGCTCAAGCTGCCCCTGTTCGAGGAAGGCGTCCTCGAGGCAGCCTCCGCCGCGCCGAGCCAGCCTGTGCTCGTCTCGCTCTTTCTCGACGGCGGCGCCGACTCGCTGTCCCTGCTCGCTCCGGTCGGCGACCCGGAGTACAGGAGGCTCCGCCCGAAGCTCGCGCTGCCCGATTCCGGCCTCGCCTTCACCGAGGACCCGCGACTGCGCTGGCATCCCTCGGCCGGGTCGCTTCGGACGCTCCACCTCGAGGGCAAGCTCACGGTCGTCCCGACGGTCGGCTACACCGACGCCGACCAGTCGCACTTCACCTCCCGCCACTACTGGGAGGTCGGCGCGACGAACGCGGGCCTGCGCACCGGCTGGCTCGGCCGCTACCTCGACAAGGCGGGCCGCAACGACAACCCGCTGCAGGGCCTGAGCCTCGACGGCGAGCTTTCTCCGTCGATCGCGACGAGGAAGGCGCCCGTCGCCGCGCTCCGCGGCGCCGACCAGTACTCGTTCTGGGCGCCTGGGGTCTGGGGCGACGTCGAGCGCGAGATGATGAACACGATCGGGCCGCTCGGCCGCGCGCGCGGCTACGGCGACAGGGCGCTCGCGTCGCTGGCGAACACCGCCACGCAGGCCAGCCGTCTGCGCACGCAGCTGAGCGTCTTCACGAACCGCGGCAACGGCAGCAACCGCTTCGGCAGCCCGGTCCCGTACCCCGAGCACCGCAGCGCCTTCCCCCAGCGGCTCGCGGGCCTCGCGGCGATGCTCGCCGCCGGCCTGCCGCTCCGCTGCGTCGCGCTGCGCGCGTACGGGATGTACGACACCCATTCTGAGCAGCCTGAGGCGCTCGCCGCAGGCCTGAAGCTGACGAGCGAGACGCTGCTCGCCTTCCAGCGCGACCTCGAGGCTCGTGGCCTCGCCGACCGCGTACTGACCCTCGTCTGGTCGGAGTTCGGGCGCCGCGGCGAGGAGAACGGGTCGCTCGGCACCGACCACGGCGCGGCCGGCGTGGCGCTGCTGATGGGTTCGCGGGCGCGCGGCCAGATGATCGGCGAGCTGCCGAACCTGAAGACGGCGTTCGATCGCAACGGGAATCTGAAGGCCACCGTCGACTTCCGCAGCGTCTACAGCTCCCTGCTCGAGCAGTGGTTCGACTTCGACGCGGCCGCCGTGATCCCGAGGGCCCGCTCCTACCGGCGCCTCCAGCTCGTCAGGTGAGAGCGCTCATCGTCCTCGCCGTCTCCGCGGCCGCGCTCGGCGCCGCCGCCGCCCCCCTCCTCGGCGCCCGCCCGCCCTCACGCGTGCAGGTGACTGCGCTCGAGTTCGAGTACCGGCTCTCCCGCCTGTCCGTCAGGCAGGGGCCGGCGCTGATCGAGCTCGTCAACTACGGCGAGGACGAGCACGACCTCGTGCTCAGGCGGGTCGGCGGCACGAGGGTCTACCGGCTCCGAAAGATCCTGCCCGGACAGCGGGCGACGCTCTCCCTGAGGCTCCGACCCGGCGTCTACCGCCTCCGCTGCGATGTCGGCGACCATGCCACCCGCGGGATGCGGGCGACCCTCAGGGTGCGGCGCTAGCCTCGGCGTAGACCGCGTCGGAGAGGCGCGGCCACGCGTCCTTCGCCCAGTCGCCGAAGCGAAGGTCGGTGAGGACGCCGAGCGCGAGGTCGGCTTCGGGGTCGATCCACAGGAAGGTTCCCGACCCGCCCCAGTGGCCGAACGTGCGAGGCGAGGTGCGGGTGCCGGAGAAGTGGCCGGGCTTCTCGTCGCGAAGCTCGAGGCCGAGGCCCCAGTCGTTCGGGTCGAAGCGCCCGAGGTCGGGAATCACGCCGGCGAGTCCCGGGAACTGCACCGAGGTCGCCTCCACGAGGGTCTCGGGCGCGATCAGCGTCGGGCGCTGGAGCTCGCCGCCGAGGCGCAGGAGGTCGTCGAGGTTGCCGGCGAGCCCGGATCCCGGCCGGCCGCCGCCGAGCTCTGCGCGCATGCCGAGCGGTGTGAGCACGGCCTCGCGCAGGTAGTCGCGGTAGGGCATCTCCGCCCGCTCCACCACGACCTCGCCGAGCACGTCGAAGCCGCTGTTCGAGTACGTCCGGCGCTTTCCGGGCGGGCCGATTGGCTCTCGCCCCTCGAACGGGAGGCCTGAGGCGTGCGCGAGCAGGTGGCGGACGGTCGACCCCGGGGGCCCGGCCGGCTCGTCGAGGTCGAGGATCCCCTCCTCCGCCGCGACGAGCACCGCCAGTGCCGTCGCGGGCTTGGTCACCGATGCCCACGCGAACTCGCGGTCGGCGGCGCCGTGGGTCGCGGCGGTCTCCCCGCCGCGGAGCACGCCCGCGGCCGCGTGCTCGGCCGGCCAGCCGTCGATCTGACCCAGCGATTCCACGGCGGCGGATACTAGGCACGTGCCGAGGCGACTGATCTCCTCCGCCATGCCCCTCGAGCGGACGTTCGGCTACTCGCGCGCGGTCGTGGTCGGGGAGCGCGTCTTCGTCTCCGGGACGGCGCCCGTGATGCCGGACGGCGCCGAGCCGCCGTTCGACGCCTACGGTCAGGCGCGCCGTTGCCTCGAGATCGTCATGGCCGCGCTCAGGGAGGCCGGCGCCAGGCCGGAGCACGTCGTACGGACGAGGCTCTATCTGACGCGCGCCGAGGACATCGAGGACGTTGGGCGGGCCCACGGGGAGGTCTTCGGCGACGTCAGGCCCGCAACCACCGGTGTGATCGTCAGCGGTCTCTTCGACCCTCGGTGGCTCGTCGAGATCGAGGCCGACGCGATAATCGGCCCATGAAGCAGGCCTGGCCCTCCTCGATCACGGGAACCGGCCTCGGTCCGGCCGGGAGCGTGTTGGATCACGCGTTCGGCCGCGGCGAGGCCTACACGCTCGGCGTCGAGGAGGAGTACATGCTCCTCGACCCAGAGTCGTTCGACCTCGTCCAGCGCATCGATACCGTCCTCGCCGCCTTCGTCGGGCACGAGGACGAGGCCCGGATGAGGCCGGAGCTGATGCAGTCCGTGCTCGAGGTGGCGACGCCTGTATGCAGGACGGCGGCCGACGCCGACCGCGAGCTCCGCCGCCTGCGGTCCGGTGTCCGGGAGATCGCCGGCGGCGCGGGTCTCCGCGTCGGCTCGGCCGGCACGCACCCGTTCAGCCTGTTCGAGCGCCAGCGGATCACGGCGCGCGACCGGTATCGCGCGCTCGTCGACCAGATGCAGTACGTCGCGCGCCGCGAGCTGATCTTCGGCCTCCACGTCCACGTCGCCGTGGACGACCCGGACAAGGCGATCGGCGTCGTCAACGGCATCCTCCTCGACCTCCCGCTGCTGCTCGCGCTGTCCGCGAGCTCCCCGTTCTGGCGCGGCGAGCCGACGGGGCTCGCCTCGACGCGCCAGCCGATCTTCGCAGCCTTCCCTCGCTCGGGACCCCCGCCGCGCTTCCGCGACTACGAGGACTACGCCGAGGTGATCGGCTGGCTCGAGCACACCGGGTGCATCGCGGACTACACGCACATCTGGTGGGACATCCGGCCGCACCCGAAGCTCGGCACGGTCGAGATCCGGATCTGCGACAGTGTCACCCGGGTCGAGGACGCGGTGGCGATCGCCGCCTTCTGCCAGGCGCTCGTCAAGTACTACTGCGAGCTCTACGAGGAGCAGGGCGACGTGCCGAGCTTCCACCGGATCCTCACCACGGAGAACAAGTGGCTCTCGGTGCGGTACGGGCTCGAGGCGCCGATCATGGACCTCGCCACGGGTCGCCGGAACCGCGTCGCGGTAGCACAGCTCGTGCGGCGGCGGCTGAAGAACCTGGAGCCGCACGCGAAGGAGCTTGGCTCGGAGCGCGAACTGGAAGGGATCGTGGAGATCCTCCGGCGC
>Ga0307320_10000180_pt1 | contig 22209 bp, 24 predicted proteins | sample ER_DNA_369_FD_194495 | JGI IMG/M metagenome (GOLD analysis project Ga0307320, IMG submission 194495) | Bulk soil microbial communities from the East River watershed near Crested Butte, Colorado, United States - ER_DNA_369 | ecosystem: Environmental > Terrestrial > Soil > Floodplain | place...
ACCTCGCGCGCGGACGCCCGGCCGGGGGCCTTGGCACTTGTAGCCCAAGGTGGTAAGGATGGAAACCGAGGTCTATGCAGGTTTCCTGACGTTCGGTCGCTCGAAGGAGGTCGCCGCATGACAACGAGCAACCGCAACATCGCCGCGCGCATGGGTCACTGGAGCGCGCAGCATCGCAAGCTCGCGATCTGGGGGTGGCTCGGCGCCACCGTCGTCATCTTCGCCCTCGGCACGATCGCCGGGACGAAGACCCTCAAGCCGGAGGACACCGGCGTCGGAGAGTCGGGCCGGGTCGACAAGCTGCTCGGCAGGGAGTTCGAGACGCCCGCGGGCGAGCGGGTGATGATCCAGTCGAGCACGCTGAAGGCGTCGTCACCGGCCTTCAAGGCCGTGATCGTCGACGCGGTCTCGCGCTTCAAGGGGATGGAGAACGTTGCGGCCGTCGACTCGCCCCTCGAGCCGGAGAACTCAAACCTGATCTCGCCGGACGGGCGCACGGCGCTCGTCGACCTCGAGATCGCCGGGGATCCTGACAAGGCCGTCGACAAGATCGGCCCGATCGCGGACGAGGTGAAGGCGGCTGCCGCCGCCCACGCCGGCTACGACATCGAGAGCTTCGGCGTCACGGCCGACGACCAGCTGAACGGCGCCTTCTCCGACGCGCTGAAGAAGGCAGGTGTGCTCTCGATTCCGATCACGTTGGTCATCTTGCTCGTCGCCTTCGGCGCGCTCGTCGCCGCCGGCATCCCGCTGTTCCTGGCCCTGACCGCGGTGCTCGGGACGATGGGCCTGCTGGCGATCATCAGCCGCGTCTTCGCCCTCGACCAGGACATCTCCGCGATCGTGCTGCTGATCGGCCTTGCGGTCGGGGTCGACTACTCGATGTTCTATTTGAAGCGCGAGCGCGAGGAGCGTGCCAAGGGCCGCTCCGAAGAGGCCGCGCTCGAAGTCGCGATGGCGACCTCGGGACGATCGGTGCTGATCTCCGGCCTCACGGTGATGATCGCGATGGCCGGGATGTTCCTGACCGGCGACCCGACGTTCGCCGGCTTCGGCCTCGCGACGATGACCGTCGTCGCCGTCGCGGTGCTCGGCTCGCTGACCGTGCTTCCGGCGCTCCTGTCGTGGCTCGGCGACCGTGTGGACAAGGGCCGGGTCCCGTTCGTCTCACGGCTCCAGCGCCGCGACGGCGAAGGGCGGTTCTGGAGTGCGATTCTCGGACCTGTCCTGCGGCATCCGTGGATCGCAGCGACTGCCGCCGCGTCGTTCCTGATCGTGCTCGCGCTGCCGGCGCTCGGAATGAAGCTGGCGCAGCCTGGGCCCGAGACGTTCCCGCAGGACCTGCCGGCGATGAAGACCTACAACAAGCTGCAGCAGGCGTTCCCCGGCGGCGAGGTTCCGGCCGCGGTCGTGATCAAGGCGCCCGACGTCACGACGCCGCAGATGCAGGAGGCGATCGGGCAGCTGAAGTGGCGCGCGCTCGTCTACGCCGGCATGCGCGAGCCGATCATCACCGATGTCAACGACGCGAAGACGGTGGCCGTGATCTCGATCCCCGTCCCGAACAAGGCGACCGACGAACGGGCGACGGCGGCGCTGGCCTCGCTTCGCGACGAGGTGCTGCCGACGACGATCGGCCGGCTGGGGGACGACGTCGAGTACGGCGTGACGGGGTTCACCGCGCAGTCGGTGGACTTCAACGACCTGATGAAGAGCAAGGCGCCGCTCGTGTTCGGCTTCGTCCTGCTGTTCGCGTTCATCCTGCTGCTCCTGACCTTCAGGTCGATCGTGATCCCGATCAAGGCGATCCTGCTCAACCTGCTTTCGGTCTTCGCGGCCTACGGCGTTCTCGTCCTGATCTTCCAGGGCGGCTATGGCAAGGACATCCTCGGCTTCACCTACGAGGAGGGGGTCGTCGCCTTCCTGCCGATCTTCCTGTTCGTGATCCTCTTCGGCCTCTCGATGGACTACCACGTGTTCATCCTCAGCCGGGTCCGTGAGAGCTACGACGACGGCCTGTCGACCGAGGACGCCGTCGCGCACGGGATCAAGGTCACGGCGGGCGTGGTCACGAGCGCCGCGATCGTGATGGTGTTCGTCTTCTCGGTCTTCGGGACGCTGAACATCCTCTTCCTGAAGGAGTTCGGTATCGGTCTCGCGGTTGCGATCCTGCTCGACGCCACGATCGTCCGGGCCGTTCTGCTGCCGGCGACGATGAAGCTGCTCGGCGACTGGAACTGGTACCTGCCGAGCTGGCTCGAGTGGCTGCCGAAGATCGGCCACGAGGAGCAGGTCCCGGAGGCGCCGGCGGCGACACCGACGACGTAGACAGTGCCCCTGGAGGGTCGCGAGTACGCCCTGTTCGCGGCGGGCTGCGGGCTCGCGATCCTCCACGTGCTCGACGACACCTTCGTCGGCCGGCAGCCGGGAACGTCGGTCGGCGACGAGCTCGCCTCGGGGCTCGTCGTGATCGGCGTCCTGGTCGCGGCGCTCCTGCTCTACCCGCTCCTTCGCGCCGGGCTACGGGCGCTGCTCGCCCTCACCCTCGGCGTGCTGATCGCCACGGCCGGCGCGATGCACCTCGCCCACGTCGTGATCGACGAGGCCGAGGGAAGCGACTTCACGGGCATGCTCGCCTTGCTCGGCGGCCTGGTCCTGATCGGCCTCTCGGTGGCCGTCGCCTGGCGGTCACGGAAGGGAGGCACGCTGCCTCGCCGGATCGGCCGCCTCGCGCTCGTCGCGGTCGCCCTGCTCGCCCTCGGCTTCTTCGTCCTCTTCCCGGTTGGTGGAGCGATCTACGTGACGCGGACGCCGCGAGAGCCGATCGACGGCACGTTCGCGGTCTCGCACCGAGAGGTCTCGTTCCGAACGACGGACGGGCTGACGATCCGCGGCTGGTACGCGCCGTCGCGGAACGGCGCCGCGATCCTGTTCGTGCACGGCTCGGGCGGCAACCGCCAGGGGCCGAGGAAGCAGGCGGCGCTCTTCGCGAAGCATGGATACGGAGTGCTCCTCTACGACTCGCGCGGCCGCGGCGAGAGCGACGGCGACCCGCAGGGCTTCGACTGGACATGGCAGCCGGACGTCGACGGGGCGATCGAGTTCCTGAAGGCCCAGCCCGACGTCCGTGGGGGCCGCGTCGGCGGCATCGGCTTGTCCGCGGGAGCCGAGGCGCTCGTCGAGGCCGCCGCACGCCGGCCCGATCTGCGCGCCGTCGTCGCGGAGGGAGCGGGCGTACGGGCCTACGGCGACGCCATCGACACCAAGGAGTGGGTGGGTCTCCCGTACACCTGGGTGATGTTCGCGGCCTCCCAGGCGCTCTCCGCGGAGACCGACGTCCCGTCGGTCGGCGACTTCGTCGGGAAGGGCGAGCCGAACCGGGTGCTCCTGATCGCGGCCGGGAAGGGGCTCGGCAGCGAGAACAAGCTGAACCCGATCTGGGCCGAGCGGGCCAAGGGCCGCGTCCTCCTCTGGGAGCTCCCGGAGAGCAAGCACACGGGGGCGATCGACCTCGAACCGCAGGAGTACGAGCGGCGAGTGGTCGGCTTTTTCGACCGGCGGTTGCTCGGGGACTAGCGGCGGTTCGCGCGGACGCGCGATTGCGGTGCGCATCGGGCCGCAGCTTGAATGCCGTGGTGCTCGCCCGGTTCGTTCGGCTGATCTGGGGCGACGACGTGGAGCGGGCCCTTCGGCCGCTCCTGATCGTCGGCTTCGCCGGCTCGCTCGCCGGCTCCGCGACGTGGACCTTCGTCGGCATCTGGGCCGTGGACCGGCTCGACGCGTCGTCGGCGGCGCTCGGCGTCTACTTCGTGATCGCAGCGGTGCTGTCGGCCACTGCCGGATACCTTGGCGGCCACATCTCGGACCACCTCGGGCGCCGCCCGGTAATCCTCGCCGGCTGGTCCCTGACCGCCCTGATCCCGATCACCTGGATCTTCGTCGACGACTTCACGCACGCGATCCCGCTGCTGCTGCTCGTCTCGTGCTTCGCGCCGATCGCGATGGCCGCCGACCAGGCGCTCGTCGCGGACGTCGTGCCGCCGGAGCGCCACGAGCACGCATATGCCTCGCTGCGGGTGGCGAACAACCTCGGCGTCACGCTCGGCCCGCCGATCGGTGGGGCCCTGCTGCTCACCGACAACTACGACCTGCTGTGGGTCGGCGTGACGATTCTCGGGGCGCTCACGACGTTCCTCGCCTGGCGGCTGATCCCGGCGCGCGGCGCCTACGCGGCCGAAGAGCCGCCGAGCCGCGGCTCGCTCGGCGTGATCGCGCGCGACCGCCCGTTCCTGCTCTTCCTGCTCGCGATGGTGCTCGCGCAGCTCGTCTACTTCGCGTTCGAGGTCGTGCTGCCGATCTCGGCGGTCGACTCGCACGGACTCGCGCCCGCGACGTGGGGCTTCCTCGTGATCATCAACCCGGCGCTCGTGACCCTCTTCCAGCTGCGGCTGACGAGGCGCGTGCAGCACTACCCGGCCGCGCCGCGCCTCGCGGCGGCGATGCTGCTGATGGGCTGGCCGTTCCTGCTCCTTTCGCTGGACGCCTCGATTCCCGTGATGGCGCTCGTGATCCTGATCTTCGTGATCGGGGAGATGCTCTGGATCCCGACCTCTCAGGCGGTCGTCGCCCGGCTCGCCCCGGCCGACCTGCGGGGCGCCTACATGGGCGCGTTCGCGAGCACCGGCGCCGCCGGCTTCGCGCTGGGGCCGTTTGTCGGGCTCCAGATCCGAGGCGCGCTCGGCGACGCCGCGATGTGGGGCTTCTTCGCAGCCGTTGCGGTGGTCGGAGCGGTGCTCGGCGTCGTCGCGACGCGCTACGCGTACTCGAGGGCCCCCACCGCCTCGCCGAGGTCGGCACAGACGGCGTCCGCGACATAGACGGTCCAGGCGTGCGGGTCGGCGGCGCCGATCCAGGCGACGACGCGCTTGCCCTCGCCGTGGGCGAACCAGGCTTCCATGGCGGTTCCCTCGTCAGCGACGGTGAAGTCGGCGAGCACGGCGTCACACGAGCGGATGTCGTCGAGGTCGCCCTCGACGATCTCGGCCTCGTGCCCCTCGGTGCGGCCGCGGAAGTCCCGACGGAACGGATCGATCGGCTCCCAGCCCGCGTCGCGGACGAGCCGCGAGGCCTGCCGGCGGTACTCGTCGGCCGGTGGCGGCCCCGCCAGGTAGACGCGCATCGGCCTACAGTAGGGCCATGGACACGGAGTTCGTCGCCCTCGGCAGTCCGGGCTCGGAGGCCTACGCCGGCCTCGAGACGTTCCCGAACCCCGGCGTGTCGCAGGTCTCGATGACGAGCGACGAGCTGACCGCCGTCTGCCCGATCACCGGCCAGCCGGACCTCTACACGGCGACGATCGAGTACGACCCCGAGCGTCTCTGCCTCGAGTCGAAGTCGCTCAAGCTCTATCTGATGTCGTTCCGCGACCAGGGCCACTTCTGCGAGGCGCTGGCCGTGAGGATCCGGGACGACGTCGCCGAGGCGCTCGAGCTCGACCGGGACGGTGTCCGGGTCACGCTCATCCAGAAGGCTCGCGGCGGGATCACGATCACCGCCCGCTCGTAAGCTCCCGCGCGAAGCTGCCGCCGCCGATCACCCGCTCCGCCTTCCCCGCGGCGCGTGCCCGCAGGCCGCGGTCGGAGGTGACGAGCCAGTAGGGGCCGTCGAGCTCCGCCGCCTCCCGGGCGATCGTGTCGTCGGCCGTCTCGTTGGACTCCCAGACGACCTGCGCGTCGACACCCTCGCGCTCGCCCCACTCGGCGACGAGCCGCTCGAGCTCGTCGCGGCCGATGTTCGGCCACTGCGAGCGGCGGACGTTCTCGCCGTCGACGAGGACAAGGCGCCGACTCGGCGGCGCCGACCGAGGGCGTTCCGGCTCTGCCGGTTCGCCCGGTGGTCTAAGGCGCCGACTCGGCGGCGCCGACCGAGGGCGTTCCGGCTCTGCCGGTTCGCCCGGTGGCTTCACGCGGCGCGTAGGGCCTCGATCTCGCGGTTGACGGCGAGGCGCTGGAGCGCCTGGGACTCCACCTGGCGGACGCGTTCGCGCGTCAGGCCGAGCTTACGGCCGATCTCCTCGAGCGACTTCGGATCGGGGTCGCCGTTGAGGCCGTAGCGGAGCTTGACGACCTCTTGCTCGCGCTCGGGAAGCGATGCGATCGCGCGCTGCAGCGTGTCCTCCTCAAGGCTGACCGTCAGCGTCTCCTCGGGCCCGGCCTCGCGCCCGGCGACGAGCTCGCCGAAAGAGGTCTCGCTTTCATCGCCTATCGGCCTGTCGAGGCTCGTGACCGCGCGCGCCGCCTGCTTCACCTCGCGCACCTGCTTGAGCGGGATCTTCGTCGCCACCGCCACCTCCTCCTCGGTCGGCGCGCGCTCGAGCTTGGCGGTGAGCTCGCGCTCCGCGCGGGCAATCTTGCGCTCGCGCTCGACGATGTGGACGGGGATCCGGATCTCGCGGGACTTGTTGGCGACACCGCGCTGCACCGCCTGCCGGATCCACCACGTCGCGTAGGTGGAGAACTTGAAGCCGCGGCGCCAGTCGAACTTCTCGACGGCGCGGATCAGGCCGATGATGCCCTCCTGGATCAGGTCGAGCAGGGTCAGCCCGTGGCCCTGGTACTTCTTCGCGATCGAGACGACAAGGCGCAGGTTCGAGTTGATCATCAGATCCTTCGCCGCCTTGTCACCGCGCTCGATCCGCTTGGCGAGCTCGACCTCTTCGTCGGCGGTCAGGAGCTTGTACTTGCCCATCTCGTTCAGGAAGAGCTGCAGCGCGTCGGTCGTCGACTCGACGAGGTCGCCGTTCACATACGTCGAGTCCGGCACCGAGGAGCGGCCGCAGTCGTCGGTGAGCTCGATCCCCCGCTGCTGGAGCTCTTCGTAGAGGCGCCCGGCCTCGTCCTCGTCCAGCTCCGCAGTCTCGACGACGCGCGCGACCTCCGAGAGCTCGACGCACCCCTCGCGCTCCCCAACCACGATCAGCGCGTGAATGGGATCCGTTGCCATCGGACATATTGTCGCCTCTCGTGGGCGAAGCGAAACAGGAAGCGGCCAAGGTCGCCCAGACCCCGGCCGCACGGGCGTTCGCCCGCTGGGGGCTGGTCTCGAAGGGGGCGCTGTATCTCCTGGTCGGTGTGATCGCCGGGCAGGTTGCGCTGCTCGATCAGGGCAGGCTCGAGAGCCGGAGTGGGGCGCTCGCGACCCTCGCCGACAAGCCGCTCGGGAAGCTCTGGATCGGCGCTCTCGCGCTCGGCCTCCTCGGCTACGCGTTCTGGCGCTTCGCGGAAGCATTCCTCGGCCGGCCGCTCGAAGGCGGCGAGAAGGAGAGCGTGTGGCGGCGGATCGGGCTCGCTGCGCGCGGAGCCTGGTACCTCGGGCTCTGCGGGCTCGCGGTGGCGGTGCTGGCCGGCGCGGACGAGTCCGGCGGGTCGCAGGAGGAGGACCGCGTCACGGCCCGCGGCCTCGACCTTCCCGCCGGCCGCTGGATCGTCGGCGGCGTGGGGCTCGCCGTGGTCGGCGCCGGCGTCTTCAACGTCTACCGCGGCCTCACGGGCAGGTTCAAGGAGAACCTGAAGCTCCGGAAGATGAGCCAGACGGAGGAGCGGACCTTCACGATCATCGGAGGAATCGGCTTTACGGCCCGCGGCATCGTCGTCGGCCTGATCGGCTTCTTCCTCGTCCGCGCCTCGTACCAGTACGACCCGAAGGAGACCGTCGGCCTCGACGGAGCCCTCGCCAAGCTGCTCCAGCAGGACTACGGTGGCGCGTTACTGGGGGCGGTCGCAGCCGGGTTGATCGCGTTCGGCCTCTACTGCTTCGCGGAGGCGAGATACCGCGAGGTTTGACGCCGCTTCCGCACCCGTAGGCGGAGCTGGAGGAGGACGACGCACAGCGCGACCCACGCGAGGGCGATGCTGTAGCCCGCGATCACATCGCTCAGAAAATGCACGCCGAGATAGAGCCGGCTGAACCCGATCAGCAGGACGAGCACCGCCGCCGAAACGAGCGCGAGCACCTGCGCTCGCCTCGTCTCCAGGTGCCGGGCGGCGATGTAGCCGAGCGTGCCGTAGACGGCGAGCGAGACCGACGCATGGCCGCTCGGGAACGAGAACGTGCGCTCCGTGGCAAGCGGGTCCGGGAAGAACGGCCGTTCCCGCTGGAACCCCTGTTTCAGGCCGATCGTGATCACCTCGGCGCCCACGGCGGCGACCACGAGGAGCACCAGGTCCGCGATCCAGCCCTTGCGCCACAGCACCACGCACGCGACGGCGACCACAACGAGGAGCGTCGTGAGGTTCCCGAGCACCGTGACGGCGTCGAAGAAGGTCGTCAGCGGCGGCGTCGCGTGGTCGTGAAGCCAGGTCGCCACGCGCTCGTCCACCTGGGTGTCTCCCTCGTGGAGGTCCTCGACCATCCAGCCGAAGAGCCAGGCGCTGCCAGTCAGGACGACGAGCCCGGCGAGGAGCTCGAACCCGGCCGCGTTCAGCAGGTGGACGACTCGGGAGACCATCGGGCCATTGTTACCCTCACGTGCGATGCGCTCAGTCATCGTCTCCGCCGTACGAACACCCTTCGGGCGCCTCGGCGGGGGGCTCAAGAACTACCAGGCGACCGAGCTCGGCTCGCTCGTGATTCGCAACGCGATCGACCGCGTCGGCCTCGAGAACGACGAGATCGAGTACGTGATCATGGGACAGGTGCTGCAGGGGGGCGCCGGTCAGGCTCCGGCGCGCCAGGCGTCGATCGGCGCGGGATTGCCGATCGAGGTGCCGGCGGACACGATCAACAAGGTCTGCGCCTCGTCGATCCGCGCCGTGCAGATCGCCGACCTGATGATCCGCGGCGGTGACCACGAAGTGATCGTGGCGGGCGGCATGGAGTCGATGTCGAACGCGCCGTACGCCCTCAAGCAGGCGCGCTTCGGGTACCGGCTCGGGGACGGGACGCTGATCGACCTGATGACGCACGACGGCCTGATCTCCAGCTTCGACAACCGCCACATGGTCGAGCAGGCCTCCTTCGTCTCCCGCGAGCTCGGGATCTCGCGCGAGGCGCAAGACCAGTGGGCGGTGCGCTCGCACGAGCGTGCGGTAGCGGCGCAGGACGAGGGTCGGTTCGACGACGAGATCGTCCCCGTCGGCGACGTCACGGCCGACGAGGGGCCACGCCGCGACACCTCGCTGGAGAAGCTCGCCGCCCTGAAACCGGTGTTCGATCCCGAGGGGACGACGACGGCGGGGAACGCGCCGGGCGTGAACGACGGGGCGTCGGCGCTCGTGGTCGTCAGCGAGGAGTTCGCGAAACGGCGCGGCCTCGAGCCGCTGGCGACGATCGTCTCCCAGGCCTATGTCGCCGACGACTTCGCGTACCTGGCGCGCACGCCGGCCAACTCGGGCCGAAAGGCGCTCGAGAAGGCGGGGAAGACGATCGACGACGTCGAGCGGGTCGAGCTGAACGAGGCGTTCTCGTCGGTCGTCCTCAACTCGACGGAGATGCTCGGCGTCGATCCGGAAAAGGTAAACGTGAACGGCGGCGCGGTGGCGCTCGGCCATCCGATCGGCGCCTCCGGCGGCCGCATTCTCGGCACGATGATCTACGAGCTCCGGCGCAACGGCGGCGGGCTCGGCCTCGCGGCGATCTGCTCCGGCGGCGGGCAGGGAGACGCGCTGTTAATCCAGGTTTAAAACCGTTCACCCCTAAGGGTGATCTTTTCCCGCCGGCCCAACCCGGCGGGCTATACCTCGTCTGAGCAAGTGATGAGGAACATGCCCCCGCGCGAGCGGCCGCGCCGGGGGGCAAGGTGGGGGAGCCGATGGGCAACAGCCCTCGTCGTCGCGTGCCTCGCCACGACCGGGATCTCCCTCTCACTCCCTGCATCCGCCGGCGCCTTCGGCTGCGGTTCCGCGAGCCGGCCGGCGCAGACGCTGCCGCCGCGGCAGCTCCAGGGCTCGCAGAAGGTCGGTCCCGCCGACGACTGCACGACGCCGGGAAACCGGATGCGCCCGCAGGCGAGCAAGCGCAAAAAGGGGAGCGTCAGCGGGCTCACCGTCTTTGTGATTGCGGTCGCCGCCGCGCTCCTGATCCCGATCGGCCGCAACGGGATCCCACGCGCGGTCGACCCCTTCGGCCACGACCGCTCGTTCCCGGGAGAGGAGCGCTAGTGCAGGAAGCCTCGCACGAGCGACGCCAGCTCCTCCGGCGCCCGCCACTGAACCATGTGGTCGGCCTCCTGGATTACGGCGCGCTGCGCGCCCGGAATCTCCCGCGCGAGCAGGTCGCCGACCTCCTCGAGCGCGGGCAGATCGCGTCCGGCGGTCACGACGAGCGTCGGGACCGCGATCTCGCCGAGCCGGTCGACTGACGGCTCCTCCTCGGCCGGATCGTCGCCGTTCGACGCCGCCGCGTTCTCGACGAACATCGCCCTGAGCTCGTCGTCCGCGCCCATCGGGGCCCAGAACTCGAGGTCGATCTCCGCGAGCTCCGTGAGGTCGCCCCGCTCCTCCGCCGCCTCCCACCTTGCTTCCACCTCGGGGCTCACGTCCAGGTCCAGCGGGCGCCCGGCAACGGCCGACGCGACGAGCACGAGCGCGGACACGCGTTCCGGCCGCGCCAGCGCCGCCTGGATCGCGATCCGGCCGCCGCGGGAAATGCCGACGAGCGCCGCCTGTTCCACGCCCGCCGCGTCGAGGACGGAGACCACGTCGTCGACCGGCGAGTACGGCCCCGTCCACATCGGCGAGCGGCCGTAGCCGCGCTGGTCGTACCGGATCGACCTGAAGTCACGGACGTGGGGCAGGAACGGATCCCAGATTCGCGAGTCGACGACTCCTTCGTGCAGCAGCACGATCGGGTCGCCCTCTCCCGTCACGTCGTACCAGAGGTCCGTCATGGCCCCGGACGTTAGCGCCCCACCCAGCAATAGATGCCGGACTCTGGCCCGCGATCACACGGCGCCAGAGCCCACCCTCCTCCTCACCAAGGTCTACTGACCTTGGCTCGTCGGAGTGCGAACTCTGGCTTGGTGCTCACGACCCAGGTTCTCGGCGGCATTACTGGGCGGGGCGCTAGCCTCCAGCGCCGTGAGGTTCGACCACGTCCTCGTCGTCGGCGCCGGCCAGATGGGCGGTGGCATCGCGCAGGTCGCCGCTGCCGCGGGGTGCCGTGTCTCCCTTCACGACGCCGCGCCCGGCGCGACCGACCGCGCGCTCGAGACGATCGGGAAGAGCCTGGCGAAGCTCGCGGAGAAGGGCGGTCCGCCGCCGGACGAGGTGCTCGAGCAGATCGAGCCCGTCGACGCTCTCCTGCCCGCGGACCTGATGATCGAGGCGGTGGTGGAGGACCAGTCGGTGAAGGAGCAGATCTTCTTCCGTGCCGACGAGGTCTTGCCGGGTGACGCCGTGCTGGCGTCCAACACCTCCTCGATCCCGATCACGGCGCTCGCCGCGGACACGATTCGCCCGGACCGGGTGATCGGGATGCACTTCTTCAACCCGGTGCCCGTGCTGAAGCTGGTCGAGGTCGTCCGGGGACGCGACACCTCCGACGAGACGGTCGAGTCGATCGTCGCCTTCGTCGAGGAGCTCGGCAAGGTCCCGGCGCTCGCCAACGACTTCCCGGGTTTCGTCTCGAACCGGATCCTGATGCCGTTCATCAACGAGGCCGTCTGGGCGCTCCACGACGGAGTCGCGGAAGCCGAGGCGATCGACACGATCGCGAAGCTGGGCTTCGCGCACCCGATCGGCCCGCTGGCGCTCGCCGACCTGATCGGCCTCGACACCTGCGTCGCGATCATGGAGGTCCTCCAGCGCGGCCTGGGCGACGACAAGTACGCACCGTGCCCGCTGCTCCTCGAGCACGTGGAGGCAGGTCGACTCGGCCGGAAGTCCGGCCAGGGCTTTTACGATTACTGAGGTGCCTCTCCCGGCAATGTCCTCCGATCTTCTTGCGGCTGCAAAGCGGCGCGAGGGAGTAGCCTCGCGGCACGCCCATATCTGCTCGATATGGACGTCCCACCAGTCCGCACCCTCGCTTGCTTTTCGCGCGCCAGAAGACCGGCAACATCACCGGAAGAGGCACTGATGGTCTTCGAGCTAAGTGACGACCAGCGAGAGATCCAGGCGCTCGCCCGCGACTTCGGGCAGGCGGAGATCGAGCCGAATGCGGCCGCCTGGGATCGCGACCACGGCTTCCCTCGGGAGCTGATCGGCAAGCTCGGCGAGCTCGGCCTGATGGGCGTCTGCATCCCAGAGGAGTACGGCGGGGCCGGCGCCGACTTCCTCTCCTACATCCTCGTCCTCGAGGAGCTCTCGCGCGCCGACGCCGGAGTCGGGGTGACGGTCGCGGTCCACACAAGCGCCGTCACGCTGCCGATCCTCACCTTCGGCAACGACGAGCAGCGCTCGCGCTTCGTGCCGCCGCTGGCGCGCGGCGAGTCTGTGGGAGCGTTCGCGCTCACCGAGCCGGAGGCGGGCTCGGACGCCGGCTCGCTCCGCACCGCGGCGACCCCGGACGGCAGCGGCTGGAAGATCAACGGCTCGAAGCAGTGGATCACGAACGGCGGCTTCGGCGGCACCGTGCTCCTGTTCGCCCGCACCGACCCCCACACGCCGGGGGCGAAAGGCGTCTCGGCGTTCATCCTCGACGCGAACCAGGTCGAGGTGACGCGCGAGGAGGAGAAGCTCGGGCTCAACTCGTCCTCGACGGTCGACCTCGTGATTAAGGACGCGGCGGCCGGCCGGGACCGGCTCCTCCACGAGGAGGGCAAGGGCTTCACCGTCGCGATGGCGACCCTCGACGGCGGGCGGATCGGAATCGCGGCCCAAGCGCTCGGGATCGCGCAGGCGGCGTACGACGTCGCCCGCTCCTACGCGTTGGAGCGCGAGCAGTTCGGCCAGCGGATCGCCGAGTTCCAGGCGATCCAGCACAAGCTGGCGAACATGTCGATGGAGCTCGACGCTGCCCGGCTCCTGGTCTACCGCGCCGCCTGGCTGAAGCAGGAGGGCCGGCCGCACACGGAGGAGGGCGCCAAGGCCAAGCTCTTCGCCTCGGAGATGGCCAGGCGCCAGACGGCGGAGGCGATCCAGATTCTCGGCGGCTACGGCTACACGAAGGAGTTCCCGGTCGAGCGCTACTACCGCGACGCGAAGATCACGGAGATCTACGAGGGGACGAGCGAGATCCAGCGGCTCGTGATCGCGCGCTCGATCCTCGGCCTCAAGCAGCGCGAGCTCGCCGCCGGCTAGTGGCAGACCGCCCGCTCGGGACGTACCTCGGCCTCGTCCTCGCCGATCAGAACCCCGAGCTCGCCGCGGCGCACGACGAGCTCTATCCAGAGCGGGTCGACGAGGGCATCCCGCTCTCGATCACGCTGCTCTATCCGTTCGCACCGGTGGGGGACGTGGACGAGCATCGCGACACGCTCGAAGTGTTCTTCGCGTCGTACGAGCCGTTCGACCTCGAGCTCGCCCGCCTCGCGCAGTGGGAGGAGGGCGGGGCGGTCTACGCCGTGCCCGAGCCGGAGCAGCCGCTCCGAGACCTGATGCGGTCGCTCTGGCGGCTGTTCCCGCAGTACCCGCCGTATGGGCAGGAGGGGATCGACCCACCGCCGCATGCGTCGCTGATCTTCACCGGCGGTGACGAGCCGGCGGCTGCGCTCGCCCGGGTCGAACGGCGGCTCGAGCGCGTGCTCCCAGCCCGGTTCCACATCGCCGAGGTCGTGCTGATGGAGGAGACGGCGCCGGATCGCTGGCGGGTCCGCGAGACGTTCCGGCTGGGAACCTAAGCTTCACGCATGCCCCGGAAGGCAGACGAGCCCGTTCGCCTCACGCGCATCTACACGCGCGGCGGAGACGCCGGCGAGACGAGCCTCGGCGACGGCAGCCGCGTCCCGAAGCTCGACTGCCGCATCACTGCGTTCGGCACCGTCGACGAGCTGAACTCCCTCATCGGGGTCGCGCGCGCCGGCGACGTTCCGGCGGAGATCCGGCCGGTGCTCGAGCGCGTCCAGAACGAGCTCTTCGACGTCGGCGCCGACGTCAGCGTCCCGTTCGGCGTGGGTGATGGGCGGCTCCGCGTTTCGCAGTCGCAGATCGACTCGCTCGAGGCCGACTGCGACCGCTTCAACGCCGAACTGCCCGAGCTGAAGAGCTTCGTGCTGCCCGGCGGGTCGGAGGCGGCGGCGCGGATCCACGTCGCCCGTGCCGTCTGCCGGCGGGCGGAGCGCGCCGTGCTGGACGCGGCCGACCAGGTTGAGCTGAACCCGCTCGTCCCGGTCTACCTGAACCGGCTCTCCGACCTGCTCTTCATCCTGGCGCGGACGGCGAACGCGGGCGGCTCGGAACCCCTCTGGAAGCCTGGCAGCTCCTCCTAGCGTTCCTCGCGTCGTTCGTCGCCGGCTACCTGGGCTCGGCGATCGGGCTCGTGCTCGGGACGCTGCGCCTGCCGGCGATCCTGCTCCTGTCCGGTGACGCGGCGGCCGGGGCCGGTACGAACGTCGCGATCAGTGCCGCCTCGGCGGGGGGAGGCAGCGTCCGACACGCGCGAGAAGGGCGGGTCGACCGGCGCGTCGTCACCTGGATGCTTCCGCCTTCCGTCGCGGGCGCCGTCGTCGGTGCGCTGCTGACCGACGAGCTCCCGACGCGCCTGCTCCTCGCGACGATCGCGGTGATTCTGGCCTGGAGCGGGGCGGACTTGCTCTTCCGGCCGATCGAGGCACGGCCGAGCGACGAGCCGAGGCTGTCGCCGGCCGTCGTTTTCGGCTTCCTGATCGGTGTCCTCGGCGGCGCCGTCGGCGTGATCCTCGGGACGCTGAGGATGCCGGCGCTCCTCCGCGGCGTCGGCCTGACCGCGCACAAGGCCGTCGGCACGAACCTCGTGATCGGCTTCGCGCTCGGGCTCGTCGCTTTCGTGACCCACGCGCTGCTCGGCCAGGTGGAGTGGGACCTGCTTGCCGTCGGCGTCGCCGGCGCCTTGCCCGGGGGCTGGCTCGGCGCGAGGCTCACGGGTCGGATCTCCGAGAACACGATCCGGGTCGCGCTCGGCGTGGCCCTGCTCGTGATCGCCCTCGCATTCGCGGTGGAGGCGCTGCTCGGCTAGCCGGAGCGGGCGGCCCTCCGAATCGGCGATGGAGGCCGAGACCATGAGTGCTACTTACAATTCGTCTCTGATGGCGACGACCGAAGACCGGCCGAAGAGCGTCACCGCTCTCGAGGAGTGGCGCCGCGGGCTCTACGAGGCCTCCGGCGAGCGCCAGGGAGAGCTGTTCTCGACCATCTCGGGCGTCGCGATCGACCCGCTCTACACGGCCGAGTCGGTCGAGGTCGACGAGGAGCGGGACCTCGGCTACCCCGGCGTCTTCCCGTTCACGCGCGGTGTGTACCCGTCGATGTACCGCGGGAAGCTCTGGACTATGCGGCAGTTCGCCGGCTTCGGCACGGCCGAGGAGACGAACGAGCGCTTCCGCTACCTCCTCGACCACGGCCAGACGGGCCTCTCGACGGCCTTCGACATGCCGTCGCTGATGGGCTACGACTCCGACCACCCGCGGTCGCTCGGCGAGGTGGGCCGGGAGGGGGTCGCGATCGACTCCCTCGAGGACATGGAGACGCTGTTCTCGGGGATCCCGCTCGGCGAGGTCTCGACCTCGATGACGATCAACTGCACCGCGCCGATCGCGCTCGCCTTCTACGTAGGCGTCGCCGAGCGCCAGGGCGTCCCCCGCTCGGAGCTCCGCGGAACGATCCAGACGGACATCCTCAAGGAGTACATCGCGCAGAAGGAGTGGATCTTCCCGCCCGAGCCGTCGATGCGCCTCGTCACCGACATGGTCGAGTTCTGCGCCCGGGAGATGCCCAAGTGGCATCCGATCTCGATCTCCGGCTACCACATCCGCGAGGCCGGCTCGAACGCCGTCCAGGAGCTCGCGTTCACCCTCATGAACGGGTTCACGTATGTGGAGGCGGCGATGGAGCGCGGCCTCGACGTCGACGACTTCGCCCCGCGGCTCTCGTTCTTCTTCAACGCGCACATCGACTTCTTCGAGGAGATCGCGAAGTACCGCGCCGCCCGGCGGATCTGGGGGCGCGAGCTGCGCCACCGCTATGGCGCCAAGAACCCGCGCTCGTGGCTGATGCGCTTCCACACCCAGACCGCCGGCGTCTCACTGACGGCGCAGCAGCCCGAGGTCAACATCGTCCGTACCGCGCTCGAGGCGCTCTCGGCTGTGCTCGGCGGCACCCAGTCGCTGCACACGAACTCGTTCGACGAGGCGCTCGCGCTCCCGACCGAGCACGCCGTCCGCCTGGCGTTGCGCACCCAGCAGGTGATCGCGCACGAGACCGGCGTCGCCAGCACAATCGACCCGCTCGGCGGCTCGTACTTCCTGGAGGACCTGACGAACCGGCTCGAGGCGCAGGCCAACGAGTACTTCGAGCAGATCCGTGCGCTCGGCGGCGTCGTGCCCGCGATCAAGGAGAACTTCTTCCAGAAGGAGATCGCGGACGCGTCCTACCGCTATCAGTCCGAGCTGGAGCAGGGGCAGCGCGTGATCGTCGGCGTCAACCGCTACCGCCAGGACGACGAGCGGGAGCTCGAGCTCCTGCGGATCGACCCGGCGCTCGAGGAGAAGCAGATCACCCGGGTTCGCTCGCTCCGCGAGCGGCGCGACCAGGCGGCCGCCGACGCGGCGCTCGCGAAGCTGAAGGAGGGCGCGGCCGGCGACGCCAACCTAATGCCGCTGATCCTGGAGTGCGCGAAGGCCGACGTCACCATGGGCGAGATGTGCGATGCCCTACGCGAGATCTGGGGTGTCTGGCGCGAGACCCCGGTCTTCTAGTCGCTAATCCGGCGCTCGCACGAGGCTGGCGAGCACGGCGAGAACCAGCCCCGCCGCTGCGACGCTGAAGGCGATGCCGGCCGGACGAAGACCGAACGCGTTGGCGGCGAGCCCGGTGCCGATCACCGGCACCGAGAGGCCGACGTAGATCACGACGAAGAAGCTCGAAGCGGTCTCGCCGCGGCGCTCGACCGGCGCTCGCTGGTTGATCGCCGCGAGCCCCGCCCCGATCCCGAGGCCTTGCCCGACCCCGACGACAACCGCGCTCGCATAGAGCAGCGCGAGCGAGTCGAACGCAAGGGCCAGCGCCAGCAGTCCGGTGCCCGAGGCCAGAAGCACGCACGCAGCGACGAGCGCCCGACGGTCGTTGAGGCGCGCGACTGCGAGCTGCCCGACGATCGAGCCCCCGAAGACGATGAAGACGAGCAGGCCGGCGAGGGTGTGACTCGTCCGGTCGAGCACCTGGGCGAGGAACACCGGAGCAACGGAGCTCAACACGCCGGCGACGGCGAAGGCCGCGAAGCCGGTCGTGGCGCCGCGGATGAAGACCGAGCGCACTTCCTCTGGCACGCTCAGCCGCTGAAAGCGAAGACGAAACTGGCGTCGCGGCACGCTTTCGCGCACGAGCGGGAGAGCGACGACGGCCGGGACGAGCAGCCCGAGCTGAACGAGGAAGGGGAGCCGCAGCGGAGACCTGGCGTAGTCGGCAAGCAAGCCGGCGAGGAGGGTTCCAAGCCCCAGACCGCCGAGGTTCACGATTACCGCGACGAAGCTGCCGAGCCGGCGGCGGCCGCCCGGGGCGAGATCGACCAGCGTGGCCGTCGCCGTCCCCGTGAAGAGGCCGGCGGACAAGCCCGAGACGACCCGCCCGGCGAAGATCGGGAGCAGCGAGTCGGCAAGGACGAAGAGGAATGCGCTCAGGGCCGAGAGCAGGAGGCCGGCGACGAGAATCGGTTTCCGGCCAACCGCGTCCGAGAGCTCCCCGAATGCCAGCAGCGCCGCGATCACGCCGAACGCATAGACGGCAAAGATCAGGGTCACCATCAGCGTTCCGAACGAGTAGCGCTGCTCGAAGAGCGGGTAGAGCGGCGTCGGGAGCGTTGCTCCCAGCATCGTCACCAGGAACGCATAGGCAACGATGACAAAGCCGGCCGTTCGACTCACGTGCCGCGGCACAGCGGCGAAACGTAACCGGTTCGCGGCCGAAAACCGCGCCTAACAGGCCCGGAAAAGCTTCGTCTAACCTGTGACGAAATGAACGTGCGCGGACTCACCACCTCCCGTGGGCTCAACCGTGCCCTGCCCTGGATCGCCGGCGCTGTGCTGCTCCTCGGCGTGCTCGCGTTCTGGCAGAGCCAGGTCCGCGGGGACAGCAACCTTGAGACCTTCTCGAACCAGACGGTCACGAACCAGGGCGCGCAGAAGACGGTCGATCTCGCCCCCGAAGCGCGCCAGGTCGTCGTCGAGTTCATCAAGACCGCGGTGATGCGCAGGAACCTCGACCGCGCGTGGCAGATCTCCGGCCCGCAGATCCGGCAGGACATGTCGCTGCAGCAGTGGCGGACGGGCAACATCCCCGTCGTCCCGTATCCGAACGCCGAGGTCAAGAACTCCCCGGTGAAGATCACGTGGTCGTACCCGAACGACGCGGGGCTCGAGGTCGTGCTCCAGCCGAAGGCGGGGTCGAAGGAGAAGCCGCAGCTCTTCTTCGTCGGGGTGAAGAAGGTCGGGTCCGGCACCACGGCCAAGTGGGTCGTGGACTACTGGGCGCCCTACGCGCCGCCGCCGATCCCGAGCACGCCGCAGGGCAGCTAGAGGGCTCCGCCGTCAGGAGTAACGTGCGAGCGTGACGGTCTTCCGCTCACCTCGCTGGAGAAAGCGCCTGGCGTGGCTCGGCGCCGCAGCTCTGCTCGTGGGCGCCGCCCTAATGGTCTCGGTGCGCTACTCGAACAGCGGCCGCCAGGAGCCGGAGGAGGTGGTCGTCGACCTCCCGCAGCATGCGCAGGTCTACCGCGAGCCGAAGCACATCCGGCTGACGCGGATCCAGCGGGCGAAGGTGCTGGCGACCGCGGCGAACTTCGTCACCCACGCTGTGGCGAGGCAAGAGGTCGGGCAGGCGTACGACGTCACCCACCCGACGCTGCGCCAGGGCATGAGCCGCGCGGAGTGGAGCGGCGGGACGATCCCGGTCGAGCCCTACCCCGTCGATGAGGCCCGCTGGAAGCTCGTCTACGCCTACGAGGATGCGATCGGCCTCCAGGTGCTCCTCTTCCCGACGGCGAAGTCGGGGCTCCGGCCCGCCGTCTTCGACATGGAGCTCGCGCCGAGCGGCCGCCGGTTCCTGGTCAGCTCCTGGGCGCCGACCGGCATGGCGGGAGGCGGGACGCCGTCAGGGCCTGCCGCGGCCGGAGTCGGCGGAACCCGTGACCTCGCAGCCACGTTCGACGGCCCGGCCCGGCTCGACCAGCGCTGGCTGCTCGCGCCGATCCTCCTCTTCTCGCTCGTCCCGATCCTGCTGATCGCGTTCTTCGTCCGCGGCTGGCTCCGCGGGCGCCGCGCTGCCGCCGCGTACGCCACGGGCAGAGAGCTGCCGCCGCTCCCGAGGCCCCGCTCCTAGCTCGAGCTAGACCCCGGTCTCGAAGCCGTCGTGGACCTGCTCGTACTCCGGCTCGAGCGGTCGCTCCTTCGGCCGGTGGGTGAGCAGGAGGCGATTCGCTCCGGATGCCTGAAACGCGGCGTTCGCCTCGTCGGCGGCGAGGTGGCCGCGGGCACCGCCCTCGGGGTTCGGCTCGAGCAGCGTCGCCTCGCACAGGAAGAGGTCGGCGTCCCGTGCGAGCTCGGCGAGCTCGTCGCTCGGGCCCGAGTCGCCCGAGTAGGCAAGGGTCTTGCCGTTGCACGAGACGCGGAAGCCGAAGGCGAGCAGCTCGTAGTGAAGGACGTGCCTCGGCGTGACCCGGAAGCCGGCCGTCTCGAACGGCTCCCCGTCCTCGTACTCGTTGATGTGGAACGCCTTCGTGAACATGTCCGGCGTCCCGAGGCGCTCGCCGATCTCGCTGAGGAGCTGGTAGCCGCCGGGCGGGATCCAGAGCTCGGGGCGTGGGTGGTCGGCGGCGGGCCCGAACCAGAGGGCCCAGACCCACGGGACGATGTCGCCCCAGTGGTCGAGGTGCCAGTGGGTGAGGCAGATGGCGTCGACCCGCGGCCAGTCCGCATCCTCCCGTTCCCGGAGCTTTGCGAGCACGCCCGCCCCGCAATCCAGGAGGACGCGTCGTCCCTGGCTCTCGACCAGGTAGCCGGACTGCGCGCCGCCCGGATTCGGCCAGGCCGGCGAGCAGCCGACGACCGACAACTTCATTTCCATAGTCTGGCGTATACCCGGACGAAGAGGCGGTGGGAAATCTTCCCGCTCGAAGCCGTTCCTATACTCAGGTCCGTGGCAGCCAAGATCAGGGTCGTGATCGCGAAGCCCGGCCTGGACGGGCACGATCGCGGTGCGAAGATCATCGCGAGGGCGCTCCGGGACGCCGGCATGGAGGTCATCTACACCGGCCTCCACCAGACGCCGGAGCAGATCGTCGAGACCGCGATTCAGGAGGACGCGGACGCGGTCGGCATCTCGATTCTGTCCGGGGCGCACATGACGCTCGTCCCGAAGATCGTGGAGGGTCTCAAAGAGAACGGCGCTGACGACGTCCTGATCGTGGTCGGCGGGACGATCCCGCGCGAGGATTCGGAGGAGCTCAAGCGCCAGGGGGTCGCCGAAGTCTTCACCCCGGGAGCGCCGATGGCCGAGATCGTCGAGTTCTTGCGCGAGAAGGTGCCCGTCAGCTGATCAGCGTCGACTACGAAGGCCCGGTCGCCGTCGTCACCGTCGACCGGCCCGACGCATTGAACGCGCTCGACCTCGAGACGCTGACGGTGCTCCGCGACCGGCTGAGGGAGCTCTCGCAATCCGTCGACGCGCGGGTCGTCGTCCTCACCGGCTCGGGCGACCGCGCCTTCATCGCCGGCGCCGACATCAAGTACATGAGCGGCCTCGACGTCGACGAGGCCAGGGCGTGGGGAGCGCTCGGCCACGAGGCCGCGAACCTCCTCGAGACGATGCACCAGCCGACGATCGCCGCGATCAACGGCTTCGCGCTCGGGGGAGGCTGCGAGCTCGCCCTTGCCTGCGACCTCCGCTACGCGTCCTCGAAGGCGAAGTTCGGCCAGCCGGAGATCAACCTCGGGATCATCCCGGGGTGGGGAGGGACCCAGCGGCTCGCGCGCGCGACGACGCTCGGGTTCGCGAAGGAGCTGATCCTCACCGGCCGGACTGTGGACGCCGACGAGGCGCTCGAGCGCGGGCTCGTGAACGCGGTGACCGAGCCGGAGGAGCTCCTGCCGCGGGTGATGGAGGTCGCCGTGGAGCTCGCCGCCAAGAGCCCGCTGGCGCTCGAGGTGGCGAAGGAGGCGATCAACCGCGCCTACTCCGGTGATCACCGGGAGAACCTCGAGCGGGAGGCGGACCGGTTCGGCGAGCTCTTCTCGAGCGAGGACGCGAAGGAGGGCCTGACGGCCTTCGCCGAGAAGCGCGAGCCCCGATTTACGGGCCGCTAGCTATTTCGCGCCAACGAGGAGAACGCGCTCGGCCGTGATCGCGCCGGGCTTGCCGAGCTGGGCGTCGAGTGTCACGGGCATGATCTCGGTCCACACGGTGGCCCGCTGCTTCGCGACGTTCGCCACCGCACCTTCGATCTGCGTGAACGCGGAAACCCCGAAGGAGACTGCGCGGCTGATCCCGTTGACCTTCAGGCCGGTGGTCCGCACCGCGAGGCTCGTCACCTGCACCTTGAGCGCGTCGCTCTGCTGGGCGAGCACACTGCCCTTGAGCCACAGCGACGTCTGGCCCTTGCGCGGCGCGGCGAACAGCAAGCGGTACCCGCGGTTCAGCGCCGTGAAGGGGCTGGCCGCCGCACCGTTCATCGGGTGCAGCTCGAAGTGGAGGTGGGCGGCGATGCCGTTCGCGTCACCCGAGTCGCCTACGAACCCCACGGGCTCCCCGGCGGCGACGTGCTGGCCTGTCTTCAGGCCCGGTGCGAACGCAGTCCCAGCGACGCAGCGGCCGCGGTTGTCGTTCGCCATCGTCAGGTCGTTGTTCAGGTGGACGTAGACGTACGTCGTCCCGCTGTCGCCGTAGAGGTAGAGCATGCAGCCGGCTCGCGCGGAGGTGGTCCAGAACTTCACCTTGCCCGCCTCGGCGGCGACCGCCAGCGATTTCTTGGGTGCGACGATGTCGATCCCCTCGTGGCGACCCTGCGGTCGCGGGTCGCCGAAGTCGTTCGTGTAGTGCGAGCGTCCGAGGACGGGGAAGATGATCCGCTTCCCGCTGCTCGCGCCGC
>Ga0307320_10000182_pt1 | contig 22144 bp, 20 predicted proteins | sample ER_DNA_369_FD_194495 | JGI IMG/M metagenome (GOLD analysis project Ga0307320, IMG submission 194495) | Bulk soil microbial communities from the East River watershed near Crested Butte, Colorado, United States - ER_DNA_369 | ecosystem: Environmental > Terrestrial > Soil > Floodplain | place...
CCGTGCTGTATCCGAAGAAGTAGACGGAATCGCGAGGGGGAGCGCACCACGCGCTTCCCCTTCTTCCTCCCGTCTCAGTTCTTTTCGAAGAGCTGAAGCGCGGCCTTGCGGTTCCCGACCTGGAGCTTCTTGAGGATCGCCGAAACGTGCGTCCGGACCGTCACGCGCGAGATCACGAGCTGATCGGCGATCTCGCCTGTGGTCAGGCCGGCCCGCAATAGCTCTAGTACTTGCCACTCGCGGCTCGTGAGCTCGACCGAGCGGCGCTTGAGGAGCGAGACACGCCGCTGCTCCCGGTCGCGGAACTCGTCGATGAGGCGTGCGACCAGGGCCCGCGGGAGCGCGGCCTCTCCCTCGAGCACGCCCCGGAGCGCGTGGGGGAGTCGTGCAGGGTCGGTGTCCTTGAGCAGATAGCCCGAGGCACCCGCGCGCAGCGCGTCGAATAGATCGTTGTTGTCCTTCGAGACGGTGAGCATGACCACTGCCGTCTCGGGGAGGGCGGCATGAATGCGCGCCGCTGCGGCGATTCCGTTCCCGGGCATGTTGACGTCGAGCAGGCAGACGTCAGGGCGCTCTTGCAGTGCCGCGCGTACGGCGCCGGGCGCATCCCCGTGCTCGGAGCAGACGGTGAAGCCGCCCTCCTCGAGAGCTACGCGCACGCCCGCGCGCGTCGGCGGATGGTCGTCCGCGATGACGATGCGGATCAGGGTGCTCACGGAAGGGTCACTTCGACGGCCGCGCCGCCGCCGACGTGCGAGACGATGCGGAGCTCGCCGCCGAGGGCGCGAGTCCGCTCTTTCATGCTCGTGAGCCCGAAGCGCCCGTTCGCGACAGACTCGGAGACGTCGAAGCCTTGCCCGTCGTCCTCGATTCGGAGGTGGATCCCGCCGCCGTTGTCGAGATGAACCTTGACGATCGAGGCGTGCCCGTGCCGAATGGCATTCGTCACGGCTTCGCGGACGACGCGAACCAGCGCGTCCTGGGCCGCCGACGACACGCGCACGCCGGGGGCAAGGTCGAGCTTCACCGTTGCACCCTCACGCTGGGCGATCTCGGACGCCGTGTCGGCGAGGGCGGCGTCGAGGGGCTCGTCGGCCTGCCGCTTCAAGGCGCCGATGGCACCGCGCGCCTCGTCGAGGGCGCGCTCCGCAGCCGCAACCAACCGGCCTGCGGCCGGATCCGACGTCGTGCAGGCGAGGTTGCGGCCGTGCGCGACGACGTAGGCGAGCTCCTGGGCGAGCCCGTCATGAAAGTCGCGCGCGAGCCGACGACGCTCTTCGAGCACGGCGACCTTGGCGAGGCTCCGGTGGTAGACGTTCACCTCTCGGACGGCGCCGATAGCGAGGCAGACGTACATCGCCGTCCGGAGGATGTCGCCCATGTAGACCCAGTCGGTGTAAATCGACGGGAAGAGGACGTAATTCACTCGTGCGAACGCACCGAGGACGCAGGCAATCGAGACCCAAAAGATCAACTGGTCCCCGGTCGAGGCTGCGCGGCGGCTGAAGCCGACCGCGCTGAGGGCGTAGGCAAGGCCGGCGCACGCCAGAAGAGCGAGCAACGGCAAGTTGCCGGTCGGCTGCGGCCAGGTCGACCCGTCGGGAGTCGAGGCTGGATTGATTCCGAGCGCCAGCCGGTCCTCGAACACGACGACGATGACCGAGACGATCACCAGCGTCACGATGAGGCCGATCCCGGCGAGCGCGGCCGCGGCGGCCGGGCGCTTCACCGGTCGGGGCGCCGCGAACGCCGCGCCGGCGAGCGTCACCGCGCCTAACGCGCCTCCAACGACCGCAGCCCACATCGCCGCTTCTTCGGCCGTGCCTGATGCAAAGGCCGCCGGAATGGCGAGGAAGAGAAGGTTTGTGGCCGCCAGGAGCGCCAGCGCGGAGGTGAGGAGTAGATCGCTTAGGAGACCGCTTCTGCGGTAGCGCAGGAAGACGAGGTACGAGGCCATCCAGGCGACGAGGGCCGCGCCGGTCTCGATCGCCGCGTGGGCGGAGTGGTTCTGGTACGCGTTGTGGACGAACGGGAGCGCGCTGACGAGAACCGTCAACGCGGTCGCGATCAAACCGGCTACGAGAACCCATCGGTAGGGCCGCAGAACTACCTCCCTACATCCATTAGCACATCCCGGGCCGTTTTTCGACCCTCAAGGGCTTAGACCCCTGCCCAGGGCGAAAGCTTGCAGTAGACGCGGTGCGGCCGTCCCGTCGCCGGTATCGAGCGCCGAGGCTCCGCGTGTTCCCGTCTGCTAGACGGCGCGCTCTAGGTCGGAAGCCAGTCGGTTCCTAGTGCTCTGCCCTGGGGCGTCGAGAGAAAGTACTCGGGCCGGACGTGAACACACTCGGCGCGCGCGTGGGCGAGCAGGAAGCCGCTGTCGTCCTGGATCGTCGCTTCCGCGACCGCGCTTCGTCCACCCGACTCGACGATCTCGGCCCCGACTTTCAGCTCCTGATCGACAGGAACGGGCGCGAGGTAACGGATCTCGAGGCGGCTCGTGACGGCGGGCGACGTTGCGAGCCGCGCTACCTGGCCGCATGCCTCGTCGAGGACGGCGGCGACGATGCCGCCGTGCACGATCCCCGGTGCTCCCTGGAAGCTCTCGTGGAACACGTGCCGGGCCTCGAGTCGCTCGCCGGCCAGCGTCCAGTCAAAGCCGAGCCCTCCGACGTCGAGGCCGCAACCCCAGCAGAACGGATAGTGGTCCGTGCGGATGGCCCGGATTCTTCCGGGCCATCCGGCTGGTGCTGCGTGCTTCGCGCTCGGCTAGGAGGAGCTGGAAGAGCTCGACGGGCCGTTCGACTGGTACTCGAACGGCTCTTCCGGTCCGAGGACCTTGTCGCGGAGCCATCTGCGCGTATCCGGACCGGTGGCCGGATTGAAGAGAACGCCGAGTGTGATCCCCGCAAGCAGCAAGGTCATGTTCCGTCCGGCGTGCGAGCTCTTGCCCTGGGCGTGCTCGCCGGCCTTGCGGAGCTGCTCGACGGCTTTCTTCAGCTCGTCCTGAAGATCCTTGTCCTTAGCAACCTTGAACGCCATGCCGGTCGCGCCGCTGGGCCCGATCAGCTCGTCGTAGATCGTTCGAGCCGACTCGTACGCCTTCTTGACGTGGTCGTGCAACTCCTCGTCACGCGCCAGGCGTTCGACGTAGGGCCGTGCGGTTTCGACCGTGCCGCTGATTTTGTCCTTCATCCGTGTTCCTTTCGTCGCGTTAGCGTGAGAAGTATCTACCCGGGAGCATCGTCAGGAAACCGTTTGGCGCTATCCCTGAATTAGGCTGCGTTGGTGAGCAACCTCCGCCGAGCCGGACGAGCCGCCGGATGGACGGCCACCTTTGCAGTCTACGTCTGGTTCGCCGCCGTCGGAAACGCCGACCGGGCGAGGGCTCGAAAGGCCGCCCGCCGCCGCGCCAGGCGCTTGACGAGATCCCGCCCTTCGCGTTAAGTTAGCGAGCGCTAGCTTCGACCTGAGGGCGCCTCGATGGAACGCTGGACACTTACGATGATTCGCTACCGCTGGGCGGTCGTCGCCGCCTGGGTGGTCGTGTTCCTCGTCTCGGGGGTCGCCGCCAGCGGCCTCTCGAAACTCCTCACGAATCGCTTCTCGATTCCGGGTAGCGACACGGCGAAGGCCGAGAAGATCCTGCACGACCACTTCGGGCAGCGCTCCGACGGCTCTTTCCAGCTCGTGTACCAGGCGAATCCAGGCAACACGGCCGCCGAGGCGCTTCCGGCGCTCGAGCGCGTCGGGAAGCGGGTGGCCGACGAGATCCCCACCGGACGCTTTGTCTCGGCCCGCGCGGTATCGGTCCGCACTGCCACGGCGACCGTGACCTCGGCCCTCGAGCCTGCCGACGCCAAGAACTACACGGACCGGGTGCGCGCCGCAGCCGGGGAGATCCCGAACGGAAAGCTCTACGTCACCGGAGCGGCCGCGATCACCAAGGACACCGACGACGTCTTCGCGCGTGACGCGAAGGTGGGTGAGCTCTACACCGCGATCCCGATTGCGCTGGCCATCCTCATCTTCGTCTTCGGAACCTTTGCCTTCATCCTGCCCATGCTCTTTGCCGCGGCGGCGATCCCGGCGACGCTCGCGATCATCTGGATCCTCGCGCACTTCATGGAGCTCTCGACCTACCTCCAGAACATGGTCGCCCTGATCGGCCTCGGGATTGCGATCGACTACTCGCTCCTCGTCGTTTACCGCTACCGCGAGGAGCGCGCCAAGGGCGGCACGAAAGAGGAGGCGATTGCCCGCACCATGGGCACGGCAGGGCGTGCGGTCGTCTTCAGCGGCACTGCCGTCGCAATCGGGCTCGCGCTCATGCTCGCCATGCCGCTCCCATTCATGCGGGGCTTCGGGCTCGGCGGGCTCGTGATCCCGATGGTCTCGATCGTCTGTGCGCTCACGCTCCTCCCCGTCCTCCTCTACCTCTGTGCGGACGGGCTCGACCGGGTGCGGGTAGTCCCGAAGGCGATCGCCCGACGCCGCGCCGACGAGGAGAACAACATGTGGGCCAGGCTCGCCCGGGCGATCATGCGCCGGCCGCTTCCCTTCGCCCTCGGAACGACGGCGCTGCTGCTCGCGGCAGCCATCCCGGTCTTCGCGCTTCAGGTCGGCCCGGGATCGAACAAGGGGATCCCGCAGGACCTGCCGAGCGTTCAGGGCTTGAACGTGCTCGCGAATTCAGTCGGCGACGGTGCGGTTGCCCCGACCGAGATCGCGATCGACACGGGCCGGGCCGGAGACGTACGGGACCCGGAGGTACGCGCAGCCGTAGGGCGGCTCGTGCGCGGGATCGAAGGAGATCCCGAGACCACGGGTGTCGCGGGCGTGGACCTGGAGCCGCCGTTTGTCGACTCGAGCGGCCGCTATATCCACCTACAGGTCGTCGGGCGGCACGAATACGGGTCGCCGGAGGCCATGGACTTCGCCCGGCGTCTCCGAAGCGAGATCGTGCCGGCCGCACGCTTCCCGGGCGGCGTTCAGGTCTACGCCGGCGGCGGCCCACCGAGCTCGGTCGACGTGATCGAAACGGCTTACGGGGCTTTCCCCTGGCTCGTCGCCGCCGTGCTCGTCCTCACCTACTTCCTCCTCCTGCGCGCGTTCCGGTCGCTCCTCCTGCCGCTGAAGGCGATCATCTTGAACCTGCTCGCGATCGGTGCCGCCTACGGCCTGCTCGTCGCCGTGTTCAAGTACGGCGGCGGTGAGGCGCTGGGCATCCAGTCGTTCGACCAGATCGAGTTCTGGATCCCGATCTTCCTCTTCGCGATGCTCTTCGGGCTCTCGATGGACTACGAGGTCTTTCTCGTCAGCCGGATGCGAGAGGAGTGGGATCGCACGCATGACAACGAGCACGCGGTCGCGCTCGGCCTCGCGAAGACCGGCAGGATCGTCACTGCAGCCGGGCTGATCATGTTCGCCGCGTTCATGGGTTTCGTCGTCGGTTCGATCCTCGGTCTGCAGCAGTTCGGCTTCGGCCTTGCGGCCGCCATCCTGATCGACGTGACAGTGATCCGGGCGCTGCTCGTTCCGAGTGCGATGAAGCTCTTCGGCCGGTGGAACTGGTGGCTGCCGCCCAGCGTCGCCCGCCTCGCCCGGGTGAAGTCCTCGCCGCTCGACCCGAGGCCGGCTGCGAGCCCGAGCGGCCGTTAGTCTGCCCCTCATGCAGCTCGAGGTGGTCGAAGGCGACATCAGCACCCTCGAAGTCGACGCGATCGCGAATGCGGCGAACGACCGGCTCTGGATGGGCTCCGGCGTGGCCGGCGCGATCAAGCGCGCCGGTGGGGAGGAGATAGAGCGGGAAGCTGTCGGTCTCGGCCCGATTCCGGTGGGCGATGCAGTTGCCACGGGCGCAGGGCGGCTCGCGGCGAAGCACGTCATCCACGGGGCGGTCATGGGCCAGGATCTCCGCACGGACGAGGAGCTCGTGGGACGCACGACGCGCCGCGTGCTCGAAGTGGCCGACGAGCTCGGGGCCCGATCGCTCGCCTTGCCCGCTTTCGGGACGGGAGTAGGAGGTTTTCCGCTCGAGGACTGCGCCCGGATCATGGTCGCCGAAGCCCGGAGCTACGAGCCATCGGGACTCGAGCGCGTCGTCTTCGCCGTCTACGGAGAGGACGCAAGGGCGACGTTCGAGGCGGAAGTCTCGAGCTAGCGGAGTGCCGCGACGATCACGATCACAACGGCGATCCCGATCGCGATGAAGGCGAGCGGCAAGATGCGAAACGCCTTTTGCTCGCCGGGCCGTGCGCCGGGCTCGGGAATGAACGGGTCACGCTGTGACGTCGGCTGACGCGGGATGTCGTCCTCACCCTGGAGGACCTGCGGCTCGTGCTCGACCTCTCGCTCGTCGGCCATGACCCCAGTCTAGATCGTCTCCGAAGTAGCATGCGGGGCCGTGAAGGGCGTCATCCTCGCAGGCGGTAGCGGCACACGGCTCCACCCGTTGACGCGGATCACGAACAAGCACCTCCTGCCCATCTACGACCGTCCGATGGTGTCCTACGCGATCGAAGCTCTCGTCCAGTCCGGCGTCGACGAGCTCATGCTCGTCACGGGCGGGACGCATGCGGGCGAGTTCCTGAGGCTGCTCGGGAACGGCCACGAGTACGGGATCGAGCGGCTTTCCTACGGCTACCAGGAAGAGGCCGGGGGGATCGCCGAAGCCCTCGGGCTCGCGCAGCGGTTCGTGGGCGACGACCGCGTCGTCGTCATGCTCGCGGACAACGTGTTCGAGCGCTCGCTCGCGTCCGCGGTCGGGAGCTTCGAAGCCCAGGAGCTGGGCGCCAGAATCATCCTTTCCCGGGTCGAGGAGCCGGGGCACCTTCAGCATCTGGGGGTCCCGGAGCTGGACGACGCAGGCGTCGTGCGGCGCATCGTCGAGAAGCCGGAGGAGCCGCCGAGTACCTACGCTGTCACGGGCGTCTACTTCTACGACCCGACCGTGTTCGAGGTCATTTCGACGCTCGAACCCTCCGACCGCGGGGAGCTCGAGATTACCGACGTGAACAACCACTACGTCGAGCGGGGAGCCATGCAGTACGACATTCTCGAGGGGTTCTGGGGCGACGCCGGGGAGTCGATCGACGCCTACTACTCGGTCAACGACTTCGTGCGGACGCACGGCGCGAACCGGGCCGCCTAAATGCTCGAGGGGATGATCCGATTGCCGCTTCGGTACCTCGCCGACGAGCGAGGGTGGTTGCTCGAAGTCCGGCGCGAGAGCCTCCTGCCGAAGCGAACCGTCCAGACAAACGTTTCCTTCTCGCGGCGCGGCGTCATCCGAGGGTTGCACTTTCACGAGCGAGAGCAGGACGACCTTTTCGCCTGTCTAACCGGGACTGCGCGTGTCGTCGTCCTCGACCGGGCCGCCGGGGACGTGTTCACCGAGGACATTGGCGAAGAGAATCCGGTTGGCCTCTACATACCCGGGCACTATGCCCACGGGTTCGAGGCTCTGAGTGACCTCCTCTTCTGTTACCACGTCACCGAGGAGTACGACTCTTCCGACCCAGACGAGCACAACGTCCCCTGGGACGATCCGCGGGTCAGGCATCTATGGAGCACGGACAAGCCGACGCTCTCCGCGCGGGACGCCGCCGACGGATCCTGATCACGGGTGCCGGAGGCCAGCTCGGCTCCGCCCTCCGTGAGGCGTTCGCCGCCGACGACGTGGTCGCCCTCGACCATGAGGAGTGGGACGTCACCCTCCCGGCGCCCGCGAGCCTCGCGGTACCGGACCTGGCGCTCCACGCGGCCGCCTGGACAGATGTCGACGGGGCCGAGGACGATCCACAGGGGGCTGCGGCAGTCAACGTCGGCGGCACCGCGAACGTCGCCGAGCTCGGCGCGCCGCTCGTCTATTTCTCGAGCGACTACGTCTTCGATGGACGCAAACGGGAGCCCTATGTCGAGTCGGATGCGGCGAACCCGCAGTCGGCCTACGGCCGGTCGAAGCTGCACGGAGAGGCCGCCGCGGGAGAGGACGCGTGGGTCGTCCGCACCTCCTGGCTCTTCGGGCCAACCAGTAAGAACTTCCTTCGGACGATGCTGCGGCTGGCCGAGGAGCGGGACGAAGTGCGGGTTGTCGCGGACCAGCGCGGCTCTCCCACATACACGGCCCACCTGGCTCTTGCCGTGGACGACCTCGTGAGCCGGGACCGAGGGATCTGGCACCTGGCCGCGGGGGGCGAGTGCACCTGGGCCGGGTTCGCCGAAGCCATCTTCGAGGAGGCCGGCGTTCGCTGCCGCGTTGTTCCCGTCACCACGGCGGAGCTCGCCCGCCCCGCTCCGCGCCCCGCCTACTCGGTCCTGCGCAGCGAACGTCCGCACGCCCCGACGCTCCCGCACTGGCGGGAGGGCCTACGCGCCTGCCTGGAGGCCATGGGCTAGGGCCGCGAACTAGCATGGCGCCGTGCGCGTCCTCGTCACGGGAGCCTGCGGGTTCATCGGCAGCCACGTCGCCCGCCGCCTAGCGGCGGCAGGTGACGCCGTCGTCGTCCTCGACAAGCTGACCTACTCGGGTAACCGGGAGAACCTCGCCGACGTCCCGCACGAGTTCCATGAGGGGGACATCGCCGACCGTGACGCGGTCGCTCGCGCAGGCGAGGGGTGTGACGCTGTCGTGAACCTGGCAGCGGAGACGCACGTCGATCGCTCCATCCTCGAGGCGGGCGACTTCATCCAGACCGACGTCGTCGGGACGCACGTCTTGCTGGACTGGGCTCGAGCGCGGGGGACGCGATTCGTGCAGGTGTCGACTGACGAGGTGTACGGAGACGTGCCGGCCGGCGTTGAGTCGATGGAGGAGGATCCCGTCCGGCCCTCGAGCCCGTACTCGGCCTCGAAAGCCGGGGGCGACCTCCAGGTGCTCGCCTACGTCAGAACGTACGGCTTGAACGCGTCGATCACGCGCGGCTCGAACACCTACGGCCCGAACCAGTATCCGGAGAAGCTTGTGCCGCTCTTCGTCACGAACGCCCTCGACGGCGAGGCGCTCCCTCTCTACGGCGACGGCCGCCAGGCTCGAGACTGGCTTCACGTGGAAGACCATGCCGTCGCGATCGAGCTCGTTCTCCGCAAAGGGACGGCCGGCGAGATCTACAACGTCGGGGCGGGAGACCAGCGTGAGAACCTCGAGGTGGCGCACAAGATCCTCGAGCTGACAGGCGCCGACGGGTCGCTGCTTCGGCACGTCGAGGACCGCCCCGGCCATGACAGGCGCTATGCCCTGGACTCGTCGAAGCTCACGAACCTTGGCTGGCAACCCGAGCGGGGCTTTGAGGGCGGGCTTGCGGACACCATCGCCTGGTACCGCGACCGGCGCGACTGGTGGGAGCGGCTCAAGTCTGACGAGTACCGCGAGTACTACCGCCGCCAGTACGGCGAGCGCCTGGCTAGGCCCTCCTAGCTCAGCCGCACTGCGCGCGCGCTTCGCGAATCTCGCTTCGGCTTCCCTGGATGGCCTCGGATGCATCCAGGTACTTGAGCCCCTTCTTGCAGTCGCCGAGCTCTATGAGCGATTTCCCGGCGTTGTAGGCCGCGTAGGCCTCGTAGATGTCGCCGCTGCCGCGAAGACTCTTGTACGCCCGCTCGGCGAGCGGCAGCGCGCCCGCGTAGTCACTCTGCCGCATCAGCGCAGTTGCCTCGTCTGTGAGCTCTTTTGCTTCCTCGTAGGAGAGCTTGCCCCCGCCACCGCCGCCCCCGGCCGCCGCCGTCGCGGACGCGGTCGTCGGCGTCTGCTCGGTGACGGTGACCTCTGTCGTGGCCGTCGTCCCTCCCTGCGTTCGCGTGACGTTCTCCGTGACGACGGATGGCCCAGGGTCGTCGTTGCTCGTCATGACTGCGGCCATGAGGCCGCCCGCGGCCAGCGCCGCCAGTGCGAGCGTGCCGAGCAGGATCGGCACCGTCGAACGGCCTCGCTCGGGTCGAGCGCGGTTGCGGGAGTAAGGAACCGGGGCGGTGCGAATTCGCGTCGGCTCGTCTTCCGGCTCGAGCGATGCGCGGAGATCCTCGACGAGCTCGCGGGCGCTTGGGTAGCGATGCGCACCTTCCTTGGCGAGGGCACGTTCGAAGACGCGGTCGACGGAACGTGGCAGACCGACTCCGCGCTCCGAAGCCGGCGGGACGGGTTGGTGAATGTGCGCCGCTGCCTCCTCGGTCGACGAGCCGCCTTCGAAGGGCCGGCCGCCGGTGAGGAGCTCGTACGCGACCACGCCGAGCCCGTAGATGTCGCTCGCATGTGTCGCCGGCTCACCGCGTGCCTGCTCCGGCGAGAGGTAGCCGGCCGTCCCGAGTACCGTGCCCGCAGCCGTGAGCCCCGCGCCTGATTCGTCGGCGATGCGGGCGATGCCGAAGTCGCCCACGTGCACCTCGTTTCGCTCGTCGAGGAGGAGGTTCGCCGGCTTGACGTCCCGGTGAACGATTCCGGCCTGATGCGCGTCGTCCAGGGCGGCCGCGGTCTGCTCGAGCCAGTCAAGTGCTTCCTCACGGTCGACCCGCCCCTCGCGCGCCCGGTCGGCCACGGTTCCGCCCGGCAGGTACTCCATGACGATCATCGGACGGCCGTCGCACTCGTCGACGTCGAAGATCATGACGATGTTGTGATGACCCGACAGCTTCGCCGCAGCGAGGGCCTCGCGGGTGAACCGCTTCGTCACGTCGGGATCCTTCGCAAAGCGCTCGTCGAGCACTTTCACGGCAACCTGACGGCCGAGGACCGTGTCCTCGGCAAGATAGATGTCCCCCATGCCGCCGTGACCGATTAGGCGAGCCCCGGCATAGCGGGACGGGAGCTTGACCGACGCTCTCGCCACGACCCCTCTGTCCTAGCCGCGACGAGCCGGACCCAAACCCAGGATGAACGCGCCCTGCCGCCCGAAAGATTCAAGCAATCCTTACGACGTTCGGCTACTTTTCGTTAGTAAGCCAGGGGTCTAGACCGTTCGTCCTATGCAACGCACTTTCATCGCAGTCGTTCTTGTCGTGCTCGGTTTCGCACCGAGTGCCTTGGCGACGCCGGTCTTCTTCGTGACGGGCCACGGCTGGGGGCACGGGATCGGCATGCCGCAGTACGGCGCCTACGGCTTCGCGCAGCATGGGTGGACGTACACCCAGATTCTCGACCACTACTACCCGGGCACGCAGGCGGCTCAGACTCCCATCAGCGGCGTCCGGGTTCTCCTGGACTCGGGGCGGTTCTCGGTCGGTTTCGGCTCGACGGCACCCTTCACGGTGGAGGATGGCGCGGGGAAGAGCTGGACACTTCCGGCCGGCACGCGAACGCTCGGAACAGGTCTGAAGCTGACGATCAACGGCAACGTTCAGACGTTGACGAGCCCGGTGCGGGTCATCCCCGGCTCGGGGTTCGTCGCGTTGGGGGGCAGGGAGTACCGCGGTTCGTTGACGATCCTCCTGGCCGGAGGGACACTCTCGGTCGTCAACAACGTCGGACTCGAGAGCTATCTCTCCGGTGTCGTACCCTGGGAAATGCCTGCGCGCTGGTCGCCGGAGGCCCTCAAGGTGCAGGCAGTGGCCGCGCGCTCGTACGCGCTCGCGAGTAAAAAGCCCACCGGCTCCTACGATCTTTTCGATGACACGAGGAGCCAGGTGTACGGCGGCGTCGTCGCCGAGGATCCGAGGACGAATGTGGCCATCTCGGACACGGCGGCCGAGATCCGCACCTACGACGGGGTCGTGGCCTGGACGTTCTTCCACTCGACCTCGGGTGGGCGCACGGCGGCAGTGCAGGACGTGTGGGCCGGCGCCGCGCCGAACCCCTACCTCGTTTCGGTGCCCGATCCGTACGACTCCATCTCTCCGTACCACAACTGGGGCCCGTTCCGGTACAGCCGGGCGGCCTTAGATGCCGAGCTTGGGTCGAGCGTCGCGGGGCGGCTGCTCGACCTGAAGACGACGGTCAACGCGTCACGCCGCGTCGACGAGGTGCTCGCAAAGGGATCGACCGGCCCGACATCCATCTCGGCTTCCACCTTCAAGGTCGCGCTCGGGCTTCGCTCGACGTGGTTCCGCATCGGTGTCATGGATTTGAAGACGGCGCAGCGCCAGGTCTCGCTCGGCAGCCGGACGAAGCTGACCGGGCTTGTTCGTCAGGTGGGCAAGGCCTGGCTCGAGCGAAAGCCCGAGGGCGGCTCGTGGGCACGCTTGCGGGATCTGACGCCGGCGGCCGACGGGACGTTCGCCACGAACGTTCGGCCGCGGGTGGCCACGGTCTACAGGATCGCGTCGAAGCGGGGGGTCGGCCGGCCGGTGCGCGTGCTCGTAATCGCCAAGGTCAACTTCTACGAGGTCACCGACTCATCTCGGCTCGCGGGGATCGTCCGGCCGTCTCGGCCCCGCGCGACCGTCGTGATCCAGCGCAGGTCGGGGACCCGCTGGCTGTCGGTGGCGAAGGGTCGGACCAGGGCGAGCGGCGAGTTCTCGATCCGCGTCGCACTTCGTCCGGGGGTCTACCGGGGAGTCGCCACGCTGGGCTCCCGGCTCACACTCGGTCGCACGCCTTTGCTTCACTTCGTCTCCGAATGAGGAGGCTTTGCGCCGTGCTCGTCCTGGGCGCCGCGTTGGCGGCGCCGGGGAGCGGGTTGGCTTCCCCCGGGCGCATCTCGGTCGGGCTCGAGCCGGAGGCCGATGTAGCCACGGTTGCCGCGCAGGTGACCTCGACCACCGGAGGAACGGAGATTCCCGGCCTCGCGCCGCTCCGGGCCCTGGTCATCTCGGTCCCGGACGTCGAGTCGGCGCTTTCGGCGGCGAAGGGTGTTCAGGGCGTTGCGTTCGCCGAGTCGGTGCTAGCGAACCGCACGATCTCCTTCACGCCGAACGATCCGCTCGCGGTGCCCGAGCACCAGTGGTACCTCGAGGCGATCCGCGCTTTTGACTTCTGGTCAGGCTCCACCTCGCCTCCACCGCTTCCGCCGGTCCTCGTGGCCGTGGTCGACTCTGGCATCGACGCGACCAACCCAGAGTTCGCCGGACGGATCGAGGCGATGCGAACCTTCGTCGCGACGGGTGCCGACGTTGATTCGTTCGGGCACGGGACCATGGTCGCCGGAGAGATTGCGGCTGCTCTCGACAACGGTCGCGGGATCGCGGGCGTTGCCTTCCCCGGGAAGCTGCTCATCGCCAAGGTCGTCAGAAAGAGCGGGTCGATCCCGCTGGACGCTGAAGCACGGGCGATCCGGTGGGCGGTCGACCGGGGTGCGAGCGTGATCAATCTGAGCCTGGGAGGACCGCGGAACCCGACCAATCCGAGACTCGACACGTACTCGGAACTCGAGCGTTCAGCGATCGACTATGCGACCCGGCACGGAGTCGTCATCGTGGCCGCGGCCGGGAACTGTGCCGCGATCTGCCCCGAGAGCTACGCGAACTACCCGGCGGCGCTCCCGCACGTGATCGGGGTGGGCGCGACCAACCGGGGGACGACGACGCCCCGCTTCTCGAACCGCGACGCGGTTCACCTCGATCTCGCAGCTCCGGGTACGGCCATGGTCTCGACGCTCCCACTTGCCTTCACGGACGCGTCCTGCTCCGAGCCGGGCACGACGGTGTGTGCGCTCGACGCCGAGGATCGGAATCCGCAGGGAACCTCGTTCTCGGCCCCGCTCGTCTCCGCTGCGGCGGCGCTGGCGCTCTCCGAGTCCCGTCCGTTCAACCTCTGGCCCGGTCAGCTTACGACGATCCTCGCGCGAGCCGCCCGTGACATCGGAGAGCCCGGGCACGACAGCCGCTCCGGCTATGGCCTCCTGAACGTGGACGAGACCATTCGCAGGGTCGGCTCGCCGCCTCCCCGCGACCGGCTGGAGCCGAACGACGACACGCGCTCGCGCGCGGCGACCGTCAGGGGGACGCGCCGGGCCCTTCGTCCGACGCTGTACCGCTACGAGGACGACCGGGACGTCTACCGCATCGAGCTTCAAGCCGGCCAGCGGGCGAACTTCACCCTGCGAAGCCCGAGTCGCTCCAACGCCGACCTCGTGCTCTGGCGCCCGCACACAAAGAAACTCGACGGCGCTCCCCGCAAGGCGCGCCTCGCGTCCTCGACGAGGATCCGCGCTCGGGACGCCATCGTCTTCACCGCCCCGCGGGCGGGGTGGTATTTCCTCGAGGTCAAGCTCACACGGGGGCCCGGCGGGAGCTACGGCCTGACCGTCGTTAAGCACTACCCCTCCTAGTCGGGAAGGGGCAGGAGCTCCTCCGGAAGGACCTCCCGGATCTGCCGGGCAGGGTTGCCTACGACGACGGCCCGGGCGGGCACGTCTCGAAGCACGACCGCCCCGGCGCCGACGAAGGCCTCCTCGCCGATCTCGATCCCCGGCAGCAGCACGGCCCCGCCCCCGATGCGAGCCCCACGGCGAATCGTCGGGCCTCGCCTGAGTGCGTGCCGCTCCTCGGTGCGCCCCATGAAGTTGTCGTTCGTCGTGATCGCGCATGGCGCAATGAAGACATCCTCCTCGAGCGTCGAGTAGGCGGTCACGTAGGCGTTTGCCTGAATTCGCGTTCGCGATCCGATCGTGACGTCGTTCTCGACGAACGCGCCCCGCCCGATCACGACGTCGTCGCCAATCCAGCAGCGCTCCCGGACGCATGCCTGGTCGCCGACGATCACCCCTCGGCCGAGCGTGGTTCCCGCGAAGACAACCGCGCCCGCGAGGATCGAGCTGCCGTCGCCGATCTGGAGCGGGGGAAGGTGAGCCCGGGCCGCGGTCGACTGCTTGCCGAAAGAAGGGTGCTTCCCCACGACCGCTGCGTCCTCGACCGTCACGTCGGCTCCAACGATGGTGTCGGGAGAAACGACCGCCGTGCCGGCGATCTCGCTCATATGCCCCCCTTTGGCCTGGGCGCGTGTCGGAGGCAAGGGACGCTCATACGCGTTCGCGCTCGAGCGAGCGCTGAAGCTCTGTGAGCGCGCGCACGACCGCGACGCCGTCCCGTGCGGCTTCGAACCGGTCTCCCTCGCCACGAACGAGTCCGAGGAAGTGCTCGCACTCGAGACGAAGCGGCTCGTCGTTCGCAATCTTCGGGATCCAGATGTCGCCCGTTCGCGTCTGCCACTCGCCGTAGGTGCCCATGGCCTGCTCCGCAGCCTTGTCGTAGACAGTGACCTTCCGGTCGAGCTCCATGTCGTCGAAGACGGCCATCTTCGCGGCTCCGACGACGGTCATCTTTCGCATCTTGTGGGGGTCGAGCCACGAGAGGTGCATATGCGCGACGATCCCGGACGGGAATTTGAGGTAGCAGAAGACGACGTCCTCCACTTCGCCGAGGAGCGACTCCCCGTGCGCGTGGCACTCGACCGGCTCCTCGCCGACCAGGTGCAGGATGACCGAGAGATCATGGGCGCCGAGCGATCCAAGCGCGTTCTCGTCCTTGCGTATCTGCCCGAGGTTTTGCCGGTTTCCGTAGACGACCAGCACGCGGCCAAGCTCTCCCGAGTCCACGAGCTCCTTCAGCTTGCGTACGCCCGGGTGGTAGAGCAGGAGATGTCCCGGCATGAGCACGAGGTCGCGCTCCTCGGCGAGCCGCACGAGCTCCTCGGCGTCCTCACCCTCGAGCGCCATCGGCTTCTCGACGAAGACGTGTTTCCCGGCCTCGAGCGCCCGCTTGGACAGCGCATGGTGGGTGACGACCGGGGTTGCGAGCACGATTGCCTCGAGATCCGGGTCATTCAGGAGCTCGTCGAGGTCGGCGGTCGTGCGGGCCCCCGGGAACCGCTCCGCGACTCCGGTCCGGTGCTCCTCGTCGCTGTCGCACAGCCAGGTGAGCGTCGCTCCCGGGAGGTCGTCGAAGTTCCGGGCGAGGTTCGGCCCCCAGAAGCCGAGCCCGACCAGGCCGACTCGAACGGTGTCGTCGGTGGTCATCGGCCGGAGATCGTATCGAGGAGGGCCTGGACGATCCGCTCCGACGCATGCCCGTCGCCGTAGAGCGGGGGGTGCTCGCCGGGTGCCGAAGCCCCCGCGACGGCTGCGACGATCGCCTCCGTCTCGGTCCCCACGAGCCGGTTCCACCCGGTCGTGACCGTCTCGGCCCATTCCGTCGACGTGCGGAGCGTGATGCAGGGCACGCTGTACCAGTACGCCTCTTTCTGGACGCCGCCAGAGTCCGTGAGGACGAGCCGGGCCTGGGACGCGAGTGCCGCGAAATCGAGGTATCCGGCCGGGGGTAGGAGGCGTACCGGCCCCGGCAGGAGGACTCCGGCCTTCTCGAGGGCGGTCCGGGTCCGGGGATGGGCGGGGAAAACGATGGGCTCGTCGATGTCCTCCAGCGCCGCGACGACCGAGCGCAGGGGCTCCGGCTCCACGTTGGCCTCCCGGTGGAGCGTGAGGAGGAGGTACGAACCCGGCTCGACACCGGCCCCGGCGAGCGCGTTCGAGCGGTCGCGTGCAAGCGGCGTGAGCCGGAGGTTCGCGTCCATCATCACGTCGCCGACCTGGCGGACACCCTCGATGATCCCCTCCCGGCGGAGATTCTCGACTGCGGCGTCGCTGGGGCAGAAGAGGAGTGTGGAGAGGTCGTCGACCAGCATCCGGTTCAGCTCCTCCGGCATCGATCGGTCGAATGAGCGAAGTCCGGCCTCCACGTGCGCCACCGGGACACCCAGCTTGGCCGCCGCGAGCCCGCCCGCGAGCGTCGAATTGGTGTCCCCGTACACGAGGGCGGCGTCGGGAGCCTCCGCCAGGAGCGCCTGCTCGATGCCGGGCAGCATCCGGCCCGTCTGCTCCGCGTGCGTTCCCGATCCGACCTCGAGCCGGTATTCGGGCTCGCCCAGTTCAAGCTCGTCGAAGAAGATCTGCGAGAGCTCAGGGTCATAGTGCTGACCCGTGTGGAGGACAACCTCGTCGACCTTGTTTCGAAGTGCGAGGGACAGGGGAGCCGACTTGATGAACTGCGGCCGGTTTCCGACGACGGAAAGGATTTTCATGGCGGCGGCGAACACTAACCACCCCATGACTAGACACCTTCTTCGAGCAGGCTTCTCCCTGGCCGCATACGGGCTCAAGACGACGCTCGACGTCCAGTGGTATGTCTCCAGACGCCTGAGCCGGCCCCAGGGGCATCGTTACAATGCCCTGCCCTCGGGCCGTTAGCTCAGCTGGTAGAGCAGGGGACTCTTAATCCCAAGGTCGCAGGTTCGATCCCTGCACGGCCCATCCCCAGATTTGCCTGCGACAAGCCGAGAACCCGGCTGGGCGGTCTCAATCGTGACAATGCGCGCGAGCTGGAGGCACGTCGAGGGCAGGGCTGCGGTCGAAGAACCCGTCTGGCTTCAATGTGAACCCGATCCGCTCGACCGGCATCACCGGCCAGTCTTCCGGCCGCGGGATGTGATGGCTTCCGAACGTGTACCAGAGGACGATGTCCTCGTCCTCGACCGATCGATTCGCTTCCGTCCAGCGCGGTAGCCCATCTCCTCCGCGGTGCTGGTTCGGGTAGTCGCCGGCTGGATACCGCTCTTTCGGATCGAACGGCGTCACCCACAGGTGTTTCCCGAGGAACGCAGCCCGCTCGAGCAGCGAGGCGTCGGGGTGCGCGAATGGCGAGACGTTAGCGCCTGGGACGAGCCGATAGCCGACCGGGTCGCCGAGCGCGTTGGAGACCGAGGGGTTCACGATCTTCCAGTAGCGGGCCGAGGCGGGATCGACGGTCTGTTGCGCGTCGGCCTCGCGGCGGAGCAACGATGCGCTCGCGGAGAAGGCGATTCCGTGCGGATTCTCGGGCCCGCGCGGGGTCCGCTCCGTATGCACCTCGTAGACGCTGTTCCTCTGCCCGTCGATCTCAGTGTCGAGCCGCATGCATAGGAAGTGCTGGTGATTCGGAGCTAGGAGCTGGGGCGCGACGAGCGTGCCGAAGGGCGAGCGCTGTCCCTCCGGCAAGGCGTTCGTGAGCACGATCCCCGTGAGCTTGACCTCGAACTCGATCGACGCGTCCTGGTAGAGGTACCAGTACAGGGCGTAGTCGTAGTTTCCGGCGGTCACGACGAACGAGACGACGAGGCGGCGTGAGCGGCGGACCTCGGCGTGGTCGCTCCCCGCGTCGTAGTGCTTCCAGAGCAGGCCGGCGTCCTCCTCGTGCAAGCAGATCGCATTCCGGATCGTGTAGGGCTCGCCCTGGTCATTACAGAGCTCGACGTCGAAGTACCTGATCTCTCCGAGGCAGTCGCACCCGAGCTCCAGTGAGTTGGTGAGCGGGCCGAGGCCATACTCGCCGATGTCGAAGGCGTTCTTACGGTAGCTCCCCGGACTCGGGTCGCCGTAGGGCACGAGCAACTCGACGCACGAGGCGCGGCGGATGACGGAGCGACGGCGTCCGCGGTCCTGGTAGGCGACATCGTGGAGGACGAGCCCTTCGCGGACTGTGAAACCGATGCGAAAGGTCCAGCGCTCCCAGGTGACCGCCCAGCCGTCGACCTCGAAGCTCGGCCCCTCGGACTGGACGATCTCGAGCGGACGCAGATCGGGGCGGAGGTCGCCCACCTTTTCGGGCAGGTAGTCGCCGGAGGTCGGCGGAAGCGGGACGAACCCGTGGTCCTCGATCCGGACCACCTCCATCGCGTTCAGGTCCACGATCGCGTAGAGGCCTTCGACCGGCCTGGCGTATGGGTTGCCGTCGGGGTGATCCCGAACCCAGCAAGGGGTCCACGCGAGCCGCCTGCCCTCGTCTCCGTCCCCGGAGAACGCTCCGATGCCCCACGCCTCGACGGTGACGAGCTCGGGATCCGTGACACCCCGCTCGGCGAAGGCCGCGCGCATCCTCTCGTCGCGGCGAACTGCGCGCTCGCACGCGGCGAACTCCTCGGGCGTAATCGCCGGCTGGACGTCCGGGACGAACTCCCAGGAGAGAAGCCGGCCTTCGGCCAGGGACACGAGACCCTCATACGTGTGACCCGCGACCGGATCGAGCACGATCGCGAGCGCCTCGCGCGGAGGCGGTGTCTCGTCGGATCCGACAACCTCTTCGCGCGTCGGCTCGCGAAGGCAGATCTCAACGAAGCGCGCCCGGTCCGTGAGGTCGGGCGCCGAGCGGAGCGCGCGGACGGCCTGCTCGAGCTCCGCGGCGGTCAAGGGGTCGGTGGGATGCGTGGAACTCGCGACCTCCGGTGCTCGCTCGACGCGATCCTCGGGCAGCGTCACCGGAGCCCGATCACGCGGCTTTCACCTCGTCCCATGCCTTGAGGTACTCCTGGCGCCGAGCTTGGTAGCGTCGCGGGTGTGTCTTCGGCTCGTCCAGGATGGTCGGGTCGTCGAGGTTGAATGCCTTCACGAGCACGGGGTCGAGCTTCTTGAGGTCCACCTTGGTGTTGGTGTGGCCGTAGCCATACTCGTTGACGAGGAAGACGGCGCTCTCGGGGCTCGCCCAAGCGTCGACATATTTGTGTGCGTGCCGGTAGTTCTTCGTCCCCTTGAGGAGTACGAACCCCTCCGTCCACGAGAGGCGGCCCTCCTTCGGATTCATGTAGACGACGTCGAGCTTCTTCTTTCTCGCGTTGACCCAGGAGCCGGCCCAGGCGAAGGAGATCCAGATATTGCCGCTCGCGATGTCCTGGTCGAGGCTGGTCTGGGAGCTCCAGAAGTGCCGGACGACCTTCTTCTTCTCGATCAGGAACGACTTCATGTCGTTGAGCTCGGCGTCGGGCATGTTCCAAGGGTCATCGATGCCGTTCACGTAGCCCGCGATCACGAGGTTCACGGCGTCGTCGAACCATGAGATCTTTCCGGCATACCGCGGGTCGTAGTGAAGCGTCCACGACTCCTCCGAGATGTCGACCTTGTCGCGACGATACATCAGGGACTCGAAGCCCCAGTCGGTCGGTATGTGGTATTGGACGCCCTGGTACTGCGCCGCTTTCACGAGCGACGGATTCAGGCTCTGGAAGTTCGTGATCAGCGACGTGTCGAACGGCTGGATCAGATCGCCCTTGACCCAGTCCGGAATCCATGGGATGTCCGGGTGGCAGAGGTCGGGTCGGTACCCGCCCAGGCACTTGCCAAGCGCCTGGTCGTCCTGCTCGAGGAACGTGAACTTCGGCTTCTTCTCGAACTCCCTGAGATACGGGCGGTAGAAGGCCGGGAGCTCAAATCCCGCCCACTCGAAGACCTCGAGGTCGCCAGGCTCCTTGTCCAGCGGTGGGTGGCTCGAAGTCTTTGCGGACGACTCCCCGCTTTGCGTGTCGCCGACTCCACAGCCGGCGGCCGTGGCCGTGCCCGCAGCGACGAGCCCGAGCTTCACGAGCTCCCGCCTGGTCAGCGCTCGCGCCGTCGTGTGCTCTTCTGCCGTCATCGCTCCACCTCCGGAGCCGCCTAGCGGTCGATCTTCGCCATAACGTGCTTGATCTGCGTGTAGTCCTCGAGCCCGTACAGGGACATGTCTCTCCCGGAGCCCGACTGCTTGAAGCCGCTCCACGGCATCTCCGAGACGAGCGGCAAGTGATCGTTGATCCAGACTGTTCCGAACTGGAGGTTGCGCGCCGCGTTCATCGCGCGGCCGACATCGCGCGTCCAGACCGAGGCCGACAGCCCGTACTCCACGTCGTTCGCCCAAGCAATTGCCTGGTCGTCGTCCTCGAAGCGCTGCACAGTGACGACCGGGCCGAAGACCTCCCGCTGGACGATCTCGTCAGTCTGCTCGACGTCGACAACGACCGTCGGCGTGACGAAGAAGCCCCGGCCGCCGTTCGAGTCGCCGCCCGTGAGAACGCGGGCCTTGCCACGGCCTGTAGCTCGCTCGAGGAAACCGAGTACTCGCTCCTGCTGATCGGCGGAGATCACCGGGCCCATCTCGATCTCGTCGTCCGCGCTCGGGTCACCGACCCGGAGGGACTCGACGGCCGGCACCAGCTGGTCGAGCAGCGCGTGGTAGACGCCGGGGCCGGCCACAATCCGGCACGCGGCGGCGCATTCCTGGCCCGAGTTCCAGAACCCGGCGACCTTCACGCCCTCAGCCACCGCGGCCGGATCCGCGTCGTCGAAGACGAGAACCGGCGCCTTGCCACCGAGCTCGAGGTGAACCCGCTTGAGCGTCTCCGCCGCAGCTCTTAGGACCTCCTTGCCCGTCGCGACGTCACCTGTCAAGGAGACCATCCGAACACCCGGGTGCCGCACGATCCCGCCGCCGACCGGCTCGCCGTCGCCGGTGATCACGTTGAGGACACCGGGCGGCAGGATCTCGCGCGCGTACTGCGCGAACATGAGCGTCGTGAGCGGGGTCTGCTCCGCCGGCTTGAGGACGCAGGTGTTTCCGGCCGCCAGCGCCGGCGCCACCTTCCAGATTGCCATCATCAACGGGTAGTTCCAGGGCGCGATCTGTCCCACGACGCCGATCGGCTCCCGCCGGATCATGGAGGTGTAGCCGCGCATGTACTCCCCCGCCGCCCGGCCCTCGAGGCATCGGGCCGCTCCTGCGAAGAAATGCAGGTTGTCGACGCAGAAGTCGATCTCGTCACGGGCCATCCCCGCCGGCTTCCCGACGTTCAGGGATTCGACTCTGGCGAGTTCTTCGCCGTGCTCGGTGAGTACGTCCGCGAGCCGGAGAAGCACCTCGGCGCGCTCCTGCGGTGTCGTCTCCAGCCACTCCGGGAGCGCACTCGTTGCGGCCTCAATGGCGCGGTCGACGTCCGCCTCGGTCCCGCGCGGGACGGCCGTGATCGTCTCGCCGGTGGCGGGATTGACGACGCCCTCGACCTCGCCTTCCACAGCGTCGAGCCACTCCCCGCCGACGAGGTTCCGCACCGGAAGGGTGCTATTCGAAGTGCCGGCCTCTATCCTCGCTCTCCCGGAAAAGGATTCCGATTGAGACCTTAGAGCGCCGTCGATGAGTTGGTCAAGGGACTGCTGGAGCTCCCGGGATCGACCTTTCCAAGGCTGGAGCTACCCCGCGCACACGACTATGTCGCGGAGCAGATCCGGCGTCAGATCATGCTGCGTCCCCGCGCCGTCCTGGTTCAGCCTTGGGGCCGGCGCCCGGCGGCGAGCTCCTCGATCGCCTCGCGATCGATCGAATCGGCCGGAACGACCCCCACGCGGCAGCGCGTCCGTGCCTGCAGAGTGGCCATCCGCCTACCCCCCTCGAGCAAAGCGCGTTCGCCCAGGATTGCCCCCGGCCCGATCTCCGCGACCTCGGCGCC